>Ga0265327_10001412_pt1 | contig 30612 bp, 25 predicted proteins | sample 41621metaG_FD_202089 | JGI IMG/M metagenome (GOLD analysis project Ga0265327, IMG submission 202089) | Rhizosphere microbial communities from Carex aquatilis grown in University of Washington, Seatle, WA, United States - 4-16-21 metaG | ecosystem: Host-associated > Plants > Roots > Rhizosphere...
GCCTGTTCGACCGGCACGTGCGGGCGGTGACGCGCTTCTTGGCGGCGGAGCTGCGGGAGGCCTCGCTGCCGCCCTCGGCGGTGGCGGGCGCGACGCCGGTGGCGCCGCAGGAGATCCGACCGCGCGACGGCGCGACGGACAACCTCCTGACTTTCGAGCTGCCCGCGGGCTGCCGGCTCCTCACCTGGCCCGACCGGCCCCTGCCGGAGGTGGTCTGCTCGCTGCAGGTGCGCGACCGCACGGGCCTCGTGCTCCTCTGGCACTCCCGGCTGGAAACGCACTTTGCGGAGGACCCCCCGCGCGAAACGGTGGTCACACCCCTCGTGACCGCGCTGACGTACGACTACTACGACTCCGACTTCCGCACCTGGAAGACGGAGACGGCGATCCGCAAGAACAACAACGGCCAGCTCCTGCCGCCGCAGCGGCTCCGCCTGAAGTTCACCTACGGCAAGCTCGTGCGGGAGACCGTCATCGCCCTCGCGCCGCCCACGGCCGGGCTGCCGAATTTCTGACCATGGCCCGCCCCTCTCCCCGCCGCGGCTCGGTGCTCGTGATCGTGATGGTCACGCTGCTCTTCACCTCGTTCGCGCTCGTGCTCTTCATCGAGCAGGCGAGCACGGACCTACTGGTGGAATCGCGCGATGCCACGGCGGCGCGGCTGCGGCGGGACGCCTATTCGACACTGGAGGCGACGCTGGCGACGCTGGAGGACTTCCGCCGCGCCGGCGGCGGGCTGCACAGCCCGGCGGAGGGGTGGGGCGACCCGCTCGGCTTCTCCGGCTGGCATCCGCGCGAGGGCTGCACGGCGGAGGTCACGCTCGAGGACGAGAGCGGCAAGCTCTCGCTGCCCCACGTGGACGCCGCGACGCTCGTCACGCTCTTCAAGGCCTGGGACCTCAAGTCGTCCGACGCGGACCGCCTGGCGGACGCGCTGCTCGGCTGGATGCGGCGCGACTACGTGCCGACGACGGCGCTGGTGCCGGATTACGACGCGGGGGACGTGCCCTTCGCGGCGCCGGCGCGGCCGCTGCGCTCGTTCGGCGAGCTGGCGGCGGTCGATTACGCGCGCGACGTGTTCTACGACGAGCACGGCCGCCCCAACGATCTCTGGCGGCGCTTCACGGCGACGTTCTCGCTCTACGACTACGCGCAGCTGAACCTCAACGCCGCGCCGGGCGACGTGCTGACCGCGATCGGTTTTCCCGACGCCACGCAGCAGCAGCGCCTGCACGACTACCTGGCCGGCACCGGCGGCTACACCAGCCAGGGCCCGTCCTGGCTGACCACGGCCGCCCAGGCGGCTGCCCCCCTCGGCACGTCGGCGCTCCCCGCCGGCACCGGCGCGCTGGTGCGGGCGCTGCGCGTCAACGTGACCATCCACGAGGGCAGCACCGTGTTCCGGCTTTCCGCCGTCGTCGCCCCCGCCGGCGGCGCCACGATCGTGAAGGCGACTGCAACCTCGAGCCAGGTGACCGCGTCTGACTCCGCGGCCACGGCCGCCCAGGCGGCCCAGGCCGCCGCCACCGCGGCGCCGGCCACGCCCGCCCCCCAGCTCAACTATCCGTTTACACTCTTGGAAATTCGGGAAAATGGTGAGATTCCAGCCGTTCCGCCCGCCGCCCCGTCCGCATGACCAACACCGCCCCCGCCTCCCCTCCGTCCACCGCGCCGGCGCCGAAAGTGGTCGTGCTGCCCGACGCCGTGTTCTTTGCGCGGGCGGTGCCGGTGACCGCGGCGGCCACCCCCGCCGAGGCGGCCGCGCAGGCCGAGCTGGCGCTCGAGGCGGTCTCGCCGTTCCCCACCGCGCAGCTGTACCACGGGTTCTGGTGGGTGCCCGGCGCCGCGAGCGCGCTGGTCTTCGCCGCCTACCGCCGGCGCATCCCGCGCGAGCAGGTCGAGGCGTGGGCCGACGCCGAGCTCGTGCTCCCGGCCTTTGCCACGCTGCTGGGCGGCCCGGTCGCGCCCGCGACGACGATCCTGCTCACCTCGCCCGAGGGCCTGACCGCGGTCCACTGGACGCAGGGTCCGGTCCCGGCCGCCGTGCAGTTCCAGCCGCTGGCGCCGGAAGCGACCGAGGCGGAGCGCGCGGCCGCGCGGGACACGCTGCTCCGGGCCGCGGCCGGCAGCCGCCAGGTGATCGAGCTCGACGCGCCGCCGGTGCCCGAGGCCGCGGCGGGCGGCGAGGATGAGTTTGTCTTCCGGTCCGGGACGCACACGGCGCGCCTCACGGCGCCGCAGGCGGCGAGCCTGGACGTGCGCGACAAGGCCGAGCTGGCGGCGCTGCGGCGCGCGCGGGCGCGCGATGTCCTGCTGTGGCGCGTCTGCCTCGGCGGCCTGGCGGCCACCGTGCTGGCCGGCGTGGTCTGGGCGGGGATCGCCGCGGGCGGCCTCTGGGAGCGCGCGCGGGAGCTGAAGGTCACGGCGCAGCAGCCGGTCATCGACCGGATCATGACCGCGCAGAGCCTCGCCACGCGCATCAACGAGCTCTCGTTGAAGCGCCTGCTCCCGCTGGAGATGATCTCGGTCGTCAGCGGCCCGCTCCGGCCCGCCTCCATCCAGTTCCTCCGCACCTCGACCGTCGGGCTCTACACCCTCGAGGTCCAGGCGCAGACCACGGCCCCCGCCGAGGTGTCCACCTTCCGCTCGGCCCTCGCCGAGCAGCCCGCCTGCGAGAAGGTCGAGGTGCGCGACCAGCGCACCCGCGACAACCTCATGTCCTTCACCCTCGTCGTCACCTTCCGCCCCGGCGCGCTCAAGCCCGCCGTCACGCCATGAAACGACTCAAGGCCTATTTCCTCCGCCGCCTGTTCCGCGAGAAGGTCCTGCTCGTGGCGATCGCCGTGCTGGTGGCCGGGACGGTCCTCTCGGCCGTCGGCCGCCGCGCCGCGGCCTTCTGGCGGACGCAGCGGGCGACGACCGCCGCGCTGGCCGAGCAGTCGATGTGGCTCGCGCAGCGCGCGACCATCGAGGCCGGCGCGCAGCAGGCGGTGAAGAACCTCGACCCGGCGCGGACGCTCGACGACACCCGCCTGGTCGGCGAGCTCAACGCCCTGGCGCGCAGCCACGGGCTGCGGTTCACGAACGACACGCCGCAGACGGTCAGCACCGGCCAGTTCGCGGTGCACACCGTGCAATTCAACCTGCAGAAGGCGGACTGGGACGCGCTCAAGCGGTTCTACCTCGAGCTGGCCCAGCGCTCGCCGTACATCGGGATCGAGCAGTTCAGCCTGCAGGCCGAGCGCGCGAGCCCGGCCCAGCTCAACGCCTCGCTGCGCGTCTCCTCCGTCGAGATCATCCGCTAGGCGATTCCCGACCAGAATTCACCACAAAGGGCACGAAGCCCGCGTAGGGTAGTGTTCTCCGGCGACCCGGAAGCGGGTCGAACGGCTCATCATGGCGGACCGGTTTCCCCGGGATTTCCCAGGCCAGGTTTCACCATGAAACCATCCGCGCTTCGGGTGCTTCGTGCCCTTCGTGGTATCACCGGATCGGCTCCGGGTTGGCTCACCGTGGAAGCGCGGGATAATTCCTAACCGTTCTGTTACGATTCCGCAGGCGCCACGCCCGGGGGAGGCTGTGTCAGTCTCCGGCAACAACATGAAGTTTACGCCTGTTCCCGGACGTCTCGCGGCGGCCGCCGGCCTGCTGGCCTGGCTGGCGCCGCGCGCCGCGCGCGCGGAGGACGCGGTCACCTACAAGTATGAGGACTACCAGGAGGCCGGCGGCCGCATCAGCGTGCACGCGCAGTACGGGCTCGTGGAGCAGGACCTCGGGCCGGACCTGCGGTTCAAGCTCCAGGGCGTGATCGACGCGATCGCGGGCGCGACGCCCAACGGCCAGCCGCCCGCCACCCCCGGCGGCCCGGTGCCGCTGTCGGACCTCACCGACCGCCGCAAGGCCTGGAGCGCCGAGCTCGCCCGCCAGTGGCCCCGCACCAACATCGCGGTCGGCGTGGCGAACAGCCGCGAGAGCGACTACGTGTCGAACGGCTGGTCGCTCAACACGCTCACCGACTTCAACGCCAAGAACACGACCCTGCTTCTCGGCGTCGCCAGCACGGACGACACCGTGGCGGTGCGGTACCTTGGCACCGACCAGAAGAAGCGCGGTCTCGACCTCGTCGCGGGCGTCACGCAGCTGCTCGACCCGCGCACCACCCTCACGCTCAACCTCGGCTGGGGCCAGAGCACCGGCTATCTCGGCGACCCCTACCGGCTGGTCGAGCAGCGCACCGAGGTCATCCCCGGGATCTTCCTGCCGCTCGACTACCCGGAGAATCGCCCGGATCACCGCCGCAAGGAAACGGCGCTGGTCGCGTTCAATCGCGCGTTTCCCGACGTGGGCGGCGCGCTGGAGGCGAGCTACCGCCTCTACCACGACACCTTCGGCACGACCGCCCACACGCTCGACACCGCGTGGTTCCAGCAGTGGGGGGACCGCCTGGTGTTGCGGCCGGGACTCCGGTACTACGAGCAGGACGCGGCGGACTTCTACACCGTCTCGCTCACCGGCGCCGGCTTTACGCCCGCGCACCGGCCGAGCCCGGCGGGGCCGTTCTACTCCGCGGATTACCGGCTTTCCGCCTTCCGGAGCCTCACCTACGGCCTGAAGGTGATCTGGACGATCACGTCCACGTGGCAGCTCGACGTTGCCCTGGAAAAGTATGAGATGCGGGGGCGCGACCACCGCACCTCGCCGAGCGTCTATCCCACCGCCACGATCACCACCGCCGGACTCAAGCATTCCTGGTAACACTTCCCATGGCCCTGGTTTCCACCTCCCAACGACAGCCTCCCGCGGCCCCGGCCGCCGGCCTCCCGGCGGGGCCGCTGCGCCGCTTGACGTTTCCGGCGCTCGGCACCACCTGCGAGGTGCAATACGCGACACCCGACGCGGCGCGCGGCCTGCAGTTTGAACAGTCGGCGGTGGCGTGGGTGCAGGCCTTCGAGGCGAAGTACTCGCGCTTCCGGCCCGACAGCCTGGTGAGCCGGATCAATTCCGCCGCGGGCGTGGACTGGGTGGACGTGGACCCGGAGATGGAGCAGATGCTCCAGCTCTGCGAGACGCTGCACTTCATGACGCAGGGCGTGCTCGACGCGACGGCGCTGCCGCTGCTGCGGATCTGGAACTACAAGGCGCCGCGCTCGACGGTCCCAACGCTGCAGGAGATCGCGGACGCCCGGCAGCTGGTCGGCTGGCCGAAGGTGAAGCGCGCGCCCGGCAAGGTGTTCCTGCCGCTCAAGGGCATGGCGCTGGATTTCGGCGGGTTCGGAAAGGAGTACGCCGTCGACATCGTCGCCCAGATCGCGGGCAACCACGGCATCACCTCCGCGCTGGTGGACTTCGGGCACGACCTCCGCGCGGTGGGCCTGCCGCCGGGCCGGCCGGCCTGGCACATCGGGCTGGAGGATCCCGCGAAGCCCGGCACCTCCTCGACCAGCGTCGCGCTGCCCGCGGGCAAGGGGGTCGCCTCCTCCGGCGACTATCTCCGCTGCTTCACCATCGATGGCCGACGCTACGGCCACATCGTCGACCCGCGCACCGGCTGGCCCGTGACCAACGGCTGCCTGCAGGCGACGGTGATTGCCGGCACTTGCCTCCAGGCCGGCGTGCTCTCGACCACGTCGTTTGTGCTGGGCGTGCCGAAGGGGATCGAGTTCATCCAGTCCTGTCCCGGCGCCGAGGGCCTGCTCCTCACCAGCCAGGCCCGCGCCCAGACCCGGGCCTTCTTCAATTATGTCGCTGCCTAAGCCATTCCTCCCCCTCGGCGCGTGCCGCCTCGCGTCGGCTGCCGCCCTTGTGCTCCTGGTCCTCCTGGCCGCCGCCCCCGCCCGGGCGGAGCTGAAGCCGGGCGACGCCTTTCCCCCGCTCACGGGCGCGGAACTGGGCGGCGGCACGGTGCCGGCGATCAGCGGGCACGTGACCGTGGTGGATTTCTGGGCCTCGTGGTGCGCGCCCTGCAAGGCGTCGTTCCCGGCCCTCTCGCGGTTGCAGGCCGACTACGCCGCCCGCGGCGTGGTGGTGCTGGCCGTGAGCGTCGACGAACGCCCGGGGGACTACGACGCGTTCCTCCGCAAATGGCAGCCGGGGTTCGCCACCGTGCGCGACGTCCGGCAGCAGCTGGTGCGCGCCGTGCGGGTCCCGACCATGCCGACCTCCTACGTGCTCGGCCGCGACGGCCGCGTGCGGTTCATCCACGTCGGCTTCCACGGCGCGGAGACGGAGAGCGAGCTGCGGGCCCAGCTGGACTCGCTCCTCGCCCGCAACAAGTGATCCCGCCATGAAACCCCGCGCCTTCCTCCTCCTCCTGCTCGCCGTCTTCGGCGCCGTGCTGTCCGCGGGCTGCTCGAGCGTGAACGTGCAGCCGTGGGAGCGGGCCACGCTGGCGAGCTACGCGATGCGGCCCGACCGCGACCCGCTCGCGACCGCGATGGGCGAGCACATCTATTTTTCCCGCGAGGCGGCCAACGGCGGCCGCGGCGTGGGCGGCAGCGGCTGCGGTTGCAACTAGGCAATTTCGCGCCAGTTTCCGCTCCCGACCGGGCCACTCCCGCGACGGCCTAAAAATTTCTGCCATGCGCATCCTGGTGATTGAGGACGAACCCCAGCTGGCCCGCCATGTCACGAGCGCCCTGACGCGCCACGGGCACCTGGCCAGCGCGCGCTTCGACGGGGTGGAGGGCCTCAAGGCGGCGCTCGCCGAGCCGCCGGACCTCGTCGTGCTCGACCTGAACCTGCCCGGCCTCGACGGCCTGAGCGTGCTCGCGCGGCTGCGCGCGGCGGCCAGCCCGGCGCGCGTGCTCATCCTCACCGCCCGCGGCGACGTGGAGCACCGCGTGAAGGGCCTCAACGCCGGGGCCGACGACTACTTGGCCAAGCCCTTCTCCCTCGACGAGCTCGTGGCGCGGGTGGAGGCGCTCGGCCGGCGCGGGGCGACGCCGACGGCGGCCGACCTGCTGAAGGTCGCCGACCTCCAGATGGACGTGCAGCACCGGCGCGTCACGCGGGCCGGCAAGGCGGTCCCGCTGTCGCCCCGCGAGTTCGACGTGCTCCAGGTGCTCATGCAGGAGCCCGGGCGCGTGTTCTCGCGCACCGAGCTGTGCGAGCGCGTCTGGCAGCGCGACCACGAGTACGACACGCGCACGGTCGAGATCTTCATCACCCGCCTCCGCAAAAAAATCGACTCCGCCTTCACCGTGCCCCTCATCCACACCCTCCGCTCCGTCGGCTACACCGTCCGGGCCACCGCATGAAGCCCGCCCGCCTGCTCCCCTGGCTGCTGCTCCTCCTGGCCCTCGGGGCCGGCCGGGCCGCCGCGCAGGCCGTGATCGAGGGCCGCGTCGCGCTGCCCGCGGGCCGCCGCGCCCCCGTCGTCAACCAGCGCTACGAGGTGGTCTCCAAGGGCGGCGTCATGGCCACCAACCCGCCGCTGGCCGTCGTCTACCTCGCGGGCGACTTTCCCGCGCCCGCCACGCCGCCCACCGCGACCATGGCCCAGCAGGCGCTTACCTTCGTGCCGCTGCTGCTGCCCGTCCAGACGGGCACGCGCGTGGCGTTCCCCAACCTCGACGACACCTACCACGACGTCTTCTCGTACTCGCCGGCCAAGCGCTTCGACCTCGGGCGCTACCGGCCCGACGAGCGGCCCGTGCCGTCGCAGGTGTTCGACGTCGCGGGGCTCGTCACGCTGCGCTGCGACATCCACGAGCACATGCGTGGGCTGATCCTCGTGCTGGACACGCCGCACTTCGTGGTGACCGACGCCGAGGGGCGGTTCCGCCTCACGGGGCTGCCGCCCGGGCGTTACGTGCTCAAGGCGTGGGTGGACAGCCGCACGACGCGCGAGCGGCCGGTGGAGCTGAAGGCGGGCGACGTGCTGCGGGTGGACTTCCCGTGAACCTGCCCGATCCGTCAACCCCCGCCGCCATCCGGCGCTTCCGCACCCGGCTCCTGCTGGCGATGATGCTCGTGGGGTCGGCCGTCGCGGGCCTGACCCTCGTGCTGGCGCAGCACCAGCTGGCCGCGACCGCCGCGCGGGAGCTCGAGCGCGGCTTCCAGGACCAGCTCGACGCGCGCCGCAACCTGCAGGAGCTGCGGCACGCGGCGCTGGTGGAGCGCTGCCGCGAGCTCGTGCGCCGGCCGCGGCTGCACGCCGCGCTGGAGGACGGGGCCCTCGACCTGCTGTACCCGAGCGCGCAGGACGAGCTGCGGGACGTGATGGAGGCGGACGCCGGCGGCCGCTCGCCCGAGCAGGCGTATGCGCTGCACGCGGAGTTCTACCGCTTTCTCGACCGCACCGGCGCGGTCATCCCCCCGCCGGACCCGCGGGCGGTCGGCGCGCTCACGCCCGCCGAGGAGGTGCGACTGGCGCTGCCGGCGCTGCCCGACCGGCAGCAGTTGGGCTACCTGGCCCGCGCGGCCGAGGACGACGGCGACCGGCTCAACGAGGTCATCGCCATGCCGATCCGCTCGAGCGAGACCGGCGAGGTCATCGCGGCGATCGTGCTCGGCTTCCAGCCCGTGGCGCCGCCGGCCGCGGCGGCGGGCATCCGCAGCGGCGTGTGGCTCGACGGCGCGCTGCACCTCCCGGCGCTCCCGGCGGCCGAGCGCGCGGGCGTGGCGGCGGAGCTCGGCCGGCGGATTGCGTCGGGCGCGGCGGCGGAGCACCGGTTCGAGCACCTGCTCGCCGGGGGGCCGCACCTGCTCTTTTTCCAGCGGGCCAATCCCGGCTCGAGCTATGCGCCCGCGTACGAGGTCGCGGTCTATCCCCTCACGGCGCTGGCGGCGCGGCAGCGGCTCCTGCGCTGGCAGGTCCTCGGCGCCGGGGCGCTCCTGCTGCTCGCCGGCTTCGGCGCGAGCCACGTCCTCGCGCGGCGGCTGGCCCGGCCGGTCGAGCAGCTGGCGGAGGATTCCGCGGAGCAGCGCATCCAGCGCGCGCGGGCGGAGGCGGCGCTCGAGTCCACCCACGAGGAGCTGCAGCGCGCGGCCCGGTTCTCGGCCGACGCCTCCCACCAGCTGAAGACGCCCGTCGCGGTCCTGCGCGCCGGGCTGGAGGAGCTGCTCGCGCGGGACCACCTCAGCGCCGCGGACTGCCGCGAGCTGTCCGCCCTCGTGCACCAGACCTACCGGCTCTCGGGCGTGATCGAGGACCTGCTGCTGCTGTCGCGGATGGACGCCGGCCGGCTGAAGATCGACTTTGCGCCGGTGAACCTCAGCCACCTCATCGAGGGTTCGCTCGACGACCTGGGCGCGCTCCCCGACGGCCTGGAGCTCGGGGTGGAGACCGACTTCCCGCCCGACCTGCACATCGCGGCGGAGAAGCGCTACGCGGCGCTGATCCTGCAGAACCTGCTCGAGAACGCGCGCAAGTACAACCGGCCCGGCGGCCGGATCCGGATCGCGGCCCGCCTCGAGGATGGGCGCGTTTACCTGACCATCACCAACACGGGCGAGCCGATCGCCCCGGAGCTGCAGGCGCACATCTTCGAGCGATTCCACCGCGGGGCGGTGGGGGAGAACGTGCCGGGCTACGGGCTCGGCCTGAATCTCGCGCGCCAGCTGGCCTGCCTGCACCAGGGCGACCTGCGGCTGGTGCGGTCGGACGCCACCGGGACGGAGTTCGAGGTCTGTTTCCGCGCGGCCGAGCCCGCGCCGGTGGCGGTGGAAGGCGTCGCATGAACCGCCGGACGCTGCTCGCCTGCTGCGCCGCGGGGATTGCGCTGACGGCGCGCGGTGCCGACGAGGGGCTAGACCGGCTCGACGACGCGCTGACCATGGCGTCGGCCTCGGGCGCGGTGCGGGCGCGGGTCAGCGGGACGCTCGACCTCGAGGGGTATGCCTTCAGCCAGCCGGCCCCGGGACTCATCGTGGCCCCGGGCACGAGCCTCTTCAGCCCGCGGCTCACGGTTTTCCTCGACCTGCAGCTCGGCGGGCACGCCTATGTGTTCATGCAGGGCCGCGGCGACCGCGGCTTCGACCCCGCGGTCGGCGGCGGCGAGGGCCGGCTCGACGAGTATGCGCTGCGGCTCACGCCGGGGACGGACGGCCGGTTCAATTTGCAAGTTGGAAAATTCGCCACCGTCGTCGGCAACTGGGTCCGCCGGCACGGCTCGTGGGACAACCCCTTCATCACCGCGCCGCTGCCATACGAAAACCTCACGGGAATCTGGGACGTGGCCGCGGTGCGCAGCGCGGGGACGCTGCTGCGCTGGGCGCATGTGCGGCCGAAAACTTTTTCCGGCGAGCAGTACGCGGACGACCATTACCGCCTGCCGGTGATCTGGGGCCCGAGCTACGCCACGGGCGCCGCAGTCGCGGGCGAGCTCGGTCGGTTCACCTATGCCGCGGAGGTGAAGAATGGCGCGCTCGCCTCGCGACCCGAGTACTGGGACCGCAGCGGCGAGGCCTGGCGGCACCCGACGGTGAGCGCGCGGCTCGGCTTCCAGCCCGACGCGCGCTGGACCCTCGGGCTCTCGGCGAGCGAGGGCCCGTACCTGCTGCCGTCGGCCGGGCCGACGACCATGCCGGGCCACGGGCTCGGCGACTATCATGAGCGCGTCGTGGCGCAGGACCTCGGCTTCGCCTGGCACCACTGGCAGGCGTGGGCGGAGCTGTACGAGGCGCGCTTCGCGATCCCGGTGGTGGGCGATGTCTCGACCACGGCGGGCTACGTCGAGGCCAAGTACAAGTTCACGCCCCAGTTTTTCGGCGCGGTGCGGTGGAACCGGCAGGTCTTCGGCACGGTGACCGACAATTTTGGTGCGGCGGTGCCCTGGGGCTACGACACCTGGCGGCTCGACCTCGCGCCGACCTACCGCTTCACGTCCCACGTGCAGGCCAAGCTGCAGTACAGCCTGCAGCCCGACGACCTCGGCGCGCGCACCTATGCGCACGAGCTCGCGGCGCAGCTCACGGTGCGATTCTGAGGAGCTGCAGGTAGTTGATAGTTGAAGGTTGAAAGGCTCCGAGCGCGGCGACTCGGCGGGTACCACCGGCAGTCTCGGGGTCAGTAGCTTTCAACTTTCAACCTGCAGCTTTCAACTGCCAGCCACCGGCCTAGCCGGCGGCAGGCCGGTAACAACCCTGTTACGATCACCGTCTTTTCCTGCCCCGGGGAGGCGCGGAGGATGGCCCGGTCAAGCAACCCGCAACCGGACCTGGTCCGCTCCACCATGAAACTGCCTCCCTCCCTCCTTCGCCGCCTGCAATGGTTCAACCTGCCCACGGCCCTGCTCATCACCTTCCTCCAGCGCTCGCCCGTCGTGCGCGTCGTGTCGGCCGTCGAGGAGATGGTCACGGCGTCGCCCGTCGGCGCCGTGCTGAAGTCCGTCGCCAGCGCCGCCGCGGCCCTCGGCGCGATGAACTCCCTCGCCGGCGCCACGCCGCTCGTGCCGTCGAGCGGCACCTCCTCCGGCATCACCGTCAACACCGGCGACGTCGTCACCGTCGCGTTCACCGTCAACGGCACCCAGACCCCGCCGGCGTCGTGGACCGTGTCCGGCTCCATCCCGCCCGGGCTGAATTTTTCCGGCCTGACCCAAACGGGCATCGTGGACGTGAGCACGCTGGTGATGAGCGGCACGCCCACGACACCCGGCGTCTACCATATCAGCTTCATCGTCTGGGAGGGCAGCGGGGGCACCATGATCTCGCCTAACGGCTCCCTTAATTACAACTACACCGTCACGGTCGTCGCCGCCACCGGATCCACGGCGCCCTCGTTCACAACGCAGCCCTCAAGCCAGTCGGTCACGACGGGAGCCAACGTGACCTTCACGGTCGGGGTCTCGGGCAATCCCACGCCGACGCTGCAGTGGCAGAAGAACGGGACAAATGTCGCGGGCGCCACCAGCGCCACGCTCAACCTGAACAATGTGCAGGCGTCCGACGCCGCAACGTACACCGTGGTCGCGACCAATTCCGCCGGCACGGCCACCAGCACCGGCGCGGTCCTCACCGTCTCGGCGGCGGCGAGCGCCCCGGCATTCACGACGCAGCCGGCGACGCAGACCGTCACCGCGGGCGGCACGGCCGCGTTCACCGTGGCGGTCACCGGCAATCCAACCCCGACGCTGCAGTGGAAGAAGAATGGCACCGACATCGCCGGCGCCACCAGCGCCACGCTCACCCTCTCCAACGTGCAGGCGGCCGACGCGGCGACGTACACCGTGGTGGCGACGAACTCCGCGGGCACGGTCACGAGCAGCGGCGCGGTCCTGACGGTCACGGCCTCGTCCGTGCCGGCGGTCGTGAGCCAGCCGTCGGGCCACACCATCGCCACGGGCGGTTCGGTGGTCTTCACCGCTGCGGTCTCGGGCGGCGGCCTGAGCTACCAGTGGAAGAAGAACGGCTCAGCCATCGGCGGGGCCACCACCAGCCAGTACTACATCTCGAACGCGCAGGCCAGCGACGCCGGCAGCTACACGCTGACCGCGTCGAACGGCTCCGGCACGGTGACGACCAACGCGGCGGCGCTGGCTGTCACGAATACCAGCGATCCCGGCCGGCTCATCGCCGTCTCGGTGCGCATCGTCTCCGGCACCGACGCGGACGTGCTGATCATGGGCTTCGTGACCAGCCGCGGCGACCCGGCGGCGACCAAGCAGCTGCTGATCCGCGCCGCGGGCCCCAGCCTGGCGAGCTTCGGCGTGCCGAACGTGATGCTGGATCCGATGCTGCAGCTCATTCCCCTGGGCGCCTCGGTGCCCACGCTCACGAACGACAACTGGGGCGGCGATGCGTCCATCACGAGCGTCGGCAACGCGGTCGGTGCGTTCCCGCTCTCGAGCGCGACCAGCAAGGACGCCGCTGTGCTGACCACGCTCAACTCCGGCGTCTACTCGGTGAAGGTGCCCGGCGTGGCCAACACCACCGGCACGGTGCTGGCCGAGATCTACGACGCCAATCCCACGACGTATTCGCCCTCGAACCCGCAGCTGGTGGACATCTCCGCGCGGGCGCAGATGGCGAACGACAATCCGCTCATCGCGGGCTTCGTGATCGGCGGCTCGACGGCCAAGACCGTGATGATCCGCGCGATCGGCCCCGGCCTGCTGCAGTTCGGCCTGACGGGCGCGATGGCGGACCCGCAGGTGGACCTCATCCCGCTCGGCGCCTCGACGCCGATCCTCACCAACGACAACTGGGGCGGCTCGGCGCTCATCACCAGCATCGGTAACAGCGTCGGCGCCTTCACCCTCACGGATGGGGCGAGCAAGGATGCGGTGATGCTCGTGACCCTCGACCCCGGCGTCTACACCGCGAAGGTCACCAGCGTGAACAACGTCAACGGCATCGCGCTCATCGAGATCTACGATATTCCCTGATGAGGGTGAGGTAAATTCGAAGTGCGGAGCACGAAATTCGAGTGAAGCACCACCGCTTGAATCTCAGTCTGAAATTTAGGACTGGGGGACTGGGGCTTCTCTCGAATTTCGTGCTCCGCACTTCGAATTTCCAACCGCTCAGTGCATATGGAAGCTGGCGCTGGCCTGGAAGACGGCGCTGATGATGGCGAAGGCGATGAAGCCGACGAAGGCGAACACCGCGAGCAGGACGCCGGTGGCGGCAACCTGCACGAACTGGTGCAGCTGGCGGGAAATGAGGCGCCGGTAGTTGCGGGCGATCTCCTGCAGGCTGGGCACGAGGTTGCCGGTGTTCTCGCCCACCGTCAGGCGGTCGAGCACCAGGTCGGGGAAGCAGCCCGTGCGGGTCAGCGCGGCGGACAGCGCCTCGCCCTCGATCACGCGGTCGGTGGCCTCGCGGAACGCCCGGCGGTGGACCCGGTTGGAGATCTGCTTCTCGGTCATGCGCAGGGCCTCGACCGCGGTGATGCCGTTGGCGAGGAGCACGCCGAGCGTCTGGCTGAAGGCGAGCACGGTCTGGGAGACGGCGAACGACCCGATCAACGGGAGCCGCAGCAGCCACGCGTCGCTGGCCGCGCGCCCGGCCTCGGTCTGCCGCCAGCGCCAGAGCGAGATGCCGCCCAGGACGGCGGCCGCGCCGACGATAAGGCCGTAGTGCAGGATGAAGTTGGCGCCGGCGACGAGGATGCGCGTGGAAAGCGGCAGCTCGCCATGGAGGGAGATGAACAGCGCCTGGAGCCGCGGCAGGAGGAAGAACAGGAAGAACAGCACCAGGCCGCTCGCGACGAAGATGAGCAGGACCGGGTAGGCGAGGGCGGTGAGGAGCTGCGACCGCAGGTCGCGCTGCTCCTGAAGGTGCGCGATCAGGCGCTCCAGCGTGTCGGTGAGCGAGCCGGTTGCCTCGCCCGCCTGGACCAGGCTGACGGTGGAGGAATCAAAGACGTCGGGAAACTCCGCCATCGCGCGCGACAGCGGCGAGCCCTCGCTCAGCCGCTCCCACAGCCCGCCGCTGAGCGCGCGGAGGCCGGGTTCCTTGATGCGCACCGACAGCAGGCGCACGCCCTCGCCGGCCGACATGCCGCTCGCGAGCAGGTCGCGCAGCGACTCGAGGAACGGCAGCCGGTGCTTGCGGTTGAGTGCGATGGGCCGCGTCCGTCCGGCGACGGCGACCGGCGCGGCTCGGCCGGCGGCGCCCGCCTCCTGGACCGACATCACCTGGAGTCCCCGCGCGGACAGCAGCCGCAGCGCCTCCTTGCGCGACGGCGCCTCCAGGGCATCGGCAACAGACCGGCCGGATGAGTCACGGGCGCTGTAGGTGAAGCGGGGCATGGGATGAGCCGACCGCACTACGGCCGGCGAAGATGGGAGTTGGGAGATGGGAGATGGAAGGCCCGGGCAAGGCGATGCGCCCATCTAAACCGGACGGGAGGTTGAGCGGATAAAGACATTATGAGGGCAGGTTTTCCATCTCCTATCTTCAATCTCCCAGCTTTCATGCCTGGGCGTGGGGGAGCGCCCATCACTTCTCCGCCACCGTGATGACGCGGAGGACCTCGTCGAGGGTGGTGAAGCCGCCCTTGACCTTGTCCCAGCCGCTCTGGCCGAGGGTGCGCATGCCGTGGCGGCGGGCGGCCTCGGCGAGGGTGCGGGTGCTCTCGCGCTTGAGCACCAGCTCGTGCATCTCGTCGTTGAGCCGGAAGATCTCAAAGATGCCGATCCGGCCGCGGTAGCCGGTGCCGCGGCAGCGGTCGCAGCCGACGGGCGCGTTCAGCGTGGTGATGCCCTCGGCCTCGGCGGCGTCGCAGCCGAGGATGGCGAGGCTCTCGATCAGCTTCACCTTCGTGACCGGCGCGGGGCGCGCGCACTGCGGGCACAGCCGGCGCACGAGGCGCTGGGCCATGACCAGCTCGATGGCCGAGGCGACGAGGAACGGCTCGATGCCCATGTCCACGAGGCGGGTGATCGCGCCCGGCGCGTCGTTGGTGTGCACCGTGGAGAACACCAGGTGGCCGGTGAGCGAGGCGCGGATGGCGATCTCGGCGGTATCCTTGTCGCGGATCTCGCCGACCATGATCACATCGGGGTCCTGGCGGAGCACGTGGCGCAGCGCGTCGGCGAACGAGAGCCCGATCTCCGGCCGCACCTGCATCTGGTTGACGCCGGGCACCTCGTACTCGATCGGGTCCTCGATCGTGATGATGCGGAGGTCGGTGGAATTGATCTTCCGCAGGAACGCATTGAGCGTGGTGCTCTTGCCGGAGCCGGTGGGGCCGGTGACGAGGATGATGCCGTGCGGGTAGTCGAGGAACTGGGTGACCTGGGCCTGCTCCGCGGCGCTCATGCCGAGGCGGTCCATGGTGTAGGCCTCCTTCTTCTGGTTGAGGAGGCGCAGCGAGATGGATTCGGCGTAGATCGTCGGGATGGTCGAGACGCGGATGTCGAGCGTGGTGCCGTTGGCCTTGAAGTTGATGCGGCCGTCCTGCGGCAGGCGCCGCTCCGAGATGTTGAGCCGCGCCATGATCTTCAGGCGGGAGATGATGGCGTCCTGGAAGCGGAGCAGGTTCTCCGGCACCGGCACGGGCACGAGCAGGCCGTCGACGCGGTAGCGGATGCGCAGCTGGCCCTCCTGCGGCTCCCAGTGGATGTCGGTCGCCTGGTCCTCGACCGCCTGCGAGATCACGTCGGTCACGAACCGCACCACGGCCGCGTCCTCGTCCACCACCTCCTCGGTGCTCGAGACCGTCTCGGGGGCGATGTAGGCGTCGTCGCCGTCCTCCAGCGAGCCGGAGCCGACGCCGTGGTTCTCGATGATGAGCTGGTGGACGCGTTCCGGGACGGCGAGGTGCCAGACGGGCGGGCGCGGGGTGAAGGTGCGCAGCCAGTCGGTCATGACGGCGTCCGGCGGCCACGCGGTGGCGAGGTGGAGGGGCGCCCGGGCGGACGCGGCGTCGCCATCGGCCTCGGGGCCCGGCGGCGGGCCGTGGCGGATGGGGATGACCTGGTAGTCGTGGACGAGCCGGGCGGGCAGGAGGCCGCGGGCGCCGGGGTCGGGCTCGAGGTTGCTGGCGACGTCGAGGCCGGCGGCGTCGGCGACGGCCTGCAGGGCCTCCGGCTCGGCGAGGCCGAGGGCGGCGGCGAGGACGGCGAGGCGCTTCTCGCGCGGGGCCTCGAGCACGGCCTGGGCCTGGGCCGCGTCCAGGCGGGCGGCGAGGACGGCGGGCAGGGGCGAGGGGGCGGACGCGAGCATGGCGGCGGCGCTCGTCACTTGAGCTTCTCGCCCAGCTTCTCCGTCGCCTGCTTCCGCGGGTCGGTGAGGTACTGGAGCACCTGGTCGCGGTTGGAGAGGTCGTTGATCTTCTTCGTGGTGTCGGAGGTGGCCTCGTCGGGGCGGAGGACGTGGGGCCGGATGAAGAGCAGCAGCTCGGTGCGGTCGACCTCGTGGGAGCGCCCGCCGAACAGCTGGCTGATGATCGGGATCTCGTAGAAGAAGCCGACCTTGGTGCGGTCGCGCGTCTGGGAGGAGCGCTGCAGGCCGCCGAGGACGATCATCTGGCCGTCGTTGACGTTGACGTAGGAGTTGGCCTCGCGGTGGCCGATGATGGGCTGCTGGTTGCCGTCGACGGTGACGTTGCCGATGACGTCGTCCACGACCTGGTCGATCTTCAGCTCGATGGCGCCGTCGTCGCCGATCAGCGGGGTCACGCTGAGCGTGATGCCGATGTCCTTGTAGGTGACCTGGGAGCTGGTGGAGAAGCCGGTGCTGCTCGTCGAGGTGGTGCCGACGGGGGTGGCGGTCGAGCCGGTGATGACCGGCTGCTGCTGGGTGACGGCGATCTTCGCCTCCTTGTTGTGGATGGTGGCGATGGTCTGGGCCTGGAGGACCTTGACGTTGTGGCGCTGGCCGTTGTTGCCGAGGGCGGCCTGGAAGGCGAGCGGGCTGACCACGCCGCCGGTGATGTTCCAGCCGGCGATGCCGCCGCCGGCGGCCGCGTTGTCGGCGCTGAAGTTGGTGATCATGGTCCGGCCGTCGCGGCCGGGGCCCACGGTGAGGTTCAAGGCGTTGAGCCCGCTCTTGTCGCTGTCGGTGAGGGTGACCTCGGCGATGATCACCTCGATGCGGACCTGGGCGAGGACGATGTCGAGCTGGTCCACCAGGTGGTGGATCAGGCGCAGGTCGTCGACCGTGCCGGAGACGATGACGGCGTTGCTGCGGTCGTCGGGCAGCACGGTGATGAGCGAGCTGAACTCGTCGCTGGGCATCGAGACGCCCGTGATGTTGACCGTGGGCGCGGCGGCCGGGGCGGGGGCCGGCGCGGCGGCGGCCTGGCCGGGGCGGGCGGCGGGCGTGGTCGTGCCGGCGCGCTGGGCGATGGTGTTCTGGCCGGAGACGAGGCGCGTGAGCAGGTCGGCGACGTCCTTGGCGGCGGCGTGCTTCAGGTAGATGACCTCGTTGCGCGTGTTGAGCTCGCCCTGCTTGTCGAGCTTGGCGATGAGCTCGTCAAAGAGCGGGTACTGGCGCGGGTCGCAGAGCAGGATGACCTGGTTGGTGCGGTCGTCGGCGTTGAACGTCGTGGCGGACCCGAGCTGGCCCTGCAGGGGTCCCTGGAAGAGCGTCCGCAGCCGGTTCACGAGGTCGCTGGCCTTGGCGTAGGACAGCGGGTAGAACTTGGGCGTGAGCCCGATGGAGTTGGGCCGGTCCAGCTGGCGGAGCAGCAGCTCGACGCGCTGGAGGTTGCTGATGCTGTCGGTGATGAGGGCGGCGTTGGCCTTGTCGAGGGTGACGATGCCGTTGGCGACGCCGGCGGACATCAACGGGGAGATCTGCGGGACGAACTCGTTGACGCGGAGAAACTCGAGCTGGAAGAGCTTGGTGGCGATGCGGCCGCTGGGCGGGAGCGCGAGGGTGGAGCCGTCGATCATCTCCGGGGCTTCGGTCTTGACCGAGACGAGGGGGACGACCTTGAGGAACTTGTCGCCGAGCGGGGAGACGCCGACGCCGTTGAGCGCAAGGAGCGTCTCGAGCGCGGTGACGGCCTCGGACTTCGGGACCTTGTTGAGCTTCAGCGTGTAGGTCGCGGCGGGCAGGGCCTGCGGGCGGAGGATGGTGCGGCCGGTGTAGATCTCGAGCGCACCGATCATGGTGTCGATGTCGGCGTCGGCCAGCTTGATCGGGCCGACCAGTTCCTCCGCCGCGGCCGGCGCTGCGGCCGGTGCCGGGGCCGGACCGGGGGTGGGCGGGGTGTCGCCGCGGGCGGCGAAGGCGAGGACGGCGAGGACGGCGGCGAGGCGCAGACGGAAGGGACGCAGGCTCATTGCGGAAAACGGTGTGGGTTGAGGGCCGCCGGGGAAGAGGAAATGTGACGGAAAAGGCCCGGGGTTGTAAACGGTGATGTGGTATGACGGCCCGGGGGGTGAAATGTTGCCGAGTTTTACGATTTACGAGGGACGATTTGCGCTGGGGCGGATCCCTCGCCCGGGCGGATCCAGCGCCGGATTCAAGAATCGTAACTCGCAAATCGAAAATCGTAAATCCGGCCTGAATCCCGTCCGATTTGCCGCTTGCCGGGCTGGAACGGCCGGCCAACGCTGCGAACCCGCGATGCCGAACAGCTTCGGAAAACTCTTCTCGATCACCACGTGGGGTGAAAGCCACGGGCCGGCGGTGGGCGTCGTGATTGACGGCTGCCCGCCGGGCCTGCCGTTGACGCCCGAGGAGATCCAGAGCGAGCTCAACCGGCGCCGGCCGGGGCAGAGTGACATCGTGACCCCGCGCAAGGAGGAGGACCGCGTGGAGATCCTTTCCGGCGTGTTCGAGGGCCGGACGATGGGCACGCCGATTTCCCTGGTGGTGCGCAACACCGACCAGCGGCCCGGGGCGTACGAGGACATGAAGGAGAAGTACCGTCCGTCCCACGCCGACTACACCTACCAGGCCAAGTTCGGCGTGCGCGACCACCGCGGCGGCGGCCGCAGCTCGGCGCGCGAGACCATCGGCCGCGTGGCGGCCGGCGCGATCGCGCGGAAGATCCTGGCCCAGGCCGGCGTGGAGCTGCGGGCGTACGTGACGCAGGTCCACGACCTCACGGTGCCGGCGGCGGCGCTGGTGGAATTTCCCACGCTGGCCGAGATCGACGCCTCGCCCGTGCGCTGCCCGCATCCCGCGACCGCCGCGGCGATGGTGGAGCGCATCAAGGCCGTGCGCGCCGCGGGCGACTCCGTCGGCGGCGTCATCGAGTGCCGCGTGCGCGGCCTGCCCCCGGGGCTGGGCGAGCCGGTGTTCGACCGGCTCGAGGCCGACCTCGGCAAGGCGATGCTCTCGCTCCCGGCCACGAAGGGCTTCGAGATCGGCAGCGGTTTCGCGGGCACGCGCCTGAAGGGCTCCGAGCACAACGACGCCTTTGAAACCCGCGGCGGCCGCGTGCGCACCGTCACCAACCGCTCCGGCGGCGTGCAAGGCGGCATCAGCAACGGCGAGGAGCTCGTCTTCCGCGTCGCCTTCAAGCCCACCGCCACGATCCTCCAGTCGCAGCGCACCGTGGATGTCCGCGGCGCCGCGACCGAGCTCGCCGCCAAGGGCCGGCACGACCCCTGCGTCCTGCCCCGCGCCGTGCCGATCGTCGAGGCGATGTCCGCCCTCGTGCTGCTCGACCACTGGCTCCGCCAGAGCGCGCAGAACCGGACCTTCAAGTTCTAGGCGCCGGCGGACCGCCGCATCGGCGCCCGCCCTCCCGCATGCCTGCCCCCGCTAATCTGAACGCATGGCGCAAGGAGCAGCGGGCGGCGCTGCTGGCCCGCCGCGCGGGTTGCTCGCCGACGGAGCGCGCCGCCTGGAACGACGCGATCATGGGTTTCCTCGCGGCCGGTTTTCCCCTTCTCCGGAAACTCGTGGTGGGCTTCTGCTGGCCCTACAAAGGCGAGGTGGACCCGCGCCCGCTGATTCACCAGCTGCGCGAAGCCGGCGCGCGCGTCGCGCTGCCGGCCGTCGTGGCCAAGCACCAGCCGCTCGAATTCCGGGAGTGGTGGCCCGGGGCCCCGATGCTGTCGGGGGCGCTCGGCATCCCGATGCCCGCGGGCACGCCCGTCCTCACGCCCGACGCCGTGCTCGTGCCGCCCGTGGGGTTCTCCGACCAGGGCTGGCGACTGGGTTATGGCGGCGGCTACTTCGACCGGACGCTGGCCGCCCTCTCGCCGCAGCCGCTCAAGATCTGCGTGGCCCACGAGGTGTCGCGGATCCCCACGATCCACCCGCAGCCGCATGACGTGCCCATGGATTTCATCGTCACCGAGGCCGGCATTCACGCGGTGGGCGACGGCCGCCTGCAGCTGATCACCGGCGCCGCGTGCGCGCAGTTGTCCGCGGACATCGCCGCGCGCCGCGGACTGCCCCGTCGCCAGGCGCCTTGAGCGGCGGCCCGGGATCGCGGCGCCGTCTCCGCTTGCGGTGCGCCCCCGAGAGGAACCTACTGCGCGCAACCCATGGACGCGTCGCCTCAGCGCTCCCCCGTTGCCGGCTGGATGCGTGCGAGCGCGGGCCGCATCCTGGCGTGGTGGCCGGCGAAGATGCTCGGCACGACGCTGGGCATGGCGGCCTTCTTCGTCGCGTACTTCTGGCTGCTGCGGCATCCGCTGCAGCCGCCGGCGATCATGCCGCTCACGGGCGTGGATCGGCTGATCGGGTTCCAGCCGGCCGCGCTGCCGCTCTACCTCTCGCTGTGGTTTTATGTGGCGCTGGCGCCCGCGCTCCTGACCGATGGCCGCGAGCTATTTTCCTACGGACTCGCCGCGCTCGCGCTGAGCCTGCTTGGGCTGGGCATCTTCCTGGTTTGGCCGACGGCCGTGCCGCCGCCGGACATCGACTGGTCGCTGCATCCCCGGTTTGCCTTCCTCAAGGCGGCCGACGCCTCGGGCAATGCCTGTCCCTCGCTGCACGTGGCGTTCGCCGTGTTCACCGCGGTGTGGTTCGCTCGCATCCTGCGCGAGCTGGGCGCCTCGCGCCTGATCCTCGCGGTCAATTGGCTGTGGTGCGTGGGCATCCTGTACTCGACGATTGCCACCCGGCAGCACGTCTTCCTCGACGTGCTGGCCGGCGCCGGACTCGGCCTGGTCGTCGCGGTCGGACACCTGTGGCTGCTGCGCCGGGATGCAGCTCGAACCCGCGCGGACGGATAATTTGCTAGTCGATGAGCCGCCCGGTTTCGGGAACGACGCAGCGATAGCCCTGCGCCTGCAGCCGGTCGAGCACCTGACCGATGGCGTGCACGCGAATCTCCGCCGGAATGCGCGGACCCTCGTGCAGCAGCAGGATCGATCCCGGGGCCAGGTCGCGCAGGACCCGCGTGGCCACGGCTTCCGGCGCATGATGCCAGCGCTCGAGTCCGCGCGCGCTCCAGCCGATGCAGGTCAGGCTGCGGGAGCGGAGGGCCCGCGCGAGAAAGAGACTCTTGATTCCCGCCGGGGGACGAAACCGCGTGGGTCGGGCCCCGGCCTGGTCCAGTGCCGCCAGCCCCTGGTCGAGTTCCCGCCCGACCCGGGCCGGCGAGGCGCACCAGAAGGACGCGAGCGGATGCGTGTGGGTGTGGTGGGCCACCTCGTGTCCCGCGGCGGTGATGGCCCGGATGAGTTCCGGGTGGCGCGCGGCCTGTTCGCCGATGACGAAGAACGTCGCCCGCGCGCCGTGCGCGGCCAGGAGCTCGAGCAAGCGCGGCGTGTCTGCGGGATCGGGCCCGTCGTCAATCGTCAGCCACACCTCGCGCCCGTCGGCCCGGAAACGCCGCGGCATGCGCACCAGCCCCTGGGCGCGCGGGACAAAGACGTGATACGCCAGCAGCGCGTCAGGTCCGAACCACAGGGTCAGGGCGGCGACGGGAGCCGTCCAGCCCACCAGCACGGCCGCCACCTTGCCGGCCAGGTTCGCGATGATCAGAAACCACACGGGGACGACTATGCCGGGCGTTGCCCGCCTGCCAAGCCCGGGGACCGGCTCAGTAGGCCCAGGCGTAGCCGAGCGTGAAACCCAGGGCGTCGATCCCGGGGTTCGGCTTGGTTTGTCCGCCGTTCGACATGTGCTGGTACATGATGCCGGCGCTGAAGCGATCATGCCGGGCCGTGACATGCTCGACGCCGCCGCGGATGAACCAGTTCAAGGTGAAGTCCTGGCCCTCGCCACCCTTCACGCCCTGCGAGTCGAGTCCGCCGAAACCGCCGCCCGAGCCGGTGAACAGCGACCAGGTCCCGGCGGCATTCCACCATTCCACCGAGGGTGAGCCCGAGAATCCGAGGTAGTGGGACTCGGGGCCATTTTCGATCCAGGTGGCGATCAGCGTGAGGCGGTGGCGGACGACGAGGCAGGAGCCGTCCTGGAAATGCCAGCCGAACGCCTCCGGCGAGCGCCACGAGAACTGCGTCGGCACGAGGCGGTAGGCGATGGGCGTGCCGGTGCCGATCTCCCACAGCACGCCGCTCTCGACATTCAGGGCGCCGGTTTCCCAGGGCCGCGGCGGCGCGGGGTCGGCGGCGAGGGCCGCGACACCCAAGACGGAGCCCAGCAGGGCGGTCTTGATGAAAAGGTGCATGGGGTCGCGGGCGCGAGGACGAGGCGGATAGGGGCGGACTGCGCGCACACTGGGTAAGGACCGCCCAAGGTCAACCGGCGGGTTTCGGCCGTCCCCCCGCCTTTCCCGCGCGGCGAACTGCGATTGATTGCTCGCCCCTCGGCGGGCGGCGTTGGTACTTTGAAGGCACGGCGCGATTCCCCTGTCCGCCGGACCGCTTCCATTTGCCGAAACCGCCCATGCCCCGCGCCACCGCCGAACCGCCGCCCTTGAAGATCGCCCTGGGGCCGGATGCGTCGGGCGTCTTCGACGCCGGTCCTTCCGTGCTCGCCGGCGATGCCGTGGAAAAGATTTTTGCCCGCGGCCGCCCGGTCGGCCGCCAGGGCGCGCTCGGGCTTTTCCAGGCCGACGCCTGGCTGCTGGGCGCCGCCACCGTGCCCCTGACGGCCGGCCTGGAGGCGGCGGCGCATCAGCTGTACGGCGACATCCTCGCGGCGACCCGCGGGCAGCATCTCGCGCGCATCTGGAACTACGTCCCCGCCATCAACGCGCCCGGTCCCGGCGGGCTGGAGAACTACCGCCTCTTTTGCCGCGGGCGTTCGCAGGCGTTCGAGGAGCATCACGGGCGGGGCTTCAAGGCCCGGCTGCCGTCGGCCTCGGCGGTCGGCAGCAAGGCCGGCGCGCTGACCATCGTCTTTGCCGCGAGCCCGGTGGCGCCCCGCCATGTCGAGAACCCGCTGCAGGTGCCGGCCTACGACTATCCCGCCGAGCACGGCCCGCGCGCCCCCAGCTTTGCCCGGGCGAGCGTGGTGTCAGGAGCGGCGGGCGACACCGTTTTCATCTCCGGGACCGCGGCCATCCGCGGGCATGAGACCGTCGCCCCGCACCACCTGCCGGAGCAGCTGGCGTGCACGCTGGAAAACCTGCGGGAAATCTCCCGGGCCTGCGGCCTCGGTCCGGACCTGGGCCGCGGCGGCGGCGCCACGCGCCACTTCAAGGTCTACATCCGCCACCCCGCGGACCAGGCCGCGATCGCCGCCGCGCTGGCGGACCGGCTGCTCACGGGCACCGACCACGTTTCCTACCTCGAGGCCGACCTTTGCCGCGCCGAGCTGCTGGTGGAGATCGAGGCCTCGCTGTTTGGCGCCGCCGCGGCGCCGTGATCAGAAGACCAGCGTCCGCAACGCCCGGGCGTCGGCCTTGCCCCGCGCGGTCACGGGCAGCGCGGGCATGACGAGCAGCCGCCGCGGAATTTTCCACGGAGCCGTGTCGGCCAGGAGCAGGGCCCGCAGCTCGGCCGCGGTGCGATCCGCGGCCACCGCCGCGCCGAGCACCGGCTCCGTTCCCGCGCTGACGCCCACCCAGATGTCCCGCACGCCGGGAATTCGCCGCAGGCGGTCGGAGACCTCGGCAAGGTTCACGCGGCGGCCGGCGATCTTCACGGTGGAGCCCCGCCGTCCCAGCACGGTCACCTCGCCGCCGCCGCCGAGCGCCACGCGGTCCGGCATCAGCCAGGTCCCGTGACGGCCCACGCGTCGGCGGTTGCCGAGGATCCGGACCGCGGCGCTGCTCACCTCCAGCCGGGCCCCGGGCCGGAGGCGCAACTGCACCCCGCGCAGCGCCCGGCCCACGGTGCCGGCGAGGGCGCCCGCGCCGCTGCGGTCGTAGGCAATGCCCCCGGTCTCGCTCGAGCCATAGAAACTGTGCAGCCGCCGTCCGAACCGCGCGGCGAACGCGTGCGCCACCTCGGGCGGCAGCGGCGAGCCGGCGGAAATTCCCAGCCGCAGGCCCGGGAGGGTCAGGTCGGATGCCACCAGCGCGCGCCAGATCGCCGGGACGCCGGGGAAGACCGTGGGCCGCCACCGCGCGAAGTCGGCCGCGATGGCATGAGGCAGCGCCGCGCTGCCGCACACCAGCGGCACGCCCTGAGCCAGCAGCGGCACCGTGAGGTTGCCCAGGCCATAGGAATGCCCGAGGGGAATCAGCGCGTAGTTCAGGTCCCGCGGCCGGATGCCCATCGTTGACGTCACCTGACGTCCGTCGGCCAGCAGCTGCTGGCCGGTGAATCCGAGCGCGCGTGGCGTGCCGCTCGAGCCGGAAGTCAGCTTGAGCAGACAGATCGCGGGATCGCGATGGCGCCGGGCTCCCGGGAGCTCCTCGAGCCGGGTGCCGTCCCACCACGCCCCGGCACGGAGCGCCTGCGCCAGCCGCCGCTGTGCCAGCGGCGGCTCGGCCGCATCCAGCGGGGCCGCGACGGCGCCGGCCTTGAGCAGGCCGAGGAATATCTCCAGCCAGCCGATGCCGTTGGGCGCGGCAAACACCACCACGCGCCCGGCGAGCCGGGCCGAATTGGGGACGTGGCGGCGACACCAGGCCGTGGCGCGCGCGTCGAGTTCCTCGAAGGTGGCCGTCGCTCCATCCGTCGCCTGCACCACCGCCCGTTTCGCGCCCTGGCGGCGGACGATTCGTTCCCAAGCCTGCAGCAACGCGGAGTTCATGACTTCGGGCGGAGCCCGGCGAGGTGCTCGAATTCGATCACGAGGAGCGCGGTCACCACCATCAGCGCGACGGTCGAGCCGAGCGCGCGGACCACGGGCATGCTGCTCAGCGCCAGCACGCCGAAGGAGGCGGCGGTGGTCATCGCCGACATCCGCACCGACACGGGCGGCGGCTCGCCGCGGTACGCCGAGGTCGCGGAGAAGATGGAGTAGTTGTGTGTCAGGCACACCCCGAGAAAGGCGCCGAGCAGGTGAAACAGGTTGAGCGGGTGGCCGATCCAGCCGAACAGCCCGAACAGGCCGAGGCAGGCGCCGCAGGGAATGGCGAAGATGCGCACGCCGTCGCGCCAGCCGTAGGTGAGCAGGACGCCGCCGCCCACGATCAGGAGCCCGATCAGGCTGAGCCACATCGCGGATTGCCGGTACAGGCGGAAAATCCGGTTGAGCGATTGGAGCTGGCCCGTGCTCACGGTGTGGGTCGCCGCCGGCGGCGTTCCCGGCGGGGCGGCCTGCACGAGGGTGACGAACCAGCACGGCGGCGGGCCGGCATGGAGCAGCAGGCCGGTGGGCCCGGTGAGCTTGGACGACAGCGCGGCCAGGGCCTCATCGAGGTCGGACTCCTTGGCGGTCGCGGCCTGCGCCGCAAAGGCGGTGAAGAACGCGGCGAACTCGCGTTCATCAAAACCGGCCGCCACCAGCGCGGCGCGCAGCTGCGGCGAGAATTCCGGGTGTTCGCGCAGGAATTTCACGGCCGCGGCATGCTGGGCGACGGTGGGGACGACGGCGCCCAGCCCGACGGCCTGCGGACGTCCCCCGCCGGCGGTGCGCAGCCAGGCATGGAACAGCTCGAGCGACGCGCGGGCGTCGGCGAGGGAGTTGCCATAGGTCAGATAAACCGTGCGGTCGTCCTGTCGCCCGAACAGCGCGCCGATGCGGGCGTCCTCTCGCTGGAGCCCGGGCGAGGGGATGTCGAGTTCGCGCACGTCGTCCCGCCACGTGAGGAGCGCCAGGCCCGGCAGGGCGGCGACCCACGCCACGATCAGCGCGCGGCGGAGCCCGCGGCGCAGCGGCGGCGGCAGGCCGAATCCGCTGGGAAAACGGCGGGCCTCGAGGAAGGGATTCCGGACGGTGGAAAAATACACGACGGCGGCGACGAGGGCGCAGACCAGGCCGGCGCCCACGAAGACGCCGAGCTGCCGGATGAAGGGCAGCTCCGAGCCCAGCAGCAGGGCGAAGCCCGCGACCGTGGTGAGGCAGCTGGCCAGCAGCGGCTTCGCGAGCCGGCGGACCTTCGCCCAGTAGTCCTCCCCCGCAAAGGCCGGCGGCTGCATGAAGAGATAAAATCCGTAGTCGATGGCCACGCCGGTCAGCAGCGAGCCGACCACGAACACCATGATGTGCAGCCGGTCGAAGGCTATCGTCACACACACCCATGCGCCGAGGACGGACAGTGCGACGATCGGGATCAGGTGGAGGCCGCGATGGACGCTGCGGATGAAGGTGAAGGCCACCGCCAGCACGGCGATCAGCGACAGCGCGTTCAGCCAGGTGACTTCGTGCTCGATCCGCGCGCGGCTGGCGGCGGCAAACCGGTTCACGCCGGTGTCGGCGACCGCGAATCCGGGATACTCCGCCCGGACCGCGGCCGCGGCCCGCGCAATGGCGGCAAACGCCGGCTGCTGTCCCGCCTCGCTGAGGGGAGACGCGGACAACCGCGCCCACACCAGCGTGGCGGCCGCGGGGCCGGATGCCGGCGTCAGTCCGAGCGCGCCGCCGGCGCTCAGGCGGTCAACCGCCCCGGGCATCAGCAGCAGCGGGTCGGCGGGGATGATCTCCTGGAAACCGAGCGCCTCGGGCGTGGCCAGGAAGCGGGTGAGCGCGGCGGCGGTGTCGCGCGCGAGCCAGCCGGAGAATTCGGCGGGGGCGCCACCGGTCGCGGCGGGCGCGGCGGCGCGCCCGTGCAGCCAGAGGGGGAACAGCAGCGTGAAGCGCCGCTCGAACAGCTCGCGGCCGATCGCGTCGCGGGCCCCGGAATCCCCCATGACCACGGCCTGGTCGAAGGCCGGCTCGCGGGCGAGCGCGGCCGCGAAGCGCGCCGCCGCCCCGGCGGGCGCGGGCCGGCCGGGGGCCACCGTGAGCTCGAAGAGCATGGTCCGCGCCTCGGCCTGGCTCGCGAGCGAGCGGACCAGCGCCAGCTCCGGTGCCTGCTCGCCGGCGGGAATCAGGTCGAGCACGTCGGTGGAGATTTTCCGGCCGTAGTCGAGCCGCAGGAGCCACGCCCCGCCGAGCAGCGCCGCGAGGGCGAGGACGCTCCAGCCCAGCAGTTGGCGGCGGCGGAAGTTCATGCGGTTCAGCGGAAGAAGTGCTGCAGCTCGGCCGCGGTGAACGCCGCCGGCGGCCGCGGCGCCGCGAGGATGATCTCGATGGCCTGCTTGGGCGTGCGGCGGATTTCAATGTGCCGGATGGTGGCACCCTCGCCGACCACGGTGATGCGGCCGACGCTGCGCCGCAGCGCCTCGGTGCGCGCGACCAGCGCGAGCGTCCAGGCCGTGCCGTCGCGCTGGCCGTAGAGCTCGAAGTCCTGCTCCAGCGCGGCAAAATCAAAATGCAGCACGTGCCGCAAAGCCTCGTTGGCGGCGGCGGCGCGCGGGTCCGCGGGCGGGACCTTTTCCCCGGCCGGGGCGCGGATGACCATGCCCTGCGCGTCGAGGATGACGATGCGCTCCTCGGGCGCGGTGTAGTGCAGGCTCAGGCCGCGTGTGGCGGAGACCCGCGCCTCTCCCGTCAGCTCGACCGCGCCGCGGCGGAACGGGAAGAAACGGCGCTCGGTGAAGTCGGCGGTGACATCCGGCGTCCGGGCAAAGGCCGCGGTCAGGTCGGCCCAGGCGGGTTCCGCCGCGGCCAGCCGGTGCGCGGGCGCGACGAGCGCGTCCGCGTCCGCCGCGCGGCCGGTCGCGACCCCGGCGCAGAGCAGCACCAGCAGCGCGCCGGCGGCGCGCCACCGCCGCTGGTGGCGGAGGGCCGCGGGCCAGCGCCGGAACAGCAGCTCGACGATCAGCCGCGTGTGCATCCACACCAGCGTGGCGTTGTCGCGCAGGTAGTGGAAGTGGGTGACCCCGCCCTCGGCGCGCGAGAAATAGCGCACGGGCGCCGCCCGGTTGAGCGGACGCACGCCGGCCCAGCCCAGGCGCACCGCCGCCTCCGTGTCGAAGTCGTAGCGCCGTCCGCCGCGGCGGGGGCCGAGGATCGCGAGCAGCGGGGCGAGCGGATAAACCCGGAAGCCGAACAGCGGGTCGGCGACGCTGGCGCCCAGCAGCTCGCAGTGCACGAGGCCGATGCTGAGCTTCCGGCCGTGCCGCCGCTCGGCCGGCATGTTGGAGGGGAAGATCGGGCGGCCCAGCACCAATGCGTCGGGCTGGCGGAGCGAGGCGGCCATGAACTCCGCGATGCTCCCGGCGGGATGCTGGCCGTCGGCGTCCATCACCAGGGCGTGGGTGAACCCGCGGTCGAGCGCATCGCGCGCGCCGGCCAGGACGGCCGCGCCCTTGCCGCCGTTGCGGGGGAGCACCAGGACGCGGAGGGCCGGCTCCGTCGGCGCGAGCGCGAGCACCGGCTGCTCACTGCCGTCGGTGCTGCCGTCCACCACGACCAGGACCGGCTGCCAATGGCGCAGCACCTCGGCCACGACCTCGCGCAGGCGCGGACCGGTGTTGTAGGTCGGCAGGAGGACGAGATGGGTGGAGGAGGCGGGCATGGCGGGCGGCCGGCGCCGGTCAGGGAAGCGTTCCGGGCGCGGGGGCGCAAGGGGCGTCGCCCGACGCGGGCGCACGGAACCACGCCTCGATCTCCGCGGCGACGCGGGCCGGATGGGCCGCCGGGTCGACGGGGATCAGCGGTCCCGCGGCCAGCTCGATGTGGGCGGGAAAGCGGGGCAGCCGCCACCAGGCGGAGCCTTTGGTGAGGACGTCCGAGTCGGTGGTGATGCGCACCGGCTGGATTGGGACGCGCGCGCGCCGGGCGATCAGCACGAAGCCGGGCTTGAAGGGCAGCGGCGCCACGCCGGGCCGCCGGCGCGTGCCCTCGGGAAAGATCACGAGGCGATGGCCGGACGCGACCTTCTCGGCCGCGGCCCGCACGACCTCGTGGCCGCCGTCGCTGCCGATGTAGCCCGCGCGGCGGGCCGCGGCGCCAAGCACCGGATTGCGGCGGATGGCCGGCTTGAAGATGCACACCGCCTCGGGCACGCGCGCGAGCAGGCAGGTGATGTCGATCAGTGAGACGTGATTGGCCGCGATCACCACGCCGCTTTCGGGCAGGCGCTCGAAGCCGCGGTAGGTCACATGGACCAGCCGCAGGCTCTCGCACCACCAGTGGAAGGCGGCAAAATGCCAGTGGATCAGCCGCTGGAAGAAACGCTCCGTCCGCCCCGTCGCGGGCAGCCAGCCGGACAGGAAGCTGAGTCCGCTCAGCTCCAGCCCGCCGGCCGCGAAGAGCAGCAGGGTCAGGTAGTAGGCGGGCAGCTGGTAGACGGGGCGGAGCGACATGGTGCTACCGGGACGAGGCCGGGGCCTCCGGATTGAGCGGGAGAAAGTTGAACCAGAGATAGGGCTGCGCGCGGACCAGCGCCTCCAGCTGCGTGAGCACGTCCTGGAAATGCCGGCGCGCCGCGCGGAGATTGGCCTCGCGGTCCGCGGTTGCGTCGGGCGTGAACACCGGCGACGCGAACACGCGCAGGCGCGGCGTCAGTCCGTCCGCCACGGCGAGGCAGAACACCACCGGCCGGTCGAAAAGGAGCGCAAGGTGGTAGATGGTGAACGGGAACAGGCGGGACGCGCCGAGGAAGTCGAAGGCCTCGGCCTTGGCGCTGAACTCCAGCCGGTCGCACTTCAGGGCGAGCGACTCGCCGGACTCGATGGCGGACTTGAGGTCGAACAGCAGGTTTGCGGGATCATTGATCCAGAGAAACGTGACCAGCCGGCCGAACCGGCTGCCCAGCAGGCGGGTGTCGTCGGAGTTGCCGACCCGGAGGCGGATGATGGTGACGCGCCGGCCGCGCTCGCTGAGCAGGTAGCCCAGCAGGTCCGAGGCGCCGAAATGGAACGTGCCGAAGAGCGCGGGCCGGCCGGAGCTCAGCAGGTCCTCGAACGCCGCCCCGTGCGCGGGATCCAGCTCGCAGCTGACCGGCTCGCCGTCACC
>Ga0265327_10001413_pt1 | contig 30582 bp, 37 predicted proteins | sample 41621metaG_FD_202089 | JGI IMG/M metagenome (GOLD analysis project Ga0265327, IMG submission 202089) | Rhizosphere microbial communities from Carex aquatilis grown in University of Washington, Seatle, WA, United States - 4-16-21 metaG | ecosystem: Host-associated > Plants > Roots > Rhizosphere...
CTTATCTCTTGCATGAGCTTGTTCTGGCGACATGTAGCCAAGCGCTATAAATCCTAGGACTCCAAGGCAGATAGCGATTCTTTTCATTGTATCCTCCCTGATGTGCGGGTGGTGAAATGGTATCCGACATTTCCCAGATGGGCGGCCCATCCGCCCACGCTAGGGTAGAATAGCTCCATTCCCGGCGCTCCGAGAAGCGCAAATCCACGTTTTCTGGTGCCTGAGCCGCCAGACCTGCGGCGCGAACGCCGATCTTGCCACGATCCTTGGCTATTCGGCGACAAGGCAGACGCACTTCGCCTGTCGGATAGGCTGCCTGCGATCCGTTCCGCCGTCCTCAACATCGCGCTGCTGCCCGTGGTCGAAGGTCGTCGATTGGATTCAGGGTGCGGCGGAATAAGTCACGCGGCACCGCCACCTCGGCCATCTGGAAGACAGTGTAGCGGGCGTGGCCAATGACCTTCGCGCCGATTTTGACGACCTTCTCGCGGAGCGTCGTCAGCGACCAGCTTTCCATCTCGCTGGGAAGAGCCAGGGTACGCAGGAAGTTGGCCATGTTGTACGCCAAGGCGTGAAGCTGGAGCCGGACGGCATTGGCCTTCATGGTGCGGCAGGACAAGCGTGTCCATTTGACGGCGTTCTTGCCCTCCTTGATCCACTGCGGCGCGTGTGCGGGGTGCGGAGGGGCGAGGCGAAGAATTCGAGGAAGTGGGTTACGGCGCGGTTGCCGTCATGCGTTTCCAGAAGAAGGGCAACTGCTGGAGATGTGAAGCTTTTAACGACCTCGGCTCAGGTCCGGGTTTCGATCCTTGACGAAGCTCAGTTCCTTGCCGGTGGCGTTGGCTTGCTCCTGTTTCAGCTCGGCGTATTTTCCGCGCGCGCTGTCTTTCGCGAAACTCAGCTCACGCTCGCCGGAGTCGTGCTGTTTTCCTTGGCCGTTCGGAGCATCCCTGCCCGTCGCTTTTGCGTGTTCCTGTTTCAGCTCATTGTAGTTCCCGCGCCCACGATCCTTGGCGAAACTCAGTTCACGCGGCCCGGAGGCGGGCTGTTCCTGTGACTGGGTTTCGCGCGTGACCGCAGCTGCCTGTCGCAACCGTTCGGAATTTTGCCGAAACATCTGGTTCGCGGCGTCTTGCTGGACATCCATCCTGGAACTTTCGGGCCAGGACAAAGAGCGACGAGCCGCTTCAGGACGAGGCGAGTCGCCCTGGGAAACATCGTTGGTCTGCGTCTGCCCTGCGTCCCTTGGACCGGTGGCCATGCCCTTCGTTCCCGCGTGATGTCACAGCGGAAAAGAGAATACGCCAATATCGTCGGGAGGATCAGGATTTTTTGCTGTCGGTGTCGCGGATATAGCGGGACGGCTTGCGATTCAGAACCGCGGCATACTGCTTCTTTGTCGCGGCGATGTCGGGGTATAGTTTCCTTAACATCGGCATGACGTACGAAAATAAATCACCGATCTCATGTTCCTGTTCGACAAGGTGCGTCGTGAACATCTCGAAATGCTGGTAAGAGCACTGCCTTAACTCCGCAAGGTCTTCGCAGAGTTTTGCAATTTCTGCCTTTAGGGCGATTATTTCAGGATCACGCATGGGAATAAAATAGCATATTATTGGTTTTATTTCATCAAAAAGTAGCCGTTTGATCGCGTCTGCCGTTAAGGAGGGGTTGGCTTCATGCCTCCCGAACGTGGGCGAGGACGGTGCGGCGAGGCACTTGGCCGGTTCTGGGACGGTCGCTCGGGCCGTGGCCGGGGCTTCGCTGGTAGAGGATGTCGCGGTGGCTCGGAGCCGAGGAGCGCCACCTTCTCCCGCGCGGTGTCCGCGAAATGCTGGAGCGCCGCAATGGACAAGGCCCGGAATGTGATGTCCCGGAAGGCCTCGTCGAGGCACCCGACCGTGGCGGACGGGCAATTCCAGGCATGCATCCCCGCTTCGGCAAGCGCATGCAGGGTCTTCAAACCTTCGTCGGAGTCGACAAGCTGACGGAACATCGGAACCCAAAGCGACCGGCATGGCGTTCGTGGCCATCCCGCTGGACTCAAATGCCCCCGCCAGCTCGACAGGCCATCGGCGGCATACAGTAAAATCACTCCCGCCGGTGGCGGCAGAACCGGGGGCTGTCGTGATTTCCCGTTCGCCATGAAGTAATGTTAGTGCAATAGTATTAATATAGCGTGGATTTTCCAATCATATTTAGGCATATTCTTAATATATTGCGCCGCAATGCATAATAAATGTGAACTATATTGTTGTATTGTGCATCGGTGGGTAGCTCATCACCCTCGAACCATCGGGTTCCGATCGAACATCCTTTGGAATTCCCTGTCCGCGAAATAGCGCACACGATCGGCGAGGATCGGGGGCTTGCCTTGCAGGAGCAGCAGCTCATGGTGCGGAGGCAGGCGCAGGATTTCTTGGGGCATAAGAAGCGGCCTTGCCGCTGGTCCATAATTCTCCGAGCCGCGCGACATTTCCGTCTCGCCACTCCGGCCGAGATGGCGAACCGTCACCGTGCGCTGGCCGAGCATCTTCGAGAGGTATTCCGCCGTGCCCATGTCGTTGACGCCGAAGGCTTGGACGACGCCCGCATTCGCCAGAAAGGATCGCCATCGGGTCGGGTACAGGTCTTGAAGCTGGGAGAGGTCTTGGAGGATTGGCCAGAGCAGGACGCCGTAACCGGCCAGCAGCCCCATTGCCGTCTCGACCGCCTGGAGCCGGCCAAGCGCCGCAAATTCGTCGAGCATGAACAGAACGGGGTGCGCCGGCGCCCGGCGGTCGCGGGTCAGAGCGGCAAGGCAAAGCCCGACCACGAGGCGAAGCCAGCGCCCATGCGTCGCAAGGCGATCGGCTGGCAGCACGAGAAAGATCGTCATCCTGCCGGACTTGATATCGCCGAGATTGAAGCTCGATGCGCCGAGAATTTCGGTCATGCGCGGACTATCGAGGAAATGCGTCTGTGCCTGTGCCGTCGATATCACGCCCGATCGTTCCCTGTCGGTTTTCTGCAACAGCCGCCGCGCGGTTCGCGCGACCAGCCCGGATGCCGCATGGTTGTCGTTCATGTCCTCAAGCAGATCGGCGAATTCTTTTTCGCCCAGCGTCAACATCGCGCGCAGCGTTCCGAGGTGACGATCCTCCGGCAATTCGGTCGTCACGATGTGCATGACGAGCCCCGCAATCAGCGACCGCGCTTCCCCATTCCAGAACTCGTCATCCGCCTTCGTGCCGGGCAGCACCAGACCATCCGCCAGCAGCACCGCATCCTCAACCAGATCGACATTGTCGGGAGCCAGCTCCGTCAACGGATTGAAGCGCCCGCATGCCAGCCCCGTAATCCCCCACGGATCAAGCACATGCACCCTTTGCCCCATCTCACGCCGCCGTCGCGCCGTGACAATCGCATTCTCGCCCTTGGGATCGATCACCAGGACGGAGCCGGGCCAGGTCAACAGGTTCGGTATAATCGCCGACACGCCTTTACCTGCACGGTTCGGCGCCAGCGTCAGAAGATGCTTGTCGGTTCGGTGCCGCAGCATCTGGCCACGATGGCGTCCGAGCACGATTCCATCGGAGCCGAACAGCCCCGCTTGTTTGAGGTGGCGGGATTTCGCCCAATGCGCCGTGCCATAGGCGGAGCCGGTTTCATGCCGGAAGCGGCGATCGACGAGCCACTCATGCCCAATCCATGCCCCCGTCGCCAGCGCCACGCCTGCGGCCGTGAAGAACGATCCGTTAGGTGCGAAGGGAAGGGCCATCGCCCCCATACCCTTTCCGGAGCCTTTCTATCGCTTTGGCCCGGCTTCTGGCCTTGCCGGCGTGGTGACTTTGGTCCGCTGCCGAAGCTCCCATCGTTCGCGGCATGTCACCTGAAAATGACTTTTTCTTACTCTACCATAGCATAGTAAAAATATAGTAAAGACCCGATTTTGGGGTGATACCTCGCGTTTTTCCGAAGTCGCCCCAAATGGCTTCAACCGGCGCAGTCCTGGGGCGGATCGCAACACTCCACACCGTCAACAAGCCCCGAGCCGCGCCAGAATCCGATCGACCAGCGACTTGGCAGCCACTCGGTTGACAGAGCATTCGTAGATCAATCCAATCATTCGGCGAACGATTTCCCGTTCCTCTTCGGGGAGACATCCCAAGGCGTCATTCGTAGCGGTGGTCAGCTCCGTCTTGGCAAAGCGTTCCTCAAGCGCGGAAAGGGACGCCGACAGGCCACTCTTTTGTGCCTCGTCCAGCAAAGGAAATTCGATGGCCTTTTTGATCTCGAACATTCCGCTTCGGATGTCACGGCAAACCGATTCAGCCTCGGCTCCGCCAATGACGCGCTGTTCAAGTATCTTCAGTTGCTCGTCGATCTTGAGCGAGCCTATCTCGAACGCCTTTATTCGATTGCGGACGACGGATGAATTCCGGCACATGCGCGCGATTTGGTCGCCAATCGGGGAGAGGTGAGCCACAAGCCTTCCGTAGTGGGCGTTCGGCTCGAAGTCGTCCCTGCGTCCGTTGGGAACCACCTTGGTATCGACGACGTGGACCTCGCCGACCGTCCAGCTCGCGAAGCGCGCCTCGGGAAACGCATGGGAGAATATCCTGTGGCTCCCGATCTGGATGTTCCCCATTCTCGCCCGGAGACCGCAGACGCCTTCCGCAGAGGGGAGGGCGCCGCGATAGCCGTGGTGCAAAAGCCACACAACGGCGGCCACACCGCCGTCCATTCCTTCGATTTCCTTGAATTCCAAATCGGTGAAGGCGTCCCTCTTGCCTTCGCCGAATTCATAGTCATCGCGGTATGGCCGGTAAAGCGGCTCTGCCGCGCCGCCAACATGTATATCGATCTCCCCGAGGCTGAAATGCCGGGAGAGTTGGGCGCGGATTTCCCTGCCGAACCTGAATTCCGGCGAGAACGGCACGGGAGCGACCTGCGACAGATAGCGGGAGATGGCCTCGGCGTTCATCAGGATGTCGTTGCCGATCCTGACCAGCCTGATGAGTTCGACCTCGAAGAAGCGGGCCGGCCAGATGTCGGCACCGTCCAGTTCCCTCACGGACGCGACCCGGTGGACAAGTTCCTGCAAGCCTCCCTCAAACGAATGATCGGCCAGAAGCTTCTTGAATAGCCTGCAATCCCAGCGAAGTTCATGCACTTTCGCGCTGCCGCCTGAGCGCGATCGAAACACGAGTTCCTGACAGTAGCCGAGGCCGGCGAGGCGTCCTACCCCCCGGAAACCACGGGCGGAAGTGCCTCGTTTCCGGCTACCTCCCAACGCTGTCAACCGGCCTGAGAACTCCCCGTCCGGCACGCCGGTGCCGTTGTCCCTAATGGTCACTGATCGCCCTGACGGATCGATGGCGATATCGACCCGCCCCGGCTCGTCCGGCCCGATGATTCCATCGGCCCTGGCTTCGTCTATAGAGTCTGCCGCGTTCTGCACGTATTCGCGGTAGATCGTCAGCGGGTCCACATACATGGCCGTGCTCACGAGTTCCAGAACGTCCTTGCCGATACCGATCTCGGACGGCATGGCCGAATCCGACTGCTTTGCTGTCATCCGGCCTGTCATGCGACATGCCTCTCCTGGCTGGATGCCGGCTCGGGATCGTCGGCACCGTCATCGAGACCCGCATCCTCGACGATCTCGTCCCCGGCCAGACCGAAATCGCGCTCCCTTTTCGCCTTTTGCTCAGTCCATATCCTGCGTTCTTCGTCCTTCGTCGGAGGAATATGGAAACCGAGCACCGCCCTAATCGCGGCATCCTCCTCTCTGGCAAACTCCTTCCGCATCTCATCCCGCGTCAGTCGCGGACGGCCTGGCAGGTCAAACAGCACTTCGGAAAGCAAAGCCAGTAACCTCTGCCTGCCGGAATCCGGAAGCCGCATCGCCGCCTTCCGGTACTCTTCGAATTCGGCCCGCCCGGCGCCCTCCTGATACCACATTCGATTGAAGATCATGTGGTGTGGCCGAAGCAGCAGGGACTCGAACTCGTCCGCCGTGTCACCGAACGCCTCGCGGAAGAATTCCGGCGCTCCACTGACGATACCATGGGTCGCCTGAAGGATGACCTGCATCGACCGGAGTTGGTAGCGGGTCCAGTTTTTGCCCACGTGCGACCTATCGGTCAAGTCGACAGGTTGGTAGCGCATTGGGAACGAAAAAATTCTGATGCCCAGCTCCTCATTGAGCGACACGTTCAGGCGCATGCGCTCGAACAGGTCGCGAGGGTCATCGACGTGGTTGTAGAGCATGTAGTTGGAAAGGTTGCTAAGCCCGTTGTCTGCCGCCATACGGATGGATTTTTCGTACGGCTTCCGAAGGTTCAGGTTGTCGAAGGCGATGCGCAACGGGCTGATGCAGATGCGGGCGATCTGCTTCATCAGATTCCCGTTCCTTGCCAGCTCCCTCGCATCGACACCTTGGTTGAAGTCCACTCGTCTCTGAATGGCAATGCCGCGCCGGGTGATGGTCGCACCCCTGCCGAATCCGAGATCGACGACCTCGGAGATGATGTCCGCAAACCGGGGCGAGGCCACGACGTTGTTGTCCATGAAGACGAGGTCTTTCTTCTCGCCGTACAGCCGCTCAATCTCCCGGACGATGCCCGTGAGGGATGGCATGTCCCGAAGACCACCCTCCAGCTTCGGCACACCGCAAAACGTGCAAGAGCGGATGCAGCCGCGCGATGCATAGAGAAAATAGGCGTCGCGGACAGGGTATTTATAGGTGATTTGGTCAAGGATGCCGTAATCCGGCACCAACTCCTCGATGGGGGTGCCGTCGGTATCGTCGGCGTAGAGTTCCTCCTCGAACTCGTCCAACTGCAACGACACCGACGGGGCCTTGTCCAGCAGTCCGGCGATGAACCTGACACCGCACCAGCGGCGCTCGCCGACGAACCTCTCGTTCATCAGCGATGCGGCGATGCCGCCGACGAAGACCTTCCCGGCTTCGCCGCGCACGAGTTCCAGCGCAAAGTCGATCGCACGGGCTGTCCTTTCCCATTCGAACGAGAACAGCGTTGTGACGTAGACCCGATCCCAAGCGGTGGCGAGGGCCGACCTGTCCTCGCCCTTGATGAAGCGAACCGTGTCGCGCTTGCCGCGCGGCCCATGGTACTGGGCGATCTTCATCAGCCCCAGCGGCGGGTATTTGTTGCGGTAGCCCGGTTCGATGAGAAGGATATTCTTATTGGCCATTCACGTTTGTTCCGACATATGCTGTCCGGCACGGTAACCCGGACACAGGCGTTCGGCCACGAAGAAATCCCGGAACGCGCTTTTCTCCGCTCTGCATTCCGTGAACAGGTCAGCCCGTCTTTTTCTTCCGCTTTGCCTTGAGAGCCTTTCCTATCGCGGCATAGGCTGTCGCGAACATGGCGTCGTCGAGCGTTTCCTGGAGCGCACCCAAAATTTTTCGTAGCAGGGTTTTCTGGTCACGGCTCATTCCGATTTCCAGATCACTTGACGCATAGGCTTTGGTGTCGCGAACCCGATCGGCGGCGTTGCGGAGCCGCTCCAGTTCCCGGTCGATCCCCTCGGCCTCGGCATCATCAGACGCACGTCCCTTCCTACGTTGCAAGGCCGCCGCCGTGTCCTCGATGCCCTTGAGAACCTCGCCCCGCTTGCCTTCGGACGCGATGCCCGTCTTGAGAAGGATATCCGTCTTTTCGGCCATGCTATCAACGATCAGCTTGGCTTTCGCGGCACTCGCATTCCTTGCTGTCGAGGCTTTATGGCATGCGCTGCTGAGCGCGCGGGCATGAATGACGAGATCGTCGCGGATGGCTGACCAAGCCTCGGTCTCCTCAAAACCGTCACGGCGCGCGTTGGGCACGACCGCAGGATCAGTGATATGGATTTCTCCGATGTACCAGCCGTTGAAGCGTTCCGAACTTGGCGCCGACAGGCGGAATATCCCGGCCATGATGGCTGCGTTCCCGAACCCCATGCCGTGCATCCTGATCCGGATGCCCGCCGCGACCTGATCGTCGATCTGGCCTTCAAGGCCCGATACGCCGTACCAGCCCCAGTAGCCAAGTCCGGGCTTCGTCGGCTCGATGAATGCGACACTGCCTATGTCGATTCTCTTCCGATCCTTGCCGCCGGACGTATGATAGGTGCTCTTGTATGGGCGGAAGACTTCGCGACTCTGCCGTCCGTCCAGCGCTATGACGATCTTTACAACCGGGACCATGAAGCCTTTAGCCGCCATATGCTTGTCGATTTCGCCCTGTAGCATCCAGCGGTGCGTGTCCATGCCGACGGGCGCACTCTGGCAGAGGTAGGCATCGAGAGCATCGACATCGAGGAATTCGTTGACGCTGGGCACGATATCCAGCATTCGGACTTCAAACCAGTGCTCGTCCCGTTTTGCTGTCTCCGTTTCCACGGTGACGCAGGAATCCAGCAAGGCCGCCGCCTCCAAGGAGGGGTTGGTGCGGGCGCTTTCGATACCCGCCTTTACGGCTCGGCAATCGATTCGGACGACGGCCTCGACGGTTTCGCCCGCCGCCGATGTTCGGAATTCAAGCGTCCGACAATAGGCGATCCCGCCGAGCCTGCCGATCCCACGGAACCCGATGTTTTTCGCGTTCTTCGGGTCCGCCAGCGACTTGGACGACATCCCCACGTCGATAAGCCTCCGTCGAGCATGGGCGGTGGCGATGCCGACACCACTGTCCCGGATCGACAGGGAACGCCCGGTGGTGTCGATCGATATCCTGATACGACCCTCGTGTGCGTTGATCAACCCGCTGCCGATCGCCTCGACGATGGAATCGCGGGCGTTGGCGACATACTCCCGTACGGCGTCGAACGGAAGCGCATACAATCCCGATGTCAGGGAATCGAGCACATAGGCACCGATGCGCGTCCCCGGTTCCGTTCCCGCTCCGCCCGACGCAGGTTGCTCCATCTCCGCAGCCATGTCGGCTATCCCCTCCGGCATTCTTCGGTGTCCCGTCATTTCGGTTGCAGATAGGCAGGGAACGGGAAGCGGGCCTTGATGGTCGATGTCGAGAATGCCGCATGCTGGAGCAAGAGCGTCCCCTTTTGCAGGCGCGTCAGCGCCGATTTCTGCGCATCGGTGAGGAAGCGGTAATCGCCCGCGCTGACCTCGACGCTGTTCGTCCGTCCGAGGACGCTGGTCGAGCAATTGCCGAGTACCCGCTGGTGCACGCCCGACCGGAATTGTTCGGCGCCGAACAGCACGACACCGAGTGACCGTCCTCGCTCGGTCACCTCCAGTATCGTCCTCGTCAAGGCGCGGTCGCTCCCTTCCTTCTTGGGGGCGTACTTGTTGAGTTCGTCCGCGAATATGACCACCCGCCCGATGTCGTTGGCTTGAGCTTCGTCACCCGCGCCCTCCAACTTGGCTTCAAGTATCTGGGCGACCACATCGCCGAACACCAAACACTGGAGGTAGTCGGGGAGCGGCTGGATGTCGATCACGACCACGTTTCCCGGCCTGATGTGGTCGATGATGTCGCTGGTCTGCTTTTTGCGGCGGGCGACGGCCTTCGTGGTCGTGATCTCGTCGAAGATGCCGTTGTTGATGCGTTGCCGCAGGAATCGGAAGAACCGCCGCCACGACACTACCGGTATTTCATTGGCTGCCTTGGTCGATCCGCTGGCCTTGACCTTGGCCTCTTCCGAAACCTCGCTGGTCAAGTCCGCCCATGTGCCCACATCCATGTCCCGCACTTTCTCGGCGCACTGCTCCATGGTGCATTTCGGATCATCGACATCGGCAAATAGCATATCCAGCTTCGCCTTTCCACTTTCGACATCATAGAAGTAGTTGTAAGCCACTCCCCTGTCGATCTGGCCTTGCAGGACGGTTCTCGACACCATCGACTGCGTATACTGTTTTTGCTCGTTGTCGGCATACGGATAGAAATAGGTCACGTTTCGGAACGGCTCCGCGTTCAACCCGCATTTTGACCATTCGGCCTTGCGCCCTTCGGTCAACTCTTCGCCCGGTTGGTCGATGCTGAGCAGGTCGGCGCCCTTCACGTTGAAGATCACCAAAGCGACATCGTCGGCGCGCTTCTGCTGGAGGGCGCTCATGAGGAACATGGCGTAGGAGGTCTTGGTTGCCAGCCCGGAGATACCGGAGATATTGACGTGGGCACCTTCCGGTCCGACGACAAAATCTCCTTCGAAATGGATCGGTATCTCGGTGCCGTTGGACATCGAGAAATAGCCTGCGGGAAGGGGCTGCTTGATTCCGTCCAGCCCCAACGCCTTGGCCACGCCGTCCGCATCCGCCCACATGACGCGGGAACCATCGCGGACGGGCATCTCCACGTCCTCGCTGTTGCTGAGAACCTCGGCGGTCGCCACGGTGGTTCCGAGCCGGATATTCCTCGGATTGGCGTTCACGTCGCCGAAATCGCACGACACCACGCCGCTGAGATAGCCCTGCGCGTCGGTGATGTGTTCCAGTTCCTGAACGATGGCGTAGGTTTCGCTTGCCTCACCCTTGGTCTTCGACAGGTGCGGTATCTTGACGATGTCGAATGGGCGAAGGATGGTCTCGTCCGACACCCAGAAGCGGAGTTTGGTGGTGGTGGTCGGCTTACTCTCGGTAGCCGTCACGCGGCCAATGATCTCGGGTTCGGACATCGATGGTCTCCGGGCGCTCGTCAGAACATGCCTTTGAAGGCGACGGCGGACATGAAAAGGCTCTTCAGGTATTTCTCGGTGAGGTAGACAGGGTACAGGTGCGTTGCCCAGCGATCGTCGGCGCCGTACGGGGTGACGTTGCGTTCGGAAAGGACGTGGCGGGAAATCACGTCGATCCGGTTCGGGTCGAAGCCATTCTCCCGCTCGGCACGGTCGAGGGCGAACAGTTCCAGCTTGACCACGCCGCCCAACCCGCTTTGCACCTTGTCTGGAGGGCGTATTCTGAGGAACCAACTGCCCGTGGTGGTATTGCCAAACGTCCTCTTGAAGACCGTCGTCCTTTCGCCGTAGCCGAGCTTGCGCACGAAGTTGCCGACATCAGTCTTCTTCCGGTCGCCAACCGTGAAGTCCGGTTTGAACCGCTTCGCGATCCCGATGACGTTCCGGAAATCGACGATGTCGAACTCCTTCTTTTCCCGGAACATCAGCGACCCGTCGATGGCGAGCATGGCATCGTTGGATAGATATCCTGACTTCGCCAGATTGCTGGCTGCCCGCACCTCCATGGTGTGCATGCGTTCCATCGCCGCCGCCACAGCGAGGTCCAGCGGGCTCTTGCCCTCCTTTCCCTGCGTGGCGTACGGGATGACTTCGAATTTTACCCGCGCCTTTTCCCCGACCTCTTTCCTGATCTCTTCGATGTCCGATTTTCCCACGAAACTGGGGATCACGAGCGCGTTGACGACCGTGCTCTGGGCGGCGACGGGTTTCAGCCCGCAACCGCCGAAGGCATCGAAGTCGCGTTCGCAGACGGCGACGCCGATCTGGGCCGCGACGAGCGGGAAATAGTGCCCGCTATGCTCAAGGTCGGCGACGCGATACGTCTTCCGAGAACCGTCGATGAAATACCGGAACAGGGGCTTGACTGACTGGTCGCATTGGCCGCCGACATTGCGGCGGCCCTCGGTCGGCGGCGGGTCTTCAAACGGCTTTTCGATCGGGGCTTCGATCTCATCCCATTCGGAATCCCCGGCCCGGTCGAGGTCGAGAAGCTCGAACCGGTTGCAGGTTATGCCGATCCTTTTGAGAAGATCGATGATCTTGGACATGGCTTCCGGGAACAAGCAAGGATTCTTGTGCGGTATCACGCTTGCGATGTCATAGCAAGCTCATGGTTGTGCTTTTGATTGCAGGCACAATGCCTTCGCATAGAACGGGCGGTGGTGTCGGCGGGGGAGGTCCTGGGGCTCGACACTGAGAGCTTGGTCATGCAAGGGCATTTCGGCACGCCCCTACGGGTCGGGCTCTATGCGCGCCGGCTGGTCGGCGCTTACCGAGCCCACTTCACTCCTTCGTCGTTTCGTGGTCTCGGCCCTGGCGGGTGTCGATCCCTCGTGCAGGCGGCGCAATGCGCCGTAGTGGCGGGCGCCCTTGGGCGCCCAAATTGATGTCGGCGGTTTGCTCAGGGGCTCTGCCCCTCGCGCGGGCAAGGGTTCGCTTTCGCCGGTGGACGGCGTCTCCCCATCTTTCGGCTGCAAGCGGCCTGCCAAGACGGCGCGGTGCGCCGCCCCTTCGGGGTGGGTGATCCCCCACGCCATCCACCGCCCTTGCCCTTGCTACCCCCGGTCTCGCCGACGGGCAGAGGCGCAGCGCAGCGCTGCGCCACAGACCCGAAGGAGGACAACATGAGCTATCCGAAATGCATCGAAGTAAACGGCAGGCTTGTGCCGTGGCGGGAGCTTCTGAAACGCCGCAAGGAGCAACTGGCCGCCGTGGCCAAAGCCGAGCAGCCCACTTTGTTCATGCTTATCGAGGATTCCCGACCGGTTCCCGAACGTACCGCCGCAGGCCGCTACCGCGAGCCGTCTCTTCTCGCCTTTCTGACGCGGGAGGGCTGAGCCATGACGCGCCCGACCTCTCCGAAAGCCGATGTCTATGCCCGCGTGACCGCGAAAATCGTGGCCGATCTTGAACAGGGAGTCCGCCCCTGGCTCAAGCCGTGGAGTGCCGATCATGCTTCCGGCAAGATCACCCGTCCCTTGCGCTACAACGGCATTCCCTACAAGGGAATCAACGTCATCATTCTGTGGTCGGCCTCGGTGAGCAAGGGCTATTCCTGCCCGCTGTGGCTGACCTTCAAACAGGCTCTTGAACTCGGGGGCAATGTCCGCAAAGGCGAAAGCGGGGAGTGCATCGTTTATGCAAACCGCATCACCCGCACCGAGACCGACGCCAAGGGCGAGGAAGTCGAACACGAGATTCCCTTCATGAAGGGCTACACGGTGTTCAATGCCGAGCAATGCGACGGTCTGCCAGCCCATTATTACGCCAATGCCGAGGCTCCGACCCTGACCCCCGCCGCCCGGATCGAACGCGCCGATTTGTTCTTTGCCGCGACCGGTGCCGATATCCGCCACGGCGGAACCCGCGCCTATTACGCCGAAGGCTCTGACTATGTGCAAATGCCGCCCTTCGAGACCTTCAAGGACGCCGAGAGCTACGCCGCCACCCTCGCGCATGAGCTGACCCACTGGACGAAGCACGATAAGCGCCTTGCCCGTGACTTTGGCCGCGTTCGGCATGGCGATGAAGGCTATGCGAAGGAGGAACTCGTCGCGGAACTCGGTTCGGCTTTCCTCGCCGCCGATCTCGAAATCACCCCTGAGGTTAGGGAGGATCACGCCGCCTATATCGCTTCGTGGCTCAAAGCCCTCAAGGACGACAAGCGCTTGATCTTCAGCGCCGCCGCTCATGCCCAGCGTGCCGCCGACTATCTGCACGGCTTGCAGCCGAAGACCGAGCAGGCCGATTCCACCACACCGGACGAGGAGGAGAGGGCCGCCGCATAGGCTGCCCCTTTCTCAATCGATCAACAATCAAGAAGAAGGAAAGCAGCCCATGACCAACACAAAGCATCCATTCCCTACCCGCAAATGGTTCGGTCTTCGCGTCGCCAATGCAAGGCGTTCTCTTGAACGCCTTGGCTGCGATTGTCTGGCCAAAATTTACACGCACGGTTTCGACAATTGCTTTGAGATGTCCGACGGCAAGGCCGTTGTCTGGCAGCTCATGCATGAAGCCTTGTCCGGCAATACGATCCTTGAGCAAGGCATTCGCAACATGGGCGGGACGTGTTGGGACGAATGGCTTGCTCTCTACCATGCCGCCCAACCCGAGCCGGAGCCAAGTTTGTTTGAAGCCCTGAGCCGGTAGGCTTCTTCCGCATCGCGGCCGGGGGCGCGGCCCCCGATCCTCCGCGCGGGGGCCAAGGCCCCCGCGACCCCGTGGTTGGTTGCGGAGCGCCTGGCCGGCGCGTTCCGCCGCGCGTCTTCAGCGCGGCGGCTAGGGAGGCTCCGCCCCCTAGCGCACTTCAAGCCCCTTCCACCCAAAAAGGCAGACACCGTTTCGCTCTCGCGAAGACGGCGTTGCTTTTCGTGTCCCTGCGAAGGGGCTTGCCGTTTGCTCCCCCGGTCTCGCCGACGGGCAAGGGTTCAGCAGCAGCGGCTGCACCCAGAAAACCAACAACAAGAAAGGCGAAGATCATGACCGAAGAAAAGAAAACATTTCGTGTCCTCTACTCCGTAACACTCGCGGAATGGTACGAGGTCGAAGCCAGCAGCGAAGACGAAGCGGAAGATATCGCCTATTGCGAAGGGAAGCAGGTCGATAAACGCGGCAAATCCTGCGACAGGGGCGATGCTATGGAAGTTTTTGCCGTTGAGGTTAATGAAGTGCAAGGCGGTGCAGCATGACCAAGACCCTCAACAAAGCCACCCTGATGCAATTCACTGGCTCTGAAAACTGGTATCGGCACGCGCTTAATCGTGCCGTTCTGTTCACGGACGGGGCTAAATATGTTGCCGACACCGCCGGAGCTCATTGGCTCCTCGATGAAATCGCCCTCGCGCAGAAATACGAAAAGCGTGTGGCCATCGAGGAATTCCAGCTCTGGAAACTCACTGTGAACCCCGACCAAACCGCGATGCTGGTTTGCGAGGACGGCAACGGCAAGGCCGTGTTTTCAAAGCGGATTCCGTACACCGATTTTCCGCCTGAAGGCATCAAGCTCTATTGCGCGAACAACACGATTCTGTTGCCAAGCGAGTATTGACCGAGAGGGGGACGCTTTCAGGCGTTCCCCTTCTTTGTCCTCCTACCCCAATTAACCAAGAAGAAGGAAAGACCCCATGACCAACATGACCAATCTTGACCGAGCCGCCAGCGCCGATCAAGCCCTACGCGCCTTCCGCGACCTTACCGGATGCGACCATGAAGATAGCCTCGGCGATCTTCTTTGCGATTTGATGCACTGGGCTGCCGCGAAAAACTTCGATTTCGAGGCGGCTTTGGAACGGGCTTACGGCCACCACGCCGCCGAAATCGGCGAAGGTGATTGAAGCACGAAGCCCACCTCTGCCCAATTAACCAAGAAGAAGGAAAGGTCTGGCGTGGCCGGAGGGCCAGCCCTCCGGCACCTCCCGCGCAGGAGCCAAGCCCCCGCGACCCCTACTCTAATTTTCTTTGTCATGTCAGGCTTCGGACGGCCAGAATCCCGTGGAGGAAATGGCCCACGGATGTTACATAACGTCGGCAGTTATTGACAAACTGCCGACGTTATGTAACATGCTCTCCATGATCTCAGGAACCACAATGGCGGAGCGGGCTCTCGAAATTGCTCGCGAACAAGGCGTTGCAAGAGCCCGCGATTTTCGCGCGGCTGGCATCCCTGCGACTAGTCTAAGCCGGCTGTGCGTTCAGGGCCAGCTCGTGCGGCTAGGACGAGGTCTTTACCAGCTTGCGGATTTTAGCGATTTTCACGCCGCTCACGATCTGGCTGAAACGACGCGGTGCGTACCGCATGCGGTTGTCTGTCTTCTATCGGCTCTGCGTCTTCATGATCTAACCACCCAGCTGCCGCAGGCGGTGTGGATTGCCATAGCGCACAAGGCGCGGTCGCCGAGAAATGTACCGCTCAAGCTGGAGATTGTTCGCGCGTCAGACCCCGCGTTTTCAGAGGGCATAATGACGGTCGTGATCGAAAACGTTCAGGTGCCCGTTTACAACCCGGCCAAAACCGTCGCCGACTGCTTCAAATACCGTCGCCGCGTCGGCCTTGAGGTCGCCGTCGAAGCCCTTCGGGACGCCATCGCTAAGCGTAAGGCGACCCGTACCGATCTTTGGCATTACGCCCAGCTCTGCCGCGTTCAGCATATCATGCGCCCCTACCTTGAGGCGCTCTCATGACCGAAAAGCCTAAAAACGTGGCGGCTTCGGTCCGCCAGCGCCTTCTCAATAAGGCTCGGGCCGAGCAGCAGGATTTTCAGCGTCTCCTCTTGCGGTACGCGGTGGAGAGGCTGCTTTATCGGTTGTCGCAATCGCCGATGCGGGATCGCTTCATCCTCAAAGGCGCCATGCTTTTTGCCGTTTGGTCGCCGCAGCCGTTTCGGTCAACCGGCGATCTCGATTTGCTCGGCTATGGCGTGAATGATCCTGCCGGTCTGCAAGCCATCTTTGGCGGCATATGCCGCCAACAGGTGCCGGACGACGGTCTCGTTTTCGACGCCGACAGCATCCAAGTCGAAACCTTGCGCGAGGACGAGGAATATCGCGGAGCGCGAATCCGGATCGATGCCAGACTTGGCGCCGCCGTTATCGCCGTTCAGATCGACATCGGCTACGGCGACGCCGTCTACCCCGAGCCGCAAAGACTTGATTACCCATGCCTTTTTGAGGATTTTCCATCAGCACGAATTCGCGCCTATCCGCCGGAAACCGTCATTGCCGAGAAGCTCGAAGCGATGGTCCGGTTCGGCGACCTCACGAGCCGCCTCAAAGACCATTATGATATATGGGTGCTGTCGCGAACCTTCCCGTTTTCGCAGGCGATGCTGGTGACGGCGATTACAGCCACGTTTCGGCAACGCGGAACCGTTCTTCCCTCGTCGCTGCCCGTTCCTCTCACGCCCGCCTTTGCGGTTCGCCCCGACAAGCAGGCCCAATGGGATGCGTTCTTGCGGCGAACCGCCCCCGTCTTCCTGCCGCCGTCATTTGCCGAGGTGCTTGAGGACCTGCGACGTTTTGTGGAGCCTGTCATCCTTGCGTCAGGCGACGAAACCGAGGTCGCAAGTGGACAATGGACCCCGCATATCGGCTGGGTGTAGGCGGGGCGGGGAAGGTCGGTTGCGGCTGGGCGTATCACGCGCCACGGCAAAGAGCCGACCGTTTGGATGCTGTTAGGGCACTTTTGGGTGTTTTTCGATAAAAAGGGCAAAATTCTAGGGCGTTTTTTAGGGCACTTTCCGTAACTCTTGTTTTAGAACAAAAACTAACATTATATATCAATATGTTATTTGGTGTGGCAATGATAGGCCTTCTGTCTCATAACCTGAAGGTCATAGGTTCAAATCCTATCCCCGCAACCATCTTGACTTGCGACGAAGAGCCCGCCTCACCAGAGGACGGGCTCTTTTCGCGTCCGGAGGCCGCAATCGTCAGGATTCCGGCCAGATCGCCGTGCAGTTCGACCTGCAGAACGCCGTCCACCGGGGTCAGGATGATCGCGCTCACGAGCGAGCGGATCACCTCGGCGGCATGCGTCCGGCTGTCTTCCTTCTGGAGCGATGCGTATAGCGAGGTGACGCGCTCGCGGTAGATCACCGTCATGCTCGGATGGAGCACGGGCGGGGGCTCTTCGGATTCCGCCAATTGAGCCGTGAGGGCAATCTTTCGCCGCTCAAGTTTGTCGCTCCTCTCTTTGACCATGTCTATCGGCATGGCGTCTTTGAGATAGAGATCCATGATCTTCTCGAATTCACGCTCGATGCGCTGCAATTCGGAACGGGCAGCGCCAATGCTGGCATGGGCCTCGATCCGTCGCGCGTTCATCCGCTTGGTGAACTCGTCGCAGAACTCCTTGAACAGCTCCGGGTTCATCAGATGGTCGCGGAGCGCGGTCAGCACCCGTTCCTCGAGCTGGTCTCGGCGGATGTTGACCCGGTTGTCACAGGTTCCCTTGTTGCGGGCGGTCGAGCAGCCGACCAGAATGCTGGAAACCATCGAATAGCCGCCACCGCAGCAGCCGCATTTGGTCAGGCCGGAGAGGAGATATTTGGGACGCTGCCTTTCGTGCAACTGGTTGGTTTCGCCGGTTGCACGGTTTCCGGTAACCCGCTCCTGCTTGGCCTTGACCCTGTCCCAAAGCTCCTGGTCGACGATCCGCAGCTCCGGAACCTCCTGAATCACCCATTCCGATTCGGGGTTCGGCCTCGACACCCGTTTGCCAGTGTCCGGATCCTTGATGTAGCGCAGCCGGTTCCAGACCAGCCGGCCGATATACATCTCGTTGTTCAGGATGCCGGTGCCGCGCTTGGCGTTGCCGTTGATGGTGCTGAAGCCCCAGTCGTTGCCGCCGGGCGCCCGAATACCCGCCTTGTTCAATTCCACTGCCAGCCGCTTCGGCGATTTGCCGGCGGCGTAGCCCTCGAAAATCCGCCTGACCACCGCAGCCTCGGCTTCGTTGCTGGTCCGGTCTCCGCGGACCGGCTCCCCATCGGCCGAGAAGCGTTTGACCACGTCATAGCCGTAGGAATTGCCGCCGCCGGACTTGCCGTCTTCGATGCGCCCGCGCAGGCCGCGCCGCACCTTGTCTGCCAAATCCTTGAGAAAGAGCGCGTTCATCGTGCCTTTGAGGCCGACATGCAGGTTCGTCACCTCGCCTTCGGACAGGGTGACGATCTTCACGCCGGCAAAGGCCATGCGCTTGAACAGACCGGCAATGTCCTCCTGATCGCGGCTCAGCCGGTCCATAGCCTCCGACAGCACCAAGTCGAAGCGTCCGCGCGTTGCGTCCTGGATGAGTTCCTGTATGCCGGGGCGGAGGAGGGAGGCGCCAGAGATTGCGCGATCGGTGTAGCTGTCGACCACCTTCCAGCCTTGTTTCTCGGCGTGCAGCCGGCAGACCCGAAGCTGGTCCTCGATCGAGGCGTCTCTCTGATTCTCGGACGAGTACCGCGCATAGAGCGCAACCCTGGTCATCGCAAGCTGCTCCTCTCAGCCGGGTGCATTGTCTCCCGGCTTCCCGGCGGCGCCGTCGAAATAATCGTCGGCGGCCTGCCGGGCAAGAAGCCGGACCAATTCGCGCAGCCGTGGGTCCGTGGCGCCCTTGCTCCGAAAGGTCAGAATCTCGCCGGTTGGATCGACCGTCACGGCGGTGCCTGATGCCCTCTGCTGCTCGACCATAATAGCGCAATTCTCCGGTCAAATGAAGAATGTCGTTTCTTTGTCAATGTATAAACGTTCTATTTGTTGTTTCGGATGGGACGTAAGTAATGAGCGTATGAAGATAAGCGGTGGCCAAACATGCGCAATGTCGTCGCGTGACGTCGGTAAACGACGCGCTTTGTCGTAGCTTGGCGTACCCCGAGCAGACTTCGACTCTGCCGCAACAGGGCGCGTGTCCATGGTGCTTGTCTCTCGACAAGGGGAAAGCGGGTTCTTCCCCGCTCTCCCCCGCGAGGACCGCCTCTCCGCGCGGCAGGGCCGCGCGCTCGCAAGCCGGGCGACTCGCGGCGGGCGGCTGAACTTCGCTCATCCGCCCCGCTCGGCCGCGCAACCCGGCCGCGCGCGCCGGCCCTCGCCCCCCTCTCACCCGCGCGGTCGCCCGCCTCCGGGAAGCACGCGCGGGTGCTTCCCTCGCGGATTGTACCGAAGGAGAGAGACATGGCTGAGATCGTCACCATCCCCCTGAACAAGCTGGCGCCGTCGCCCGAGAATATCCGCAAGACCGGACGCGAGTCCGGCATCGAGGAGCTTGCGGCGAGCATCGCCGCGCATGGATTGTTGCAGAATCTCACCGTTCGCCCCGTGTATGACGGCGCGGGGGCGGAAACCGGGAAATACGAGGTGGTTGCCGGCGGGCGCCGGCTCGCGGCACTGAAGCTGCTGGCCAAGAAGAAGACCCTCGGCAAGGCCGCTCCCGTGCCTTGCGCCGTGCTGGCCGGGACCAATGCCACCGAGGTTTCGCTCGCCGAAAACCTCTTCCAATGCCCGACCCATCCCGCCGACCAGTACGAGGCCTTCGCCAAGCTGCACTATGAGGACGGCATGAGCGCCGCCGATATCGCCGCCCGCTTCGGCGTGACCGAGCAGGTGGTGAAACAGCGGATGAAGCTCGGCGCGGTCAGCCCCGTCCTGATACAAATCTACCGCGACGGCGAAATGAACCTCGATCAGCTGATGGGTTTCACCATCACCGACGATCACGCCCGTCAGGAGCGCGTCTGGTCGGAACTGTCCTGGAACAAGGGTCGCGACATGATCCGCAAGCTCCTGACCGAAGGGCAGGTGCCGTCCCGTGACCGGCGGGCAATCTTCGTCGGCGCCGAGGCCTATGCGGCGGCGGGCGGTACCATCATCCGCGACCTGTTCGACGAGGCCGATGGCGGATTTTTCGCCGATGCGGCGCTTCTGGACAATCTGGTCCGGGAAAAGCTCGAAGCCAAGGCAGCCGAGATCCGGGCCGAAGGCTGGAAATGGACCGAGGCCGCGCCGGAATTCAACTACGGCTTCGCTTCCGGCCTGCGCCGGGTCTATCCCGAGCCGGTCGCCTTGTCGGAAGAGGAACAGGCCCGGCTTGAGGTCCTGGAAGCCGAATACGAATCCCTGTCGGTCCAGCATGACGGCGCGGAAATCACGCCCGAGATCGAGGCGGAATTCGCCCGGCTCGATGCCGAAATCGAAAATCTGCGGGGACGGGAGACGTACCGCCCCGACGACCTTCAACGCGGCGGCGCTTTCGTTGCCTCGGTCATGATGGGGATTTCCGGATCGAGCGTGGCTTCATCCGCCCGGAAGACGAAGAACCGGTCGAACCGGAGCCGGAGGTTGAAACCGGGGCATCGACCCTGGAAGGCGTGTCCGGCTACGACCCGGACACGGGCGAAATCGCCCCGGATGCCTCCGAGGAGACGGAGGAGCCGTCGCCGCTTTCGGATCGGCTGGTCGAGGAACTGACCTTCCACCGAACCGCCGCCTTGCAGGACCGGCTTGCGGATCGGCCCGACGTGGCGCTGATGGCGATCACCCATGCCCTGGCCCTGCGGGAGTTTTACGGCTCGGGCTACAATCCGCTGACCTGCCTCAAACTTGAGGTGGTCCCGGTCGCTTTCGCCAACGGTGTTGCCGAGGGCAAGGCAGCCCGCGCCGTTGCCGCCCGGCACGAGCAATGGGCGCGCCGCCTCCCGAAGACGAGCGCCGAGCTTTGGGGCTGGATCGGCGCTCAGGACGACACAACAATCCTGTCGCTGCTCACCTTCTGCGTCGCCCGCACGGTCAATGCCGTCGAGGCGCCCTGGAGCCGGGAACCGAAGCGAATTGCCCATGCGGATGCCCTGGCGACTTTGGTCGGCCTGGACATGGCAGCCTACTGGACGCCGACCGTGGATACCTATCTCGGTCGCGTGACCAAGGCCCGCATTCTTGAAGCCGTGGCCGAGGGCGTTTCCGAACGGGACGCGGAAAGCCTCTCTGGTTTGAAGAAACCCGACATGGCGGATCACGCCGAACGTCTGCTTGAGGGCAAGGGCTGGCTGCCGGTCGTGTTGCGGATGGCGAAGGTTTCCGAGAGCGAGGCCGAGCCGGTGAATTCCGAGACGGCGGATGTGGCTCATGCCGCCGAATAGGCAAGGGAGAGGGGGCCGCCGCAACGGCGGCCCCGGTCTCCTTCGGTGGATCATCGCCGTGCTGCTGTGGTGCGTGGTGTTCCGTCTGTTCCAAAGCCCGAAATCGTTTCGCGGCTATAACGGCCCTTGGCTGTTCTAGCGCCGCCCATTGCGATAGTGCAGATTGGCCGAACCGCCGACATGGCCAAGAAATTGATCCGCAACCTCACCCGCCGTTTTGATCAAAATGCTGAGATCACCACAAATGCCTGCGCCATCTGCTTATTGCTCGCGCAGGTGACGTGAAGCACCGCGCTACGCCCTGCAGGGGTCAATTGCCGCAGCTGGTCGAGTGCACCACCAGAGAGCTGCAGCGTGGCGCCGTTCCGGGTCTGCAACACCTCTATATCGTGCCAATCGACACCGTTCGCGAGCCCGGTGCCCAACGCCTTAGCGCAGGCCTCCTTGCCGCAGAAAGCGCGGGCATAGAAAACGGGAAGATCAACACCGGCGCTATACTGTGCTAGCTCATCTTTTGTGAATAGCTGCTCAAGATAGGCGTCACCGAAGCGGCGTAGCGAACGCCTGATTCGTTCGATGTGGCAAAGGTCGACACCCAAGCCAATGATCATTGAGCCTGCTACCACACCGCTCTGATCGACAGTTCGATTGCCACAAAGGCCGTGATCCAGAGAATGATTGCCGCCCCCGCACCCTTCGCCTGCAAACCCAGCACGTCGAACTCAATCGGCCCATCGATCGCACGGACAATGCCGATCAAGAATAACGCGAGCGCTGTTGCCGCCGGGACACCGATCAGGGCGGCCCCATGTCGCTCGATGAGGGCCGCCAACTCTGCGGCGGGCACCTTGGCGATTAGACGCCATATCCGCCAGAGGACGACCAAGCCGACCACCGCCAACCCGCCGAAGGCAATGCGACCTAACCAGTCAAGCCGCGACTGAACAGGTGGGGACGGGTTGATCTGGCTCATGAGAAGAGACCCACTTTGCGAAGGGGCAGCGGAGGCATGTCCACTGTTTCGTGATTGCCCACCTCCAAGCCCCAGCGCGGCGGATACATTGGGGCTGGCAGAGGCCGCCAATCGCGCCGGTAGCTTTGCTTGATGCGGGTGCGACCCGACAGCCCAGGATGGTCCGGATGGACGACCCGCGCATATTTCGAGATTTCGCAGAACAGGTTCTGACAATCGATCAGCTTCAGACGACGCCCGTACAGCGTCGGAAAGGCTAGGCCGGCTGCGGCGAAGGCACGCTCCTGCTGGTCACACATCCAAGAGATCACCGCTTCCGCATCATGGCCTCCCGTGTCCGAGAAGCATTTGGCGATACCATCGAGCGCGCCTGGACCGGCAACCACAAAGTCGTCCTCTGAGTGCGTTAGCAGCGTCGAATAGTTGAGGTCGATCGTATACTGAAACGCTAGAAAAGGCCCAATGCTGGGATAACGCACCAGCCGCTCATAGACGGCGCGCAGCGTGGGTGCCTGATGCACCCGCTCTGGCAGCCGATCCTCCATCATCTTAGCCAAGAGCGCCAGATGATTGGCGTGCTTACGTTGGTGGCCGAAGGCCGGGGCAGGCATGATGTAGGCCGCAGAGTAAATCCGCTCGCCTCGCGCCATACGCTCTTCGAGCGTTTGCGCTGCGACGTTGAGGTCGATGGTCTCCCACGCGATCGGGCCAAGCTGGCGCTCCAGCGCTTCCCAAGTTTCAATTCGATTGAAAAACTTGAATAGCAACGTGCGAAAAAAGATTTCCGGCGGCGTTGCGGGCCGATCTGGATGATACTGCACTTCGCGGATCAGATATTGGCTCACCCGGTCGCTGGCACGATAGGCGTTGGTGAAACGGTAGGTCTCCAGAATTGGATCGTCTGTCCAGGGGCCGACAGGATCGCTCAGTCTCCGGAAGAACATGGCTTGGCGTTTGGCTGCAAACTGCCAGTAGCTGTCGAAGACGGGTGTCGGATCCATAAGCCCCTGAACTGATATGCCTGAAGCAGGCCGGCGAGCCGCCTGATGGCGCCTCGCTCGGACGCCTAATGAAGAGTTAATTCAGCCTAACAGGTTTCGGAGCCGCCGTTAACGGCCTCGTCGGACGCCATCGCGCTAAGGCTTGCCCCCGGCAGGGGCTGGCGGTAAATAGGCACTCCCTGGGGGCGGTGTCGTAGTGCCAGACGGCGGCGCGGCGGAAGTCACACTGGTTGCATTGGTCTGCACACCGGTGCTGGTCCGGTTCAAGGAGCAGTCTTTGAGTCCAAGCGAAAGCACGGCACCCAGCACGAGCGCCGTTGCCCATTTCAGCACGGCCTGCTCACGCTCGACCACGCCGATGCGCTCAGCCATCTTCTTGTCGTTCTCGTTGATCTTGGACAGCAGGCCCGCGAAAGACTGAAGGCCACCTGCGATCGGACCGGTTAGTTCTGAAGGAATGGTGTCGAAGCCCTTCTTCATATCGAGATCCGACGGCTGATCGAGGTCGGCGTACCAAATCAGGAAGCACTCCTCGCCCTGCGACAAGTGCACTGGTCCAGGCCCTGCATTGAATATGGAGAATATTAGCCGTCCCTCATAGGCGGGATCGACGTGAAACCCCGACACATTGACGAGCCCACGGAATTTGTACTTGGCTCGGATCGAGATGAAGGCAATCGCCTCCTTGGGCACGGTGATCCGCTCTTCGGTAAGAATAAAACCAAACTGCCCGGCCGGGATGGTAAAGCCTTGGCCTGGGGTCAGTTTTGTCTTTGGCTTATTGCGGGGATCATCAGCCTCCCCGGTCGGCGAGACGTAGATCTCCGGCCCAACGCGGAGGCGATAAGCTGCTCGATCAACGCGGTCGGGATCATAGTCGCTGATCAGCAGGCCAAGTTGAGCCTTTAGGCGTTCGCCTCCCCAGAACATCAGGCCTCCCCTCCCGCGCCTTCTCGGTAATGGCTGTCAAAGATCGAGCGGGTCTCCACCTCGCGGATACGCGTCTTGTAAGCTTCGGCGAGATCGAGTCCACGAGCGCTGGCCTCAGCCAATACGGCCTGCAGAATGGCAACGTTACAGCTGCGCATGACGTCACGGAACGGCACGCTCTCCAGATGATCCCAGGACTCGCAGGCCTTGGCAAGCTGACCATTGTGCCGAACGAACGCCCGCACCAACCAAAGCGGGTCGGCGTCGGTCTGCCCGAGTTCCACCGCCAGGGCGCCGCCCAGGACTGGAAGGGAACTGGCGGCGACGGCCGCTTCGCCGAGCTCTCGACCGAGGTCCTGGTTCAGGGTGTTGGCGCTCGCGAGCGAGATGATGAAGGCGTCCGTGAGCGTCCTGGTGAATCGAGTCTCGTCACCCGTGTCCGCCATTTCGAGAAGATAGGCGGTGTATTTCGCGTTGTGCAGCGCCATGTGCTTGATACGTTGCGCGAGCGGCAAGATGACAATGTCCTTGTGGTAGGCCTCATCATGCTTGAGCTGCGCCCATTGAAGCGCGAGAAGCTGGTCTCTAACGGTCATGACATTCTTCCCCTCAGGCCGCCGCAGCTGGCGTGGCGTCGTAAGTCGCACGGCACCGTGCGACCAGCCCATCGATGTCCCGCTTGCCCCAATTTCCACCGCCGGAGCCGGTATCAAGGCGTGCAAAGGTCGAGTTGATTGTCAGCGTCCCGACCTTGAGCCCGGTTTCCCGAGCAAGGAAATATTGAAGTCGGCCAAGGCCAACCAGATTGCCGAGCAGCCGCCCGATATAATAGTGGGAGCGGTAGGTCGCATTGAAACGGACCTTGCCGTCATGCACCTTGATGCTGAGGTGGCTGAGGCAGGGCCCCCCATAAAGTCGTTTGCGATCCGTGGCAGGGTCGTAGATCGGGATGTCGTCCTCGAATGGGCGGCCCTGGCCAAGCTCGAATGACGCCCGATACTTGCCGTGGTTCCTGATCTTCTCAACCATATCTTCAAGCGGGTTGAAGGTTTCGCCCTGCGCATCCTTCTGGCGCAGGATGCGCAACGCGTAGCTGCCCCAGTTGCCATCGTCGCGCGCTTTCTGAATGGCACGGATCTTCGGCGGAAAGTCGTCAAAGACACCCCGCGCGCCGCCATGCTGATACTCGTCGAGGGGGAAGATAGTTTCCGCGATGGTGTGGATGCCAAACGCCCCATGCGACTTCAAGAAGCCATCGACCTCCTTGGAGACGACAGTGTCCTGTTTGGAGAGCACGGTTGGCTCGGCCACATGCAGAATGACGTCGAAATCTTCCTGATCCGGGCAACCGTATAAATGCTCGACTGCGGCGAGCCACACTTCGGGGGCCGTTTGGCCCTTGATCAATTCCATCGCAACCTCCTAGATTAGCACGGCAGCTTCATGAAGCTGGCGATCGACATAGGTACGGGAGAGCCAAGCATAGCCACCAAGCCCCCAGTCCACGCCCCAGCTGTTTCGGATAAGCAGAACAGGTGTGCCACCGATGTCGATGCCGTGGCCGACGGCGAGCACGGCGTGACCCCCTCGGTCAGTGTCAGGATTCCGGTCCAGAATCCGGCCGAGGGCGTCGGGGTGGAAGAAGGCTTCAGTGATGACGAGACCGAGAACGATCGGCCGTCTCTGATCGAGCGTGGCGATGATGTCACCGAAGACGAACCTGCCGGGCAACATCGTGGCTCTGTGGAGCGTGGTAGCGATCGCCGGCGGCGTCCAGGGTGTCACTTGGACCGGACTATATGGCCATGCAGTTTCGACCGGTTGGCCCTCATTGGCCAGGGCCGAGGCTGCTGCCGTCATCGTCGTCCCGGTCGACGGGTTTGCACCCCTGGTACGTGCGACAGCGTAGTAGAAGAGAAACTCAACCGACAAATGCTCGCCGGGCCCGGCATGAAGCTCGTGCGCGGTCGAACTGGCGAAAGCCAAACATGACCCTCTGCGGCCCTGGTGGCGGACCGGCAGCAGGTGGGGACGGAGGTCGAGGCTCGGAACGATCAAGACTGAAGTCCCAAGCGACGGCGGTCGGCACGCGACAGGCCACCTGGTTCAGGGCCTTGCAGTGCCAGTGTGACCAAGAATGTGGAATCGTCAGCAGCACTGTCCCCCCACGGCTGGCTCTCCCGTAGGGTCACGGCGCCGACGCCGCCCGGCGGTGGCCGGGCAATCAGGGTGCGTACTGACGGAGCACCGTAAAGAAGGGGATCGCGTGAGAAAGTCGACTCGTCAGACAGGATTTGATAGCCCGCTTCTCTAAGGGCCTCTACTTGCCATTGATGGCCGCTGCCGGCAGCCTCTTCGAGTTCGATCCGAAGCAGGTCGTCTGGGTTGCCGACGATCTGGGCGCCATCATCCTTAGCGGTTAGTCGCCAAACATCGGCCCAGGAATTGCCCGGCTTGAACTCGCCACCCAGCCTCGACTTCAGTCGCGCGATGGGAATCTTACGTAACGCATCCACTTCACCCTGCGGCAGGATCTGGTGGCTGACGAGTCCCCAGCAGGTCGCTTCATAGCTCGCTCCCATGCGAAGCGATAACTGATAAACGATGTCGGGATTGCGTAGGTGCCCGTTAACCGTCCAGCCCTGTGACTGAATGTGATGACGGTAGAGCCAACGCGGCAAAAGAAACTCGGCTGCAAACGCGTCGGCAGCGACCTCCTTTAAGTCGCGGCCACTGGTCGGCGCTAGCGGACCTCGCTCCAGAATTTCGCGGTCGATGCTTCCGTGGTGCTCCAGTATGACATGGCCGAGTTCATGCGCAGCGGTGAAGCGCTGGATGTGGAGGCCTCGACGGGTGGTCACCATGATACCGCGAAGCGGCGCTGGTAGGCACAAGCCTAACGCCGAGGTGAGCGGTTTGAATACGAGCGGGATACCGAGTTCCCCGATCGTCTCGAATACGTCAATCAGGCCAGCACCGCCGATTACACGTTGCTGCTGGTCCAACTCGCGATGCACGCGCTTGGCAGCGGCGACGGCATCGAGGCGTGCGTCGGCGGCAGACGACCTAGCCACGGTTTGCGCTCCGTGGGCTGCGTGTTTGGAGGAACTCGGCAAAGCGCAAGAGCTCATCGCGATCCTCCGCCGAGAGCTCGGTGGCGGCACGCGCGAGTGCTTGCACGCTTTCGGGCAATGGCGGCGTCTTGGCAGCGCCGGTGAGCGCCTCGATCGATTGGCCATAAACCTCGGCGAAACGGGCCAGTTCGATTACATCCACCTTGCGGCGGCCATTCTCTACCATCGAGAGCGCCGAGCGTGAAAGGCCTACCGCCTCGGCGGCTTCCTCCTGCTTTAGCTCAAGATATTCGCGGGCTTGCCGAAGCCGGTCACCGATGTGGCGCCACTTCTCGGTTTCATCGCTCATGAGCTTATCCTCATACCATCTCCGGCTCTTTGACAGGCTTACGCTTCTTCACCTTGATCTCACCCGTGAACACCTTCTGAAGCCTGGGCACGATGTCGTTGATCATCTCGTCGCAGCTATCATAGCCCCCGGCCTTAATGATCTCGGGCGGCAGCTCGATGCCGAGTACCTTTTTGGTGATGACTGTCGCATCAACCACCCGCTTAGAATCGATCGCCGGCCTCATGGCGATGATCGAGCCGCCGCTGCCGGATGGTGCGCCAGCCGAGACCGTGCCGTCGATCGAGGCAGTCTCTTCGTCGAACCAGGATTTAAGCTCACTGACTAGCAAGGGAATCTTCGCCGTGAAGATCTCCTCAAGCTCATACTTGGTCGCGTCCATACGCACGCTCCGCGTTCGATTTTCGAACACCTTACACATAACGCGCGTGAAAAGTCAACATCAATGATGATCAAAAGTTTCGTTGTGCTAGCATGTATCACCTATAAATCCGTATCTTTGTCCTCGCTATAGGAATCAGGAGAGCTATGCCCAAGGTTTAGTAAGCTGCATCGCCCCTGGAGTATATTGCGATAATATTATTAAATATCAGTTAGTTATCGCTTAATCGTGTAAGAGGGGCAGAAGGCCGGGCAGTCAGTCGGATCGCCACAGAGCGCGCTTTCAGTGGCGATCTCAAGGCATCCAGTAGCAGAGGTGGTCAGCCCCACCAAGTTCCGTTCGAGCGTTAAGAATGACGGAGGAAGGCCATATGGGCGATGCCTTCGGCCCGGGCTCTCGGGCTTCGCCCCGAACCACCTTCGGTGTTTCGGCCGGTGACGGCTTCGATCCCTATCGCGGAAATGGGCATGGTGGCAATCGGAAGGAACGCCCCGCCGGATTGGCGAGGCCTCGGAATTCGGAGCGGGTCAGGCCCGGTCGAGCGGGCTCGGGATACCTTCAGCGCATTCTGCCCTCGGTCTTTACGGCTCCTTGCGGAGGGTGCCGCAGAGGCCGCCGATGACAGAGGAATTGGGCGGTTCCGTGAGGCATATCTCCGGCCTGTACCGATTTCGACAGGGGTGGCCGAACCCGAGGCTTGGGGCGCCTTCGTTCTTTCAGCCGGCGAAGCGGCATTCATGGCCTCGACGGCGAGAAGACCCGCGCGGACAGTACCATCGTAGCACCTTGCCGACCGCCGATCAGGGGTGCCATCGTCTTCTTTCCATAGCATTTCCGTGCCGTCCGTTCGGCCTCTCAATGGGCTGATCTGGCCGAGGGGAAGGGCTTTGCCCCGATCGCCTGCCCGCAATGGGCGCCGCCGGCTTTTTTCCGCCGCCGCAAGCGGCTTTGCATCGCGAAGCAAAAAAGCCGGCGCCTTCCATCCTACGCTGTGCTGCGGCCGCAAGCGGTGCGGGTCGATCGCCCCTCGGCTCAAGGATCGCCATCGAGGCCGCACGGGGCGGCCCGGAAAAACGGAAAAGGATGACGACAATGGCGACGATCGGACAATTCACCAAGAGCGAGAACGGCTACACCGGCACGGTCCGCACTCTCACCGTCAACGCCAAGGCCCGCTTCACGCCGGCCGAAAAGGAGAAGGACAGCGCCCCCGATTTCCGGGTGTTCGGCCCCGGCAACGCCGAAATCGGCGCCGCCTGGAAGAAGACCGCCAAGGAGACCGGCCGCGAATACCTCTCGGTCAAGCTCGACGCCCCCAGCCTCCCGGCGCCGATCTACGCCAGCCTGATCGAGACCGAGGATGGCAAGGACAATTTCTCCCTCATCTGGTCCCGCCGTAGCGGCGACTGACCGGCGCGAATCCCGCGACGCCCCGCCATCCCGGCGGGGCGTGCGCTCACTATTTTTCTCCGATCGCCACCGGGGATCCTGAAATCCGTAAATCCGGCGAACCGTTTTTCCGGCTTCCCGTTTCTCCATGTTTCCGACAACCGCACGCATCGATCCCGCTTGGTCCGGAATACGGGACGATCAAATCTCAAGCGTGATCCGGTCGAGCAGTTCTCCCGCGCTCACGACCCGGGTGATGCCGTCTTCCGCTTCGGGAAAATCTTTTTTGTTTCCGGTCACGATGAAGTCCACCTTGGCCGTGTGCGCGCAGGCCAGGAAGATCTCGTCCTTCGGATCGGGGGAACGAATCGGGGAGGCCTCAGGCTCCACCGCTTCGCCATGATTACGGACCAGGGCGATCAAGGCTTCGATCTCGTCCGGCGGAAAGCGGAATTTCGGCCGGGCAAGAACCTCGGCGTATTCCCGAAGAATCTCCGCCGAAAAATGGGGACGCAGCAGCCCGTGCTGAATGGCAAGGACGACCAACGCCTCGTTTCCCGAGGGAGAAATCATCGCCGACACCAGGACGTTCGTGTCGATGACCGCGCGGATCACGGGGCCTCAGCGTCGGCGGTCGGTTCTTTCTCGTCACGATACGCCGCGATCTCGGCATTGATATCGTCCATCGTCAGTTTGTCGAGACCACGCCGCTTGGCGCCGCTCCACGCCTTTTGAAGCCAGTCGGGCGGAGGGGAGGCGGTGCGGATGAAGTCCTGCACGCTCATGATCACCACCGCCGGCTCGCCACGCCGGCTGACGATGAAGCGCTCGTTCTTCTCGACGGCGAGATCCATGATTTGCCCGAACTGCGTCCGGGCGATATGGGCGTCTACCCGATGGTCCATGCTCACCTCCGATGCATCAATCAATGCATTGATATTGGCATGGCAGGATGCCGATGTCGAGGAAGTAGCCCCCTGTTGATCCGCTCCCGCTGGCGCTCACGCGGACCGGAAGAGGGGCGAGAGGGTCTTCGCGCCTCTCTCCCCCGCGAGGACCGCCTCTCCGCGGGGCAGGGCCGCGCGCGGGCGCAGGGCTCGATAATACTCTCCGCAATCATAATCACGACAAACCCCGCTGACGCGCAACCCAACCCCACACACCAATCCTCAC
>Ga0265327_10001414_pt1 | contig 30563 bp, 18 predicted proteins | sample 41621metaG_FD_202089 | JGI IMG/M metagenome (GOLD analysis project Ga0265327, IMG submission 202089) | Rhizosphere microbial communities from Carex aquatilis grown in University of Washington, Seatle, WA, United States - 4-16-21 metaG | ecosystem: Host-associated > Plants > Roots > Rhizosphere...
TGCGTTCGACGAAAATGAGTCGCAACTCGGCTACAGCGCCGCAACCGGCGAAGTAACGGTGGTGGACGATGTCAAAACGCAAACCCAGTTCAAGCTTCCACCACTGCTGTCAACTCATGGTGTTTCGGGCGGCATCACGGCCGCGATTCCGACGCGGGGCAAGCCGTTCGGGGTGCTGGCGGTTTTCACCACCCGGCAGCGGATTTTCACGCCGGACGAGGTTCAATTTCTTTTGTCGGCGGCCAACACCATCGGCATGGCAGCCGAACGGCGGCGGGCCGAAACGGCCATGCAAAAACTGGCGGCGTTCGTGAAGGAAAACCCCAATCCCGCGCTGGAATTAAACGCCGATGGTTCCATCACTTATTTGAACGGCGCCGCCGAAAAACTGGCGCAAACGGTCGGGCGGACCCATCCCCGCGAATTGCTGCCGCCGGATGTCAGCGAGATTGCCGCCGGCTGCCTCCAGTCCGGCGCGACCCGGTCAGGCTTGGAAATCAAAATCGGGGAGCACACCATTTCATGGTCATTTCATCCCGTGCTTTCCAGCAAGGTGGTGCATTGTTACGGCGAGGACATCACGGCCCGGTTGAACCTGGAAGGACAATTATTGCAGTCGCAAAAAATGGAATCCATCGGCCAGCTCGCGGCTGGCGTGGCCCATGATTTCAACAATATGCTGACCATTATCCAAGGCCATACCAGCAGATTGTTGATGGACCATACCCTTGCGCCCCCGGTGCTGGACGCAACCCTGGCGGTTTATGGCGCTGCAGAACGGGCAGCAGGCTTGACGCGTCAACTGCTTATGTTCAGCCGCAAAAACATCATGCAACCGCGCCCGCTCAATTTGCATGAAGTGGTGGCGAGTTTGAACAAGATGCTGGGCCGCTTGCTGGGCGAAACCATCACCCTGAAACTGGAATGCCCGCAGGAACCGCCGCCGATTTACGGTGACGCCGGCATGATTGACCAAGTGTTGATGAACCTCGCCGTGAACGCGCATGACGCCATGCCCAACGGCGGCGCATTAACCATCAACGTGGACGAGTGCTGGGTGGGGCCGGCCTACCTGGAATATCATCCCGAGGCGCGCATCGGCCATTTTGTGCGGTTACAAATGACCGATACCGGCTGCGGCATGCCGGCGAAGGTTCGCGCGCGGATTTTTGAACCGTTTTTCACCACCAAGGAGCCCGGCAAGGGCACCGGTTTGGGGCTGGCCACCGTGTTTGGCATCGTGAAACAACACGCCGGCTGGATTGAAGTGACCAGCGAAGTCGGCCGTGGCACCACCTTTACCATTTTCTTTCCAGCCAGTGACCAAACTCCCGTCTTAACCGAGGAAACGCCGACAACTGCCAGCCCGGAGACCACACGCGGTTCAGAAACCATCCTGGTGGTGGAGGATGAAATGGTGCTGCGCGAAATGGCACGCGATTTTCTCATGGACTGCGGCTACCAAATTCTGGAGGCAAGCTCGGGCCGCGAAGCACTCCAAGTCTGGGGCTCGCACCGGTCAGAAATTGATTTATTGCTCACGGACATGAAAATGCCCGAGGGCGTTTCGGGCATGGAACTGGCCGAGAAAATGATTGCCGAACAACCGGCCCTGCGGGTCATCTTCACCAGCGGCTATTCCGATGATATTGTCAGCCCGGAAATGCTGCAACGCAACAATGCCAGGTTTCTGCCCAAACCCTACTCTTACGCCGACCTGACCAAATTGGTGCGTGAATCATTGAACCACAGTAACGGTGTTGTCAAAAGCTAGGATGCCCCGGTTACGCTAACAAAAAACCGGAATAACAAGAGTGGCCTCGTTATTCCGGCTGACTGTAAATAGAAGGAATTTAACCCTGTATCCGTTTCAGGACAGCGGCCACGGCTTCGTCAATTTTGACAGATTGAAACGCACCGTCGCGGGGCTTGATTTCAACTTCGCCCTTCGCAAGGGATTTTTCTCCCAACGCAATGCGAATGGGGAAACCAACCAGGTCGGCGTCCTTGAATTTCACGCCGGGGCGCTCGTCGCGGTCGTCCAAAATGACATCGATGCCCTTGGCAGTGAGTTCAGCGTAAAACTTTTCCGCCAGTTGCATGGCCTGGCTGTCCGGCGCGACTGCAAGCGGCGTGATGCACACCTGATACGGCGCAACGCTCAGCGGCCAGATGATGCCGTCCTTGTCGTTGCCCTGTTCGATAACCGCCTGCAAGGTGCGCGTGATGCCAATGCCGTAACATCCCATGATGGACGGCTTGCGCCCGCCATCCGCATCCAGAAATGTGGCATTGAGTTTCTCACTATACTTGGTGCCCAGCTTGAAAACATGACCGACTTCAATGGCCCGGCGGATTTTCAAGGACTTGCCGCATTTGACACATGGTTCGCCAGCGGTCACGGTGCGCAGGTCAAACCAGGCCGACACTTTGATGTCGCGTTCGATGGAGACATTCTTGAGATGAAAACCGTCCTCATTCGCGCCGGTGGTCATGTCGTTTGCGCCCTGCAACCGTTCGTCGGCGTAAACCTTCACTTCGGCAGGAACATTCACAACGGCACCGAGCGAACCGGGCTTGGCACCGAGCAACGGCACGATTTCCTCCGGGGTGGCCGGCCGTACCAGCACTGCGCCGGTCCTGGCCATTAATTTGGTCTCATTCAACTGGTCATCGCCGCGAATCAGGATGATGACCGGTTTTGAATCAGCAATAAAAACGAGGGTTTTAATCTGACGATTCGCGGGCACACTATACGGTGCCTTGCTGAGGGCCTCGATGGTCACTACGCCCGGTGTGGCAAATTTTTCAGCAGCCGCGCCCTGTTCACGTGCGGCGGTCTTGGGAATGCCGCTGGTGGCTTTCTCAATGTTGGCCGCGTAACCACAAGCTTCACAGTAGGCGACATCGTTTTCGCCAGTCTCAGCGGGCACCATGAATTCATGCGAATAATTGCCGCCAATCACACCAGTGTCGGCCTCGACCGGAAACGCCTTCAAACCGCAGCGCGCAAAAATACGGGTATAGGCATCGTACATTTTTTTGTAGCTGGCCATGGCCCCTTCGTCCGTGGTGTCGAACGAATAGGCATCCTTCATGATGAATTCCTTGGCGCGCATGAGACCAAAGCGCGGGCGGATTTCATCACGGAACTTGATGCAGATCTGGTAAAAATTCTTCGGCAACTGCCGGTACGAATTGATTTCGTTGGCTACCAGCGTCGTGATGACTTCTTCGGCAGTGGGGCTGAGCACCCATTCGCGATTGCCGCTGTCCTTGAGCTTGAAGAGCACGCCGCTGGCGGTTTCGTAACGACCGCTCTGCTGCCAGATTTCCGGGGGCTGGAGCGCGGGCATGAGCACTTCCACCGCACCAGTGCGGTCCATTTCCTCGCGAACAATGTGTTCGATCTTGCGCAACGCCCGCAGGCCAAGCGGCAGGAACGTGTAAACACCGCCGGCAAGTTTGCGGATGAGGCCGGCGCGCAAGAGCAGCTTGTGCGAGAGGATTTCCGCGTCAGCCGGAGCTTCGCGGAGGGTCGGAATCAAAGTTTGTGTCCACTTCATGTGGCGATAAATGTAGCAATAAAGCCATCGTAGAACGAAGATTTTTTTGGCTGAAAGACGCAAAAATCAACCAGTCAGGCACACGCCACACCGTGGCCCGTCCCCTGGCGGCTTATTTTCCGGCGGGCACGAAGGGATTTTTCTTTTCTGTGGGCAGCGCGCGGATGAGAAACATGGGGCTGACAAAAAGATAGAGCCAGCTGATGATGATATGCATGCCGAAGGCGAAACAAAATTGAATGATATCAAACGCGCCCATTTCATAAAACACCAGTGAGACCGAGACCAGCAAAGCACCGGGCATGAGGGCGGCGCCGGCCAGCTTCCAACTGGCGCGAAAATTCAGGTCGCGGTTGGTGAACAGACAAATCAGCCACACGGGCAGGAAGTAAATGGAGGCCAATAGTGCCCAAATTAACATCAGGCCAACGAACGTGCCTATCGCCGCCAGGCCCAAGATGTCCGGCGCCCACGCGCCCCAGGCCGGGCGGGCATCCGTCTGGTTGGCGGCAATGATGTAGCCGGGCGGATAACTTAGTTCGGTCTCGCCGAACAGGGAAAAAACACGGACGGAATCGCGCCCGAATTCAAACTGAAAATCTGCGGGAGAACGGAGCGCACCGCCGTGTTCCAGGTCCACGCTGAAGGCCAGAATCCGGCCCTCGGCCAGCAACACTGGTGAGTCATCCCGCCAATCGAGTTTGCCGCCGTGGATTTCGCCGGTTTCCGGCAGTTCATTGACGGCAGCGTCAATGGTGGGGAATATGCCGTGCGACAACACCCACACGACGGCGACTACGGCCAGCAGTGCCACCACCGCCTGCACCACAAAGAGCCGCTCAAAGGAAGCACGGGCGAACGCCGCCACGCCACGCGGCGTGATGGGTTCCCAGGCAAAAGCTGGCTCCTTGTACGCACTCACACGGCAAAGGGTAGCAAAACCGGAGCGGTTGACAAAATTGGAAAATTGCCCGGCCCCGGCGATTGCCGGGGCACCATGCCCCAAAGCCGCACCTTACGGTTTGGCCGGCGGCGGCGTGGTGGACGTCTGGCCGGGCGGCGGGACAACCGCCACCGGCAGCGGAAAACGCATTTTCATGACGTCGTCCACGTTAATCTCCACGTAATAGGTGCCCGCCACTTCAAATTTGACGTTGCCGAAGAACATCACGGTGGTGGCGCTCATGGACGGGTCGCGCAACTCGAACTTGGACTCGCCCTTGGTAACCACGGTGGTCTGGTCCGGCGCAATGATGCGAACGGATTCGGTGAACTGGCCGATGCCGGCAGTCCAACGGTTGAAGATGCAAACGCGGCCCGCCGTGATGGGCACCTGGGGCACGCGCAGATACTGGATGACGCCGATCAAGATGAGATTGCCGGTGACTTCCTGGCGGACTTCTTCACACAAGAGCGAGCATTGTAAATCGGGGAGAATACGGGTGGCTTGCATTGAGTTTTACGGTGGTTATGAGTTAAGTGCTAATTCAGAGATTTTTCTGCGGCGTGCACGGTGTTTTGCAGGAGCATGGCAATGGTCATGGGACCAACGCCGCCGGGGTTGGGAGTGATCTTGCCGGCTATGGGCTGGATGTTTTTGAAGTCCACATCACCCACGAGTTTGGTGCCGGTCTTGGAGCCGGGATCGGGCACGCGATTGACCCCCACATCCATTACCACGACACCGGGCTTGACCATGTCGGCCTTGAGAAATTCAGCCACGCCCATCGCCGCCACGATGATGTCCGCCCGGCGGCAATGCGCGGCGATGTCGCGGGTGGCACGATGGCAAATGGTTACCGTGCTGTCAGCACCCCTGCCCTTTTGGCAAAGCATTGCGGCCATGGGTTTGCCAACGATATTACCGCGGCCAAGAATAACCACTTCCGCGCCTTCGGTTTTGATGCCCGAGCGCAACAGCAGTTCCACCACGCCCGCCGGGGTGCAGGGACGATAACCCGTCGTATCGCCCAGCATCAATTTACCGACGTTGACCGGGTGGAAACCGTCCACGTCTTTGGACGGCAACACACTTGAATAAATCACGGACTCGCGAATTTGCTTCGGCAGTGGAGCTTGAACCAAAATGCCGTGCAGATGCTTGGCGGCATTTAGTTTTTCGATGAGGGCGAGCAGTTCGGCTTCGCTGGTTTTTTCCGGCAGGACGTGCGTTTCAGAAACAATGCCCAGTTCGGCGCAAGCCTTTTCCTTGCGACCGACATAGACCTTGGAGGCCGGGTCCTCACCCACGCGCACAAATGCCAGGCCGGGAACCACGCCGTGTTTTTTCAAATCCGCCACGCGGACAGCTAGTTCCTGCTGGATTTGTGCGGCGATGGCACGCCCATCAATGAGATTATTCACGACGAAAATCTCTCAACCGGCCCTTATTTCGAGAACCAGGAATGTTTGGTCGGGGTGGTAGCCTTGGGCTTGTCGGCAGACAGCACGTAAATCTTCTGGATGGTCAAAACGGGCGTGTCTTTCCAACGGACGTCCATGGCCTCTTCACCAGTGACCGTGATATGCAAACCACTGTAGCGGCTCAAATTCAGGTTGGTGCTGGTGGTGTATAAATAATCAATGGCCTTGTCGTTGGCCGGATCATAGAGTTCGAAGTAGGTCGGCGCCACCAGACTCACCGAGGCGCGGACAGTGCCTTCATGCGTGACGATACGGGGCGGCGGCGGCGGCAAATTCGTGTCGGTATCCGTGGCCAAGGTAGGCGTAGGCGTGACCGGCGTAACGGGCGCGGGTGCCGGGGTCACCACGGGCTCAGGCGTGGGTGTAACGGGCGGGGCAACTGGCGTAACCGGCGGGGCCACGGCAACGGTCGTGGGCGTGGGCGTAATCACCGGAGCCGGGGCAACCGTAACCGGCGTCGGCGTCGGCATGGGCGTGGGCACAACCTCAGGAGTCGGATTGGGATTCGGGTTGGCAGCCACGATAGCCGGCGTATTGGTATCGATAATAGAACCATCCTGCTTCAGGTAGCTGGCGGCAACAAAGGCAAACGCACTGGCGGGCGTCTGGATTTGCGTCCAATCACCCTTAGTGGTCACGGCGGAAATGGCCGCACCTTTTTCAATGACGCCGATGACGCTGTAATTTTCACCAGGACCGCCGCGTAAATTCAATTTCTTGGCCGTCACCACATTGTTCGTGGCGTCGATGTATTTGGAATCCACCCAAACTTTGGTGCCGGAGGGCAGCGCTACCTTGGCCCATTGCGCGGGTTCGCCAGCCTTGGGCTTGTCGAGGTTGATTTCGGAAATGACCGTCACGGTATCGCCCTTTTGCACGTGGCCAACCACTTCACCTTTTAAACCGGCCTGACCGCGCAAATTGACATGCTCAGCCGCCACCGTGGCGGGTCCGGGTACCAAAGTGACCGGCAACAACGGCGCGACCGTGGTTGCATGATCTTTGGCAACATGGTCCTTGGCTGTTTTGGTGCTCGTCTTGACTTTCTTGGTGCCGGTGCTCTTTTTGTGGACGACCTTTTTGACCGGCGTATTGGTCTTGACGTCAACCGGCGTCACGATCGAGGGCGGCGCGGCAGGCGCGTTGAGTGCTGGCGGGGGAATTTCCGGCAGCTTGTTGGTATTAACCTGTGCTACGGCAGTCGTCGCGAGCATCGTTCCTAAAATCAACCAGCAGTTCGTTTTCATAAATCTGAAATCAAAGTTTTAATCTCTACCGCGTTCATGGCCCGCCATTTGCCCGGCTTCAATTCGCCGAGCCGGATTTTTCCGATTTGCGTGCGCTGCAGTTTTTTTACCGTGAGCGCCTGCGACTCAAACAGCCGCCGCACTTCGCGGTTCTTGCCTTCACCCAGCTCCAGTTCCACCACGCTTTTATCGCGCGTGCCGGAAACAAACCTGGCGGCGAGCGCCTGCAAACGTTCGCCTTCGTGATAAACGCCCCGTTTGAACAACTGGAGCATTGCCGAGGTAACCTCGCCTTCAACCGTGGCGAGATACTTCTTGCGGATGCCGTAACGCGGGTGCGTCAGGCGTAAGGCGAATTGTCCATCATTCGTCAGAAAAATCAATCCTTCGCTGTTAAAGTCCAGCCGCCCGACTGTCTGCACCGTGCTCCACTCGCGCGGGATCAATTCATAAATGGTCGGCCGGTTTAATTCATCGTTGCGCGAACACACGCAACCCACCGGCTTGTTCATCGCGATATAAAGCAGTTTCTTCGCGCGCACGAATTTGCCGTCCACCGCCACCTCATCGCGGTCGGGGTCTACCTTCGACCCCAAAAGGCGGACGGTCTGGCCGTTGACCGTAACACGGCCATCCAAAATAAACTGCTCGCCGGCCCGGCGTGAAGCCACACCGGCATCGGCGAGATATTTTTGCAGACGTACCAAGGCAATAGATGGGTGAGTTGCGGCAAGTGACGAGCGGCCTGGAGGGTGTCACTCATCCCGCCACACGCATCACGCCTCGGGTTTGGTTTTGCGAAGACCGGTGATCCGTTCGCCTTCTTTCCATTGGCCGCGCTTCTTCAGAAGGGCGGTGCGTTCAAAACGCTTCAGGACGTTGCGCTTGCCGCCCAAGGTGGACGCCGCGCGGAGACTGCGATGCTGTGACATAAATTCTTAGTTAATTTGGTTTAATCTTTGGTTAAAACGAACGATAAGTATGCCAGAATCGCGCCATTCCGCAATGGAAATTGCATGAGCATGGCGCGTCTGCTATTTTTCCGGCCATTCAGAAAAGTATCAGCATAATCCGAATGAAAAAAATCCTGTTTGTAGAAGACAACGAGGTATTATTAGAGCTGTACGGCATGTTATTGGAGGGCGAACGGGACCAGTGGCAAACCACCCTGGCACCCGATGGGGAAACCGCCCTAAAACTCCTCAAGCAAACGACTTTTGACGTCGTCGCCTCGGACATGCAAATGCCCGGGATGAACGGCATTCAACTGCTGACCGAGGTGCGCAACCTCCATCCGCAAACCTCGCGCATCATCATCTCCGGCTTTACCGACCAGGCCGAAGCCGCCGACTCCCTCAACTGCACGCATTTGTTCATCCCCAAGCCGTTTGATGTAAAAGTCCTGCGCGCCACGCTGGCCCGCATCAGCAGCCTGGACAGCTACCTCAAGGATGAAAAATTGCGCGGGCTCGCCGGCAAAATGCGCACCCTCCCCAGCTTTCCCACGCTCTATATCGACATCATGCGCGAAATCGAATCGCCCAATTCGTCGATTCAAGGCATCGCCAATGTCGTGGCCAAGGACCCCGCCATCACCGCCAAAATTTTGCAGGTGGCCAATTCCGCCGCCATGGGGTTGCCCGAGAAAATCAGCGACCCGGCCGAAGCCGTGCAGCAACTCGGCATGACCACCGTGCGTTCCCTTGCGCTTTCCGCCCAGGTCTACGGCAACTTTGCCCCCGGCCGCGTCAAAGCCTTCTCCGCCGATACCTTGTGGACGCACCTCATGAAATGCGGCGACCTCGCCCGCACCATCATGCGCCGCGAACGCGCGGAATTTGCCGAATCCGAAGACGCCTTCACCGCCGGCATGTTACACGACATCGGCAAACTCATGCTGGCGGACAGCCTGCCCAATGAATTTGCCCAGGCGCTGACGCTGGCAAACGATGAGCAAATTTCGTTACCCGAGGCGGAAATGGAAATTTTCGGCGCGACCCACGCGGGATTGGCCGCGTACTTGTTCGGCCTGTGGGGTCTGCCCGCCTCCATTGTGGAAGCCGTGGCGTTTCATCACACCCCCGAAAAAAGCGATCACAAAAAATGCAGCGCGCTTACCGCCGTGCATGTCGCCAACGCATTATCCGACCAGAGCGGCACAACGTTCCTGAATGAGGAATATCTGGCAACCATCGGCGTCACTGATCGACTAGGCGACTGGCGCGATACCGCGGCGGAATTGCAGCAAACCGGGTAAACCGCCGACCGCCAACGCGACAAAATTACAGCTTCAAATCCGCCAGCCCCGGATCGTTGTCCTGCGCGGCCAGGCGCATTTTTTTCACGGCCGCGCCCATGTTGCGCTGGCGAAACAAAGCCGTGCCCGCTACAAACGTATCCGCACCAGCACGCGCGCACTCGGCCACCGTTTGGTTGTTGATGCCGCCGTCCACTTCCAGCCGGTAATTTAATTTGCGTTCGCGCCGCCATTCGTCGGCCTGCTGAATTTTGGGCAGGCATTCGTGAATGAAACTTTGCCCGCCGAAACCGGGATTCACCGTCATCACCAGCAGCATGTCAATTTTGTCGAGGTACGGCTGCACCTCAGCAATGGACGTCGGCGGATTGACCGCCAGCCCGACCTTGCGCCCGAGGGCGCGAATCTTCCAGAGCAACTGCGCCACGCGGTCGCCCAGTTCCACATGCACAATGAGCTGGTCCGCGCCGGCCTTGATAAATGGTTCCAGCAAAATCTCCGGCTTGCCGCACATCAGATGCACGTCAAAAAACAACTGCTTCGCGTGCGGGCGCACGGCGGCGACCACATCCGGCCCAAACGAAATATTCGGCACAAACTGGCCGTCCATGATGTCGAGGTGCAGCCAGTCCGCGCCGGCGCGCTGGGCGCGGGCGGCCTCCTGGCCAAGGCGGGTGAAATCAGCGGCTAACAAGGAAGGCGCGATAATCATTTTATATCAAAATTTCGTTCAGGGATTTTGTGAATTTAACCCGGTGGCCGCCAAATCAAAAATTGTGCAAAAGTTTCATCCGATATTTTCCCCGTCGAGACAACGCCGGATGATTTTGGACAACGTCTGCGGCAGATACGGCTTTTGCAGATAATTCAACTTCGGGTCCAGCTTGAAATTTTTGCCGAGGGCATCCGCACCATATCCGCTGGAGAAAATCACCTTCAAATCCGGTTTTTCCGCCCAAAGCCGCTCGGCCAGTTCACGGCCGTTGAGGCCGCCGGGCATGATGATATCGGTGAAGAGCAGATCAATTTCTTTTTTATATTCGGCCCAGATTTGCAGCGCGTTCTGGCCATCCACGGCCTGAAACACCCGGTAACCATTAAGGTTCAGCGTGCGCGTGACAATCTCGCGCAGATCGCGTTCGTCCTCCACCACCAGGATGGTCTCCGTGCCTTTGCGCGCGTGGAATTGCGTCTCCGATTGCTCGGTCTCCGCAATCGGCTCGGCGCTGACCGGGAAATACACATGGAACGTGGTGCCCTTGCCGAGTTCACTTTCCACCTCCACCCATCCGTCGTGTTGTTTCACAATCCCAAACACCGTGGCCAGCCCCAGGCCGGTGCCCTTGCCGAGTTCCTTGGTCGTGAAAAACGGTTCAAAAATGCGCGTCAAATTTTCCGGCGGTATCCCCTCGCCCGTATCGGAATGACTCAAGCGCACAAATTTTCCCTGGCGCGAATCCGCCACGCGGTTGGTGTGCTCGTTGTCCACGTCGCAGAGGGCAATGCGAATGACCATCTGGCCGCCTCGCGGCATGGCATCCCGCGAATTCACCGACAAGTTCAGCATAATCTGCTCCAGCATGCTGACATCGGCGGCAATGATGGCGGGCTGGCTGCTGAAATTAATTTGCAGGGCAATGTCCTCGCCCAGCAAACGCCCGAGCAGGTCGGTCATCTTGCCCACCACCCGGTTCAAGTCGAGCGGACGCGGATTAAAGATTTGCTTGCGGCCGAACGCCAGCAACTGGCGGGTGAGACCAGCCGCCCGTTCAGAGGCCTGCTTGATTTGCTGGGCCGATACCAGCGCCTTGGGGTCCAATCGGGACAGCGTCAACAACGTGGCATGGCCAAGAATAATGGTCAGGATGTTGTTGAAATCGTGCGCAATGCCGCCCGCCAACTGGCCGATGGCCTCCATTTTCTGCGACTGGCGCAACTGCTCTTCCAAACGACGTTGCGACGTTGCATCGCGGAACAAGCTCAGCAACAGGCGCGGCTCGCCGCCAGACTCGACATAGGAATCGGTGATTTCAAAAATCACGGCCCGGTTATCATGCAAAACGCGGCGGGTCTCCTGTTTTTCCCGGATGATGCCGGCCTTGAAACGTTCGCAATGCTGGTGCAGCATTGCCTCCCAATCCTGCCGCGCGGAATATACCAGCGTAAACGGCTTGCCCTCCAGTTGTTCATGCGTCATGCCCACCAGCCGGCAATATGCCTGGTTGGTGGCAATGATGGTGCCGTTTTCATCGGTCAGTCGCATGCCGTCCACGGAATTTTCCCAGACCGAGCGGAACAATGTTTCCGAACTGCGCAGCGCCATTTCGGCGGCCCGCCGTTCCGTGATGTCGCGCACGTGGAACAGCAGCGCCGGTGCGCCGTCGTAGTCCACGCGCACCACGCGGATTTCCACCGGCACCGGCCGGCCGTCAGCCCGCACGCTCTCGCTCTCAATCCACGTGATCTGACCGCCGGCCAGCTTTTTAAATTCTTCGCGGGCCGCCGGGCGGCGCGCGGCGGGCACCAGCGTTTCAATCGCATTCTTGCCCACCATCTGTTCGCGCGTCATGCCGTGCAATGCGCAGGCGCCGCGGTTCACATCCAAAATCCGGCCCTGCATGTCCTCCACAAAAATGGCGTCCGGCGAATTTTCAAACAGGTCGCGGAACCGCCGCTGGCTCTGGCGCAACTCCTCCTCCACCTGCACGCGTTGCAGCGCGCCGCCGCACTGGTCGGCCAGCGATTGTAGAATCTCCACGTCGCGCGGGGCATAACTGTGCGATTGCCGGCGCTGGATGAACAGCACGCCAATCACGCGCTCGCCCTTGCGGATGGGGGCCAGCATCGTGGTGCCTTCCTTGTCGCCGGTCTCCTGCGCCGTTACCAGTTCCGCGCCGCGCGTAATCACCCGTTGCACCAGCGCATTGGCTATCTTCGGTTGCGGCGAGGCCGGAATTTCCACGCGCTGCCCTTCTACCGTGGTGATGGTCAGCAGCGAAACCACTTCATCCCGTTCGCCAAAATACAGGTCCAGCGCAAAGTCATCCCAATGAAATAATTCATCCGCCGCCTCACAAATGAACAAGGCCGCCTCGGCCGCCGTGGTCACCGCGCTCAGGTTGTGGCTCAAGCGGCCAAAAACGGAATTGCGCAGAATCACCCGGCGGCGCGCGGTGACGTCCGTGGCCAGCGTCAGCGCTGCCAGTTTTCCCTGAAATGCCAGTGGCGACCAAATGACTTCCATATCCATTTCCCCCCCATTTTTGCGGCGATGCCGCCAGACCAATCCCTGTGCCTTAACATCCGCCGGCGGCGTGCCCATCCGGGCATCGTCCGGCACCCGTAAATCAGCCAGCGACATTTTAAGAAATTCCTCCCGGGAATAACCATAATGCTGCGTGGCAGCCTCGTTGACTTCGAGAATAGACAGCGTTTCCAGGTCAAACACCCACATCGGATGCGGGTTGCCTTGGAACAACAGCCGGTAATGCTTTTCGCTGCGGCGTAAATCCTCCTCGGCGGTTTCCCGCCGGTTACGTTCCGTGGCCTCCGCCACCGCCCGGCGCACCGCCGTGGGCAACCGGTCGCGCTTCTGCTTAAGAATATAATCCGTGGCCCCTGCCTTCAGGCTCTCAATCGCCGCCTGTTCACCAATCGTGCCGGACATCAGAATAAACGGCAGGTGCGGATATTTTTTGCGGACCAGCTTGAGCGCATCCAGGCCGTTGTACCCCGGCAGCCGGTAATCCGCCAAAACCAAATCCCAAGGTTGCTCATCCAGTGCTTGGACAAATTCGTCACGCGTGCCCACCTGGCGAACCTCGGCATTCAGTTCGTCCGAGGCAAACTGGTCGCGCACGAGCAATGAATCAGCCGGGTCATCCTCCAGGTGCAATATGTGCAATGGCGAATTCACGGCTTCAATGGAATTGCGGTTGGCTTCAAGCAATTCCGTTTAAACAACCAGCCCGGGAGACAAAAGTAAAGAACGGACAGCTATTCTGAGGTTTGATTTGTTTTGACCTGCCCGGATTTCCTTGAATTTTGTTCTTGCAGAGGGAGCGCGGCTGCATCGCAGACCACCCGTGGCACATGGCAGCGCCCCCCTGCCGCGTCGAAGTTGTGGCAATAATTGGCAGCAGCTCACCACACATCGGACATCTAATAAGTTATGGCCGATGGACGCAAAATCAGGCATTTATTTTTTAACTTTTTCTGCCGCTGTGGAAAATCCGCAAAAACTCCCTTTAGACTACGAAAATTTATCGGCGTTACACGCCCACCAAAGCCGCCCCCAGAACACCCGCCGAATCGCCAAGCTGATTTTTTACGATGGGCGTTTCGAGTTCGTCGGTAAAAACGTATCGTTTCACCGCTGCCACGCCTTCGCCATAAACCGCTTTAAAATTAGAAACGCCGCCGCCCAAAACCACCACGTCGGGGTCGAGGATATTAATGAGATTGGCCAGCGCGCGGCCGAAGCGGTTGAAAAACTCGTTCATGAACTCCACCGCCCGTGGGTCCCTGGCAAAATATTCAGCCTCCACTTCCTTGAGTGGACGCCGCACGCCATATTTCTCCGCGTAGCGATTTTCCAGTCCGCCGCCGCTGATGTATGTTTCCACGCAACCTTTCTGGCCGCAGTAACAAACCGGCCCGTGCGGATCAATACACATGTGTCCCCATTCGCCGGCAATGGCTTGCGGACCGGTAAACACTTCGCCCTTATAAACAATGCCGCCGCCGCAACCCGTGCCAATGATGACGCCGAACACAAGGTTCTTGCCCCGCCCCGCCCCCATCAACGCCTCGGCCATGGCAAAACAATTCGCATCATTTTGGATTTCAATTTTGCGGCCCAGGAGCTTTTCCAGGTCGGCCTTGACCGGCTGGCCGTTCATGCAAACGGTATTGGAATTTTTCAACAAACCCGTGCGCAGAGAAATGGCCCCGGGCGTGCCGATGCCAAACGTGGTCGGCTGGCCGGGCACCGTGGCCGCCAGGTCGTCGTGCATGGCTTTGAGACGATTCAAGATGTGCCAATAGCCGTGCTCGCGTTCCGTGGGAATGCGCTTGCGAACGATTTCCTTGCCGCTGGCGTCCAGTACAACGCCCTCGATTTTGGTGCCTCCAAGGTCTATGCCAATTCGATACATGTTTAAAGGTACGACAGGATGAACGGTTGACGAAAAAAAGACAACCGCACAGATATGCTGTCAGCCTTGGGCGTATCTTGACACTGCGCTGAAACAAAGAATTGCATCCCCCGCCGAGTCTGCGCCCCACAGCACCATACCTTTGAAATTACCATGGAAACGGCTTGTCATACCATCTTTACGACCACCACCATATCCGAAACCTCAACCAAAGGATTTCAATATGACTATTTGCATTGCGGCAATGCACAATGATGGCGGCATAGTGGGAGTTTCAGACAAAATGTTTTCCACCGAAGCGATGGCTTTTGAGCCAAAAGGCACGACTAAAAAAGTGTTTGCTCTGGCCCCTGGCATTTTTGCGCTTAATGCGGGCCATGTAGCTTTACAGGCTGAAATAATGGAGGAAATGCAAACGGTGTATAACGCTGGCAAAAAGGAGGCCAATGAAAAAAACTATACAGTGAAGGGAATGGTTGATCTTTATGTGGATTGTTTTAATCGCATAAGACGGCAAAGGATTAATAACTCTGTTTTTGCCTCATACGGTTTGGACGAACAAACTTTTCTAGCCAGACAAAAAGATCTGTCTGACGTATTCGTACGTGAAATGATGATCAAGGTAGACCAATTCCAATTTCCTGCGGTTGAATCAATTATTGCTGGCATTGACAACAGCACCGGGCACGTTGAGCCACACATTTATATCGTCAAACGTCATTATTACGAAAATGTAGTTCAATGTTGCGATGCTGTTGGATATGCCACTATTGGGTCTGGATCCCCCCACGTTGAGGCATATTTTATGTTTTCACAATTTACGCGTCATTACTCACTGCCAAAAACGATTGCCCTTAGTTATTTCGCTAAAAAGCGCGCAGAACTAGCCCCCAATGTTGGGAAGCAAACCGATATGTTTTTACTTGGCCCGACATTGGGGTTCAACACCAACCTAGCCACAACTTTAGACTACAAAATGCTTGATGCGATGTACGAAAACATCAATGAAAACGAGAGGATTTGCACAGAAGCTGCATTTGAAAAATTATTTGAAGACCTAAAAGGTAAGCTGCCAATCCGAACTTCCCAATACGATAAATCATAGTGTTCCGCACTTGGAAACCACAAACTCTAGGGCAAGATGGTATCAAAACCACTAACGCAAAGGCGCTGCGCCAAGGTTATATTTTGACCGGCTCGATATGCAGCGTGACGACCGCGTCGGTCACTTTATCATCAAGCGTGATGCCCAAGTGATAAGGTTTGCGCTTGGCTTCCACGTCTTCATCAATCAAATCCGAGTGCCACTTGAATGCGTGGCCCTGCGTATCAATGGTCACGCGCACCCGGCTCTGGCCATCGGTAATCTGGAGGACGTTCGGGCCAACGGACTTGACCTTGCCCCACGTAATGAGAGCCGTCTCAAAGGTTTGCGGGCTGGAAAATTTTACGGTGTCGCTCACGTCCAACGACGGTTGTGTTCCGCGCTGGAAAGTAAACGTGCGCACCAGTTTTTCCAGCGAGGGCACCGTGTAGGTGGCACGCAGGTCGAGCTGATACACGTCGCTGGCATCCGTGAAATCGGCTTTAAGCGTCTCCGCGTGCGCCTGGGCGCCATCGCGTTGCAATTGCCCCGCCAGGACCGGCACGGCGTGGCCGTAGGAATTTAACACCTTGCTGTCGAAGCGGTGGGGACCAAACGTGCGCTTGGTATAAACTTCGCCACCGGGGTCGCAGACAATCATGTCCTTCCCGAGCACCAGGCTGAAGCTGCCCGTGTCATCGTGATTATGCGGGCCGGCATTGCGACCGCCCTTGACGGCTACGCCAAAGGCCGGCGAAACACCCGGCGTATTCCGGGAAATCAACACGCCGCCGTCGGAAAAATAGCTGCGCAACGGGCTGGTGTGGTCTTGCAGGGCACTATGAACCACCGGCAAATCATCCGGCAGCGAGGCAATCATGATGCCCAGCGCCAGCCCGGATTTTTCACCGGCGAGTGAATGGCCCGCCCCCGGCAATCCCAGCCGGCGGCACACATACGCAGTCAAATCCGCGCTGGGCTTGGTGCCCGGCGAACAATCCGCAATGGTTAGGTAAACGTCCGGTAGAATTTCGCTGAGCTGGCAAAACAACGCCGCCCGCGCCGCCTGCTCGCTGTTGAACAAATCAATTTTCCCGCCCGTGGATTGCCGCAACGCCTCCGTCAACAAAATGAAATGGCTGAAACCATAATTCCAATAGCCAACTCCTTCCGCGCAATAGCCGTCCGGCGTAAACCCTTTCAAATAATTGGCAATGCAATGCTCGCCGGCCGCGGCATAAAACGCGCGCTCATCGCGCGAATCAACCAGCGCCAGGGCGGCAAAAACCGTGTTACCCACGCAAACTGCGTTCCAATTCATCTCCGCGCGAATCCAGAACGGCTCATCCTGGCGGCCCTCAATGATGGCGCGAAACGGTTCCACCACCCGATGCAGCACATTGTCGTGAATCAGCTTGCGGGTGGCCGGTGAAAGTTTGTCGCCCAGAATATAGTCCGCCTCAGCCAGTTCCGCTGCCAAGCCCGTAGCCCCGAGTTCGGGCACAATGGCGCGACCGTTGAAATTGGCCAGATTGCCGTCGTGCGCGGGCAGCACCCAGGTTTTTTCCGCGCACAACGCGGCAACGGTTTGCTCCAAGGCCGGCAGAAAACGTCCCTTGTTCTCAAACGCCTCGGCCAGCGCAAACTGGCCAATGCGATTCCGGCGCAGCCCCGCCACCTTTTGCCAATGCGTGCGATTGCCGTTCTGCGAAAATTCCAAATACAAACTATCCGGCTGGTCCGGCAAAGGCGTGTTGAGCAATTTTTCGCTATTGGCAATGACGTCGCTGTATCCCGGCTCCGCCGCCAGTTTGTCCCAAGCAGCGCGATTGCTGATGGGCCAGCCGAAGCCTTGCGGCTGCGACGGCAGCCAGCCGGCAATTTCCCGCACCCGCGCGGCATCAATGGTTTGTTCCGCATACAAGGCGGAAGTGGAAAAGGTCAAAGCGGCCAGCAACACAACACGTTGCGCCACGCGCGGAAAAATAATGTTCATTTAAAGAGTCCCAAACTTTCTGGAACAGACGCGCCAAACCGGGACGTGGTTACTACCGGGAACGGTTAATATCAATGGCCATCCAGAGGTCTGCCTTGCTTCTTCGCTCGCCTTGGTTCAGCTTTGAAATGCGAAACAACATGAAATTCCGGTGTTTTACACATGCAGTTTACGGCTTGGCAGCGGGCTGCCTCCTAATCATGTGTGGCTGTGCCACGTCTGTGGTTAGGTCTAATAGCTCGGTCAATACCCGGCATGTTTTCCCGGCCACCGCCCTGGATGCTGAGTTTTTTTGGAAGTCGGGAATTAAAGGCGAGACGTTATTTGCAGCAACGGACCCCAATGACCGGAACAGCGGCGGCGTCCGGTTTGCCTATGGCCTCGGCACCATTATTGACACCCCCTTTTCCATCATGGTTGACACTCTGCTCCTTCCGGTGGATTTAGCCCGCTCTAAACCTGCCGAAGCACACACATCTGCACAGTGCCAGGCGAATCGTTCCCTGCAATAAAAGCCTGTGCAGGGTTATGCAAGGCATTTGGCCCGGCATGCAAAACCAACCAACTGCGTCTAATAAACACAAATGAAACGCAGATAAGAATAGGTTGAAGGTTTCAGCTAAGCGGCGAAACACGGATTACACCGATGGGCACGGATTGAAACGGGGATGGTAGGGCGCGTCGCTCCGCGCGCGCCGTGAACGTGACAAGACCTGCGCCAGGCCCAAGCCGTGCAGCCGGAGCGCCCGCCCAGGCAACTTAAGACCGTTGCTAACACCCCAAGGCAGCTCCAATTTTCAATTGGAAAATGGGCCGTAGGATTCATGCACCTTTGAAAGCGGTGCTAAAGCACCGCACTCCAAACGCTTCGCGAGGTCCATAAGCGCAAAATCATCGCGGAGCGTTTGGAGTGCGGCGGTTCACCGCCGCTTTAGACAAAAGCTAAAACGCCCCCATTGGCACCTTGCCGCCCTGAAACCTTGCCACTTGAACCACTTCATCACTTGAAGCTGAACACTTCACACTACCCTTAAACCTTCCCGCCCGCGGTCCGAAATCGTGGCTAAGTTTCAGTTAATTGCTTAGCTGCCGCAGCATTGCTTGTACTTCTTGCCGCTGCCGCAGGGGCACGGATCGTTGCGCCCCACTTTCGGGCCGGTGCGAACGGGCTTCGCCTTGGCCTTGGCGTGCGCTTCCGCCGCCGCCGCCGCTTCGCTCACCACATCGCTGGCTTTTTTATTGTCCGCCGACGGAGGCGTGGGCGTATTGCCCAGCGCGCTGGACGGCGAATGCAAGGTTTGCTGCGGCGCATTGCGCAGGAAATTCTCGAACGCCATCAGGCTGGTCGCGCTGCGGAACGTGTTATGGCAGATTTCCGTTTTCACGTTCACCATCAACTCGTCAAATATCTTGAACGCCTCGGCCTTGTATTCCAGCAGCGGGTCGCGCTGGCCATGAGCCCGCAGACCAATGCTGTAACGCAGGCTGTCCATCTCGTAGAGATGTTCCTGCCACAGCTTGTCAATCGCCTGCAAGATGGTGTAACGCTCAACCGTGGCCAGCTTGTCTGGATCGTCGAAGCTGATCTTGATTTCATACGCGCGCCGGATGGCGTCGAGAATGAACGTGGACACGGCAAATTGCGCTTCGCTCATGCCGTCGTACATGGAGCCGGCAACGGGTTTGTCTTTCCCCGCGCGGCCAGCCTTCACAATTTCCGCCTCGGGCATGCCCAGCGGGAAATTCAAGTTCACCCAGTCAGACAACGCACGCACGCGCCACTCGGCCACATCGGCATGGGCGGAGGAATTTTCTTCGACCTTCGACACCACGACTTCCTCAATGATGTCCATGAGGCGGTCCCGCACATCCGGGCTGGTGATGATTTCATTGCGGAAGCCATAAATGACTTCGCGCTGCTTGTTCATCACGTCGTCGTATTCCAGCGTGCGTTTGCGGATTTGGAAATTGTGCTGCTCCACGCGCTTCTGCGCCTGTTGAATGGAACGGTTAAGCAGGCCGTGCTTGAGTTCTTCGCCCTCTTCCAGGCCCATGCGTTCCATCAATTTCACAATGCGGTCGCTGCCGAACAGACGCATGAGGTCGTCTTCCAGCGAAATAAAAAAGTGCGAGGAACCCGGGTCGCCCTGGCGCGAGCAACGGCCGCGCAACTGGCGGTCAATGCGGCGCGATTCATGTCGTTCCGTGCCCAGCACGTGCAAGCCGCCCACGTCGGCCACTCCCGGCCCAAGTTTGATGTCCGTGCCACGACCCGCCATGTTGGTGGCAATGGTGATGGCCCCGCGCTGGCCGGCGCGTGAAACGATTTCAGCTTCCTGCTCGTGATACTTCGCGTTGAGAACGGAATGGATAAGCCCGTCCTTCTTCAACATGCGCGAAAGCATTTCGCTGGATTCCACGGAAATCGTGCCCACCAGCACTGGTCGGCCCAGCGCATGCAGTTCCTTGATTTCCTTGACGACCGCGTTGAATTTTTCCCGCCGCGTTTTGTAAACCGAATCGTCCGTATCCTTGCGGATGTTCGGCTTGTTGGTGGGGATGGACATCACGCCGAGCTTGTAAATGTCAAAAAATTCCGCCGCCTCGGTTTCGGCGGTGCCGGTCATGCCCGCCAGCTTGGTGTACAGGCGGAAATAATTCTGAATGGTGATGGTGGCCAGCGTCTGGGTCTCGCGTTCGATTTGAACGTTTTCCTTGGCTTCAACTGCCTGGTGCAAACCATCGCTCCAGCGGCGGCCCGGCATCAAACGGCCCGTGTTCTGGTCCACAATGACAACCTTGTTTTCCTGGATGACGTACTCGACATCGAGCTGGTAAAGGCTGTACGCCTTGAGCAATTGCGAGATGGCATGCATCTTCTGGGCCTTGGCCTCAAAGTCCGCCTGCAATTTGGCCTTGGCCTCCAGGCGCTTGCGTGCGTCCTGTTCGGCACCGGCGTCCACGTCGTGCAACATCGTCGTCAGGTCCGGCAGCACAAACGCGTCCGGGTCCTGCGGGCTGATATAATTACGACCCTTTTCAGTGAGATCGGCCTCGTGGCTTTTCTCGTCCATCGCAAATAGCAACTCTTCCTTTTCGCGATACAGATCCACTTTCTTCTGGTCCTTGTGCAGTTCCAGTTCCGCCCGGTTCATGAGCCCGGCGTTCTCCGGATTTTCCAGCACTTTCATCAAGCCCTCGGACTTGGGCTGGCCGGTTTTCACGCGGAACAGCAGCAGACCAATCTGGTGTTCAATCGCGTCGGCACCCTGCACGTTGGAACCATCGGTTGGGTGCAATTTTTTGATCAGGTCCTCGGCCTCGCGCAGAAACCGGTTGCAAAGTTGTTGCTGGGCGCGCACCAAACCCTCCACCGTGGGCTTCCACGTGGCGTACTGTTCGTCGTAAGTGTGCACGGACGGACCGCTGATGATGAGCGGTGTGCGGGCTTCATCAATGAGGATGGAATCCACTTCGTCCACAATGGCGAAATAATGTCCACGCTGTACCTGTTCCTCTTTGCGCAAGGCCATGCCGTTGTCGCGCAAATAATCGAAACCAAACTCAGCGTTCGTGCCGTAGGTAATGTCGCACGCGTATTGTTCGCGGCGGACGCGGGGCGGCTGGTCATGCAAAATCACACCCACCGTCAGGCCCAAGAATTTATAAATCGCGCCCATCCATTCGGAGTCGCGGGCAGCGAGGTAATCATTGACCGTCACCACGTGAACGCCACGGCCGGACAACGCGTTGAGATACACCGGCAGCGTGCCGACCAGGGTCTTGCCTTCGCCGGTGGCCATTTCAGAAATATGGCCGGTATGCAGCGCGTAACCGCCAATCAACTGCACGTCAAACGGAACCATTTCCCATTTGAGCGGATGCTCGCGCACGATGATTTCCTGGCCGCACAAACGGCGGCAGGCATTTTTCACCACGGCAAACGCCTCAGGCAGGAGTTCATCCAGCCGCCGGGCCAGTTGCTCATTGTCTTCGATCTGGGAAAGCTCCGCCTTCCACGCGGCGGTCTTGGCCCGGAGTTCGTCGTCGGACAATTTTTGCAGTCCGGCCTCGAGCTCATTAATCGTCGCCACCACCGGGCGGATTTTTTTTACATCGCGGTCGTTCTTGGTCGGAAAAATTTTTCTGAAAAAATTCACAGTTGTCTTTCCATCAAATTGGTTTAAATGAACGAATACGCTACGCTACGGGGCGCACAGCGTCAAAGCGAAACGGGAAAGAAATAGACAGTCTCAATTTACCGCCAGGCGAGCCGATGGCGGGTATCGGGTCTCAATTTGTAGGTTTCGGCAATCCGCAAACCCTGCACCCAGAAAATCCCCCCATCCTCCGCGCAGGCCAGCACCAGCTCGCGTCGGCGGCTGGCGGCAATCTTGGCGTTAACGAACAAGTCCTGCAATTTCACAGCCGACTTCAGGCCAATGGGTTGAAACCGGTCGCCCGGCCGCCAATGCCGCAACACGATTTTCTTCCCGATTTTATCAGCGTCAAAATATTCGGTACGGGCCCTGGACTTGGCCGGGGATTTCTTCGCGGGCAGGCGAAATTGCCGCTGTGGGGCGATTTGCCAGCGAAATATCTGGCCGGCAAACTCCGCCCTGCCCTGCTTGCCATTTAATTCCAGCTTCAATTCAGCATCGTTGAACTCAACCGTCGATTGTTCGAGACAACTGACTTTTCCCGCCGCATCCGCTGCCACCCAAAAGCCCGGACTGGCATTGACCTTTTTCCTGGGCGACAAGCGAAGCTGTTCCACCAGTTCAAAATCCGGCAGCAAACCGAAGGCCGCCAGTTGTTGCCGCACCACCCGGCGCTGAATGGCCAGCGGCATCTGGTCGAAGGCACGGGCCGCTTTGCCTTTGGTGTCACCTTTGTTTTGATAATGAGTCAGGCAATATTTTTGGGCCACGAGCCCCACGAACTCCGCTTCCGCGCCCACAATATCCATGAGCCTGAGCACCGCCTTGTCCACGCCCGGCTGATATTTTTTGCGCAACAACGGCAATAGCTCATTCCGAATCCGGTTGCGCAGAAAATCATTCGTGAAATTACTGGCATCCTCGCGAAACCGGATTTTGTGTGCGCGCGCATATTCCAACAATTCCGCCTTGGAAAATTCGAGCAACGGACGCACCAGCGAAACCGACTTGTCCGCTGGCGACGCCGATTTACTTTTCATGCCTGCCAATCCCAAGGCACCTACGCCCCGGAATAATCTTAGGAAGAACAGCTCTACCTGATCATCCGCATGATGCGCCAGAGCCACGGTTGAAATCCCTAATTTTTGGGCAGTGCGGGCCAGAAATTCATGACGCAGCTTGCGCGCCGCCATTTCCACGGAAAATTTTGTGCGGTCCGCCAAGCCATGGACATCCGCCCCGCCGGCCACAAACTTCAGTCGCAGGCGTGCGGCGGTCTGGCGTACAAACCGTTCATCCGCGTCGCTGGCCCGGCCGCGCAACTGATGATTAAAATGAGCCACGGCAAGTTTCCAGCGGTTTTGCTTCGCAAGTGACTGCAATACATTAAGTAACACCATTGAATCAACCCCGCCCGAGACCGCCACGAGGATTTTCTGTCCACGCGTCAGTAAATGCCGCCGGTCGCTGGCAGCTTCAACGCGTTGCAGAAAATCGTTCACCCGGTCATGGTGCTTGGTTTTGGCACGCCGGGCAAGCACGGCAGCGGTCCCTGAACACTGCAAAAAGGCTCAAATACCCCTTGCATACCGGGGCATTTGGCGTATTCTACACGCTGCCTGAACGCCGCGTGTGCGGACTTGTCGCTCCTCAGCAGTTGTGGATGGAGAGACGGTCTTCCGAAGCAGTTTGCTAAGGAGGATGTTCAATTAAGGCTGAGAAAAGTCGTTAAACCAACAACCTAACCTTTAACCTCCGTTGCCCCGGCAGCGTTTGTTAGTTAGGCAATGGAGTCTTCAAATCCGTCTTTTGGATTCAAAGCCTCCCGCAGTGTTCGTGTATTAATATTGTTATGCTTACCATGGAAGAGGCCCTGAAACAGGGCAGTAAAATCGTTACCCAGGGCGAAATCGTCAAGGGCATTATCATCGAAGTCCGTGCCAAGGAAGTCCTCGTGGACATCGGCTACAAGAGTGAGGGCGTGATCCCCGCCAATGAATTTCTCGAACCCGACGCCATCAAAGTGGGCGCCGAAATCGATGTGCTCGTGGAAAAACTCGAAAACAAGGACGGCACCGTCGTCCTCTCCCACGAAAAAGCTGAATTTAAGAAAAACTGGGAACGCATCCTCTCCATCTGCAACGAAGGCGGCCGCGTTATGGGCAAGGTCAAGTCCGTCGTCAAGGGCGGTCTCATTGTCAACGTCGGAGTCGAGGCCTTCCTGCCCTCCTCCCAGATTGACATCACCACCCCGAAAAACCTCCAGCAATTCGTTGGCAACAGCTACGAATTCAAGGTCGTCAAAATTAACCAGGAACGCCAGAACATCGTTCTCTCCCGCCGCGAATTGATCGAGGCTGAACGCAACGACAAGCGCTCCAAGCTGCTTGCCGAAATGGTGCCCGGCGACATCCGCAAGGGTACCGTCAAGAACATCACCGATTTCGGTGCGTTCATCGACCTCAACGGTCTGGACGGCCTGCTCCATATCACCGATATGAGCTGGGGCCGCTTGAACCATCCTTCCGAAGTCCTCAAGGTCGGCCAGGAACTCGACGTGGTCGTGCTCGACGTGAACAAGGAAAAGGAACGCGTCAGCCTCGGCCTCAAGCAGAAGATGGCCAATCCCTGGGACAACATCGAATCCAAGTATCCCGTTGGCCAGAAGGTCAAGGGCAAGGTCGTCAGCCTCGTGCCGTACGGCGCGTTTGTGCAGCTCGAACCCGGTGTGGAAGGTCTCGTCCACGTCACCGAACTCTCCTGGACCAAGCGCGTGGCCAAGCCCAGCGACATCCTCAAGCAGGACCAGGAAATCGAAGCCGTCGTGCTCGGTATCAACCGCGACGAACAGAAGATTTCCCTCGGCGTCCGCCAGTTGGAAAGCAATCCGTGGGACAACGCCGAAAGCAAGTACACGGTCGGCGCCAAGGTCAAAGGCAAGGTCCGCAACCTCACCAGCTACGGCGCGTTTGTGGAACTCGAAGAAGGCATCGACGGCATGGTGCACGTCTCCGACATGTCCTGGACCCGCAAGATCAATCATCCTTCCGAAATGCTCAAGAAGGGCGACGAAGTGGAAGCCAACGTGCTCGAAGTCGATCGCGCCAACCAGCGCATTGCGCTGGGCATGAAGCAGCTCGAAACCGATCCGTGGGAAAACATCGAGAAGCTCTACAAGGTCGGCGACCTCGTGCAGGGCAAGGTTACCAAGCTCGCCAGCTTCGGCGCGTTTGTGGGCCTGCAACACGAAATCGACGGCCTCGTGCACATCTCGCAGATCAGCGAGGAGCGCGTGGACAAGATCAAGAACGTGCTCAAGGTTGGCCAGGATGTCAGCGCCCGCGTCGTGAAAATCGACCGCAGCGAACGCCGCATCGGCCTGTCCATCAAGGCCGCCAGCTACAGCGACGAGCAGCTCAAGGAAGAACAGAAGATCCTCGACTCGCTCAAGCCCGGCGAAGACCTCGTGGCGTTGCAACACGCCTTCGACGCCCTCGACGACGTCAAGATCGCCGACAAGGAATAATCCCGGCGAACGAATTCAAAACGGCGGACTGGCAACAGTCCGCCGTTTTTTTTGTTCACTTTTGAACAGTACGGACACTTCCATACTGTGATTTGGAGTATCCCCGTCGCAAAATTTGGAGTGCGCAGACATGTCTGCCAGCCCTATTTACCCACGTGGAGGTACAATCAGGGCGAAAACTTCAGCAGACAATCAAAGCAATCCAGCCAGCGTCCTTTAGCCCACACGGCTTTGCCCGCGACATGTCGCGGGGCTAAGACAAAAGCGCAGACATGTCTGCGCACTCCATAACGAACGCCTCGACGCCGTAGCATTTGATCCCCGTCGCATGACTGCAAGCTGTTTTGAAAAATTGAAAAATTAAATCTTTGCGCCTGGCCGGCTGAATGTTCCAAGATCAATACCCGCACCCAACATGAACTTAAAGATAAAAGCATTAGCCGTCCTTTGGCTCGCGGGTTTCGCGCTAGCCGCCGCCGTTCAAGCCGCTGAATTTCAGGTTGCGCCAAGTGGCAGCGATGGCAATCCCGGCACCTCGCGCGCCCCGTTCCGCACCATTCAGCATGCCGCCGATGTGGCGCAACCTGGCGATGTCGTCACCGTCCACGCGGGTGTTTACCGCGAACGAGTCACCCCGCCGCGCGGTGGATGGTCGGACACGCAACGCATCACCTATCAGGCCGCGCCCGGCGAAAAGGTGACCATCACCGGCTCAGAAATGGCGACGGGCTGGGTGCGGATGACCAACGATACTTGGAAGGTGACAATTCCTGACTCGTTTTTTGGCAAGTTTAATCCCTACTCCGATCTCATCCACGGCGATTGGTTTGGCGACAATGGCCGTAAACATCATACTGGCTGCGTCTACTTGAACGGTGACTGGCTGATGGAAGCAGCGCATTTTAGCGATGTGCTGAAGCCTGCGGACGCTACGCCACAATGGTTTGGCCAGGTCGACGGCATGGTTGATGATGATTCGGAATATCTCATGAACATTGCGTCGTTGCGGATCGCCGGACAATCCATTCCCGCTGACAAACTCGCGGCAAAAGACGGCACCCAACTCGCCCCCTGTTCCGAAGGCGGTCAATGTGTCGGGTTCATCCGCCAGAACAACTGGCTGCGCTATGATGGCGTGGATTTCGGCAGCGGCACAACGAGCCTGGAAATTCGCGCAGCCGCCCAAGCCGGTGCCGGCGGCGACATCCAACTCCGTCTGGACAATGCGCAGGGCGAACTCCTCGGCCTCTGTGAAGTGCCCGCCACCGGGGACTGGCAGAAGTGGCAAATGTTCACCGCCAAAGTCAAATCCGTCTCCGGCGTGCATAGTCTCTGCCTCGTCTTCAAACCGTTCGAGACGCCAGCCAGCAGCGGGGCGAAAGGTAGCACGGAAATTTACGCGCAGTTCCCGGGGGTTAACCCGAATGCAGCCAAGGTCGAAATCAATGTCCGTCAGACGGTCTTCACGCCGGCCACCACCGGCATTAATTATCTCACCGTGCGCGGCTTTGATTTACGTAATGCCGCCACGCCGTGGGCGCCGCCCAGCGCCGGGCAATTCGGCGTCATTTCCGCCTATTGGTGCAAAGGCTGGATCATCGAGAACAATGAAATCAGTTATTCCAAGTGTTGCGGCGTTGCGCTTGGCAAATACAGCGACGAATTTGACAACACCAACGACCGCGGAACGGCGGACCCGTACACAGATTGTGTGCGACGTGCCTTGACCAATGGCTGGAACCGGGCCACCGTCGGCAGCCACATCGTTCGCAACAACCACATCCACCACTGCGAACAGACCGGCATTGTCGGCAGCCTCGGTTGCTCCTTTAGCACTGTCACCGGCAATGAAATTCATGACATCCATGTCCGGAACTTGTTCGGCGGGGCGGAAATGGCGGGCATCAAATTCCACGGCGCAATCGATGTCGTCATCCAAGGCAACCACATCTACCGTTGCGGCTCAGTGGCCGGCATCTGGCTCGATTGGATGGCGCAAGGGGCGGAAGTCACCGGAAATTTTCTGCATGACAACAGTTCGCAGGACATGTTTTTGGAAATGCAACATGGGCCGATTTTGGTGGCGAATAACCTCTTTCTCTCCAAACGCCGGTCCTTTGAATTAAACTCCCAGGGCATTGCCTTTGTACACAACTTGATTGTGGGGACCCTGGCAACCTATCGCGGCGATACCCGGACCACGCCATATCAAAAACCGCACGCCACGGAGATTGCCGGCCTGCACCAAGATTCTTCTCAAAACGACAGTGGCGACTGCCGTTTTTACAACAACCTCTTCGTTGAACCAAGCAAGCTGCAGGCAATGGATAAATCCGCCCTGCCCTGTTTCGCCGCCAGCAACGTGTTCACCAAAGACACGCAGCCGTCTAAATTCGATCTGGAACCACTGTTGCTGCCGGACTTTGACGCGGGCGTGAAATTGGAGCAACGCCCCGACGGCTGGTATCTCAAACTCATCACGGATAAATCATGGCGTGAGGCGGCCAAGTGCAAACTCGTGACTACAGAATTGCTGGGCATGGCCAAGGTGCCGGATTGTGCCTATGAAAACGGCGACGGCTCGCCGCTTAAGGTTAACACGGATTACTTTGGCAAAAAACGCAGCGAAAAGAATCCGTTCCCCGGCCCGTTCGAAAAACTGGCAGGGCAGCGGGAAATCAAAGTATGGCCGCTGCGCCAGGGATTTTAAGACCCGCCGCAATTATTCCTTCAGCCAGACCAGTGATTCCACTGGCCCCCGGTTCTCGCGGGCGTAGTTGGGAATGGCCAGCAAGGGACTGCCGTCATTCCATTTACCTTTAATCGTCAGCACGCCGCCCAATAAATCCGCCCGCCATTCGGTGGACAACGATTTTACATCCGGCGACAAGTTCAATCGCGGTTGGTCGGCGTGCTCGACGTTGTAGAGCAACGGACCATAGCGCAAAGCAATGTCGCCGCGGTCTGCTGCAATATTGGCATCGGCCTTTACCACCTGAATTTCCATCGGTAATTCCAGCGCAATGGTATCGCCGGCTTTCCATTCACGCGTGATGGCGGCATAGCCATTCTCAATTTTCGGCGAGACCGGGCGGCCATTAACCGCGAGTGATTTCAATCCGCTCACCGCCGGCGTAGGCGTATAGAGCGCGCTCGTGGTGCGGTTCGGAACCCGCACGTAAACCGTAAATTTTTTCGTCTGTTGGGGATTGACCGTAATCGCGACTTTGCCGCTCCACGGGTAATCAGTCTTTTGCACCATTTCCACATCGGTGCCAGCCGCTCCCTGAACATTGATGGTGCTGCCGATAAACAGATTTACATAAATGCCATCGTCGCCCTTGGCATAAGTCCAGGTCGGCAGCATCAGCAAGGTGCGCGAGATGTTGCCAATGCAACACGGGCAAACATGCCACGAATAGCGGAGCTTGTCCTCGGCCAGCGGGTTGTCGTAGTAAAAATGCTGTCCCTCCAAATCCGTGGAACCCAGCAGCGCGTTATACAAGGTCTCCTCGTAAAGGTCGGCATACTTCGCATCGTGATAGGCCAGGTTCATTTTCCACTGGAAGAAAACCTCGCCGCAGCTCGAGCACGATTCGCAATACGCCTCGTTGCGCAGGGAATAATCCGGGCCAAAACCCTCGGATGTTTCGCCGCTGCCAATGCCGCCCGTCACATAATATTTTTTATTTACGAGATTGTCCCAGATCGACAACACCGCCGACTGATAGCTTGCATCGTGGGTTTCTGCCGCAATATCTGCCATGCCGGAATACAAATACGCCGCGCGCACCGCGTGGCCCACGGCTTCGTATTGATGCGTAACCAGTGTCTGGGTCTGATCGTAATCCCCGCCGCCGTGTCGGCCACGGCAATCGAGCAGAAATTTGGCCAGGGCGATATAGTTGTCGCCACGCCCGCCGCCTTCAACGTCGTTCACAAACCGGCCCAGGCGCACCAGGGCTTGCTCCATCTCCTCATGCCCGTCGTACCATTCTTTTTTGTCCGGCCCAAGGTTCGCCACCCAGCAATCGGCCAGCTTCTTGGCCGCGTCGTAAAGCCGTTTGTCCGAGCCGCCCGTCAACAGGTAATGACTAATCGCGGATTCAATAAAATAACCGGAAACATAGCCCTCGTGATTGCCGCGATGCGCCGGGTCCCAGTGCGCGGGCCATTGCCGGCGGTCGGCCAGCGTATACGCTGTTTGCAGATAACCGTCGGGCTCCTGCGCCGAGAGTATCTTGGGAATCCAGTCATCCAGCGTTGCCTTCATCTTCGCCTGGGCCGCCAGCATATCCGCATCGCCCTGCGGGTCCACCATCAGCGCAATGCACATGCTCTCCACGGTATTATGCGTATAGGCGTTGGCCCAAACATCGCCGTTCTGCCGGGCATGCGGCTCGCCGCGCAGGGCTTTGCCCGCCTCGACAAAGTTCTCAATGCCGCCGTGGCTGTGCGCCGCGTTGGTAAGGCTAAGCTCATCGATGCAATGCGGAATCCAGCCCGCAATCAGCGCCTTGGCCCGCGCATTCCAGAGCGGGCTGTCGATTTTGTATTGCTTGGTATAGACCACATCCAACCGCTGGGTGGGCGGCGGTTGAACCACTTTGACCCGCACCGTGGAGCTTGCCGATACCTTGCCGTCCCGCGCCGTTAATTTCAAAACATAATCGCCCGGCTTGGAAAACGTGGCTGCGGTATCCGCCGCATCTGCACTTTCAAATTTCACGCGCCCCGGCCCGGAATCTTTGCTCCAGATAATCTTCGCTGACGCGGCCGGTTTCAAAAATTTCACCCTGCCCGACAAATACGTTTTGCCAGCGAGCACCACATCCCGGTCCACGCCTGCGTTCACTCGCGGGGGAAATTCCGGCGACTTTCCCGAATCCAACACCCGCCATTCCAAAATACCCGTGGAAAAACTGCCATCCCCGTCAATCTCCAGCTTCAGCTTCGTGGTCGTCACTTCGGGAAAAGTAGTCACGTTGAAGGTATCGGCTTGCACGCCCAGCCCACTGGCATTGGGCACCTCTTGAAAACCTGTCCCATCCCAATACTGCAAATGGCAGGCCTTGGGCAACCGCACGCCACGATGATCGTCCCACCAATAGACTTCCACTTGCTTGATGCTAATCGCTTGGGACCAG
>Ga0265327_10001415_pt1 | contig 30558 bp, 22 predicted proteins | sample 41621metaG_FD_202089 | JGI IMG/M metagenome (GOLD analysis project Ga0265327, IMG submission 202089) | Rhizosphere microbial communities from Carex aquatilis grown in University of Washington, Seatle, WA, United States - 4-16-21 metaG | ecosystem: Host-associated > Plants > Roots > Rhizosphere...
CGTCGTACACCTCGGATTCCCAAACCAACTGGTCGGTCATGCCGAATTTTGCCTCGTTGACGCCGGTTTCGCAGGGGGCCGTGGCTGGCCTGGACCAGACGCCCCGCCAGCGGCGCAATGGCTATGCGTTCAATTATAACGGATACATTTATGCACCCAGCAATGGTCTTTATGCGTTCACGCTGAATTCTTGCGACGGGAGCATTTTGTCCGTGGACGGGCAGCAAATCATCAACTGGGACGGCAAGCACAGCCCGGCGGACCAGGGTGGGTGGGTGGGGTTGCAAGCCGGGTACCACGCGTTGAATGTACAATATTTCTTTGACGTTCAACCCACATCGTTGTTTAGCGATTATTTTGATAACCTGACGCTTTCGTGGGAAGGGCCGGGCATCAGCAAGACCGTGGTGCCGGTTACGGCATTTTATCGCGTGCCCGGCGGCAGCGAACCGTCCATCACGTTGACTTCGCCGACCAACGGTACGACAGCAGCCGTTGCCGGCGTGCCATTGAGTGCCACGGTCACGGCCAATGGCAATACGGTAAATAAAATCCTGTTTTACGTGGGTAATTATTTTTGGGGACAGGACACCATCGCACCGTATTCGTTGAGTTCCTTTTTCTGGGCGAATACCAACAACCCGGTTCATGCCCGGCTGCTTTATAACAGCACCAATATTGTGGACTCGGCAGTGAACGTGGTGACGACCACCAATACGACGTTGTCCCCGTGGCAATACGGGCAGATTTTTTATCACAATGAACCCAGCGGCGCGAGCATCCAGAACGGCACGTATTCGGTCATTGGCGACGGCGTAAATCTGCTGACTCGCCAGGTCAGCGGTGATTGCACCTTGATTGCGCATCTGGCCGGGATCACCAGCAGTGCCACGGCACCGGATGGTTCCACGGCCAATACTGGCTGGCAGGCGGGCATCATCATGCGCGGCACGACGAACATGACACCCGGTTATCCGTGGGGCCAGTCCGGCAGCGCACCGTTTGCCGCGGTTTTTGGCCAGGTGGATGGCGGCGCGTATTACCAGAATGAACTGATGGTCAACGGCGGCGGCGGTTATGGCTCGGGTAATTTGGGCGGACAAAAATGGTTCAAGCTGGTGCGCAGCAACCTGACCAACTTTACCAGCTATGTGTCAGCCGATGGTGCCACGTGGACACTGGTCAGCAACACCAACCTGACCGATTTTGGCACCTCTCTGTATGCGGGTTTCTTTACCTATGCCGGGCCGTCGTCCAATCCAAACGTTCACTGGGCAAGCTTCGACAACGTGAGCCTTACCGGCAACATCGTCGGCCCGCCGACTGTTGCCGTCACGCCGCAAACGGATACGGCCTATAGCGGCCAGACGACCACGTTCACTGCCTTGCCCGGCGGCACGGCACCCTTTTATTATCAATGGCAGCTTAATGGCCTGAACCTGTCCGGCGCAACCAATGCCACGCTGACACTGACCAATCTGCAACCCTCTGCCTCCGGGCTTTACACTGCGTTGCTGACCAATGCCAACGGCTCGGCCAGCGCCACCGCTTCGCTGACGGTACTAACGCCCGCGCCGGGCGTGGCCCAAATTATTTCCAATTCACCGCTCGCGTATTTGCGCCTGAACGAAACCGCTGGTCCCACGGCGTATGATTCCGTGGGCAATTACAATGGCACCGGGCAGGGCGGAATTCTTTTTGGTGTGCCGGGCGTGACCAACGCGCCGTTTAACGGGTTTGAAAATGGGAACCTGGCGGCGCAATTTGGCGGCGACAGCTCGCCGTCGGACATCGCCATTTCGCCCTTCAATGTCACTACCACCAATTTCTCCATCACCGGCTGGGTCAACTGCAATGGCACGCAGGATTCATGGTCCGGCCTGGCTTTCAGCCGTGGCAGCGGGCATGGCGTGGGGTTGATGGTGGTCAACAACGGCGGCAACGAATTGCGCTATGGTTGGAATGACGATGGCAACGATTACAATTCCGGGACGGGTTTCAAAATGTCTTCGGGAAAATGGGCTTTCGTTGCGCTGACCATTACACCGACGAATGCCATTGTCTATTTTGCCACCAATGCGACGTTGCATGCCTGGACCAATACCACGGCCAATATCGGACAGACTTTCTCGGGGAGTTTTTATCTCGGGTGCGATCCCAGCAGCCTGTTGTCCAGTTCACGGCAGTTTAATGGCACGCTCGATGAGTTTGCGTTTTATAATCGTACCTTGACCGGGGCGCAAATCACGCAGCTTTTAGCCGCATCGCAAACGTCGGTTCCCGGTGTTGCCTTGACCGTGCCCGCCAGCGGCGCAAATTTTGGCGCGCCCGCGACCATCAACTTGTCCGCATCCGTTGTCACCAATGGCCATGCCATCAATAGCGTGCAGTTTTATAATGGGGCCACGTTACTCGGCCAGGCCACAGCCGCGCCCTATGCATACGCATGGAATAATGTGCCGGTTGGTAGTTACACGTTGCTGGCGCAAGTGACTTATGACTCGACGGGCACGCAGAGTTCCAGCCCGGCGTTTGTGACTGTTAATCCGTTGCCGACCACGCCGCAAAATTTATCGGTCGTGGCCGTCGCCTCCAACGAAATCAGCGTGGCCTGGTCCGCTGTGGCCAACGCCAATGGTTACACCATAAGCCGCAACGGTTCGCTCGTGGCTACGGTGAACGGCACCGGCTGGCTCGATACCGGTCTGACGCCGAACACCACATATGCTTATTCCGTCACGGCCACCAGTCCGTGGGGAAATTCGCCGTCAAGTTTGACCAATTCCGCGACTACATTTTCGAGCGGCAACGGTCTGGCATGGGATGCTAATTCCGTGACTGCTGGGCCGCAGGATGGCAGTGGCAACTGGGGCGGCACCAATACCAACTGGTGGAACGGCAGCAGTATTGTTGCGTGGGCAGACGGAGACATTGCCACGTTTGGCGCCGGCATATCAGGTGGCAATACTGTGACATTGATTAATGACGCCACGCCTGCGGGGGTGGCTTTTGCAGGCCTGCCCGGAGCCTACACGTTGGCCGGTGGTGGAGGCGGCATCAATTTGTCAGGTGCAATCCCATTCAATTGCGCAGTGGATGGCGCGGTGAGCGCAGTCATTAAAGGCGCGGGTAGCTTGGTCAAAACCGGCAGCGGCACGCTGGCCTTGAGCGGAGCCAATCTCTACACGGGCAACACCACAATTTCCAATGGTACTTTGCAAATCGCCACGAGCGGCACACTGTTGGGCAATGTCACCAATAACGCGGCGCTTGTTTTCAACAGCAGTTCGGCCGTTACGTTTACCAATCGAATTTCTGGCAGCGGTAGCGTCGCTCAGGCAGGGGCTGGCACTGTGTATCTGACGAATGCTAATACCTACGCTGGCGGCACCACCATCAGCAACAGCGTCTTGAGCCTGGGTAATGGCAATGCCAGCTCTGAAAATGTCAATGCCACCGGCACAGGAACGGTAACGGTGAAATCCGGCGGCAGGTTCCAGTTTTTTATCAACGGTTCCACCACGGTGTATAACATCACCAATGCCGTGGTATTGGATGGCGGCACCATCTGGTCGCAGGACGGCTACCAGCATGTCACCGGTCCGGTGACCGTGACCGCCAACGGCGGTACCCTGAGCCAGTATTACGACACCAAAGGTCTCTGGATAGATGGTCTGGTCAGCGGTGCGGGACCGTTGCTGGTCAATAATCCGAACACCGGCGCTTATCAGCCCTATGGGGGCGTGCATTTTAGTAATCCTTTAAATAGCTATTCCGGGACAATCACGGTTAGCGCGAACAGTGTCACCGTAGATAATACTTATGCTCTGTCCAACGCCATCGTGAATGTCATGGGCGCGGGCAGCAGCGGGCCGTTGCAATGGGGCAGTGGCGTGAACAGTATTGTTTTGGGCGGATTGTCGGGTTCCTACAACATTGCCAACGGCGGCAAGGCGCTGTCCGTGGGCAATAATAGTTCCAACACGGTTTATTCCGGGGTGCTTTCCGGTACCGGTTCGTTGGCAAAACTCGGTGCCGGCACATTTGCCCTGGCCAATGCCAACACATACACTGGCGTGACCACGGTCAACGCGGGCACGTTGGAAGTGGATGGCTCAATTGGCACCAATACCGTGACTGTGGCCAGCGGCGGCACACTGGCCGGCAGCGGCACTGTTAATGGTGCGGTGAACGTGCAAAGTGGCGGAACACTGGTCACCGGGCCAGCCGGTATTAGTGCATTGACCATTGCCAAGACCTTGAACCTTGCGGGCACAGTTGGTTTGCGCATCAATGGCACCTCCCAAACCGCCGACGAAGTGCAAGGCCTGACCCAGGTGGTTTATGGCGGCGCGCTGACGGTGACAAACCTGGGTGGCACGCCGGTGCTTAACCAGTCGTACACTCTTTTTAGTGCTGGCAGTTACAGCGGCAGCTTTACCGCCACCAATCTGCCGGGCGGTCTGGCGCTCGGCACCAAATGGAATTGGAACCCGGCCAATGGCACCTTGAGCGTGGTGGCCGGCGGCCCGACGGGGCCCGTTGGCATCACCAATCGGATTAATGGAAATACTCTGACGCTCACCTGGCCTGCGGGTCAGAGCTGGCGTTTGGTTAGCCAGACCAACAATTTGTCTGCCGGTATGGGCAACAATTGGGGAACTGTTTCAGGTGCCAGTGACGGTAGCATGACCATTACCATTGATCCGGGTCAGCCGGCGGTCTTTTATCAATTGGTGTATCCGTAAGCTGGCCGGTTAAGTACGGGACGAAAGGCATACCAGATACTGCACTTGATTTTCCGGTGCGGTTATCAATCATGCCGTGGCCGAAATGAAACTCACGCCCAAGCACTGGTCATGGAATCAACCTTTCCCGCAAGGTGTCTGGCTTGAAAATCCTGCCGGCAATATTCCCGTGGTTTGGCTGGTAACGTTGACTGATAATACGGCTGCGTTGTCCGTATTACGGGCCGTGCTTTCGCCGGAGGAATTGGCGCGTCTGGAACGGTTTCAGTTAGCGGAGGACAAGTTGCGCTTTCTGATTGGTCGCGGTTTGTTGCGTCTTTTGATTGGTGCATCCGCACAACTCGCGGCCAACGAAGTAAAACTGACTCAGAATGCTTACGGCAAGCCCGCCTGGATCTCTCCGCACGGTTGCCAGCCATTACATTTCAATGTATCGCACTCCGGCCAATTGGTGGTGCTTGCCTTTCACGCTCACTGTGAGGTGGGGGTGGATGTTGAAGAGGTCAGGCCAGAACCAGACCTTGAAATTACCGCCCGGCAAATGTTTTCAGCCGAAGAATATAACCACTGGGCCGCGCTCAATTCAGAGCAACGTCCTGATGTTTTCTATCAGCTTTGGACCCGGCGTGAGGCCACGGTGAAAGCCATCGGCAAAGGATTCAGCGGCGTAAACGTCAGTCTATCGGATGAGCGATTGACCTGCTACGAGCTTGAATTGCCTGCTGGGTATCAGGGTGCCGTGGCTTGCCGGCATTAACGTCATTGCCCGGATTTACGGCGTGGTTTCCTGCCGGTAAATCGTATTGATTTCCGTGGCAGACAAGGGCCGGCCATAGATGCGAATGATGCCGAGGTCGCCGTCATACTGGTTGCCGTAATAATTGTCGCCAAAAATCATGTTGTTGTTGCAGGAAGCCGGGTTGGCGAAAGAGCCAATGGTGTTTTGCTGTACGCCGTTGCAATAAATTAACGCGGTATTGATGCCGGTACGCACCACGGTAATCATGCACCATTGACCCGCAAAGGCCACGGTGCTGGTGGTGGCCACATAGCTATCTGAACCGGGACTTTCAGCCGCCACGACAACTTCACCGGCCGGGTTGATCACTACATACCACCCGGAATTTTGGTACAAACCGTTGCCGCAAATGGCGCACGGATAGGTCAGGTTACGCACCCAGATGTTGATGGTGAATAAATTGGTCGTGAAATTGAACAAACTTGAGGCACCTGAATCGAGCACCGTGGATGCGCCATTGAAATGGACGGCAGACTCCAAGGTGGAATTTTGGTTGGTCACCCATTGAATCGGCACGGCGGTGGCGGTGATGGTGCCGGTGGTGCCGCCATGGGTGGAACTATCCGTCAGGTATACCGGGGAACTTTCATAATAGCCGTAGTTATACAGGTAGGACTTGGTGCCCTCGGTCATTTTGTAGTAGAGCAAATCCGGGATTAAACTGGGAGGGGCAACCGGGACGCCGGTCACCGAAGACGGTGCCTGTTCCACTTCCGTTTTATAAATGGTCATTCCCGAAACCGCAGTGTTGACGTCGATCTGGGCCAATTGTCCGGCGGGCAGTGAAATCAAATTGGTGGTGCCCAAGCCCATCGCCCGGCCGGGGGCGGTCCAACTCACAGTGATGGGGCTCGCCGCCGCATTGCTCACCACGAGGGTGCCCGTGCTATAGGCGGCAGCCGCCACGTTACTGATGGTCACGCTCGAACTGGCCACGTAAAGGGAATAGGGGTTGTCCAGGGTAAAAGTTGCGCCGCTAAAGCTTGCCTGTGCATCGTTGGAAATGAATCCAGTCGCGACAGCAAGCAACGCCAAAATAATGTGTTTCTTCATAGTGAATTTGCCGGGTTCGGGCAGTGAAATCCTCCAGAGCTAATTAAGTCATATTCGAGCAAATTTGTCAACGCGATAGTAAAATGAGCTTATGTTTTAAAAAACAACTGATAATTACTGGTTATTAATGATTGTTAATGGACGCTCGAATTGTATTTCTTTCGACGGGAGTTGTTTATAACGTCCAAATCAACCGTGGCCCGGCTGCGGCTTGTCATTATGAAAACCCTGTTCCACTTCGCCATGCTGGTAATACTGGGTATGATGATGGCCGTCACGGCCCGGCCAGCCTCGATTTATACCCAACGACCCGAAGACCCCAAGGCTGTTTATGTGGCTCCCGCGACCAACGGCGATGATACGCTCTCGCTGCAACAGGCCATTAACCAGGTGCAATCCAACACGGGGCAGGGGATCGTGTTTCTCGCGCCGGGACAATATCATCTCAGCGACACACTCTATATCTGGCCCGGCATCCGGCTCATTGGCTATGGCGCGGAACGGCCGACTTTGTTGCTGTCGGCAAACGCGGCTGGTTTTGGTGATGCTGCACACGAGAAAGTCCTCATCTTTTTTGCCGGCAACCGTCCGCGTCGTCCGCAGGCGGTTGTGCCAGACGCCACTCCGGGCACGTTTTATTCGGCGCTGGCCAACCTTGATATTGAAATTGCTGCTGGCAATGCGGGAGCAGTCGCCGTGCGTGGCCGTTATGCACAACATTGTTTTATGGCGCACATGGATTTTCGGCTGGGCCCGGCGCTCGCAGGCATTCATGAAGGCGGCAATGTCATAGAAGACGTGCATTTCATCGGCGGCACACATGCCATCTGGACTTCCAAACCTTCGCCCGGCTGGCAATTTACTATTATAGATTCATCCTTTGAAGGTCAGCGCGAGGCAGCCATTCTTGAACATGAAGCGGGTCTTACCCTGGTGCGTCCGCATTTTCAGCATGTACCGAAGGCCGTTGAGATCGAGGCTGGCTGGGCCGATGAATTGTGGGTGGAAGATGCGTGGTTGGAGGATGTGTCCGGCCCGGCGTTTGAATTTGGCTTGGAACAAAGCCCGCGCACGGAAATCAATCTGGAGGGCGTTACCTGCCGCAATGTGCCGGTCTTTGCGCGGTTGCGGGAAAGCGGACGGGATTTTACCGCGCCCGGAGAAATTTATTCGGTCCAAAGTTTTTCCCATGGCCTGAGCTATGCCGATATGGCTGAAGTTCCGAAAACTAAAACCGTCTTTAAGGCGGCCAAGCTGACGGCCATGCCTCTGCCGGTAGCCTCTGACCTGGCGGTGTTGCCCGCGTGTGATACTTGGGTGAATGTTCACGACCTCGGTGCCAAGGGCGATGCCACGAATGACGATACTGAGGCGCTGCAAAAAGCCATCGCCACGCACCGCACATTATATTTGCCTGAAGGTTGTTATCTTGTTCATGACACATTGAAATTAAATCCGGATTCGGTTCTCATCGGACTACATCCCGGGGCCACGCAAATTATCCTGCCCGACGGCACCCCGGCTTATCAGGGACACGGCGGACCCAAGGCTTTGCTGGAAACTCCCCAAGGCGGCAGCAACATCGTGGTTGGCATTGGCCTGTTTACGAGCGGCAATAATCGTCGCGCGGTTGCGGCGTTGTGGCAGGCGGGTGCCAATTCCATGATGAACGATGTGCGGTTTCTTGGCGGTCATGGCACGCCGTTGCCCGATGGTTCCCGTCTGAATCCCTACAACAGTAATCACACCGCTGATCCTGATCCGGACCGGCATTGGGACAGCCAATATCCCAGCCTCTGGGTGACTGGCGGCGGCGGCGGCACGTTCCTGGATATTTGGACGCCCTCAACGTTTGCCCAGGCCGGCATGCTGGTCTCGGACACGGAGACCAAGGGGAACGCCTACCAAATTTCGAGTGAACATCACGTGCGGCATGAACTCCAGGTGCGCAACGCGGCGCATTGGGGATTTTATGCGCTGCAAACCGAGGAGGAGCGGGGCGAAAGCGGCTTTGCACTGCCCATTGAAATCGATTCGTCTCATGATATTTCCGTGGTGAATTTTCACAGCTACCGCGTCATCAGTTCATACCAGCCGTTTCCGTGGGCGGTCAAAGTTTCCAACTCGCGGGACATTCGCATTCGTAATTTCCATTGCGACAGCAACAGCAAGGCGAGTTTCGATACCGACGTTTACGACCAAAGTTACGATGTTGGCATCCGGCAGCATGAATTTGCCTCGTTGGACATTTCTGGGCAACCGCCGCAACCGCACGCGCCTACGGTTTCGTCGGTGATTGCCCGCGGTGGTAAACTCGAAAAACTCGCCGGCGGATTCTACAACATTTCCGGTGGTGCAGTTGGGCCGGGGGGCGACTTTTATTTTGTAGATGCCCACTGGCAGCGGATATATCGCTGGTCCGCTGCTGCACACCAGCTTTCCACCGTGTGCGATGCGCCGCTGGACCCGGTGAATCTGGCGATGGACAAGACAGGCAATTTGCTGGTCTTCTCCTATTCGGGCAACGGGCTCGTTTATGTGGTCATGACGAATCGTGAAATCCTGCCGCTCAAACCCGAGCCAGTATCCAGCGCGGCTGGGAAACAATTATATTTACCCGTGAGCGACTGGCATCTTAATCGGGAATCTTTGTCGCATCCTGTCGCACAATTTGTTTCGCCGGACAAGACCATGGTGTTGCCGGTGGGGCAGGATTTTCTCGACGGCATTGTGAGTTGGGGTGTCAAATCGAGCCCGCCTATTCGTTCTTTTGGCTTGGGATTCGCCGCGCCGGGCCGGCCATTTTATATCACGGATGAATCTGCGTTGCGCACCTGGGCGGCCGACGTGAATCCAGATGGCAGCTTGCAAGCGTTCCGTTTGTTTGCCGAGCGCGGTGGCGAATGTGTGGCATCCGATTCGCAAGGGCACGTTTTTGTGGCCGCAGGACAGATTTACGTGTATGACCAGTCCGGTAAATTATTGGAGACGATTGATGTGCCTGACCGCCCGGTGCAATTAGTATTTGGCGGCGCGGATCACAAGACATTGTTCATCGCCGCCCGGTCATCGCTTTATTCCCTGCCGATGCGTAGTTCGGGCTGGTGAGCAGTGGGAGGTGAGCTTGTATTATTATGGGATAAACATCATGCAATAAGGCACGCCCAATAATAGAAAAACTGCGCCGCCCGCGCCGACCAGCAGGGAGAGCGCGACGTTCTGAATCCGATAATAAAGGTTCATTAGCACCACGGCAGAAACCAAGTATAGACTGCCGAGGATTAAGCCGTGATGGGGAGTTCGATAGCCCGATAGCAGGTCAATCCCGGTAAAAAGCACCGCCAGAACGACGCCAAGAATCCAAGGCCGTGATGGCCGGCCGGTGTCCCCAAATTTCAGGGCAAAATATAGGCACAGGAGCTTGATGGTAACTGAGAGCGCAAACATAAGGCTTCCCGGGATTGATTGAATATTACTCTATGGTGATTGGTTTGATCTGTAAAACGGAATATCGCAATCCATCTTTCCTCTGCGGTGAGCGTGACGCGGGTTGTCCATTTTGTCAGCCGCATTTGGCAAAATCGAAAATGGGTGTACATTGGCGCGTTATGAAAATTCCAAAAGAATTTCAAGGACAACGGGCGACGGCATGGTTGCCCGTGTTGGACCAGGTAAACACCGTGACGCAACCGGGCACGATGGCGCTGCCGGATGACGACGCGGCGTTGCTGGATGCCTATTCGCATACGGTTAGCAGCGTGGTGGAGAACGCGCGGGATTCCGTCGTCAACATCCGGGTGCGGCAGGCGGCTCGCCATGGTCGCAACCATTCCGGTGAGAGCGGCGGGTCCGGTTTTATCATCACGCCGGATGGCTATATCGTGACCAACAGCCATGTGGTCCATGCTGCCGCTGATATTCAGGTGGCACTCGCTGATGGCCGCAGTTGCCCGGCGACACTGGCCGGCGATGACCCGGATTCCGACCTTGCGGTCATTCGCATCAACGCCCCGGATTTGCAGCACATTCAGTTTGGCGATTCCAGCCGGTTGCGGGTGGGGCAAATTGCCGTGGCCATCGGCAGTCCACTGGGTTTCCAACAAACCGTCACGGTTGGCGTCGTCAGTGCGCTGGGCCGTTCCATGCGCGCGCAATCGGGGCGCATGATGGAAAACATTGTGCAGACCGACGCCGCGTTGAACCCCGGCAACTCCGGCGGCCCGTTGCTCAATTCGCGCGGCGAGGTGATTGGCGTGAACACCGCGATCATTCCCTCGGCGCAAGGAATTTGCTTTGCGATTGCCAGCAACACGGCGGAATTTGTGGCCGCGTGGCTCATCAAGGAAGGCCTCATCCGGCGTGCGTGGCTGGGCATTCACGGCCAGACAGCACCGTTGCATCCGCGCATTGGCCGGTATCTGGGTTTGAAAAATTCGCAGGGCGTGTTGATCCTGAACGTGGAGACGGACAGCCCGGCGGCCAAGGCTGGTTTGCGCGACGGCGATTTGCTGGTCAGCTACAAAGGCCAGCTCGTGACCAGCCTGGATGATTTGCAACGCGTATTGGTGGCATCTGAAATCGGCGTGCGTTCAACCTTGGTGGTGGTGCGTCATACGTTCCGGCTGGAGCTGGACGTGGTGCCCCGTGAAATGCCCAGGTAGACACCTGGCGGGTGTGCGGCTTTTGCAAGGTTTGAATTATAAACTGCCCGAGGCTATTTATCCGGCGGCGCGTTGGAGCCGTTCTGGAGCCGCTTGGCCAGTTCATTGTATTTGCCTACAATATTATTTCTGTCAATAACTTCATCGTTGTACTTTTTGACCACCGCATCGCGTTGGGCGACAAGGTTGGTGATGGCATCATTTTGTTTTTGAAGCGTGCTGTAGGCTTCCTTCAGCCTTGCATCCAGGGTGTCTACGGCGGATTTGTATTGAGTCACTTCATTGGTCAACCCGGAGCTTGTGAATTTGAGCAGTGTGATTTGGGCTTTTTGAGCGGCCACCAGTTCTTCGTTGGTGGCCGCACTGGCTTGGACCTTGCTCAGGTGCAAGTCGATTTCTTCAACTTGCGCGTTAAGTTTGGCGATGGAATTGGTGGCGTCACGCAGGGCAATGCTTTTCTGATAGACCGCGCCATTCAGGGCCGTGATTTCATGGCGTTGCACGGTCTGTGCATGCCATTGAAAGATGCACAGGCCGCACAGGGCAAGGCTTAGCGAAACAGACAAATTTTGCTGGAAATTTTTCATGTCATTTTTGGTCGGGGGCTGCATTGACGGAAAAGGCGACATTTCGAATGCCGGCACGTTTGACGAAGTCCAGGGTGAAAATCATCGAGCCGTGCGTGGCGTCCCTGGCCCCACTGATTAAAACTGGCAAATTTGAATTCAAGTTCAAACGGTTGGTGAGCAATGAGTCGAGTTCCACCAAGGTCAGGGGTTTGGGGCCGGCGGAAATCTGGCCGTTACGATCAACAAACAGATTTATTATATCAGGTTTCGCAGCCGCGGTACCCAGCGTGGCGGTGGGCAGGTTTGCCTTTACCGTGCGCACCAGTTGCATCTGCAGACTGACCATCATGAACGATGCCAGCAGAAAAAACATGATGTCGATGAGCGGAATGATTTCCAGCCGGGACTTTTTTTCAGGAATGGGGGTGCGGATTTTCATGGCGTGGAGCCTGCGCGGTTGGCAATGAAGGAGATTTTCTGAAGGCCGGCGGCGCGCACGGCCCGGTAGACTTCCACCATGTTGCCATGCAGGGTATCGCGGTCGCCGCTGATATAAACTGAAAGGTTGGTGTCGGCCTGAAACCGGTTGCTCACGACAAGATTCAATTCGGCGATGGTGACCGGTTTTCTTTCGACCCAGGCTGTGCCGGATTTGTCCACTGCGATATTGAGGATGCCCGGTTGGTAATCCTGCCGCGCTTGCGAAGCATCCGGCAGGTGGACCTTGATGTTTTCCGTGCGGCTCATTTGCAGGCTGACCATCATGAATGACGCCAGAAGGAAAAACATGATGTCGATGAGCGGAATAATGACAATCCGGGAGCGCCGCCTTGGCAGGGGAGATGAAATTTTCACGGTTAATGGCTGGTGGCCTGGTTGGGGGCTGACGGCTGGCGGAGATGGACGCCGTCCCCCATGTTGCCAGCACCAACCATCACCTCAACATTGGTTGCGGCGGTTTCCAAATCAAATTGGAGTTGAGCAACCCGGGCGGAGAAATAATTAAACGGGATCAACGCGAAGATGGCAATGCCCAGTCCGCAGGCCGTGGCAATCAACGCTTCGCCAATGCCGCCGGTGACCGCGGACACGGATAATTCCGCACTGCCGATGTTCAAAAAGGCCCGCATCAAACCGGTGACCGTGCCCAGCAATCCAAGCAAGGGCGCGAGTGTAACCAGCGTGTCCATTACGGTGAGAAAGCGGCCCGCGCGTTTCAATTCAAGGCCGGCCGCCAGTTGCAACGCGCCCAACATGGACTTATGGGCATGGCCAAGGTGTTCCAAGCCGTGATGAATCATGCGTACCACCGGGTCGCTTGAACCAGCGGCGATTTGGCGGGCCGACTGGGTATCGGCGTTTTCGAGGGCCGCGAGCACCTGTTCGAGTTTTTGGGGTTCACGCTTGCCGCTTTCGCGGAGCCACCAGAAGATGCGTTCGCCAACCACGGCGACTGCCACCAGGGCGCTGATGAGAATGGGCCACATGACCGGGCCACCCTTGATGAAGAATTCGAATACAATGTTTGCTAGCATAATTTATGGCGGGTTAGTTTGGTTGAAGTTGAATTTGATAAGTGATGCTGGTTTCAAAAAGGCCCCGGCCAGGCAGCCGCCAGTGGTTTTTAACGAAATCTTGAGCTGCCCGGTCCAAGATGGGAAACCCTGACGGAGTTTTAATTTCAATCCGGGCAATATTTCCGGCCTCGTCGCCGGTCAACAAAAGTACAATGGTTCCTTGCTCGCCGCTTTGCAGGGCCAGCTTGGGATAGGGGGGTGCTGGACGTTCGCCGCTGGTGCCTGTGGTCGTCAACTGCGCTGCTTGGGATTGAACCTGCAAAGCTTCCAACGGCGGGGCGGCAGCCAGGTTGGCAGGAACAACCAATGAACCAATGGTTGGCACGCTGAAACTGATGTTGGGCGCCTGAGGAATAACCACGACCAACGGTGCCGGTTGTTGGTTTTCTGGAGCGGAGGAGCGATTTTGCGGGGTTTCCGTTTGGGGTGGCAGCGTTAATGGCTGCACCACCACCGGCATAATTTCTTCCAAGGGTGGAAGCGGTTTTATGGCAATATCGCCGCGCCGCATGCCCAAAATGCCGACCAGGAGAAACAAAATGCAAATGGAATTTGTCCAGGCGAACTTTTGGTCAGGGTCATGGTTCGCGGCGGGCAGACAGGACCGTAAAAGCCCGTCTCTCAACTGGCTGGCGGTTATTAATGGGTTGGACTTCATTATTTATTAGCCAAAACAAGCTCATCGTTGCGGCAGCAAATACAGTGCTTTAGCGGTGTTATCAGCATTCTTCGTGTATGGCACATGGATGCGTTGTTTGCGGTTTTTGGAGAGTTGTGCTGAAGGAAGCACAACTCTCCAAATTTGTTTTGATTCAGAACACCAAGCTCACTGAACCAAAGAAACCAAGCCGCGCGCCGTATTGTGCGGCATTGACACCGACACCCGAACCGTCGCGAAGCTCATAGATGTTGTCTGTCAGGTTCACCACGTCGAGCCGGGCCTTTAACATCTTGCGTTTGGCCAGCTTGATGCTTTGTTCAATTCCGGCGTTGATCGAGTAATACTGCGGCACGCTGCCGCCGTTCGGTATGTTTGAACCATCCGCAGCAGTGGCATCCGTACGCAATCCGCTGCCATAAATGGCATCGGCATAGACACGGGTGCCAAGGTGTTCACCCTCCTTTAAGGTGTAGGACACGCCAAAGGAACCGGTCACCTGCTGGTCGTGGTCCAAGTAAATCCAATGATTTTGTACGTAGGCCAGATCGGCAGGGTTAAAGAGGAATTGGGCGGAACTCCAATTTTCACCTTCGGCAACGGAAAAGGCCAGATTGGCATACGCATTAAAACCGCCATGGGTATAGCTGCCAGTCAATTCCGTGCCGTAAACCTTGCCCCGCGCATAGTTAAATGCTGATAGAATGAGTGTCTGGCCGAACAAGCCGTCATCGAGCTGGTTGTGGGCATATTTGTAATAACCGTCCAGGCCAACTTGCAGGCCGGGCGCCAGTTGCTGCGTAACGCCCGCGTCGAAATAGTCCGCGCGTTCAGCCCGAACCGGGTTGTCCTGATCGGAACCGGAGGCATTGGAGGTGTTGTCAAAGAGTGATATGTCGCTGCCTGAAACATTTTCCACTGGCGGCGGGGTGAAATATCGCGAATAACCCAGGTGCAGGGTCGTGGATTCCCGGGGTTGCCAGATCAAATTGGCGCGGGGGCTCAACTGGCTTTCATTATCAAACGATGAATTGAACACATCGAGGCGCGCGCCGACATTCAACGTGAGTTGATTGAAGAATTTCCATTCGTCCTGGAGATAAACGCCGCCAAAAAGCCCCGTAAGGCGGTGGTTATCGATGATGCTTTCGAGCGGTCCGTTGGGGTTGCCGTTGGCATCCACCGGGAAGACTGTGGTGGTCGAATCAGCAAAAACCACTTCGTCCAGCAGCATGGCACCGCCGCGAATCGTGTTATTGTCGCTTAAATGGTAGCTGGCATCTGCCTGCAAGCCGCCGGAGTAAAGATCGCGCTCGACGTCGCTGGCCACGCCATTGAAATAGATATCGCCGATTTGATCCGGACGGAAATGCACGCCGCTGGCCCGTCCATACGCCGAAATTTGGGCGTCAAAATCGCCCACGGATTTCTGATAAGCCACCACGCCGTAATAATTTTGCTCGCGCTGCTGCTCGTTCAAGTTCGCTGAATCGAAATTGATCGGCAGCCAGGGCTGGCTGCCATCCGGAGTGGTTCCGGCTGGCAGTCCCGGTGTGTTTGGTATCTGGAAGTTGCTGTAGGAGGCGCTGCCCATCAGGGTCACGCGGCTGGTGTCATCAATGATGTATGACGCATAGTCAAAGGTTTTGAACTGGTCGGTGGTATCGTGAATTGCCTCATGGCTGGCTGTAGGATTTTCAATGCCAAGATCGTTGTGGTCATACGTGGCATCCGAATAGTAACTCCATTTGCCGGAAGTGCCGCTGTATTCAAAGCTGGGCCGGATGGTGCCAAAACTGCCGCCGTACAGATCAAAGGACCCGCCATTGTCAAAGGCTCCGCTTTTGGTCTGGATATCCACCACCCCGGCGGTGCGGAAACCGTACTGCGCCGGCAATGAACCAGTAATCAATTGCATGGACTGCACGAAACGCGGGTCCAATTCCAAGCCAAAGCCCGTAATTCCCTCGGGCAACAACACGTCGTTGATGCGGTATTGAAGATTGGCGTGCTCCCCGCGCACGTGGAGGTCGCCATTTACGGCCGAATCCTGGGCTACGCCCGGCGAGCGGAGAATGATCTGGTTGAACGGGGCATTTTCGCCCTGTGACTGGTCTTGTATTTGTTCGGCGGTATGGGTGTATGCCGTAGCCCCCAGGTTGGGGACGATACTACTGCGCGCTTGGTCGAGTTTGCCAATGACGTTGACCCCGCCCAACTGGGTTACATTGGTGGAACTGCCGGAACTGCCGGCCAAGGCAACATTATTGGTGGAACCGGCGGTCGTGCCGCTGTTCACCGATTGGGCTGCGGCCTTGCCGCCGCACGACAAGGCGGCCAGTGAAATGGCCACCAAATACATTCTGCGATTTCGATCATGTTTTTCTGCAAAAGCTTTCATAAATTTCAATGGTTGTTGTTTCAAATAATACCGGCGTGGATTCTTAAGAATTCACGCTTTGCGCGCACCCGATGGGCGAACGCAAACAATTCAGTCAATGGAAGGGACTTTCAAACGGAGCATGAATACAGATGCATGCTCTGCTTAAACCAACGAATCAGGAAGGCAGGCAGGAAAACGGAGGGGCACGCCCGGCGGGGAGGTTTTCAATGGCCGGACTGAAAACGGAAATTTCAACCGAAAGTGGAACTGCGATTGAAGCTTGCGGCGCAACTATCGTAACTTCGATGACTGCGGACTCCACTTTGCCGTGGGCAAACATGGTGACTGCGCACTCATGGTCGGGGTTGTTTGCGTCGTGGTGGATTAACTCGTGGAGAGACGGGCAGGCCGCCATCGCGTCCAGCAGCAGGACAAGGGCAACTAACAGCGAGGCAACTACCGCCTTGCTGTGCGCTTGAAAATGACGTCGCACGAGTTTCAACCTATTTACTTTTTTAGCAAAGAGTCTGGCTGATGCAAGCTATTTCCAAAACTGGATCAAAAATTATACGGGCGACGACAATATTTCGCTGTTTAAGTCACAGGTAACTAACTTTGATAGAGCACCACCTTAGCAGCCGATTAATTTCAGATAGCTCGACGGCCGTTTCAGTGAATCAAGGTAACGGGCTTCACCCATGATGACCTTGGTGGCGAATTCGCACAACCGCTGCCCATGCAGCCGAAAGGCGGCATTACGGATGCGCGGATGATGATACAGGATCCGCGCCAAAAAACGTCCCGCCCGTAATTCGCCGAGGATGTGTCGCTCCAGCAAGGCTTGATAGGTCGCTGAGACTTTGGTGACGTCCATGCAAGTTTCGATTAAAGCTTGGGCGGCCAGTTGACCGCTCAGCAGCGCATGCGAAATGCCTTCGGCTGTGACGGGGTCCACCAAGCCAGCGGCATCGCCCGCGAGCAGCACGCGGCCACGGGCAAGTGGACCACGGCGCGGCGCGAGTGGAATCAAGTAACCGTGGCGTTCGGTTTTCTGAATGCGAGTAATGCCCACGCCTTGCAGATATTCCGCCAGCTTGGCTGGCAAATCCGTGCAAACGCGATGGGTGCTCAGGATGCCCACGGACAAATGATTGCGCTTGGGGAAGACCCAGGCATAGCCGGCGTCAATGGTGTTAAAATCAAATCTCGGCATTTGGCTGAAACGGGCAAAATCTTCGTCGCTCAAACAAATCTCGTGCTCCAGCGCCGGGGCCAGCGCGGGCAGTTCCGGCCAGCCCGCAGCCTTGGCCACCGTGCTGTGTACACCGTCAGCGGCCACCACAAATTGCGCGCGATAGCTTTGCCGTTCCGAAAAAATTTCCACGGCATCGCCGCGAATTTCCACGCGCTTGACCGGACACGATTCCACCAGTTGAACCCCGGCGGTTTGCGCCGCGCGTGCCAGCAGGCAATCCAAGTCCGCGCGCATGGTCAGGTAAACCATGGGCTGGGGACGCGTGGCCACAAAATTCATGCCAGTGCCGGCGAAATGAAGCGCCACGGAATTAAAGCGTCCCTCGACAACGCTTTCAGCCCCGGGCGGCAGCAGTTTAAACGCCCGCGCCAGCACGCCGCCGCCGCAGGTTTTGTAGCGGGGTAACCTGGCTTTTTCCAACAACACCACGGACTTGCCCGCTTTTGCCAGGGCCAGGGCGGCGGTACAGCCTGCGGGGCCGGCACCCACTACTGCCACGTCAAAATTTGCGGGTTGCGATTCGTTCATGATTTAACTTCGAGAAAGTATTGCTGGAGCTTTAAACATGTGCAAATCGCAAGTCGGGTTTGCTTTTTGCAAAGGCAATTGGCAGGGCGTTTTTTACCTTAAAAATACTTGTAAATTCATCCCTTGCCGAAAATAGTCTCTTGGGCCATGGTCAAACCATGAAAACATTATTGGAGACTAAAAACAACTTGTCCAAAGGAACCCGTAAAACTGTCATCGGCTTGCTTAATCCGCTGCTGGCGGACTTAAGTGATCTGTACTCCCAGACCAAACAAGCGCACTGGAATGTGCGCGGGCCGTATTTTATCGCGCTTCACAAACTGTTTGATGAACTGGCTGAAAGTGTGGAGGAGCACATTGACCCGCTGGCGGAACGGATTGTTACCTTGGGCGGCGTGGCCCAGGGCACGGTGCGGCAGGCGGCTGCCAATAGTTCGCTGCGCGAGTTCCCCACCGATAAAGCCGAAGGGCTGGCCTATGTCACCGCGCTGGCTGAGCGCTATGCCAAATGCGGGGCGGCGGTGCGCAAAGGCATTGATAAGTCCGCTGACGCCGGCGATGCCGACACGGCGGATTTGCTGACCGGCGTCTCGCGCGATTTAGACGAGAGCCTGTGGTTCCTCGAAGCGCACACCAGATAAGCGGTGGGTTTGATGCCCGCGCAAGCGCGTGAAAATTCGGCCGGTCAAAAGAGCTGCATCTGTTGACCGGCTGGCTCGCGCAGGCCGCTGACGCCAAGGCCCAGCAATCTTAACGGCCGGTTCACCAGGCTTTCACGGGCAAGCAGAAAACAGCCGAGCCGGTAAATTTCTTTGGCTTCGGCCACCGGTTCTTCAACTGATATCTGACGGGTCAAAGTTGAAAAATCGCTGTACCGGACTTTTACCTGAATGGTGTGTGCTCCCAAGCGCCGGTGCTTGAGCCGTTTTTCTATGTCCGCAGCCTGTTCCTTGAGACATGCCCGCAAAATCTTGCGGTCATCGGTGTCCTGCAAAAATGTTTCCTCGCCGCTGATGCTCTTGATTTCATCGCCCAGTTGCAGTGGCCGGTCATCTTCACCAAAGGCAAATTTCCTGAGCGTCGGCCCAAATGAGCCGGCCAATGCCCGGAGATCACCGGCATAATCCTGCAACTCGCCCACGGTGCTGATGCCGGCCCGGTTCAACACCTGTTCCGTGACCTTGCCCACGCCGTAAAGCGCGCGCACGGGCAACGGCCTTAAAAATTGGACCTTCGCTTTTTCCGGGATGAGCGTCAGGCCGTCTGGTTTCTGGTGGTCGCTGGCAATCTTGGCCAGAAGTTTATTGGCGGCAATGCCCACGGTGGCGGTCAATTGCCGCTCCTGTTGGATGCGCGCCTTTAATTCGCGGGCCAGCGGCACGGATTTTAGGAGCGCGGCATCCGCGTCTTGGGCCTGGCAGAGGGCGGAGAAATCCAGGTACGCTTCATCCACGGACATCTGTTCCATGGTCGCCCCATAGCTGGAGACAATCTCCATGATGCGACGGGATTCCTCCCGATACGCCTCCATGCGCGGGCGCACAAACATGCCTTGGGGACAAAGCCGGCCGGCCGTGACGCTGGCCATGGCCGAGCGAACGCCAAACTTCCTGGCTTCATAGCTCGCGGCACATACCACGCCGCGCTGGGTGGGCGGTGCGCTGACGATAACGGGCTTGCCGCGCAGCTCAGGGTTATCCCGCTGTTCTACCGAAGCGTAGAAGGCATCCATATCAAGATGGAAGATGACGCGATACATGGGCTTGGTGCGGGTCAATGATGGCGACGTCGATGGTGCATGGTCACTGGCTGATGTCGGTACGACGCATATCATTTTATGCAACCAGATTTAAACGCGATAAACAATCTTGGAGATGTAACCTGTTAAGTCTTTCGGTTGCAAGAGTGGTGGCAGGACCCCGGAATTGAACCGGGCACACACTTCCTTTCCCGAAAGTGCTGAAAGCGCCGTATTTATTGCCGCATTTAGCTTGCAGTGATGCGATTGAATGGTAGGACTATGGTTACAAGCACAGTGAAGCTTTCTCTCGCAAGTTCCATGGCGCTGATGGTACGACGACTGTGAGTAAATTTAGCCGCACTGTAACGCGCCACATCAATCAAACATATGGAACTTTTCAATAAAATTTATCGTTCAAAAACGTTAATAGCGTTTTATTTAACCTATTGCACCTGCATGCTTCAGCAACCTCTTGAGGCGGCTCTGCCTTATGGTCATGTAATAGAGTGGGGTTGGGATATGAGCACAGGCAAAGTTGCGCCGGCCAGGCCAGTTTTGAAGGATGCCGTAGCCGTAAGCGCGGGAAAATTTTATTGTCTGGCATTGAAAAGTGATGGCAGCGTAGTGAGATGGATGGGGAATGACCGAAGCCAGGCTTCTTTTGAAAACGTAACCATGACTGCCGACGATGGGACCGGCAGCGGTGACCCGATTCTCATGCAGAAAACAAAAACAATTACGAACGGGCTGGTGAAAATCAACGGCCAAGCCATGCACGATGTCATTTCAGTCGCTGCTGGTGGTGGTGCTGGTGAGGGGTTTAGTCTGGCCCTTAAGAGCGATGGGACCGTGGTTAACTGGGGTGAAAACTCGATGCCGACATGGCTAAGCAATGTCGTTGCGATAGCGGCCGCCGGTTTTGAAGGCTTCGTAGTGAAAAGCGATGGGACCGTGGTACAATGGACAGGTGAAAAGTTGATGCCGGAATCCCGAGTGCTTCATTGGGTTCCTGAACTGAGCAATGTCGTTGCCGTCGCGGTCGCCGAGAATGATCAGGGCACACGCAAAGTTGCACTGCTGCGAGACGGGACGGTCGTAAATTGGCGTCGTGGGATTTATTATGCACATGAAACGCCCCCATTTGGTTTAAGCAATGTTGTGTCCATCGCCGCCGGCAGTTATCACACCTTGGCGGTTAAACAGGATGGCACGGTCGTTGGTTGGGGGTTCAACGACGTTGGCCAGGCGACTGGTGTTGCCACAACGAACTCTCCGTATACTTCGTCCGGGGTGGTTAGAATCGGGGGGGAGATCTTAAGTAACGTTGTTTCGGTCGCTGCGAATCATAATTATAGCATGGCTCTCAAAAGGGATGGAACAATCGTTGCGTGGGGACGGATGGAATATCGGTTACATCCGACAATAGTCCCTGCGGGTTTGAGCAACGTGGTGGCGATTGCAGCCGGAGATAATTTTTGCCTGGCAATAACCACAAACGATGTCGTTGCGGAGAAATTCCGGCAATAACGGCCGCTTCACCACCGCTTGGACCTGGCGGGTGAGCAAAAGCCTAACCACCAAAAAACAGGCTTGGAATCGGAAGCACTTTGTGGGTAGCACTTTTTCCCTTGAGGGAGCGTCTAAAACGAAAAACCCCTTTTTTACAAGGGGTTGAAAGAGTGGTGGCAGGACCGCACCCCTTACGATCAAATCCGTATCCTCAAACAACTGGCCCACCGCCGTTCGCCATTAGAGCGGATTAAAAAATACTGTAGCCATCCGGTCAGGTGGAAGTGACAGCCGGTGCTTTTGATTTTTGGCTTTGTTTCGGCTCAGTCGCAGGTCGCTGCGGACATGCTCCTTCGCCAAAGCCTCGCCAAAAATCAAAACTCCCGGCCCCGAATGGCTACACAATTTTTTAAACCGCCCTAGCCCATGCACTTTCAAAACCCCAACCCGCCAGCCCATGAAAATATACTTGCACGGTTGTCCTCAGATGTTGGCTAACATTAAACCGGGGAACAGAAATTACCGGCGGGTTTTAGTTTCATCATCCAGCATGGCCCGTACTTTGCGGACCAGTATCGCGGGCGTGTAAGGCTTGGCCAGGAACTCAACGCCGGCGTCCAGAACGCCGTGGTGCGCGATGGTGTTGTCGGTGTAACCCGAAGTGAAGAGAATTTTGACATCGGGATACGTAGATTTCAACCACTCCGCCATGGCTTTGCCTCCCATCAGCGGCATCATGACATCTGTAATCGCCAGGCGGATGAATGATCCTTTATGTTGATGTACCACCCGTAAGGCATCCTGACCGTTTGCAGCCGACAGCACTTGATAGCCCTGGCCTTCCAATACCCCGCGCGCCAGCTGCCGCACCGAGGGATCATCTTCCACGACCAGCAAGGTTTCCGTTCCACGTGGTAACGGCCCGGCTTTGATAAAGTGCGTGTCAGGGTCCAATGGTCCATTAACTTGCGGAAAATAAGCCCTGAAAGTCGTGCCTTTGCCAATCTCGCTGGAAAAGCCGATGTGACCTAAGCATTGTTCGACGATGACTTGGCAGGTCGTAAGCCCCAAGCCGGTACCCTTGCCTAATGGCTTCGTGGTAAAGAACGCCTCAAACAAGTGTCTTTTAACTTCATCCGTCATGCCGGTGCCCGTATCTTTGACGCTTAGCATCACATACTTCCCAGGCCTTGCATTTTTGTGCATGCGGGCCTGATTTTCATCAAACGTGACGTTGCTGGTGGAGATGGTGATCCTGCCGCCATTGGGCATGGCATCGCGGCCGTTGATGACTAAATTCATCAGTACCTGTCCCAGGTAGCCGGAGTCGGCCTTGATATGACCGAGATTTTTTTCGGGAATCACGGTTATTTCGATGTGCTCATCAATAAGCCGCCGTAGAATTTTATCCGTGTCCTGCACCACGACATTGAGGTCGAGCACGACCATTTGCACGGTTTGTTTGCGGCTGAAGACGAGCAGTTGCTGTGTCAACCGGGCGGCTCGCTCAGAGGCGCTTCGGATCTCCTCGGCAAATTTTTTCAGCGGATTTTCCGGGGCAAGCCCAGTTGCGAGCAAATCGCTATAACCAATGATGACCGCGAGAATGTTGTTGAAATCATGGGCCACGCCGCTGGCAAGCTGGCCAACCACTTCCATTTTTTGCGCTTCGATAAACTGTGTCTCCAAGTGGCGGCGCTCCGTAATATCCTCGACCATTGCGATTGCAAAACTGATTGGGGCCGCCGCTTCACGCGCCGCACTTACTGAGAGACGCGTGGAGACCAGGTTGCCGTCCTTGTGGATGAAACGCTTTTCTATTTGGTAACTTTGGCGCACGCCCCGGGTCAACTGCCGGTAAAGTTCAAAATCTTTGGCATAATCGTCCGGATGTGTGAAATCCGTGAAGGACATCCGGCCCAACTCTTCGCCCGTGTAGCCCAGTATTTTCTGCAACGCCGCGTTCGTAAGGACGGGATGGCCCTCCAGGTCAATCAGTGCAATCCCCAGGGGCGAATCACTGAAAATGATTCCCAGTCTTTGCTCGGTCTTCCGCAAGGTCTCTTTTATCCGCCTGTTATCCGCATTGTCCTTGACCTCCTTCATGGCACGGCGCACTGCGGGGACGAGCCGGGCGAGACGTTCCTTAAGGACATAATCTGTCGCGCCGCTCTTGAGTGAATCTATGGCTCGTTCCTCGCCCAACGACCCGGAAACCAGAATGACCGGCAGGACGGGCCAGCGCCGCCGCACGATTTCAACTGCGGACAATCCGTCAAACGCCGGCAGTGAGAAATCCGAAAGCACAAGATCAATGCCGCCGCCTTCGAGCGCCGCTACAAAATCATTGCGGTTTTGCACGCAAGTCGTCACGCATGTGATGCCGTCGGCTTTCAAGGCGGATTGAATGAGTGTGGCATCGCGCGGGTCATCCTCCAGGTGCAGGATATGAAGCGGAGTTTTCATATGTTTTCTCTTTCTTTCCGGGAGGTGACTTAGCTGGTTTGGATTGAAGCCCTTTCACTCCCTAAACAGGGTGGCGGTTCGTTGACCGCCGCCCAAAAGATGCCAAGTTGTTGGACTGCCTGCATGAACTCAGAAAAATCCACCGGCTTGACCACATATGCATTCACGCCATGCTTGTAAAATTCAATCAAATCCGGTGTTTCACGCGAAGAAGTGAGCAGCACCACTGGAATTATTTTTAAATTCTCGTCCGCCTTGAGGGTTTTCAACACTTCCAACCCGCTAATCTTTGGCATCTTGTTATCGAGCAGCACGACCACGGGATTGCCCGGCGCGCGAGTTGTGAATTTCCCCCGGCGATAAAGATAATCCAGCGCCACGGCGCCGTCCTGGACAACAAAAACTTTGTTGGACAGATGATGCTTTGCCAGCGCGGTCAATGTCAGCTGCACATCCCGCAGATCATCTTCAACCAGCAGGATGTTTTGGATTATTCTGCTTTCATTTTGCATGGACGCCTCCGTTTTTAGCGGGGAGTGAAAAATAGAATGTCGCGCCGCTGTCCACCACGCCTTCCGCCCACGTGCGACCGCCATGCCGGTGAATGATGCGCCGGACATTCGCCAGGCCAATGCCCGTGCCTTCGAACTCCTCGTAGCTATGCAGGCGCTGGAATACACCGAACAGCTTGTCGGTATATCGAGGATCAAAGCCCGCTCCATTATCGCGAATGAAAATGACCTTCTCATTATTTTCATCGGGCGCACAATCAATTTCGATTTTAGCCTCGGCGCGTGCGCTGGTGAACTTAACCGCATTGGAAATCAAATTGACCAGTACCTGTCGCAACAGGGCCCGGTCGGCATATACAAACGGCAGCGTGCCGATTTTAATCGTGATTTTACGGTCATTGGTCTCAGCCCGAAAATCGCCCAATGTTTCACGCACCAGTTCGTCAAGATTTATATTCGTTTTTTTAACTTCCTCGCGCCCCACGCGTGAGAAAGTCAGGAGATCATCGATCAGAGTCCCCATGCGTTTTGCGGAGTCGGAAATGGTGGCCAGATGCTCAAGGCTTTTTTCCGAAAGCGCCGGCCCGGCGTCGTTTTTCAACAAATTTACGAAGCCGGCGATGTGGCGGAGCGGCGCGCGCAAATCGTGGGAAACGGAATAGCTGAACGCCTCCAGTTCCTCGTTGGCAGTTTGCAGTTGCGCTGTGCGTTCCGTCACGCGCTGTTCCAGTTCTGCATTGAGGCGGCGAATTTCGTCTTCCGCCCGTTTGCGTTCCGTGATGTCGAGGACATTACATTGAATCACGTTGCGGTCGCCGGCCTGGTATACGTTGCTGACAAATTCCACGGCGATCTTACGGCCGTCCTTTGTTCCCAGCACAAAATTTTCTGCAAGAACATAACCTTGTTGGCGCAATTGTTCGAACCGGGCCTTGTCGGATACGATGTCCTTGAACGCGCCGAGTTCCCAGATGGGTGAGCCCACCAGTTCGGCGTGCGAAAAGCCCAGCATCTCGATCAAGAATGGGTTCACGTCGCTGATGCGCCCTGTGTCAGATTCCAGTATCAAGATGCCTTCCTTTGCTGCTTCAAACAACCGCCGGTAATTAAACTCTGAAGCGCGTATGGCTTGCTCGCTGCGTGCCTCAGCCTGCTCGCTTCTTGTTTCGGCCTGTTCCGTTCGCGTCTTCGCCAATTCGGTCCGTGTTTCAGCCTGCTCTGTGCGGATTTCTGCCAGTTCAGTCCGGGTCTTGGCCTGCTCCGTCCGTGCCTCAGCCTGTTCCGTGCGTACCTCCGCACGCTCCGTCCGCAGCTCTGCCCGTAATATCTGCGTGTCGTGGCCCGGTACAAATTTGATTTGATGTTCTGTGCTCATAATTTTATCCCAGCGATTTCGTTTCCCAGTTCAATTTGGATTGCAGCAACAAAAAAAATCCCTTTGAAACTATGAAAATCCCTTTGAAATCCCTTTGGAACTACGGGGTCATCGTAGCAATAAACCTATGCGACCGGTATGGGGTGTTCACCCCATATTGCCCCGGAAGTGATATTTGTGGCAGACTCCGAAGCCAATGCGTTGGTTCTTCAGGTAAAACCCAAATAGAAAGCCATTTGCAATTATGGCGGTGTGCCTGTTGGCAAAGATATTCTGTTGAAAGAGGGGTGCAACTTTCTCACCAAAACCATTCCGGGTGCCCTGTAACAAATATTTTCAGCCTTTCCGCCCATCATGATATATGAAGGCTTTGAGCAGCCAGTACAACATGCCGATGGCGATGAGCGTAACAAGGGTGGGAATTGAAAACATGAACTGCTTCAAATCGGAGGAATAAAGATTTTATCCTGCAACTTTCACGGTCTCCGGTTTGTAGGTTAGCTCAATTTCGGCTGTGAAATGGGTTACGCAATCCCGATAGTTCGGGCCAACCACCCACTGCTTGCCGTTGCATTTGCCCTCAACCTTCCGATGAGTCTCGCGTTTGATAATCATGTCGCGAATCACAGTGCCGATGGCCCAACCGCCATTGGTACATCCCTTTTTCTGGCACTGAATATATTCGCCGGGCGGGTTGCGAAGGGCATAATGCCGCTCCTGTGGGTTTTGTTCCAAGCTGCCGAAGGGACGGATCCAAACGGTGGCTTTCAAGGTGGCGAGCATCGGAAACGACTGTTTGAATGGTATGGACTGGCCAAACAAGGACATTTTTTTCTCAACTGCAAATTTCTTATTGGGTTCTCCGGTTTGTGACACGATTTGAGCAGCCATAGATGTTACTATAAGCTGCGATATTGACGGATAAAATGGGGTGTTCACCCCATTTCAAAGTTTGCATGTGGAATTTATGCCCTGCCATTACTTAGTGCTATTTTCTTTGCTGGCTGGCAAATCACTGAAATTCCTGACGTTACCAAATTGGATAGGAATGGTGGAAATGGAACTGTTTGTGGCTACTTACAAAAAGCTATGGACTGGTGACGATTCGATATCTAGTACTGGAAGTTGAAGCTACGGTTGAGGCTTTTGAGAATGGACGTGGTTTTTCTTTGAAGGTGCTAAGGGCGGGGAAACCGAGGACAAAATAACGCCAAATGTCTGCCGGATTCTTTGACGAAGTGAACGGAATTATCTCAGTTTCACGAAGAGGGGCCGAAAGCAACTTGGGAGGAATTTTGGCGCGACTGAAAAAGCCTAAACACCAAAAAACAGGCTTGGGGTGGTAGCACTTTGGGTAGCACTTTTTCCCTTGAGGGGGCGTCTAAAACGAAAAACCCCTTTTTTACAAGGGGTTGAAAGAGTGGTGGCAGGACCCGGAATTGAACCGGGGACACAAGGATTTTCAGTCCTCTGCTCTACCAACTGAGCTATCCTGCCAACCTATTGGTATTACTATGCTTTCTGCAAGTTTGACCCGACGAAGCATTTGACATGTCCTACTTCGTGTCCTACTTTTGCAGCGTGAAACGTAACGAAACGCAAAGCAACGCAAAATCCTTTGAGAAGGTCTTCGATCGCAATCGGCAGCGCGTGCGGGGCTTGTGGTTCCGTTGCGGATCCTATTATGCCCAACTCGATGTTGCCGGTGTGGCGAAGAAGCTTGTTCTTCAAGGAGCCGATAGCATACCCAAAGCGTTGGGAGCCCGGCAAGACCTAAAAAATAAAATTGCGGCCGGTGAGTACCCGCCGAAAAAAGTAGAACACAAAGTAGGACATCCCACCAACGCAAACGGCACAACCGACCACTCCCTAGCGGCGGCCATCACAGGTTATCGGGCCACGCGGGATGAGCTGCACCAAGTGGACGTGGCCACCGCCGCCCGGGAGGATTCCTGCTTGAGCTTGTGGTCCCTGTTCGCAGGCACCAAGGACATTTCCGAGGTGGATTCCGCACTGCTCCTCGAACACGCGCAAAAACGGAGCCAGACCGTACTTGATCTGGGTGAGATCCGGCGTCAAGCCACGGCCGAGATCGAAGACGAAGACGAAGACGAAGACGAAGACGAAGAAGATGAAGACGAGACGCCACAAAAGCGAACGGTGGGCGGTCGGACACATGATATGGACGTGCTGGTGATGGGCAAAGTTTTGGACTGGGCCGTGGTTAACAAATGGTTGCCGCGGAAGCCAGAGCTTATCTGGAAGAAATTGGCAAAGCCTCCGAAAAAAGTCAGGCTGATGACTTCGGCTGAATTGGACGCATTCGCCAATGCCACTTTGGTTCGCAACGACAATATTAAGAAACTGCCAGAGAAAGTCCGCCGTCTGCGTCTGCTACAGGCCACACGCGCCCAGGCGTTCAGCGATTACATTTACCTTATCTGGCTGAGTGGCGCGCGTGAACACGAAACCACCTTGCAAAAATGGTCCAACGTCACGTGGTCTAAGCCAGCTAGCAAAGGCCGCATCTTGTTCCCCGGGGAACACGCAAAACGTGGCGGAGGAAAACCAGCCCTGGATCGTAACGTCGACTTTCATTCCAAGCTGGAAAACCATCTGGAGGCGATGTACGAGCGCAGGGACAAAAGCACCGACTGGATGTTCCCCAGCTTTCATGATGCAAAGCAGCACATCGGCAGTTTCAGGAAGCAGAAGGACCATGCACGCGAAATCACGGGCCAAATGGACGTTGGATTTCACCATGGACGGCACTATTTTATTAGCCACGCGGTGATGGCTGGTGTCGACTTTAAGACCATCGCGATTTGGGTTTCGCACAGAGACGGTGGAGTCCTCATCGGGAGGCTATACAGCCATTTGGCGCCTGGGCACAGCCAGACACAGGCGGAAAAGCTCAATTCGCAGTTTTAGCCGTTTTGCGGGGCACTTTAGCCTCCCTGGCGAACTCGCCGAGCTTAACTCTGGCCCAAAAGCGTTTGATCTCGTCGCTCGTAATAAACGGTCGGCCAAAAACATTCTCCGTCTGCACCACACCGGCTTTGGCCCAACGCCAGCCAGTCACCGGATCTCGTCCCACGAGCTGCAACCACATGCCATAGTCCATGCCGCCCGCATCTGGCATCGGTTCAGTCGTAGATATTTTTTCACCGGTCATAAATTATTCTAGGGCATTCATTCCAACAATGTCCGTATTTCGCAGATTTTTTTTGCAGCGCAAGTTCGATTGGGTCTAGCCACAACTTTCCACACTAGATCGAGGGCTTGACGGAGTTCGCGAAATGCCGGTGAAGCTGGTTGAATTGGCGAGCCGTGCTGCACGCACTAGCCGTGCAAAATTTCTCCGTGCAGTTCGTAGAGGAATTGAACATCATGGATTTCACGACCATGCCAAAATCGGTGACCAGATCAGGAATTGGGGACAATCACCACCACGGTGTCGTCGCCAATAGCCGCAGACGTTTAGCTTTCTTTGCAGGGTTTGAAGCCGACCGGATTTGCCTATGAATGTATTTAATTTTCGCAACCAGATCATTCAGGATTACAGCGGCTACGTCTCCAGCTTCATCTCCATCGCCCAGCCACGCCTGAAGGAATTCGTGGACAGCTGTTTCAAGTCTGGCTCCCTCTGGCCCGACCCGCTCATCCAGTTAAATCCCACCTTCAAGCCCGGCAAATCCGTGTCCGCTTTGGTAGCCGAAGGCTTGCTGGAATCCGCCTGCGCCCAGGTGTTCCGCCGGGAAAAAACCACCGCCGTCGGCAGTGGTGATGACTTGCTGTTCCACCAGCATCAGGAAGATGCCATCCGCAAGTCCCAGCAGAATCGCAATTACGTCCTCACCACGGGCACCGGCTCCGGCAAAAGTCTCTCCTACATCGTCCCCATCGTGAACCACGTGTTGCGCAACGGTTCGGGCAGAGGCATTCAGGCCATCATCATCTACCCGATGAATGCCCTGGCGAACAGCCAGTTTGGGGAGTTGGAAAAATTTCTGAAACTCGGTTTCCCCGACGGCAAGGGCCCGGTCACGTTCGAGCGCTATACCGGCCAGGAGGATGAGGAAACACGCACGCGCATCATCACACGCCCGCCCGACATCCTGCTTACGAACTATGTGATGCTGGAACTCATCCTCGCCCGGCCTCGCGAGCAGAAGCTCATCGCTTCGGCCAAAGGCCTCAAGTTTCTGGTGCTCGACGAACTCCATACCTACCGCGGCCGTCAGGGCGCGGATGTTGCACTACTGCTGCGGCGAGTGCGCGAACTGCTGGCCACCGGCCCCATGCAGTGTATCGGCACCTCGGCCACGCTTGCCGGTCGCGGCACGTGGGCGGAACAAAGCACGGATGTCGCCCGCCTCGCCACCCGCCTGTTTGGCGATCAGGTGGAGGCCAGCGACATCATCGGCGAAACTCTTGAGCGCGCCACTCAGCCGTTGGACGAAAACAAACCTGCTGATCTCGCCGCATTGAAAAGTGTCATCGCTGCCGGCACCGGTAGCGAACTCGGCACTTTTGACCAGCTCGCTGCCGACCCCATCGCCCGTTGGGTTGAAGGCACGTTCGGCATCATTCCCAAGGATGGACGCCTTGTTCGCTCACCCTCAATTCCCCTCTCGGGGAAAAATGGCGCGGCGGATAAACTCGCCAAGCTTACCGGTGCTACGACGGCACGATGCCAGGAGTTGATCGCCGAAACGCTTTTG
>Ga0265327_10001416_pt1 | contig 30536 bp, 28 predicted proteins | sample 41621metaG_FD_202089 | JGI IMG/M metagenome (GOLD analysis project Ga0265327, IMG submission 202089) | Rhizosphere microbial communities from Carex aquatilis grown in University of Washington, Seatle, WA, United States - 4-16-21 metaG | ecosystem: Host-associated > Plants > Roots > Rhizosphere...
GTTTTTCAGACAGCACCATCAGCTCGCATAGGCTGTTAAGGTCTGAATTAGTCAGGATAATATCAGCCACATCAATGGCCAGCGTAGTCGCGCCTCGCAAGGAAACGGACAAATCGGCTTGGCGCATGGCGATGGTGTCATTAACACCGTCACCAATAAAGCATACACTGCGCCCTTCGGCTTGAAACCGTTTAACGATGTCGGCCTTATCTTCAGGCAACACTTCGGCGAAGAAACTGTCAACCTTCAGCTGTTCGGCTAATTTTTGGGTGGGGGCCATATGGTCGCCGGAAACGATGCCGATATGTTTAATGCCGTGTTCCCTGAGGCTGTTAAAAACCGCTTGTACTTCGGGCCGTAACGTCGCCTGCAATTCAATAAGACCTGCAACGGCCGAATCAATCGCAACCATCACCAGGGAATGACCTTGCTGATGGATGGCGGTCTGTAAAACTTGCGCCGAATCGGGGATGGCAACACCTTCCGCGACCATAAAGCGGGCGCTGCCGACGTGAATGGTGCGGGCCTTATATTGCACGACAATGCCAAAGCCCTGGCGGTATTCAATGTCATCGAGATTATTGACGTCCACACCGGCCAGCGCGGCATGTTGCATAATCGCCTTAGCAATGGGGTGGGTCAGTTGGTGTTCGGCCAAGGCCGCATAAAACAGGACATCGGCTTCCTGAAAGTCGGCATGGACCAGATGAATGGCGCTGACATTCAACTCGCCGTCGGTCAATGTCCCGGTTTTGTCGAACAACAGGGTATCGATGCTGCTGATTTGTTCGAGGCGTTGGCCTTGTTTAAGCAAAATATGTTCGGAGGACGCAACCGCCTGGTAGTTGATGGTGGCTAAGGGCGCCAGCAGGCGAATGGCCTGGACGGTATTGCCGCCAAGAATCACCATTGCGCCGGTCGGGCCGAAGAAAACAAAGCCCACACCGGCCAACGCCAGAAAAGGCAGGTTAGCCGCTTCCGCCCATTGTTCGCCGCGCAATTGCAGTTGTGTTTTACCCTGGAAGGCCTGATCTAAAATATCGCTTAATTTGCCGATGGCGGTATCCCGCCCGGACTTTTCAACTTGAACCAGAAGCTTACCGGTCAGCATCAAGGTTGATGCGAAAACGGCTTCGCCGACGCCCTTTTCCACCGGATAAGATTCGCCGGTAAACGCATGTTGGTCGACACTGGCCATGCCCTCAACCACCACGCCATCGACCGGAATGGATTCGCCCGCCCTTACGATCAAAATATCGCCTTGTTGAACATATTCCAGCGCAACTTCCAACTCAGCGCCGTCCTGACTAATCCAGACTTTTTGGTTGGGATCGAACAGTTGCTCGAAGAGCTTGTCGTGAAGGTTTTGTTGCGCCGTGTCTGTTGCTTTAGCAATAATGTTTTCGCTGACATAAGCCAAGCCCAAACCCAAGGCGGCGATAAAATAGCGGCCCGTCCCCAGCAGCAGCAAATTGCCCAAGCCCATCAGTAAATAGCTGTCGACTTTATGCTCTTTAATCAGCCGCTGTTTTACCGCAGTCTCGACTTGGCGGAAAAAAGGAAACATGGTGTAGGTATAAGAGGCGATGTTAAGCACAGCAAATACCGGGCTGGGGCTTAGCAGGCGCAATGCCGCAGTGCCCAAGGTGACGCCGCTCATTACATTATTTTGATGCTGCCGTTCTTTTTGGGTCAGCGTGGATTCATCTGCCGACGGGATGATGCTCTGATCTTTAGCGGTTTTTTGAATCTCCTTTAGCTCTTTGCTTTTTTTGCGTTGTTCATAAAATCTAACGCCGGAGTAAGAGAGCAAAATGATGGCAAGATCGATCATGATAGAGAGTGGTTTGGCTTGTTTTAAGTAGAAAAATAAGCGCTTGAGTTAAATCCGAAAAATAAAGGGAATGCGAGGTTAGCCCTAATTAAGCGCTTGTTACTTAATTGGTTGCATATTCTTGAGCCGCTTAAATTTAATGAAAAATCACTGGTACAAAGCGATAGGCGAATTCCACTCCGAAGTTGCGGCTAGAACACCACCTAGCACCTAACGCTTGATGTGATGAAAAATGATGCTGAATTATAGGCGGATTCAGCGCCGAAGCGCAATTGAAATACCATACGGCCTGATGAGCCGGAACCTGATATGTCTACTGTGCTGAAATAGGTGTTTAGAGAAGCCGTAGCCGGTAACACGACATTGGCTCTTTCTCCCTTAGTGATAGGACTCGAATGAGGAGATATAAAGCGCTGAATTGATTGAGCAACATGAGCGCTAAAAATTCAATCCGAGGCAAGTTGGAGTGCAGGCTTCGCCTGCACTCCGGATGCCTGAATTCATGTTGTTTGATCAACGATGACATCTATAGCAATAAGCTTTTTTTCCTTATTTTATAGAGCCCGAAGTGAATAAAGCGACATCGTTCCCACGCCGGAGCATCACTGCCATTAAGTTAAGCTTTGTAGGAGCGGGCCATGCCCGCGATGAGGGCGCTACAACTCAGCCATGCCGGTTAAATGTCGCGGGCATGGCCCGCTCCTACGGGTATCGTTACGCTTAACTTAACGACAGTGACGCCGGAGCGTGGGAACGATATTAAGTTAAGCAGATCGGCATTCTGCAGGAACGGAACATATTGCTTTACAGCGGAGTCCATCCTGAATGGGTAGGTTGGTAATTTCATTATCCTTGCGGTAGTCAATTGCCATTGTTGTTCCGGATTGCAAGCGCTCAATATCAGCATTAACGCAATGCAAAGACGTTTTAGGACACGTATTGCAAATGCTCCGCCATACATGTCGACATCGCTCAACCGTCGGCGCTATCCGAAATGCCCGGCATTAAAATCTTTAATAGCCTGCTGAATTTCCTCTTGAGTATTCATCACAAACGGCCCGTAACCGGCTATCGGTTGGTTAATCGCTGCCCCGTTCATAACCAGCAAGGTCGCGTCTTTGAGCGCAGTCAAGCTAATCGTCGTGCCTTCCCGTTCAAAAAACGCCAACTCGACGTCGTTCAGCGTTGAAGAATTATTGATTTTTACGCTGCCTTTCAACGCAAACAGCATTGTCGTGTAGTTTTCGGGAAAATCAAGTTCAAGCGTTTGTCCTGCCGATAAGCGCAGATCCCATAAATTAATCGGCGTGTAGGTGCTTGCCGGACCTTTAATGCCTTGATAATCGCCGGCAATGATACGTATAAAACTGCCGTGTCGATCCAGTTTTTGTACAGGAATTCGATCATTGAGGATAGGCTGATAGTGCGGTTCAATCATCTTATATTCGGCGGGCAGGTTTACCCAAAGCTGTATCGCTTCAAAAAAACCTCCTTGCCGGGTAAAAGCGGCGGAATGCATCTCTTCATGCAAAAGCCCTTTTGCCGCAGTCATCCATTGCACGTCGCCGGGTCCTATCATACCGCCGTGACCGGCGGTATCACGGTGTTCGACTTCGCCCCGGTAAAGGATAGTAACCGTCTCAAAACCGCGATGCGGATGCATGCCGACGCCTCTTGGCTTCGATGCGGGCGAAAATGCCATAGGTCCCGCATAATCCAGCATTAGAAACGGACTCATCTCGGCATCGGGCGTGTTATAAGAAAACAGGGTGCGTACCGGAAAACCGTCGCCTACCCAGTGGGATTCATCGCTGCGGGTAATTCGGTGTAATTGTTTCATGGCTTTATCCTTTTACCTAAAGCGCTTATTTAAGCAAGACTATCGAGATTTTGGATAGAGGATATTAATAATAAAAAGTATGTCTTGTTTGCGAGCCCCGATAAATCCGTACAGGTGCTTATTTTACCGGCTCACCGGCGCGTTAAAACAGAAGAGCGCCTATCAAATTAAACGACTAAAGAGCTGGATGTTTGTTGCTTAACGACATTAATTCCGGCATCTGGAGTGCGGGTTTCGCCTGCACTCCAGATGCCTCGGGTTGAATTTGTAGCTGTCATGTTCCCAAAAATATCATTTATTTTTTACCATAAAGCGCCTGAAGGACGTGAAGACTTAAAGCCTTCATGGCTTTCATGTTCTTCATGGTTTAAAAATAAAACAGGCTCAAGTTATTTCATGCACGTTCCTAAACTGCTAATATCGCGCGCTATGAAAAAAACTGACTTTAACTACCTATTACCCGAAGCGCTGATTGCGCAAAAACCCTTGGCGGAACGCAATGCCAGCCGTTTGTTGTGTCTGGATCGAAATACCGGACACATCATCGACCGGCAATTTACCGATTTTATCGACTTAATCGACGAACGCGATCTGCTGATCTTTAACGATACCAAAGTGATTCCGGCCCGGCTGTTCGGCAAAAAGCACAGCGGCGGCAAAGTCGAGATTCTTATCGAGCGTATCCTGGATGACCATCGCGCCATTGCGCATGTGAGATCGAGCAAAGCGTCGAGAGCAGGAACCTTAATAGAACTGGATAAAGGCCATTGCTGCGAAGTCTTGGGCAGAGCGGATGACCTGTTTCAACTCGAATTTAAAGGCGACGACAGTGTGCTGTTTATAGTGGAGCAAATCGGCCATATCCCGTTGCCGCCTTATATTACCCGCGCAGATGACGAATCCGACCTGACCCGCTATCAGACGGTGTTCGCGAAAGAGGCGGGCGCTGTTGCCGCGCCCACCGCAGGCCTGCATTTCGATCAAACCTTAATGGAAAAACTCAAAAGCAAAGGTGTGCAACGCGCATTTGTGACCTTGCACGTCGGCAGCGGTACCTTTCAGCCGGTCAGAGTGGAAGATTTATCCGAGCATTTAATGCACAAAGAATATTTTGCCGTGCCGCCGGAAACGGTAGCGGCCGTTCAGCAAGCCCGAGCGAGAGGAGGACGCGTTATCGCGATCGGCACAACGGCGGTCAGGGCATTGGAATCGGCATCCCAAGACGGCCGCTTGGCAGCCGGTTTTGGCGATACCGATTTATTTATTACCCCCGGCTATGCATTTAAATCGGTCGATGCGATGCTGACCAACTTCCACCTGCCCGAATCCACCTTATTGATGCTGGTTTCGGCCTTTGCCGGTTACCGGCCCGTGATGAACGCCTACAGCCACGCTATCGAACACTCTTATCGATTTTTCAGTTATGGCGATGCGATGTTTTTGAGTTAGTGCATGTGTCATTTCCGATGAATCGCGGGCCAGTGTTTTAAAGTTTTAATTTTTAAATACCGGACAGCCGACGTAGGGCGTGCCGTGCGCGCCTTATAACGCGCATAAAATCAGTTGAGCGCCTTGAAACGCTGGGTTTAGGGCGGCGATGTGTTCAACCGCCATTGAGCTAAAGTTAAATCCGCCGGTCTCTGAGCCGCGCACGGCGCGCCCTACGCGAAGCCCCACGGTTTTAATAAAAAAGGCGAGCCGAATCAAGGCGCTGTATTAGCTCCCGCCGGTGCATAGCCGCTGATTTGAACATCAATCAACGGTTGATCTTCCTGTCCCATCTGCCGGAACTTCAACACCCCGGCAACGGTTGCCGGAGCCGCGCTGGTGCAAGCGCTCTTAACCAACAGCCAAGCCGAATCCCTGACCGACGAACCGTCATCGTCCTCGAAGTTGATATCCGAACTAAAATCCACCCAATTTTGGCTTAACGGCGCTACGGAGGTCAGCGGTTGAGCGGAATCGCCCGGCTTATGAACCACCGATTTAAAACTCAAACCGGCCCGATACAACACATCGTCCGACTGCCCTGCCCCATTGGCGGTGAAAGAGTAAGCGATTGACAACGGTCCGCGATTTTTAAAGCCTGCCCGCAGAATGTCGTTGATTTCGAAATATTGAGCCCCCGGACTGGATGCTCTGCGATCATAATCGACATCATTCAGCCTGATCTTGGCGCCGTAAATACAGCTGTTACCGCTTCGCCACACTCTATCGACGACAGTGCCCAGAGTAACCGGCTTATTCAGGGTGTAGGCATTGTTCATCACAATATTACGGACCTTGTTCGCGGTTTGAATATAACCGGCTTTGGGCGGGGATATTTTGGGAATCGCGCAGGTATTATTGACGCCGCCACCGGGTGCAAAAGTGGGCGGTGTCGAACCGTTGGGATTCGAGCCGAAATCTCCGGTCAGGTTACAGGAGACATAAGCCGATGTGCCGCCGGGAACGGCGACTCCGTCGGCAGGCAAATTAACAAAACCGGTCGCCATTGCCGGAACCGAAGCGATCAATAAGCTAGCGCACAAAGTGGTATTGAGGATAACAGTCTTGTTCATGATTTTTCCTAAGTTTAAAATTGATACAGTCCGGTCACCGGGCCAAGACAAGCGGGCGGCAGACATAAAAATCCGTCCTTGAAAACTGCGACGGCATCAGAAGCCATGGCCCACACAAGTTGTAATCCGGGTTCCATCGACGGTCACTCCGTCCGGACAAATGGCTGCGGTAAAGTCGGTTTGAGCATTGATCAGGGCGGAATCAGCGCCTTGCCCATCGCTCAAGTTGGCGCCTCTCAGGTCGGCGCCGGAAAGATCGGCCCCGGCTAAGTTGGCGCCGGCCAGATTGGCGTCATGCAGATTGGCCAGCGAAAGGTCGGCGCGACTCAAATCGGCCTCGGCCAAATCGGCTAGACTAAGCGTTGAACCCGACAGAGAACTCTCGGCAAGATTGGCGTAGGTCAAATCCGTTTTGCTCAGATCGGCATGTTCTAAACGGGTTAAAGCCAAATCCGCGCCGGTAAAAGTCGCTCCGCTTAAGTTAGCGCCGTCCATATTCGCGCCTTTCATCTTCGCGCCATAAAGATTGGCATCGGCAAAGTTGCTTCCGTTCAGGTTGGCCGATTCGGCCATCAGCGGATTGTTTCCATTCGATTGCAGTCCGCTCAAATTGGCGTGGTCAATCCGGGTATCCGGACCTATGACTAATGCCCCGATCACCGCGGCTCCGCTCAAATCGGCGCCGCTCAGATTGGCGCCGCCCAAGTCGCCGCTAAGCCGCGTTTTGTGTAAGTCCGCGCCGCTCAAATCCCTATCCTTTAAACTGTTTTCCTCAGTAAAGTCGCATTCACTCAACTTCGCTTGCGGTCCGGGAAGGTAGCAAGCCTCGTTGCTGTCGCCCGCTTTTTTGACCATTCGCCAAAAATCCGGGCTTAATGAAGGCGGCCGATTTTGGTTTTCGTCCTCCAGGCTCAGATAAGCCGCGCCTTGGTAATTGACCCGGTCGTTTTTACCGTAAACCGGCGTTTCCCCCCAATCGCCCCGGAAAATACCGGGCAGGGTTTTGCTTTTGCGTTGCTTAGGTCCGATTCCCGGACCATCCGGGAAGGTTTGTAGCGAAATCCCGGCCAAGAATTTTATACCCGTGGCGCTGTATTCAGCCATTCCGGTTTCAAGCCCTACGGCTTTAGCTGGTTGCCGCACTTTATTGAGCGACGGTTTCAGCGCGTCTTTGCTGAGGAACGCGTATGCCGTGCCGAATATTCCTCCGATCAATGGCAGCGCTACAAAAATGAGCTTCAAGTTTTTCACTAGCATAGATTCTGTGGTCGATACGAATATCAGCGGTTTGGCAAAGATCATTCACCGTTCTTGGTGCTTGGGCAAAATTCTATAGAAAAATAAACAGCGGAAATATGCCCACAGCAACAATAAGAAAAACTCCCGGAATATTAGGGAATTTTTCCCGCATAGTATTGTTTAGATAGCCTCTACTATGCCCGCCATCCGTTCCGAATACTCAAGCAAAACACGCTTTCTTGTCCCAGCATCCGTTATGTCACTGTTTTCAAACCCTGTGCTTTTCCGCGCGCGCCCTGTATTTCTATTGATAATTTCACTCTATGCCCCGGCCCGTCCTTGTTTTGCCGACGATTCCGCTCCGCTGGAACTGGAAGACATCGTGGTAGAAGGCCACGCCGAACGCGTCAAAATCGGCCCTTGGGAAGGCCTCCATCTGAGCAAGGAACAAATCCCCGGCAACATACAGTCCGTCACCCGCCAGGACATCAAGGATTCGTTGGCGACCAGTCTCGGCGACTTGATGAACAATCGCTTGCAATCGGTGAATGTCAACGACTATCAAGGCAATCCGTTTCAGATGGACATCAGTTATCGCGGCTTTTCCTCATCGCCTCAAATCGGCACGCCGCAAGGCTTGTCGGTTTTTCTCGATGGTGTCAGGGTTAACGAACCGTTCGGCGATATTGTGAACTGGGATTTAATTCCGATGAACGCCTTATCGGGCATGGATGTTTTTCCCGGCTCCAATCCGCTGTTCGGGCTCAATACCTTGGGCGGCGCTTTGTCCATGCGGACTAAAAACGGCTTCGACGATGCTGGCGTTACTGTAGGGTTTCAAGGCGGTTCCTGGGAACGCAAAAAAGGCGAATTAGCCGCCGGCTGGAATAACGGTACGCTGGGCGGTTTTCTGGCGCTCACCGGCTTCGATGAAGCGGGCTGGCGGGATAATTCACCGTCCCAGGTCAAGCAAGGCTTTACCCGCTTCGATTGGCGGGAGGATAAATTTTCGCTAAAGGCCAGTGCGCTGCTGGTCGGCAATACGCTGCTGGGTAACGGCCTGATACCTACCGAACTGTACAAGCAAAACCCGGAAGCCGTGTTCAGCTCGCCGGACAGTACCGAAAATGAGCTCCAGCAATACAGTCTGGGCGGGGAGTTTTTCTTTAACGACAGCTGGAGCCTGAGCGGACAGATTTACCGCCGTAACAGCAATAGGCAATCGTTGACCGGCGACATCTACGAAGACTTCCAGGACATGAATAGCGGTTGGGAAAATCCGTTGCAAGCCAACGGCACACGAACCGGCCAGCGTGTCTGCCGCTATCGGGACGCCAATAAAGACGGCATTCCGGATTATGGTTTGGATCGGAATTTCGACGGCATTATCGATGCCGGAACTCTTAACAGGCCTTTGAATGCGCGCAATAAGGATTATGTCGCGCTGGCGCCGCCGATCAATGTTAATTGCGACCGGATCAACTACAGCCCGGTCAGCCCTGCTTCCGGACCGCGTAACGGTGCTGCCGGAGACCCTAACAACCAGACGTCCGGCCTGTCGTCAACCGGCTGGGCCGACGGTACGCCGATTGGCGTGCTGAGCAATACCCTGGTTGAGCAAATGACCGACGGCGCTTCGCTACAGCTCAACTGGAACAGCGAGCAACATAAATTCATGCTGGGCAGTTCTATCGATTCCTCCGATTCGACCTTCGACACCAGCCAGCGCCTGGGCTTGATGGACGCGTCCCATCGCGTTTACAGCGACCCGGCCGCCATCAATCCGATCTTTGTCGCCGCCCGTGAAGATATTCACAACAACTCGTTTAGCGGCAAATCGACCACCCTTAGCGGTTATTTCAGCGAAACCTTTTCGCCTTGGGACAATCTGCACCTAAGCGTTTCCGGGCGCTATAACCATACAGACGTCGACAATAAGCTCAAAGCCCGAACCCGCGCCGGTTTTGAAAATCTGCATGACATTCTCGATCTCAACACTTACCGTCCGACCGTCATTGTCTGCCAAGGCCGAGACCCGGCATCTTGTCCGGCCGCGGCCAATTATAATTTGGCCGCCAATTGGTATAAGGATGTCTTGCAGTCCCAGAACCCTTATTACGGTTTGGGCAGTTACAGTGAAACGCCGACCTCGGAGCAATTCAATTACCAGTCGTTCAACCCGTCGGTCGGGATCAGTTATTTGCCGTTTGCACAGCTCAAGACGCCGCTCAAGGACATCAATGTATTTTTCAACTGGAGCCAAGGCACCCGAACGCCGTCAAGCGTGGAGCTGGGTTGCGCTTACGACAACACCCTGGTTGAGCAAAATCCGGGCGATCCCGATTCGCCGAAAATCCCCAAAAGCTTTGCTTCCATCGGCGGCGCCTGCACCTTGCCGACCTCCCTATCCGGCGACCCTTATTTGCCGCAAATCTTTGCCGATTCATACGAAGTCGGAGTGCGCGACAAAATCTTCGGCGACTGGGAATGGAATGCAGGTTTGTATAGAACCGATCTTCGCGACGATATTTACTTGGTCGGCATCACCGCCACCCGGAGTTTTTTCGACACCATCGGCGACACCCGCAGGCAAGGCATTGAGTTCGGCTTTTCCGGCAAAGCCGGGATAGCCGACTTTCGTGTTAATTACGGATACACCGAAGCGACTTTTCAGTCGCGCTTATTCATGTTGAGTCCTCATAACAGCAGCGCGGCGGTCAGCTCGCCGCTGGAAGCGGAGTACGATGCCGCAGGGCGACCTTTGACAGCGATGAAAGACATGATTCAAATCGATCCCGGCGACCGCATGCCGGGCATACCGTTGCACAACATCAACGCATCGGTAAACCTGCATCTCACCGACAAATGGGATTTTGGCGTCAGCATGACCGCCCATTCGTCTTCGTTTGTGCGCGGCAACGAAAACAACGACCATACGCAAGGCGCTTACGACTATGTCGAACGCCCCAACAGCACCGGCACCGAAGTCGTACGTATCCAGGGCCGTCAATTCAATGACTCGGGCAGCGTTCCGGGTTACGCTCTGTTCAATTTAAAAACCCGTTATGCCGTCACCCAGGAACTCTCGGTTTTCGGCATGATCAACAACGTGTTCGACAACCAATACGCTACCGCCGGACGGCTCGGCATTAATCCTTTTTCTCCGTCCGAAAAAGGCGCCATCGGCAGCAGCGGCTGGAATTACAATTCAAATGATTGGCTCAGCACCACCTTAATCGGGCCGGGCGCGCCGCGCGCTTATTGGGCGGGGTTTGAGTATAGCTTTGAGCTGTAGCAAAGTGGATTAGGATTGCCCATCCCCAAACTCCAGCTTGGGAATGGGCAGAACTATTTTTCCAGCTTTTGTTTTAACCCGGCCAAACCGTTGCTGAAAAATGCCTTCATCGCGCTAACCGCCGCCGCATCGTTCAAGTTATCCGGCGGAGTATTGCCGGTATCGCCACGGTAAAAACGGCTTTTTAGAGAAACTATGCTGCTATTGGCGTCATCCCCGGCCGTTACCTTAAGATTCGTGGTGTACGAACTAACCGGAAATGCCGTCACATTTTCGACTTTAAGCCGGTAATTGTATTCATGATCCTTATCGCTGTAATAATCCAGGCTTTCCACCAGTTGCCCGTCATTTTTCAGGGTAATGGTTCGGCTGCCGTCAGAAGCGTTTTTGCCGTCGCCCGAACTGGCTTTGACCTCCGGATGCCAATCGGCAATACCGTCGAATTGCTTGACCGCATTCCAGACGGCATCAACAGGGGCATTGATAACGATGCTTTCGTTGGCTTTTTGCGGGGTGGGTCCGTGAGCAACGGAAATCACGGGAAAGAGGAAACTCAATAAGACTAAAGTTAAGCGGTTCATGTCATTAAGGCCATTATTAAAACGGCTTATTATTCATGCTTCCGGACCAAAGGCATCGGGTAAGTTTCCCGATTATCGCCGGTAAATTTCCGCTTATTCGCCGGAGCGCTCATGGTTATACACATCTCAATGCGATAGGCATTTCCGGCATTAAGGTCTGTTGGTATCGTTTGCCCACCCTCGGCTAAGACATGCCTTGCGTTTGTTGATTCTATATTTATTGTCAATACAATAAGTCCATGAAAATAACCTATGATCCCAACAAATATTTTAGTATCTCTAGCATTAGCAAAGCATCTTGAATGGGTTGGTTACAAGCGGAACCGGATAGCCGCAAAGACTATGGCGAACAACGCATGATTGGTTATGCGCCTATTTCGGATCGTGTTTATTGTGTTGTTTACACTGACCGCGATGACGAACGCCGAATTGTTAGCTTACGCAAGGCCAATAAACGAGAGGAAACGCTATGCAATCCAGATCAACCCGTAACTTTTATCTGCCAACCGATGAAGAGGACGCAGCCATTAATGCCGGCATTGCTATTGATCCTGACACCTATGAATTGAGTGATGCGGAATTTTCCAGGCTCAAGCCTCAACGCCTAGGTCGTCCATTGTCCGAACACACCAAGGAACGCATAACAATCAGGCTATCGCCTGAGGTTGTTTCAGCTTTTCGAGCAACAGGGTCAGGCTGGCAAACACGCATTGATGCGGCCTTGAAAGAATGGCTAAGCCTTCATCCGACTATGCCATAAAGCGGTAAGGCTGATTCGTCGGGCAATGTTGGATTATTAGAACTGCCCCATCTTCCTAATCGGCGCACAATATCAAAAATCAGGCATAAAAAATCCCCACTTGGAAAAATCCAGGCGGGGATCAGGTTCAAGGCTCCGTTTATGGCGGATTGCTGTCGAGAATCCACCCTACAGCTCTCATTGATTCTTTTTCTCCAACATTTTGGCTTCAATGGTATCTGCGGATAGATCGGCACCGCATTGCCATTCGACAAAATAACCACCGTTGCTGATTTTCATAAATTCGGCAGTATCCTTAAGCATTTCGAATGCTTCATAGCGAAGATAAGGCTGCATATCAAATTGGCCGACTCGGCCATCTGTAGTGGTAACCACCAAAGTCCAGTCGGGTTGGGCATCGACATTTGCAATTCTCATTGGTCAAGCCCTCTAATTTTAAAAGGCTGTTTACCGTTAGCAGCAAGTTCCCAATCCGCTAAAAGATCATCCTTATGAATTTCGACCCAAGCCACAACAAGCTTCTGCTTGTTAGGCGGCAGACTGCCGGAGAGTAGAGCGCCATCTTCAATGGCATAAACACCTACTTGTCCTTGATATTCAGCGTGAATGTGGGGCAGATGATGCCGCTCAATGTCATTGAAGAACATCCGTATCAGTATTCCATAAAACATGCTTATAGTTGGCATATGTTGCTCCGGCAATGTAATCTTGAAATTGTGGTCTGTAAAAGAAAAAACGATAAGGGCCAGCAATGTCTTTCATAGATGGCATATTTTTACCAGTTTATAGCGCTATTTAAAAAATCGAAACCAGAATGCCTAATGGTCGATATATAAAAAATCTCTGGCAAGATAAACAGTCCAGTAGGGTGGGCAGCTTAGCGTTGCCCACCCTACCCGGCTACTGCGCATCCAGCAATATCTTGTTGCTCACGTCGTCGGCGATCATCCATAAATCCGACAACTCCTCGCCCAAGCTGTTCAGCATTTGCTCGGGCACGTAGTCGATAACTTTGCGCGCAGTCAGGGTACTGCCTTTTTGCTGCTGTTCCAGTTGGATGTCCAACATCGTGGTGAGATAGCCATGCGCATCCATTGCTATTTCAAGGCCGTCGGGCAGCTTATATTTTTGCCCAACCGCCAGTGTGGTAGCGGTAATGACGCTGTCTTGAACTGTGTTGATGGTGCTTTTCATTTGAATTTTCACGTTATCGCTAAAATGGCCCAATGCAGCAACACGCAAACGGTCCAAGTTGCCGATACGTCCCAGCGTTACATTTTCGCTATGTTTGACGGGTTGAACATCATTGTCCAACATAGCCTCATAGACAGCTACCGCGCTGTTGCTTTGGGATAAGCTAACCTGTTCGCGGATATGCTTTAACATATCCAGCGTCGTTGTCATCGGAAATGTCGCAGGAAGCGTACCTTGTGCTTTTAAAGCATTGATCGTGTCTTGCAATTTTGCGGCGATTTGCCGTTTTGCATTGGTCACGCCGTTTACACCCGCACTCTTTTTCCGTTGTACATCGCTGCTTTGGTGTAGCGTCATAACCATACTGGTTGATGCGTTGTTAAGCTGGTTTTTAATGACTGTTTGATAAACCGTCTTATCAAATTCAATGCACACGCCCGACACGGTAACGCAAGCATCATCGTGCGCTGTTTGCAACACGCTTTAACGGCGGAACTATAGGACGGGCCGTCAATCGCCAATTGCAGCTTTTCGCCGTTACCGGTCGAAGTTTGATACAGGCTGTTGGCCGTATGCAGCCAAGTCATGGCTTTATATGGGCTATCGGCAGCTATGAAACCGTACGTTAAAGTCGAGCTAACCTGATCGACGCCATCAATCACGCTGGAAATCGCCGACAAGGTGCCGGTCACCAAATCCAGCAAGGTCCCTGCCCAATCCGACCATAGCAGCGAATGCGCAATATCCTTTGAATCGCCGAATGCCCGCGCGGTGATTTCGAGGTCGGAATCCACTTTTGCCTGCATTTGCGTTTTAAGTTTGCTTAAACTGTCGATCAACGGTTTCGCGTCCAGCGCTTGGGTGCTGTCGAACACGGCGGTCACGTTCTTGGCTTTGTTGACCTTAACGGTGCAGCTGGTTTGCGTACCGGTACAATCGCCTTCCCAACGCACAAAAACCGAAGTGGCGTCGGGCGTGGCGGTGAGGGTGACTTTCTTGCCGGATGGGAAGCCGTTAAAGCAGGATGTTCCGCAGGTGATTCCTTTGGGATTGCTGCTCACCGTGCCGGTACCGGAACCCTTTTTTATGACGGTTATGGAAGGCCAATACCCAATGGACTGACTGGCACGAACCAACCGAACCGGCAAACTGTAGTGGCGGTAGTAGTTGTAGACACTGCCATAGTTGAAATAAACATTCCAAGCGTAATTGCTATTGCCAACGTTAGGCGAAGACGACCAAAACATATCGATAGGCGTGTTAGGAAATAGTGTGGTGTTAATCGCAGGGTTAACAGCATCGTATTTTACGATACTGGCCAGTTCATTGGCATTGGGCACGCGCCAATCGCTGTGACCGGCAAAGCTACTGGTTAACGCAAGGCTTTGATCGTAGGTGTAAATATCAGCTGTGCCTGAGCAAGTTAACCCTGTCCAGGTTTGCCCGACAGCGCAACGTTGCCATACCAATCCGGTGCGTTTATGCGTGACCGAACCGTCTTTGTTATCGGTAAATTCCGTGTCAGGGCTGGAAAGGCCAATAGCCAACGACTGACTGGCACGAACCAACCGAACCGGCAAACTTGTAGCCGCGGCCCCGTAGCCTTCGACGAAGCCATAGCTGAAATAAACAAGCCAAGCACGACGGGTATCGCCAACGTCAGGCGAAGACGACCAAAACAGATTATTAGGTGTCTCAGGAAATATCGTGTTGTTGATTGCAGGATTAACATTATCCCGTTCCACGATAGTTTGTAATTCAGCAATATTCGGCATGCGCCAATCGTTGTGGCCAGCAAAGCTACGCTTTAAAGCAACGGCTTCATCGTAAGTATAAGTGCTGGCCGTGCCTGAACACGTTGACCCCGTCCACGTTTGCCCCAGTGCGCAGCGCATCCAGGTTAGCCCGGTGGTTTTATGCGTCACCGTACCGTCTTGGTTATCGATAAAATCGCCGGTCGGCGTGGTCGGCGTCGCAAAAGCCGATTGAACACAGCCTAACAGCAGTAGCAGCGTGATCGGCTGAAATACACAGCGCTTCCCTCTATGCCAAAGACCGCTTAAGGAAAATCGAACTTTAAAAAACTCACCCTTGCTATTCATCAAACACCCCGCCCAGTCTCAGCCATAAAATGAAGCCAGAGCATAAAACGGAACCGCCTGACAAGCAACAGCTAAGTTACGCGGGTTCGAGCTGAATTCCCAGGCAGTCATGTAGGCCGGAACAAGGCTACCCAAGCGTAGCGCGTGGTAGCGTTTCCGGCGAATTCGGGCGGTGTTTGCCGGAAACACCGGTTCTCGCTATCGCCTGAACCGGCTTATTCCGGCTACGGCTGGCTTATTCCACCGCAATCACCAAGCGCTTACCCAATGCCTGAATGGCCTCAACCATACGCGGCAATTTGGACACATAATGCGGGTCGAGCATCCGCCGTACCGTTTTTTCATTAACCCCCAAGCGCCTGGCCAACTCGCTCTTGCTTATCCTGGATTCACGTAGCGCCAAATACAAACCCGCTTTAATAGCGGTTTCGACCGGCGGCCCTACCCAATATTCACCGGCCTGCAACGGCGACGGCGGCGGAATAGCCAAGCCATCGTCAATCCGGGCGGCAAAGGCCTCATCCAATGCGTCGGCGGCTTCAAACAACGCATTCTCAATCGTCTCGCCTTGGGTAATCACCTCCGGCAAATCCCGGCTCGTCACCACAAACCCCCCGTCTTGATCCGGTGTCAAAAGCACCGGATATTCAAATCTATTCATATTAAGTCATCCTCACTAATACCCAATTGCGTCAACATAGCGCGATAAGTTCCGGTTTTTAATTCATCTTTCGGATTGCGTACAATGGTAAAGCGTTCGCCGTAGTACAGTGTAACGTGGCTGCCCTTGCCGCGCTTTTCATCAATACGCACCGGCACATCGCACCGTTTTCCGAGTTGCTTAATTTTCCTAATCAGTTCATTACCTTTCATGGCCGTTATTGTCGGTCAAAATTGTCCGAATAACAACGTATTTAAAGTGGGGGAATCCGATGACTGACTATCCCCGTTTTTATATTCCGGGTGCTACTTGATTTTTTACGAGGGAGACAAAAGCCGCAATCCGCGCCCGTATCGAGTATAGAATTAGATATAGAATCAGAGGCTTATTATGACTGGCTTTTATCGTTCCCACGCTCCGGCGTGGGAATGCAGGAGTAGACGCTCCAGCGTCCCGAAACCGTGTGAGGCGAGTTTTTTGTCGGCGAGTCGCAACGCTGGAGCGTTGCGAACTGAATTCCCACGCCGGAGCGTGGGAACTATGTTTTAGCTATGTTTTAACGATTCAAAAAGAAGCCTTAATTTAAAAGCGGTTACATCGCAGGGAGTTAAGGTCGCACGGCACAGGCTGCATTCCAAGCGCACCGCCGCACTAATCAACTCTCGCGCACTTCGATAAGTCCTTGCCGACTGGCCATTAAAGTCAGCTCGGCCAGCGTTTCCACGCCCATTTTTTCTTTGATGACAGTACCGTGATTGCATACCGTTTTGTAACTCAAACACAGTTTTTCCGCCGCTTTTCTGACGGTATAGCCATTCGCCAATAAACAAAAAACATCGAACTCCCTGGGCGAAAGCAGTTTGATTTTTTCCGCTTCATCCTGCTCCCCGGCGATAGAAACCGCGAGTTGCTGGGCAATCTCAGGATCGACATAAGAACCGCCCAGCGCTATTTTACATACAGCGGTAACCAGCGTTTCCGGCGTACTGCTTTTGGTAATATAGCCCTTGGCTCCGGCCACCAACGCCCGCGTCACGTAAACCAGTTCGTTGTGAATACTGAATACCAGGATCTTACAATGCGGATCGCGACCTAACAGCCTTCTCAGCGTCTCAAAACCGCCTATGCCCGGCATCGATAAATCCATCACCACAATATCCGGTCGATATTGGTTATAGAGTTGACAGGCCGCCTCGCCCCGATCCGCCTCATAAATCTGTCCGATTTTATCGGATAAGGCCAGATACGCTTTGTAACCCGCCCGAACCACGGCGTGATCGTCGACCAATAACACACTCAGCTTATCCGCCATTCGTTTGCCTCATAACAGTGTCAAAACAGCCATGATGCCTGTTTATAAACGGCAAATCGATAGGAGCTTTTCCTGTTTTATCCCGCCCAAGCGTACAGGAAGTTTTCTCGATTTATTTCCGGTGTTTTTTCCCTACGATTTCCGGGCTTATTCCGTAACGCCGCACGCCGCCGTTGCCGTACCATGACCGCCTGTTCAGCCCTGCATCTCAATAGGGGGCGTTACCAACGTTTTGATCAAGAAAGCTTAGTTACCTTACTCAAACTTTATTGATACGCACGGGCTGACTTCATATAAGTACAACAATCATAACCCCTGGAGGAACTATGCGGATTTCCAAATTCACCCGCACCGCTGTCGCATCCGCTGTCTGCAGCGGCGCCTTGTTATCGGTTTCGATACCGGCACAGGCCAACAAAGCCCTGGACAGACTATCAAAAGAAGATACTAACTGGGTCATGCAGACCAAAGACTACGGTGCCACCCACTTTAGTGAAATGACCCAGATCAACGCGCACAACGTCCAGCATCTACAACCGGTCTGGTCGTTTTCCACAGGCGTGTTGAACGGGCATGAAGGCGGACCGCTGGTCATTGACGGCATCATGTATGTTCATACGCCGTTCCCCAACAATATTTTCGCGATCGACCTGGATCAGCCGGACAAAATCCTGTGGGAATACAAACCTAAACAAAACCCGGCCGCCCGCGCCGTGGCCTGTTGCGACGTAGTCAACAGGGGCTTGGCCTATGCACCTGCCGGTGACGGTTATCCGGCAACTATTTTCCAGAATCAACTGGACGGCCATATCGTTGCGTTAAATGCGAAAACAGGCGAGTTGTTGTGGAAAATGGAAAATTCCGATATTGCAATGGGCTCGACGCTGACCGTCGCGCCGTTCGTTGCTAAAGATAAAGTCATCGTCGGCAGTTCCGGCGCGGAATTGGGCGTCAGAGGTTACGCCACCGCCTATAACATTAAAGACGGCAAACAGGCATGGCGCGTTTATGCGACCGGCCCTGACGCCGACATCAAGCTGGCCAAGGATTTTAACAGCGCCAACCCGCATTACGGCCAGTTCGGACTGGGCCTTAAAACCTGGGAAGGCGACGCCTGGAAAATCGGCGGCGGCACTAACTGGGGCTGGTATGCGTTCGATCCAGACCTGGACATGCTCTATTACGGCTCGGGCAACCCGGCACCGTGGAATGAAACCATGCGCCCCGGCGACAACAAATGGACGATGACCATCTGGGGCCGCGACGTCAATACCGGCGAAGCCAAATTCGGCTATCAAAAAACGCCGCATGACGAATGGGATTACGCCGGCGTCAACTACATGGGCTTATCCGAACAGCTGGTCGACGGCAAAATGACCAAACTGTTGACCCACCCCGACCGCAACGGCCTGGTTTATACGCTGAACCGTGAAAACGGCGATTTGGTTAACGCGTTTAAAATCGACGATACCGTCAACTGGGTGAAAAAAGTCGATTTAAAAACCGGCCTGCCGGTTCGCGATCCCGAGTTCTCCACGCACATGGATCATGAAGCCAAAGGCATTTGCCCGTCCGCGATGGGTTATCACAACCAGGGCATCGAATCTTACGATCCGAACAAAAAACTGTTCTTCATGGGCACCAACCATATCTGCATGGACTGGGAACCGTTCATGCTGCCTTACCGCGCGGGCCAGTTCTTTGTCGGCGCGACGTTGAACATGTATCCGGGACCTAAAGGCACCTTGGGCCAAGTGAAAGCGATGAACTCCGTAACCGGCAAATTCGAATGGGAAATTCAGGAAAAATTCGCGGTCTGGGGCGGCACCACCGCAACAGCGGGCGACTTGGTGTTCTACGGCACTTTGGACGGTTACATCAAAGCGTTGGATTCGCGCAACGGCAAAGAATTATGGAAATTCAAACTGCCTTCCGGCGTTATCGGTCACCCGATTACCTTCGGCCATAAAGGCAAGCAATATGTGGCGATTTACTACGGTGTCGGCGGCTGGCCCGGCGTCGGTTTAGTGTTCGACTTACAGGATCCTACCGCAGGTTTGGGCGCGGTCGGTGCGTTTAAAGAACTGGCTCACTACACGCAACAAGGCGGTGGTGTGATGGTTTTTGCATTGGGCTATTAAGTTATGCGGATTCCCAAGCTCTGGAGACTGTGAAAGTATTCGTTTGAAAACAAAAGCATTCACCACGAAGGCACGAACGACTGCACGGATGCAGGAGGTAGAGCAACGCAGGAGCAGTTGCCGAGGACACGAAGTTTTTAATGCATTGAGTTTAAATAACTATTTTTCCTTCGTGAACTTCGTGCCTTCGTGGTGAATAGGTTTTTAAACTGATTTTGATAATACTTTTACAGCCTCTCCAGCTTGGGAACCCGCGAAGTAGCTACATTAAACCGGCATTGACGAGAGTAAATATGCAGATAAACAAGTTTTTAATAACGGCTTTGTGCTTCGGAGCAAGTTTAGCCCCAGCCCAAGCCGAACAAAACAAAGCGCTAAAGGTCTGCGCGGCGGAAAACGAAATGCCTTATTCCAATAAGGCGGGCGAAGGCTTCGAGAATAAATTGGCGGAACTGGTCGGCAAAGCGCTGGGCAAAAAAGTCGAATATGTGTTCTGGAACGATCCGCGCTATTACATACGGGACACTTTGTATAAGGAACTGTGCGATGTGGTGCTCGGCGTCGATAAAGGCGATCCGAGCGTTTTAACCACTCGGCCTTATTACCGTTCCGGCTACGTCTTCATCTCGCGTGAGGCCGATAATCTGGTTTTGGACAATTGGTCTAGCGAGACGTTACGCAAAGTAAAACTCATCGCTTTTGTGCCAGGCACGCCACCGGAAGTAATGCTGCGGACTATCGGGCGTTATAACGATATGTTCAATTACTCCCAGGAGCTGGTCGGCTTTAAATCCAGGCGTAATCAGTATGTGAAATACGAGTCGTCGAAACTGGTTTCCGAAGTTTCATCGGGTCATGCCGAAGTGGCCGCGCTTTGGGGGCCGTCAGCCGCGCGTTATGTCAAAGCATCGGCAACGCCGTTAACGATGACGATGATTCCCGACGACAACGTTCGCGCCGACGGCCAAAAAGTCGACTTTCATTACAGCACATCGATGGGCGTTCGAAAAAACGATCCGGCCTTACTGGCCCAGCTAAACAAAGTCATTGAAGACAACCAAGATGACATAACCGCGTTGCTGGAAGAAGAAGGCATTCCTTTAGTCGATGAACCCGATGCGCCGTAACCCTAAATAGAGATCTTAATATGAACAAAAAAACATTCGCCGTAGCGGCTGTCAGCCTTGCGTTGATCAGCACCGCAGCTGTAGCGGAAATAACCTTTCGTAACGCGATTACCGGCGCGCCGCTGGATATGAGCGTCGCCAAGTCGGGCGGTAACGAGGCTGTTTTCAATCAATTCAAGGAAACCGGAAAAAACCCTTACAACGGCGATAAAGAAGCCATAGAAAAAGGCCACGATCTTTATTTGACCGCCTGCTCCGGCTGTCACGGCCACGAAGCCGAAGGTAAATTGGGGCCCGGACTGGCTGACGATTACTGGACCTATCCGGCGAATGCGACTGACAAGGGCTTGTTCGAAGTGCTGTTCGGCGGCGCCAACGGCATGATGGGGCCGCAATACGTCAACTTATCAACCGATGAAATGCTGAAGATTATGTCCTGGATTCGGAACATCTATAACGGCGATCCTAAAAAAGCCAAGTGGTTAAAATAAAGAGAGGAAACACCCATGAAAAAAATGCTTTTAATCAATGCAGGTCTCGTGTTGGCGGCGTTGTCCTATTCGGCCATCGCTTACGACGGTCAAAATTGCAGCGAACCCGGCGTTTGCTGGGAACCCAAGCCGGGCTATCCGGACAAAGTCGCGGGCAGCAAGTACGACCCGAAACACGATGTCAATGAACTGAACAAACAAGCCCAGTCGGTTGTGGAAATGGAAGCGCGCAATAAAAAACGCCAAGAACATTTAGCCAAGACCGGCAAGTTCGTTTATGACGTAGACGATATCGAGTAAGCCTTGTTTTGGGCATAAATGCATTCCAACCTTCCGTCCCCTTGTGAGTCTGTTTGTATCTTATGCCCTTTTTTTATAACCATGTAGGAGCGGGCCGCGCCCGCGATATTCCGGAAACAGTTGTGGGGTTCACGCATCGGTCGCGGGCATGGCCCGCTCCTACATAATCTCGCCGCACAAATGAATCCAGATTTTTTATACAGCCAATGAACACAAACACCCAACTTACCGACTGGCGCGAACTGGCATTACAGTTTGAACGGCAAATCAACCAAACCGTGATCGGCCTGCAACCCCCGGTCCGAAATATCGTCCTGGCCGTTTTCGCCAGAGGCCATGTCTTGCTGGAAGGCAATGTCGGCGTCGGTAAAACCACGCTGCTAAGAGCGGTTGCGCAAGGCTTGGGCGGCGACTACCAACGCATTGAAGGCACCATTGACCTGATGCCCGCCGACTTGATCTATTACACCTATTTAAACGACCAAGGCCGTCCGTGCGTCGATCCGGGGCCTTTGCTGAAACACGGCGACACCCTCGCCACCTTCTTCTTTAACGAAATCAATCGCGCCCGCCCGCAAGTCCATGCCCTGCTGTTACGGGCAATGGCCGAACGCAGCATCAACGCTTTCAACCGCGACTACGCACTGCCGCATATCCAGGTTTTTGCCGACCGCAACCGCGTCGAAAAAGAAGAAACCTTCGAGCTGCCCGCGGCCGCCAAAGACCGTTTCATGATGGAAATCCACATCGATATGCCGGACGCGGATACAGTGCTGGACGAACTGATGTTCAACCCGCGCTTTCACGATACCGACCGGCTTATCGGAGACATCACCGGCAGCGGCGTTTATTACCGGCTCAATGAGCTGGCGCAAACGGTGCAGCAACAGATACAAACCAGTCCCAAGCTCCATGCTTACGCGTTGAGTTTATGGAAAGCCACGCATCGGCCGCAACAATACGGCGTTCAACTGACCGATGTTGAAATGCCGCACTTATTAATGGCCGGAGCCAGCCCGCGCGCGATGAGTTATTTGATCCGCGCCGCCAAAACCCGCGCCTGGTTGGAAAACCGGGATCATGTGTTGCCTGAAGATCTGCAAGCGGTTTTCCCGGTTTGCATGACGCACCGGCTGTTTTTAAACCCGATGTATGCCTATAGAAAAGAACAGTTGTTGCCTGAATTAATAACGGGTATTTTGAATCAGGTAGCGGCGCCTTAAGCGATGAAAAAAATAGAACACGGATGACACGGATTTGACTGATTTAAACGGATTTTTTATCGGATGTATATAACGACGAGCGCAACGCGTGGTAACGAGAAAATCCTTAGTTTATCCGTGTGTATCTGTTAAATCCGTGTCATCCGTGTTCCATTAATAGCGATGAAAAAAATAGAACACGGATGACACGGATTTGACTGATTTAAACGGATTTTTTATCGGATGTATATAACGACGAGTGCAACGCGTGGTAACGAGGAAATCCTTAGTTTATCCGTGTGTATCTGTTAAATCCGTGTCATCCGTGTTCCATTAATTTCGTAAACAGCGCTTAATATCGAATCGTAAAAAACCAAGCCATGACCGAAACGCTACATTACCGCTTACCCTGGCAATCGAGTTCCGTTTATCCGGGAGCGCATCCCGGACAAATGGTCGGCGCCGGGCAATTGTTCAAGCGCCATGAACCGCTGATTGCCAGCCCCGACCCCAGACGCATAGACTTGCGCGCCAGCGTGCTCGACCCGTTTTCAGGCTATCGCGTACGCGTCTATCAGCAGCAAAGCACCGTCAACGTCTATCTGCTGGCCGATCTATCCGCCTCGATGGGCTACGCCGATAAACAACAGACCTTGATCCGGTTTTTGTTGACCGCCGCCAATTCGGCTTTCGATTACGGCGACAAATTCGGCTTTATCGGCTGCACCGAGCGTATCGAACACAGCCGGCTGCTCCCCGCCGGCCGACATCTAGGCCGGGTAACGGCATTGGCAAAGCAACTGCAAAGTCTGACCTTTACCAGCAGCGCAAACGGGCTGCAAAACGCCGCCGCCTTTCTGCCTGCCGAACGTTCGCTGGTATTTTTATTATCCGACTGTCATTTTCCGCTTGCCCAATTGCGCTCCATGCTGGGTTCGTTACAGGGTCACGATCTGATCCCGTTGGTGTTATGGAATCAGGACGAATACGCCGACTTGCCCAATTGGGGCCTGATTTCATTCCAGGATATGGAAAACCAAGCGAGCCGCACGCTGTTCATGCGCCCGGCATTACGGCAAAAAATAATGGCCGCCTACTTGCAGCGTCAACGCGATTTGAAAAACAGCTTCAGGGCTTTCGGCACTGAGCCGTTGTTCATTACCGAACCTTACAGCGCACAAATCGTTAACCGTCATTTGCAGCAGAGACTGGCATGAGAATCGCATTAATCCTGATATTTTCGCTGCTGGGCTGTTCCGGCTCGATTGACGAGCCGGTCAGTTACTTTAACGTCGAGACGCCGCGCCCGTTCGGTTACGTTAACGGCGATGAAATTCCCCTGCGCATTATTATCGAAACCCGTTCAGGCATTACTTTACAAACCGGCAGCATACCGGCCAAAGGCCAAATCAATCGCTGGCTTAACCTGAACCAAGTCACGGTTAAGCAAAACGGACAACGCTACCAAATCGACTTGCTGTATCAGGTTTTTTACGCCCCGCTGGAAGTCAAAGCGTTAACCCTGCCCGGCTTTACCGTGCAGCTCAGCCAGGGTGAAAAAAGCGTCGGCAAAAGCATACCGGCCTGGACTTTTACCCTGTCCCCGCTCCGGGAGCTGGTCGTACGCCAAACCGAACAAGGCGAGTACATGCGCCCCGACAGTCCGCCGTCATTATTGACGAACGACCGGGCGTGGTTGGGATTGGCCGCCAGTCTGAGCGTTGCCGCGCTGATAACGGCATACCTGGGTTATTTATACGCTTGCTTTCCCGGTATGTCGCGACGCACCGTGTTCAAGCGGGCGTTGCGCAAATTGTCAGGCTTGTCCAAAGCCGACATGGAGCAAGCCTTGACCATTGTCCATCAGGCCTTGAACAGCCTGAACGGGCAACCGCTGTTTGCCAACCGTTTGAGTGATTTTTACCGGCGTAACCCGCAGTACCGGCAAATAAGTTCTCAATTGAATTGGTTTTTCAACTACTCCAACCGCTATTTCTTTTCCGACGGCATGGTCGCAGTAACCCAGGATTTGCAACAACTCAAAGACTTCTGCGAGTACTGCCGGAAAATCGAGCGGGGCAGCCGATGAATTTGGCGGTCGATACTCCGTGGGTCCTGTCTGGCCTGCTGCTAGCCCTGTTACCGTTGTTCAATAGCGGCATGCGCGCCAGCCCCGCTCCGTGGCTCAGCTTGATACCCGCCGATACATTATCGGTTTTCATCGCCTGCTGTTTGCGGCTGTGCGCCGTCGCGGCAATCTCCGGCTTGGTGCTGGGCATGGCGGGCCTGCATCGCACCGAGCAAAGCCGGGAGAGGATAGGCCACGGCGCGCATATCGTATTATTGCTGGATCGCAGCAGCAGCATGGATAACAGCTTTGCCGGACGCGCGCCGAACGGAAGCGACGACGGCAGGGATGCCGGAGGTAGAGCAACGCATGGAGCAGTTGCCGGAGAGTCCAAGGCTACCGCGGCGCGGCGCCTGTTGACCGATTTTGTCGAGCATCGGCAAACCGATTTGATCGGAGTCGCGGAATACAGCACTTCGCCGTTATTTGTAATGCCGCTGACCGAAAACAAAAACGCGGTGCAGGCGGCGATTGCCGCGACCGCAACACCGGCGCTGGGTTTTACCCATGTCAGCAAAGGCCTGGGCATGGCTATCTCGTTTTTCGAACAGCAACCCGTTACCGGCTCGCGCATTGTGCTGCTGGTTTCGGACGGCGCGGCGGCAATCGATCATGACAGCGAACTGAAATTGCGCGAGTGGTTCAGGAAGCAACAAGTTCGGCTGTACTGGATATTCCTGCGCACCGCTAACAGCCCCGGCATTTTCGACCAGCCTGAAGACAGCCGGGACGACAACGCCCAAGCCATGCCGGAACTGTATCTGCACAAGTTTTTTCAAGGACTGGGCAGCCCCTATCAGGCTTATGAAGCGGAAAGCCCCGACGCGTTAAAACATGCAATTGCCGACATCAACCGGCTGGAAAACCTGCCAATGCACTATGTCGAACATATCCCCAAGCAGGATTTATCAGCCGCTTGCTACAGCGTGGCCGCGTTATTACTGCTGCTTCTGCTCGGCGCTAAATTTTGTGAGGTCAAACGATGATTAGTTTGTAGGTTGGGTTAGCGGTAGCGTAACCCAACATTTAGCTCCAGAGTGTTGGGTTACGGCTATCGCCTAACCCAACCTACGGTTTTTTATATTCCATAGACATAAGCGTTGCCCACTCTACATGTCGGGCATCAAATTCTATGAGGTCAAATGATGATAAAAAGGCTCAGACATATTTCTTTATGGACTGCATTAGCGCTTAGTTTATCGGGCGCTCTATACAGCGCAGCGATGCTGTACGGCATTCACCAAGACAATGATTTAATCCGCCAATTAACGTCGGGAAAGGATGTGGCGGTTAATAAAGTAATCGGCGGCGAACCGGAATTACGGTTGGCGCGGGCTTTTTATTTCAAGCAAAAACACCGTTACGATGAAGCGTTATCGACCTTGAGCCTGGTTATGGACAAAGGCGATCAAAAATTCCAAGCCAAAGCCCGCTACAACCTCGGCAACCTCTATTTGGAGCAAGCCGTGCAACAGGTCAAAGCCGAACATATCAATGAAGCCCTGCCCTTGCTGGGTTTGGCGAAACAGGCCTACCGGCAATCGTTGGCATTGAACAGCGGCAACTGGGATGCCAAATATAATCTTGAAGTCGCGATGCGTTTATTGCCGGAAATGGACAGGGTCGACATGCCCGACAACGAACCGATAAACCAGAAGTCGCAATTATGGACGACAGTGCCGGGGTTTCCGCGTGGTTTGCCTTGATTTGATCTATCTCATTCCCACGCGCCACGTTCACCTTTATACACAACGCTGTTTAAGAGCCGGCGTGATACCGGACAGCCGACGTAGGGCGTACCGTGCGCGCCTTATAACGCGCATGAAATCAGTTGAGCTACCTTTATAGTTCCCACGCTCCGGCGTGGGAATTCAGTCTGCAACGCTCCAGCGTTGCGGGACGCAGGAGCGTCTACCACTGCATTCCCACGCCGGAGCGTGGGAACGATGTAAGCGAGAAAACATGACCCAATTTAAAGATTATCGAACCTTGTGCCTGCTGTTGGCCGCGTTAGCTATGCTGGTGCTGCTCACCTATCCCAGCAAGCTGCAAAAAGCGCCGACTTACAACTACACCTTTATTATCGACATTACCCGCAGCATGAACGCAACCGACTACCAACAAGATAATCAGGCCGTCAGCCGCCTGAATTTTGTTAAGCAAACCTTGCGCGAATTGCTCCGAAAGCTGCCTTGCGAATCCAAAGTCGGCCTGGGCTTGTTCACTGAAAGGCGCTCGACCTTGTTATTCGAGCCGCTGGAAGTTTGTTCGGCTTACACGGAAATAGACACCACGATCGGCAAAGTTGACTGGCGCATGGCCTGGGCCGCGGACAGCAATATCGCCAAAGGTTTGCTAAGCACGCTGGACATGCTGAAAAAAAGCGAAAGTTCGGTGATTTTCATTACCGATGGACAGGAAGCTCCGCCTGTTAATCCGAATTATCAAACCGATTTTTCATCGCTAAGGGGCCAAGCCAAAGGCATGATTGTCGGTGCGGGCGGCTTGCAGGCCGTGCCTATTCCCAAGTTCGACAGCTTGGGCAAACAAACCGGGTTTTATAACCGGGACGATGTGCCGCACCGCTCTTCGTTCGGACAATCCAATTTGGACCCATCGCAAATCAAAGGCTACAACGCGCGCAACGCCCCGTTCGGCAGTGAAGCCGCGACCGGCAGCGAGCATTTATCCGCCTTGCAGGAAAGCTATCTGGAAAAACTGGCTGCGGAATCCGGCTTGGCTTATACCCGGCTGACCGATCTGCAAAATCTGAATCAAGCATTACAAAACCCGAAACTGGCGACTGAAAAAATGGTGCAAACCGATATCCGCCCGCAACCTGCACTGTCGGCATTGCTGCTGATAAGCCTTGTCTATGTGCCGAGAGTCTATCTATTCCGCCGACTTTTTTCACTGCTTCCCAAGCTCCGGTTTGGGAGCCGGTAATCCCTTTCGTTATCCATCCTCTTGAGAAACCATCCATGAATAAACAAAAACTGCTGTCAACCCATAATCTTTTTATAGTGCGATTACTGTTGTCGCTACTCGGCGCCTACATTGGTTATAGCTATCGGGATCTGAGCCACGATTATTGGCTGGTTCTGATGTTTTTGTTTACCGTTATCGCAATCGCGCCCGGCTATTATCGATTCAAACAGCATCGCGATAACCTCAAGGAACTGACCAGGGACATCATGCATTGGAGCGGCGGTTTATGCGCAGGCATCGTGGTTTACGCCTATCACAGCTCAGGCCGGATCTTCCATGAAGAAACCGGCTTGATCGTGCTGTTAATAGTCGCGTTAACGACTTACCTGGACGGCATACAACGAGGATGGCGCTGTATTTTCACCGGATTGTTTCTCGGCCTGATAACCGTCTGCGTCGCTTTTTTCGACAGCTATCTGTGGCAGTTAAGCACGCTTGCCGCCGCTGCTCTTATTTATAGTCATTACCATCAATCCGTCGATACCCAGACCGGAACACTTTGAATCAACCGGAGTGCAAGCTTCGCTTGCGCCGGCAGGGCAGGCAAAGCCTGCACTCCAATTCCGGCTTCTAAATACAAAGATCAGCCCCGGAACCAGTCGCCTATTATTTTTGATTGAGCAGGATTACCGTCATGAAATTTAAAATCTTACTGTTAAGCCTATTGTTGTCTACCGGCAGCTTTGCGGCGGAACAAAGCTTTATCCGCATCGGCGTTCAGTCCGGCGGCACGGTGGAGTGGGAATTGCCCGCGTTGCAGGATGCGTTAAAAGCCGGACATGCCGATGTTCAGCTGGACATCCGCCATGTCGCCAATGCGGAAGCCGGTAAGATCGCATTGCAATCGGGAGCGGTGGACATCATCGTTTCCGACTGGATTTGGGTGTCCGGCCTACGCGAACAGGGAGCCGATTTTACTTTTTATCCTTATTCGGATATTTCGGGTGCTTTGGTGGTGCCGAGCGATAGCGGCATTCATTCCTTACAGGACCTTAAAGGCAAGCGTCTGGGCATTGCCGGCGGCGAGCTGGATAAAAACTGGCTGTTGCTGCAAACCCTGGCTAAACAACAGCAGGATATCGATCTCGATGCGTCGGTGGAAAAAGTATTCGGCGCGCCTTCGCTGCTTAACGAACAGCTTAAGCAAGGCCGGATCGATGCGCTGCTTAATTATTGGCATTTTGCGGCAAGGCTTGAAGCCGAGGGCTATCGGACGCTGATTGACGGCCGCGGTATTTTACAAGGCTTGGGCATTTCAGAAACCGTCGCCAATCTGGGTTATGTATTTAAACAAAGTTGGGCGGATCGGCATCAACAGGCGCTCAGGCAATTTTTAGACGCCGCCAAACAAGCCAAGCAAACGCTGTGCAGTTCCGATGCTGCGTGGCAAAAAATCATCCCATTGACCCAAACGGATAATGAAACGACCCGAAAGCACCTGCGCCAAAACTATTGTGCCGGTAACATTGAACACTGGGGTGAAAGCAAACAAAAAGCGGCAAAGAAAGTTTATTTACTGCTGCATAAACAGAGTAAACAAGCTTTAACAGGTCAATCGGAACAGCTGCAACAGGGTACTTTCTTCCGGTAAAACGCAAAAACCCTTGGCGCGAAAACTAATAGCGGAATACTATCAGCGATGTAAGACCTTCCCCATGTATTCTTTAAGATTTAGGAGAAAACCATGAAAACAACAGCCCTTACCTGCGTATTAGCGCTCGGCCTTGTAACATCCGCTCATGCCGCAACTCAATCCGTAGATGAGTGCATTGCAGCCGTACAAAAGCAAAAAAGCGGCGAGCTGATTAAACTGGAAAAACTGAACGTAAGCGGCAAACCTTTTTATGAACTTGAAATCAAAGACGCCAAAGGCATTGAATGGGAATTCATGTGCGACGCCAAAACCGGAAAAATTACCGAAACGGAGACTGAAGTCGGCAACGTTGATGACGACGCTTTCAAGAAACACGCTAAACTAACGGAACAAGAAGCCGTGGACATCGCGCTTAAAGCCCACCCCGGCACTGTCCATGAAGTCGAATACGAAATAGAAGAAAATGGCGATGCCAGTTATGAAATCGATATCGTCAACGATAAAGGCATAGAAACCAAAGTCGAAGTCAATGCGGCTAACGGCAAGATTATTGAAGTCTCGACAGAAGCCTGGGAAATCGGCGTAGAGGCCGATGAAAAAAGATAAATGACAATTCTCCCGCTCCACATTTGGAGCGGGAACCCCTACACGCTCCTCCACAATTTTTACGCCAAAAACCCGGCAACTCACGAGAAAAAGAATTTTTCCTATAGCGAATAATGCGGCGTACATGAATAATAGTGCGTTTTGCATGGCATCAATCCGATGCCGCACCTGCCGAGTTTGCAAAATCCATGAGTCTGCGCTACCAAATTAACCTGCGAATTTTGATCTCTTCCCTGTGCATTCTGTTATTGGGCAGTTCGATAGCCATTTGGCAGGCGCGCGATGCGGTGAATAAAGAAGTCGATTCCTCGATCAATCTGGCCGTACAACTGATTACCTTCGGCTTTGCGCAAGCGTCGCCAACGCCGTTTCATGAAACCGATTGGCTGCCGAAGCTTAATTCATTAAATCAAACCCGCCATTTAAGCATTCAACTGAAAGAACCTTCAGGGCAAATCATCAGCTTTGCCCATAAAAACCAGCAAACCCGTCAGGACGAAAAGCCGCCACAATGGTTTATCGATCGGGTTGCGGTTCATTACCCCAAGGTTGAGCATCCCATCACCGGCTTCAACGGCGA
>Ga0265327_10001417_pt1 | contig 30531 bp, 32 predicted proteins | sample 41621metaG_FD_202089 | JGI IMG/M metagenome (GOLD analysis project Ga0265327, IMG submission 202089) | Rhizosphere microbial communities from Carex aquatilis grown in University of Washington, Seatle, WA, United States - 4-16-21 metaG | ecosystem: Host-associated > Plants > Roots > Rhizosphere...
CTGCGCGCCTTTCGCTCCTGGCGGAGCTACGCGACGGGTACCAACCTGGCCGCGTGGCTGGCAACGATCCTGCGCAACATCTACCTCGACGAGGCGCGGCGGCAGAGCCGCCGGCCCGTGATCGAGTCACTCGACGAGCAGGGCGACTACTACCTGTACAACCATCTGGCAGAGACAGCGAAGGAGCCGCAGGAGGCCGTGCTCAACCGGCTCGCCGGCGGCGCGATCGTCGATTCACTGGCAGACGTGCCCCCGACATTCCGCGAGGTGATCGTGCTCGTGGACGTGGGCGGCTTCAGCTACAAGGACGCGGCGGAGATCCTGGACGTGCCCGTGGGGACGGTGATGTCCCGGCTGCATCGCGGCCGTCGGCTCCTGAAGCAGGCGCTCGCGGAGCGCACCCGAGAGGAGAAGGAATGACGGTGACCGATCCGTGCAAGGGCGCGGAGCTCGGGCTGCAGGCCTATCTCGACCGGACCCTGACGCCGGATGAGGTCTCGATGATCGAGGTGCACCTGGGGGAGTGCTCCTACTGCCGCGATCGGTACCACTTCGAGGCCAAGCTGCGCGACACGGTGCGCACGGTCTGCTGCGGCGACCCGGTGCCCGAGGGCCTGGTCGACCGCGTTCGGCTTCACTGCCGCGACTGCGGATAGTCGACGTCGCCGGGAGCGGTGAGATCCCGGCAGTCGATCAGCCGGGTCGGCAGTCTGCGCCCCGGCGTCTCGCCGGTCGCCGGGAGATCGTCCCACAGCGCTCGCGGGATCAGGACCGGGTGCGAGCGCCCGGCGCCGTAGTCGGCGGCGATCGCGTGGGGCGGGTCTCCTGGATCGGCTGCGGCGATCCGCGCGACCGCCCGGGGGTCGAGCCACGGGCCGTCTCCGAGCACCACCAGCGCGGCGTCCAACCCGGTCAGCGCGGCCAGCCCGCAGCGCAGCGATGCCGCCTGGCCGTCCTCCCAGCGGAGGCAGAACAGCGGGCGCGCTCCGTGCAGGTCGACGGTTGCCAACACGTCCCCGGCATGACCGCCGAGCACGACCACCCGCTCGTCGATGCCGGAGGACGCCATCGTCGCCAGCACGACCTCGAGCATCGGCCGTCCGTCGTGATCGTGAAGCTGCTTGACCTTGTCGCCGAACCGGGTCCCGGCCCCGGCCGCCATGACCACAGCGCCGATCACGCGTCCATGACCAGGCACATTGCGATCTGCAGCACCCGGAACAGGTCGCGGGCGCGCTCGGGGTCGTCCCATACGAGCTGCGCGGCGGCCAGCAGCTCCGCCACGTCCGCCAGCGCCGGGTCGCTCTCCGGGTCGCTGGCGCGAGCCGCCAGCATCAGCGCGCCGGGGGTGTCGGGCTGGCGAAGCCAGCGGGTGGTCGCCGCCATCACCAGGTACTCGTGCACCCGCATCCGCTGCAGCGAGAGCCGCATGCTGTCGTCGATCAGCGGCGGCGACATCGCCGGGGCGGGGAGGCCGGCGGCCACCCGCTCGGCGTTCCCCCAGAAGATCGCGGAGACGACCTCCTCGGATGCCCCGATGCGGCGCAGCAACGTGCCGACCTGCAGCTGGCTGACCATGTGCGTCCCGTAGGGCGCGTCGGTCGCGAACAGCACCTGCTCCGGCGCCACCGACGCCAGCAGCGAGCGGATGTCGATCGCGCTCCAGACCGACGTGTCGTAGCAGACGTTCGGATGCGCGGTCAGGATGCGAGAGATCTCCTGAAGGTCGGCGATCGCAGCATGGGCCAGGATCAGCTGGGCGCCCGGATGGCGCTCGACCAGCCGCCGCAGCGGCGTTGCGATGGGCGGCAAGCCGCGACCGGCGTGCACCAGGATCGGCACGGATCGCTCATCCGCCAGGGCAAACACAGGGTCGAGGCCGGCCTCGTCGAACCCGAAACGCTGGGCGCGGGGGTGCAGCTTGATGCCCCGTGCACCGCCGTCGAGACAGCGGGTCGCCTCCTCCAGCGGGGCGTCGGACATGTCCAGCCGGCAGAAGGGCACCAGCATGCCCCCGGACTCTGCGGCCCAGGCCAGGACGCGGTCGTTGGGGATCCGGTAGCGAGGGACGCGGGCGGGGTCGTTGAGCGGGAACACGAACGCGCGGCTGACCCCGTAGCGGTGCATCTGGTCGATCAGCTCCGCCGCCTCCAGGCTGCTGCCGTCCTCGTCCACGCCCAGGTGGGTGTGGGCGTCCCAGATCCGCCCGTCGCCGGGGATCACCTCCGCCCGAGTAGCGTCATGCCGGGCCAGTAGCTCCCCGACCGGATCTCCTTTTCTCACCACGACAAACGCTAGATGATCGAGCCAACTCAGGCGTGCTAGCTTGCCGGTCGATGTCCGAGGCGCTTCTCGTCCACTCCGACTCCGAGCACGATCCGGACATGCTCGCCCTGACCGGCGTTGCGATCGGCGACCCGTTCACCTACATCGAGCTGCCGGACCGGCGGATCGTGGCGATCAGCCTGCTCGACGCGGCGACCATCGAGCGCGAGGCCGGCGTCGATGAGATCTGGCTGGACGACGAGCTCGGCCGCGGCGAGATGGTGCGGTCGGGCATGCCATCCCAGGAAGTGCGCATGGAGCTGGTGCGCCGTGCGGTCGAGCGGGCCGGGCTGAGCTCGGTGACCGTGCCGCCGGCATTCCCCGTGGCTCTGGCGGACTATCTGCGCGGGAAGGGCGTCGAGCTGACGCCCAAGGCGAAGCCGTTCCAGATGCGCCGCCGGGTCAAGGGCGAGCGTGCGCTGGCGGGCATCAGGGCGGCGCAGCGGGCAACCGAGCAGGGGTTCGAGGCAGCGCGCTCGGCCATCGGCGCCGGCTCCCCCGGGCCAGACGGGCTGGTGCTGGAGGGCGAGCTGCTGACGGTGGAACGGCTGGCGGACATCATCTCCACGACGCTGCGCGATGCGGGCTGCGGCGGCGAGCCGCCCCTGATCGCCGCCGGCGGCCGGGGTCTGATCGGCCACGACTCGGCGACCGGCGCACTGATGCCCGGCGAGTCGATCATCATCGACGTCTTTCCCCAGCACCTGGCGAGCCGGATGCACACCGACATGACGCGCACCTTCTGCTTCGGACGGGCCCCGGAGCGGCTGCACTCCATGTACGGGGTGATCCGCGAGGCGCTCCGGCGCAGCGGCGATCAGATCACGGCCGGCGTGACCGGCCGTCACGTCTGGGAGTCCGCGTGCGATGTGATCGAGGATGCGGGATACCGCACGCTGCGCTCGATCGACGACGGCGAGTCGCTGGCTGAGGACTTCTTCCACAGCCTCGGGCATGGGGTGGGCCTCTCGGTGCACGAGGCGCCGCTGCTCGGCATGAGCGGGTCCGACGAGCTGGTTCCGGGCGACGTGCTGGCCGTGGAGCCGGGCGTCTACAAGGCGGGGTTCGGCGGCGTCCGCCTCGAGGACATGGTCGTCGTCCGTGAAGACGGCGCCGAGCTGCTGACCGACTTTCCGTACCAGCTCGAGGTTCACGCCTGATCCGACCACTGGACGGCGGGCGGAACCTGGGTAGGCTAGGTGCGTGCTCGTGAACAGCCCGCCTGCCCCGCCGCCGCCGATCAGCGCATCGTGCGCCCATGCAGCCTCCAGCGCCGGCGCGAGGTGCGGGTTCGTCAGGGTGCCGATCGACCACGCCAACCCGTCCGGTACGAAGATCCGGGTCTACTACGAGTTCTACCCGGCGACGGACACCGGCCCCGTGGTGTCCACGGTGCTCTCGATCGAAGGCGGCCCGGGCTACTCGACCACTGCCGACCGCAGCGGCAGGATCGCGCTCTGGAAGCCGCTGTCCGCGCATCGCAACCTGCTGCTGGTCGACCTCCGCGGTACCGGCCGCTCCGGCGCGCTGGCCTGCAAGGCGTTCGCCGATCACATCCTCGGCTACATCGACCGCGCGGGGCGCTGCGCCCACCAGCTGGGTCCCCGGATCCGCTACTACGACACCTCGCAATCGGTCCAGGACCTGGAGTCGGTGCTGGAGTCGCTGAGGCTGGGCAAGCTCGACCTCTACGGCGATTCCTACGGGTCGTACGCGGCCCAGGCGTTCGCCCTCCGCTTCCCGTGGCGGCTGCGCTCGCTGACGCTGGACAGCACGTATCAGCTGCCGGGGTCGGATCCGGCCTTCGCTGACCTTGCCGGCGCTTCGCGCGACGCACTGGTGCTGAGCTGCGAGCGGACGCCGACGTGCCAGGCTCATCACGACCCGCTGGGCGTGATCGCGGCGCTCGTGCAGCGGGTGCGCCAGCATCCGGTCACCGGCACCGCACCAGACGGCGACGGCCACCTGACTCACGTTGTGGTGACCGAGGACACGGTCGTCCAGGCCGTGCAGTTCGGCTTCGAGTGGCTCGGCGTCTACCGCGACCTGATCCCCGCGGCGCTTGCGGCGCAGCAGGGCGACACTCAGCCGCTGCTCCGCCTGATCGCCGAGACCGAGGCGGTGGACGGCGGCGCCGGTGCTCCCCGGTCGTTCTCCGAGGGACTGTACGACGCGGTGATCTGCCACGACTACCCGCAGCTCTGGCCGGCGAATACGCCGATCTCCCAGCGTCCAGGCGTTGCGGGCCAGGAGCTCGCCCATTACCCGGAATCGGCGTTCTATCCGTTCTCGACGGCCGCCTGGACGGGGACCGACTACGAGGGCGCCCTGGCCTGCCTGAAGTGGCCGGAATCGCCGTCGGCGAGCGACCCGCCGGTTCCTCCGGGGACGCCTTATCCGCACGTGCCGACGCTGGTCATGGCCGGCGACATGGACAACATCACCCCCCTGTCCGACAACAAGATTGTCGCCTCGCGGTTCCCGGACAGCGCGCTGGTCGTCGTCCACAACAACAACCACGTGCAGGCGGAGTACGACGACAACAGCTGCGGCTCTGTGATCTACGAGAACTTCGTCCGCAACCTGACGCCGGGCGACACCTCATGCGCCGCTCAGGTCGCACCCGTCCGGGTGGTGCCCCGCTACCCGCTGGCGCTGCATCAGGTGACCCCCGCGCTTGCCTCGACGGGCAACAAGGCCCCGCTGGTGGCGCGCCGGCTGGCCGCTGCGGCGGCAGCGACGGTCGCCGACGCCATCGACCAGTGGTGGGTCAACTACTCCGGGGCCGATCGCGGCCTGCGTGGCGGCCGCTGGAGCTACCACAGCTTCCCGACCACCGTATTCACGTTCAAGAGCACGCGGTTCGTGCCTGGCGTTGCCGTGTCGGGCACCGCGAAGTGGAACTACGACACCGGGCCGGTCGTCGTCCACGTCATGGTGCGGGGAGGCGGGACGTCCGGCAACCTGGCCGTGCACTGGTCGATGCAGGGTCCGGCGGCCCAGGCCGTCATCACCGGCCGGGTCGGCGGAGCGGCGCTGCGGGCGCACATGCTCGCGCCCTGACGCTGGAGCGGGTCTGCTTCTCTAGCCGGCCATCGCGTCGAGGAACCGCTGGGGGTCGTCGAACGGCCCGACCAGGGCGAAGTTGAGCCCGTCGTCGACGATCACCTGGCGGGCGACGCGCTGGACGTCGGCTGCGGTGATGGCCTCGATGCCCTCGAGCACTTCCTCCGGCTCGGCGAGGGTGTCCTCCAGCACCTCGCGGCGGAGCCCGAACATGAGCAGCCCCCTGGGATCCTCGAGCTGGAGCACGAGTCGCCCCTTGAGGTAGTTCTTGCACCGTCGCAGCTCGTCGTCGGGTACGGGCTCCGAGGCCATCTTCCGGAACTCGCGGGTGATGGTCTGCACGGCGCTGTCGATCCGCTCGGTGTCGACGCCGGCCTGCGAGAACAGGGTGCCGGTGTCGTGATAGGCCTGGTGATGGCCGAACACGTAGTAGGCGAGCCCGAGTCGCTCTCGCACCTCGAGGAACAGACGCGAGGACATGCCGCCGCCGAGCACTGCCGTCAGCAGCTGCATGGCGTAGCGATCGGGGCTCGCGGTCTGGATGCCGCGGACGCCCAGCCGCAGGTGGGCCTGGTCGGAATCGCGGGTGTCGAGCTGCACGCGGGGCTCGGTCTGGACGAAGCTCGCCGGCGACGGTGCGCCGCTCTCGCGGTCCTCGAGATGGCCGAACTGGGCCTCGACCTCGCCGATGAAGGCGTCGTCGACGGCGCCGCCCGCACCGACCACCAGTCGCCGCGGCGTGTACCAGGAGTCCAGATAGTCCAGGAAGGTGCCGCGCTCAGCCGCGCGAATCGTCGCCTTGGTGCCGATGATGTCCCAGCCAAGCGGCTGGTCGCCGAACAGCAGCGACTCGTACACGCTGTCCACGTGGTCGCGCGGTGTGTCGACGTACATGTTCAGCTCCTCGACGATGACGCCCTTCTCGCGCTCGATCTCGTCGGGGTCGAACTTCGACCGGAGGAGTTGGTCGGCCAGCACGTCGAGCGCCAGCGTGCGGTGCTCTGCCGCGCACTTGATGTAGTAGCCGGTGTATTCCTTGCTGGTGAAGGCGTTGAACTCGCCGCCGATGCCGTCGACCTCGGCGGAGATGTCCTTCGCCGTCGGGCGGTTCTCGGTGCCCTTGAAGAACATATGCTCGGAGAAGTGGGCGATGCCACTGGTCTCTCGGGTCTCGTAGCGGCTGCCTGCCGCGACCATCACCATCACCGCGACGGACTTGGCGCCCGTCATCGGGTGGGTGACGATGCGCAGGCCGTTGTCGAGTGTTGTGCGCTTGAACATGGCGGGGATCCTAGACGCTCCCCGCGTTGTCTCAACTGTTCGCGCGACAGCTCTCGGCGATCATCGTGGGATCGCCCGCAGCAGCCCGGGCGTACATCCGCTTCATGTACACCAGACCGCCATCGCTGGCCAGCACCTCGACGGGAGGCTTGACCGACGCCGGCGGGGCGACGTTCTCTGACGAGCCGGGCGGGGCCACGACAACGTGGTTGGCGAGCAGGTCGGTCAGCGCAACGTGTGCGCGCTGCTGGGCGGAGACGTCGCCCGTGTGGATGGCGTGCGCCCAGTAGCACTCCCACGATGTCTGGGCGATGCCCACGGCCATGCCGCCGGGCTCGTAGGTGCTGGTGACGGTGTTCGGCGGGAACGTCCGCTCCGGCCAGGAGACGCCGGGAGGCAGGGTGAGGTCGCTCTGAGCTGCGACGTACAGCTTCTGCCACTGGCGGTTGGTCTTGACCAGGCTGGCGGCGTCATGCCATCCGAAGAGATTGGTGAAGGCGTAGGCCGAGCCGGCGGTGAGCACGATCGCCGTGCCGATCGAGACGGCTACCAGAACGGCGCGCCGGTGGGCGGGCCGCCGCCGAGTGGCGGTGTCCCGGGGTTCTGCGATGATCGCGGCGAACAGCTCGTCGGGATCATGGGTGAGAGGCGCGGGCGCCGGCCGGGCGCGGCGCAGGCGTTCCATCGACTGGTTCATGTTGACCTCATTCGGATCACGTCGGGCGTCACGGGGGTGGCGGTAGCCTCGAGGGCTCGCTGGAATCGGCGGCGGGCGCGGAACAGGCGCACCCGGAAGGCCACGGGGCTGACACCCAGCGCGGCTGCGGCCTGAGCGGGCGAAAGGTCGTCCCATGCGACGAGCAGCAGGGCTTCGCGGTCGAGCGGGCCGAGCTCCAGCAGCGCCGCTGTGACCACGGTGTCGCCGCTCTCCACCGCCTCCAGCCCGGGATCGCCGGCGGACTCCGGCTGCAGCGGGGGCTGCCGGCGGGCGCGGCGGCGTTCCGCCAGGAGCAGGTTGCGAGCCGTCACGAACAGCCATGGCCGCGGGTTCTCCGGAGGGATCGCGTCGAGCTTGCGCCAGGCGATGGTCATCACCTCGGCGGCGATTCCTTCGGGGTCCAGACTGCCGCGGCGGTGGGCGTAGTTGGCGACCGCCTGCAGGTGCGCGAACACCGGCCGGAATCGCTCCTCGGGTGTGACGGACTGCGTGCTCATACCCCTACGTGTCGCGGCCACCCCCTGACGTTACACCTGCATGTGCAAGACTCACGCCCCGGGGGGAATGCTCTCGACCTTGGAGGCGTGCCGTGATCGCAGAGACCATCGACATCGCGACGTCTGACGGCGCGGCCGATGTGTTCGTCGCGCGGCCGGACGGTGACGGTCCTCACCCCGCGGTGATCCTGTATACGGATGCGTTCGGGATCCGCCCGGCGCTCGAGGAGCATGTGAAGCGGCTGGCCCGAAACGGGTACTACGTGGTCGCGCCCAACGTCTTCTACCGGTCGCGGCGGGCGCCGGTGCTCGACGATCTCGAGGAGCTGATGGGATCCGAGGATCGGTCAGCGCTCTTTGCCCAGCTGCGGCCGATGATGGATCTGATCACTCCGGAGGCGGCGCACGCGGACTCCGAGGCGTGGCTCGAGTTTCTGCGCGGCGACGCCCGCGCCGAGCAAGGCGGGTTCGGGACGGTCGGCTACTGCCTGGGCGGTCGCCTCAGCCTGCGGATGGCGGGCGAGTTCCCCGACGCCGTAACCGCGGCGGCGAGCTTCCACGGCGGCAACCTGGCGACCGACCACGAGGACAGCCCGCACCTGGCCGCGGTGATGGCGTCAGCCGAGCTCTACATCGGTCACGCGGACAACGACGGGTCGATGCCTCCCGAGCAGATGGCGAAGCTGACCCAGGTGCTGGCGGAGGCGCACGTCCGCCACACGGCCGAGCTGTACGCGGGCGCGCCGCACGGCTGGACGCAGACCGACATGCGGGCGTACGACGAGCCCTCGACCGAGCGGCACTGGCTGCGCCTGCTCGACCTGTTCGAGCGCGTGCTCTAAGAACACGCGCTCTCGATCTCGGCGAGCTTACGCTCGAGCAGCCGCCGCTCTGCGTCGGTGGGATCGAGCTCCAGCGCGCGGCGGTAGGCGTCGCCGGCCTCGGCCGTACGCCCGATCCGCTGCAACAGGTCGGCCCGTGTCGAGTGCAGGTAGCGGTAGTCCGCGAGCGGAAGCTGCTCGACGATGGCCAGGCCCGCCTGGGGTCCCTCCGCCTCCGCCACCGCCACGGCCCGGTTCAGCTCGACGACCGGAGACGCCGTCAGCCGTGCAAGCTCGCCGTAGAGGGCGGCGATCTGGGGCCAGTCCCGCGGCTCCTCCGCATGCAGCGAGGCGATCGCGGCCTGGACGACGTAGGGGCCGCTGCCGCGCAAGGCGAGAGCTCGGTCGAGAAGGGCTCGGCCTCCCGCGATCTGCCGGTCGTCCCACAGCTCGTGATCCTGTTCCGCCAGCAGCACCAGTTCGCCGCCCCGGAACCGTGCGGCACGGCGGGCGTCCAGCAGCAGCATCAGCGACAGCAGGCCGAGCACCTCCGGCTCGTCGGGCATCAGCTCCGCAAGCGCCCGCCCCAGCCGGATGGCCTCGGTGTTGAGGTCGCTGCGGCCTCCGTAGCCCTGGTTGAAGATCAGGTAGACGACCGCCAGCACGGCCGCCAGGCGGTCGGGCAGCAGGTGGTCGTCCGGCACCCGGAAGGGGATCCCGGCAGCGCTGATCTTGCGCTTGGCGCGCACCAGCCTCTGGGCCATCGTCGCCTCGGGGACCAGAAAGGCTCCGGCGATCTCCGCGGTGCTGAGACCGCCGAGCGTTCGCAGGGTGAGCGCCACCTGGGCGTCAGTCGCGAGCGCCGGGTGGCAGCAGGTGAAGACGAGCTCGAGGCGCTCGTCGGGAAACGTCGATTCGTCCATCGGATCCTCCGTCGCCTCGGGGACGACGAGCTGCCGGGTCTTGCGTGCCAGCGTCTGGTTGCGTCTGATGCGGTCGATCGCCCGGTTCCGCCCGGTGGATACCAGCCACGCGCCTGGGTTCGCCGGTATGCCTTCCCGGGGCCAGCGCTTGGCCGCCGTCGCGAACGCCTCCTGGGCGGCCTCCTCGGCGAGGTCGAAGTCGCCGAGGAAGCCGATCAGGGCGGCCAGGACGCGACCCCACTGGTCGCGGAACACCTGGTCGAGGGCTTCTACCACTGCACGATCGGACGGATCTCGATCGCCCCGCCGAGGCGGGCGGCGGGGATCCTCCCGGCCAACTCGATCGCGGCGTCGAGGTCATCCGCGTCGAAGAACAGGTAGCCCCCCAGTGCCTCCTTGGTCTCGACGAACGGGCCATCGGTGGTCAGCGTGTTGCCGTTCTGTACCCGGACGGTGGTCGCGGTCGCCGGCTCGCCGAGCCCCTCTCCCGCAGTCACGCCGGGGGTCTGGTTGAGGGCCTGGTAGTCGGCGTAGACCTGCTTCTGCTCTTCCTCCGAGAGCGTCGCCCAGGCCTCGGGATCGTTCGGGGTGGGCGTGGTCCCCTGATGGATCAGGAGCATGTAGCGCATCGGTGTCCTCCTCGGTTGGTGTCGCCGTCGCCTCTAGACGAACAGGAGGGATCGAATTCGACAGGCGCTCAGCGCGCGTAGACGGAGACGTGAAGCCGGCTGGCGCCCGTGAACGGCTCGCCGCTCCAGCCACCCCAGCGCTCATGCAGTCGCAGTCCGGCGATGTGGGCCATCAGATCGAGCTCCGATGGCCACGCGTAGCGGAGCACAACGGGGTTCAGCCGGATGCCGGACGTGCTCAAGGCAACGTGGTTCTTCTCCAATCGCTGCCCGACCGGGTCGTGGCGGGCGACGTCGAGCCAGACCTTGTCCACCCGGACTTCCTCCGCGTCCACGTACTGGTCGTCGCGCAGCCGGTGGAGGTAGCCCGGGGTGAAGGCCTCGATCGCGAAGACGCCGTCGTCGGTCAGGTGGGTGGCGACGTTCTCGAAACAGCGCACCTGCTCGGCCTGGTCGCGGAGGTTGTAGAGCGTGTTGAAGACGACGTAGATCAGCCGGTAGCTGCCGGCGACGTCGACATCCGCGAAGTTGCCGATGCTGACATCGAGCCCATCGCCTCCGGGCTTCTCGCGCAGACGGTCGACCATCGCCTCGGAGATGTCGATCCCGTCGACGGCGACGCCGCGGGCCGCCAGCGGGAGCGCGATCCGCCCGGTGCCGATGGCGAGCTCGAGTGCGCGTCCGTCACCCGCCAGCCGGGCCAGGAACGCCGAGGCAGCGTCCTCGTCGCCTCGTAGCTCGCTGTCGTAGCCGGCGGCGACGTCCGTATCGAAGCTCATGGCGGGGTCGTAGCGCTCCACGGCGGTGATCCTACTGGGGTTCCTGGTGCGGTCTATCGTGTCGTTCGCGATGGGCAGACTTCTGTATTCGGTGCTGGCGTCGCTCGACGGTTACGTGGCCGATGCCGACGGCCGGTTCGAGTGGGCAGCGCCGAGCGACGAGGTGCATGCGTTCGTCAACGATCTCGAGCGCGAGGCGGGCACCTACCTGTACGGCCGCCGCATGTACGAGACGATGGCGGTGTGGGAGGTCATGCCGCTGGAGGACGAGCCGGCAGTCATGCGGGACTACGCGGCGATCTGGCGCGCCGCCGACAAGGTCGTCTATTCGTCCCGGCTGGAGCAGGTCTCGAGCGAGCGCACCCGGATCGAGCGCACGTTTGATCCCGAGGCGGTGCGCAGCATGAAGGAGCAGGCAAGCCGCGACCTGACCGTCGGTGGCCCGGGCCTGGCCGCTCACGCCATCCGGGCCGGACTGGTCGACGAGTTTCACCTGTTCCTGGTGCCGGTGATGGTCGGCGGCGGGACGCCGGCGCTGCCGGCCGATGTCCGGATCGACCTCGAGCTGGTGGACGTTCGTCGCTTCGACAACGGCACCGTGTTCCTCCGCCACCGCGTCAGGTGACGTCGCGCGCCGCGTGTGCGGACGAGTACACGGCGTTCCGGCAGATGCGGCCGTCGCGGATCAGGATCAGGTCGATCCCGTCCCACTCCAGCACCCGGCCGGTGTCCGGGTGGGTGCCCCGCGCGGTCCACTCGGCGGTCAGGTGATCCTCGCCTGCCCGGAGTCCGCCTTCGGGCTCCCGGAACCGCATGTCAGGCCACCGCGCGAAGATCGCCGCGATGTGCGCCCGGGCGGCGTCGGCGCCCTCGATGCGCTCGCCGGCGGTGACGTTTTCGAACACGAAGTCGGGTGTGACCAGCGCCATGATCGCGTCGATGTCGCGGGCGAAGAACGCATCACGGTACTGGAGGCCGAGGTCGAGAGCCTGATCCGGTTCCATGCGTGGTCAGTCTAGGGTAGACCCCGTGAGAATTCTGGTCGCCCGCTGCGAGATCGCCTACCACGGGCGGGCTGCCACGCGCCTGGGCTCCGGTGACCGCGTGATCCTGTTCAAGGACGACGGCGCACTCTGTGTCCATGCGGACAACGGGTTCAAGCCGATCAACTACATGGCCGGGCCGACGACGGTCAGCGAGGAAGGCGACGTGATCCGGGTGTACCGGCCGGCGTCCGACGAGTCGCTGGTGATCGTGCTGCACGAGGTGTACGAGGACAGCCGCCGCGCGCTGTCCGACGACGCGGTGCTGGAGCGCGACGGCGCCGAGCGGCAGATCCACGTGCTGCTGGAGCGCGCGCCGGAGACGATCGAGCCCGGGCTGACCGTGCTCGAGCGGGAGCGGTTCACCGACGTCGGGCCGGTCGACCTGTTCTGCCGGGATGCCGAGGGGCGTACGGTGGTTGTCGAGGTGAAGCGGGTGCGGGCGGTCGCCGCGCATGTCGAGCAGCTCACCCGCTATTGCGAGCGCGTCGATCTCGATCCAGCGCACGCGCCCTGCCGCGGGATCCTGGTGGCGCCGGAGATCGCGCCCCAGGCACGCGTCATGTGCGACGCCCGCGGCTATCGGTTCGTCGAGATCGACTATGCGGTGCTGAAGGGCGAGGCGGAGGCCGAGCTCACGCTGTTCGAGTGAACTCCAGACGGTAGGGCGTGCCGGTCGGCTCCACCACCGCATCGCGGCCGGCCTCGACCCGCACGGTCACCGGCGCCAGGACGTTGGGCAGCTCGGTCGGGTACCAGTTCCGGGCGACCGGAACCACGATGAAGCTGGCGCCCCGCTCACCGATCGCCGAGAAGCCGGCCGACGGAGGGTCGCCGTCCCAGGTGCTGATGCCGGCGGCCTGCTCCAGCTCTGCGGCGGTCGCCAGCACGTCGGGAACGGGAAGCCCGAGCTCGGCGATGCAGGTCAGGTCGGCGCCGCCCCGGAAGACGTCCGCGTGGTCGAGGCCGTGCAGGGCGATCAGCTCGATCACGTTGTCCGCCGGATCCAGGGTGTAGCAGGCTTCCCCATCCCAGTCGCTGAAGGCGAACCGGTCGTTCCCGTCCTCGGTCAGAAGATCGGCGCGCTCGGCCAGCCACGCACGAGCCTCCTCGAAGCGGTTCCCCGGTACCCCGAAGGCAACGTGATAGGAGCCTTCACCAGGATGGAAGCGGAGCACCGAGCGGCCGCAGTCGACCACGAGCGCGTCATCGCCGGCGTGCTCCGCCGGCAGTTCCAGGACGCGCGAGTAGAACACCCGCTGATCCTCGAGTGACGGCGTGAGCAGGGCGACGTCGGCGAGCAGCATTGCCCTACAGCGACGCCACGGCCTCGAGGAAGCGGTCGATCTCCTCGGGCGTTGTGTAGTGGGCGGCGCCGACCCGTACCGCTCCACCGCTGTCCTCGAGTCCCAGCCGCTGCATCAGCTCGAGCGCGTAGTAGTTGCCGTCCCAGACGTAGATCCCCTGGTCGCCCAGCGCCGCCGCCACCTCGGCCGGAGCGTGGCCGGCCACGTTGAACGTCGCCGTCGGTACCCGGCGGCTGAGGTCGCGTGTGCCGTAGGCGCTGACGCCGTCGATCGCGTCGAGGCCGCCGATCAGCCGCTCGGCGAGCGTGTGCTCGTAGGCGGTCACGTTTCCCATGCCCACCGACTCGAGGTACGCAACCGCCGCCGCGGTGCCCGCGATCCCTTCCAGGTTGACGGTGCCGGTCTCCCACGAGCCCGGGACGTCGTCGGATGCCGGACGCACCTTGTAGGGCCGGTACCGCTCGAGCAGCTCCCGGCGCCCGAACAGGATGCCGACGTGCGGGCCGAAGAACTTGTAGGCGGAGCAGACGAGGAAGTCGCAGCCGACGGCGCCCACGTCGATCTCCCCGTGGGGCGCGAAATGCACCGCGTCGATGTAGCTGAGCGCGCCGGCCTGGCGGGTCAGCTCGGACATGCGCCGTACGTCGTTGACCGTCCCCGCGCCGTTCGACGCCCAGCCGAACGCTGCGACCTTCGTCCGGTCGGACAGCTTCGCGGCGAAGTCGTCGAGATCGACGAGACAGGCCTCGGTGTCGATGTCGGCCACCCGGACGGTCATGCCCCGGTCGGCAGCCGCCAGCATCCAGGGGGACACGTTGGCGTCGTGGTCGAGCCCGGTCACCAGCACCTCGTCGCCCGGCCCGCAGTCGCGCAGCAGCGTCCGCGACGCGTGGAACGTCAGCGTGGTCATGTTGGCGCCGAAGGCGATCTCATTGCCGGTGTCGGCGCCGAGGAAGCCGGCGACGGTGTCACGTGCGCTCTGGAGCGTCGCGTCGCTCAGGAGGGAGGTCTCGAACGGGCCCCCCAGATTCGCGTTGCGGTCACGCCAGTACCGGGCGACCGCGTCGTAGACCGACTGGTGAACCTGCGTCCCTCCGGGGCCGTCGAGGTAGATCCGGCCGTCGCGGAGAGAGGGAAACTGCGCCCGTAGCTCGGGCGTTGCGAGGATTGGTGACGTCGTGCTCATCGGCAGAGTTTACGATGCCTGCGATGAGACTGGTGATCCTAGGTGGAGGACCGGCCGGGTACGCGGCTGCCGCAACTGCCGCGTTCCTCGGCGCCGACGTCACGCTGGTCGAGGAGCAGCAGCTCGGCGGCAACTGCACGATGACCGATGCGATCCCGTCAAAGACGCTGCTGACAACGGCCGACACGATGCTCGACATCGCGCGGGCCGAGGAGGACGGGGTCGACTTCGTGCGGGGGATGCCGGTCGTCAACCTGCGCCGTACGCTGGCCCGCGCGCGTGCCGTCGCGCTGCACCAGAGCCGCGGTGTGCGCGAGCGGATGGATGGGATGAACGTCCAGGTGCTGCCCGGCCAGGGCCGCGTCACCGGCCCCGACACGCTGGTTGTCAACGTCGACGATCGCGACGTCGAGGTGCAGTTCGACGCGCTGCTGGTGTGCACCGGCGCATCTCCCTTCGTGCCACCGTTCGCCCGCCCCGACGGCGTTCGGGTGCTGACCACCCGCCAGGTGTTCGACCTGCGCGACCTGCCCGAGCACCTGGTGGTACTGGGCGCCGGGCCCACCGGCTGCGAGTTCGCCGACTTCTTCTCCCGCTGCGGCTCGCGGGTCACGCTGATCTCGGCCCGTGACCAGATCCTGCCGAACGACGACCCCGACCTGGCCGAGGTGCTGGAGGAGGTGTTCCTGCGCCGGGGGATGGACGTGATCAAGAACGGGCGCGCCGCCGCTATCGACACCGAGAATCAGCACGGCGTCCGGGTGGTGCTGGAGGACGGCCGCGAGCTGGACTGCAGCCACGTGCTCCTGTGCATCGGCATGCGGCCCAACACCACGGGCCTTGGGCTTGAATCCGCCGGCGTTGAGTTCGGCGATCGCGGGGCGCTCCCCGTGGACGAGTTCTGCACGACGAACGTTCCGCACATCTACGCCTGCGGCGACGTGACCGGGCAGATCATGCTCGCCAACACAGCCTCGATGCACGGCCGCACCGCGGCGATGAAGGCGGTCGGCGTCCCCACCGATCCGATCAGCTACACGGGCGTTGCCTGGTGCGTGTTCACCCGGCCCGAGATCGCCAAGGCGGGCATCTCGGAGCGAGATGCACGGATCAGCGGCACGCAGGTGCAGGTCACCAAGCACCTGATCCGGGCGAACCCGCGAGCCGTCATGGAGGGCGAGACGGACGGAATCATCAAGCTGCTCTGCGATCCCGACACCGGCACCGTGCTCGGCGGCGCCATGGTCGGGTTCCGCGCCAGCGAGGTGATCACGACGGTCGCGCTGGCCGTGCACGCCAAGCTGCACGTCCAGGCGCTGGCCGAGACGGCGGCGGTCAACCCGTCGATGTCCGAGAGCCTGCAGCGGACCGCGGAGAAGGCCGCCGAGGGCATGCTCGGCGTCTCTCGCGTCACCTTGATGGCCTAGCCCTCTCGGACCTCGATCCGCAGCCCGGGGTGGGCGACGTCGACGGTGCCCGGAAATACCGCGCGCGCGTCGCTGAGCACGCGCTCCTCGCCGCTCTCGGCCGGCACGTGGGTGAGCAGCAGCCGGCCCGCACCCGCCTCGACAGCGGTGACCGCGGCCTCGGCCGGGGTCATGTGGCCGCGCTCGGGGTCGTCCGCAGTTGCATTGGGCAGCGAGGCCTCGCAGATGAACAGCTCCGCGCCCCTGGCGAAGTCCGCCAGTCCGTCCAGCGGGCCGGAGTCCGCGGAGTAGACCAGCGTTCGCCCGCCGCACTCGATGCGGATCGCGTAGCAGACCGTGTAGTGGCGGGTGGCGAGAAAGCTCAGCCGTAAGTCGCCGATCTGAAGCGGCGCAGCGGGGTCGAACTCGGTGATTGCGTACGCGTCGTCGAACGTGGCAACGGTGCCACCCCAGCTGCGGGCCACGCTGTCCAGCACGTCGCGGCCGCCCGGGGGAAGGTGGAGATCCGGCTGTTGGCGGGTGTTCCAGTTGCCGAAGAGATACGCATAGTGGAGCGGTACGAGGTCGAACCAGTGGTCGGCGTGGAAGTGGCTGATCACGATCGCCGTCAGCGGCCCCGGATCACGGGCGCGCAGCTCCGCCGCGATGCCCGAGCCGCAATCCATCAGCAGCCGCGTTCCGTCCGACTCGACGACGTAGCCGCTGGCCGCCTGCCCGGGGTTCGGCCAGGCCGGGCTGCCTCCCAGCACCGTGAGTGCGAGCGACATCTACATGCCCATCGCGTGGTAGCCGGAGTCGACATAGAGCGTCGTGCCGGTCACCATCGAGCCGAGCGGGCTGCACAGGTAGAGCGCCGCGTTTCCAACGTCCGCTGCGCTGATGTTGCGACCCAGCGGGGAGCGCTCCTCGATCACCGTCTCCATGTCCGCGAAGCCGGGGATCCCCTTGGCCGCCAGGGTGCGCACCGGGCCAGCGGAGATGGCGTTCACGCGGATCGCGGCCGGCCCCAGTTCGTAGGCGAGGTAGCGGACAGAGCACTCGAGAGCAGCCTTGGCGACGGCCATCACGTTGTACTTCGGGAACGCCCGCTCGCTGGCCATGTAGGTCATCGTGACCATCGACCCGCCTCCGCGGGCCGTCATCAAGGGCTCGGCCGCGCGGGCCATCGCGACCATCGAGTACGCGGACACGTCGAGTGCCGTCAGGAACGCCGCCCGGGAGGTGTCGGTGAACCGGCCCTCGAACGACTCGGCCGGCGCAAACGCGATCGAGTGGGCCATCACGTCGAGCCCACCGGCACGCTCGCCGATCTCGGCGAATGCGCGGTCGATGCTCGGGTCGTCGGTGACGTCGCACTCGACCACGATGTCGGAGCCGACCGTCTCCGCCAGCTTCCGCACGCTCTCTTCGAGGCGCTCGCCCTGATACGTGAACGCCAGGGAGGCGCCGGCGCTGTGAAGCGCCTGGGCGATCGCCCAGGCGATCGACCGTTTGTTGGCAACTCCGGCAACGAGGGCGATCTTGCCCTCCAGGATCCGCTCGCTCACCGCAACGACACCTCCGGTTGGGTCGACGCCACGCTATCAGAGCAGGATTCGGCCCAGCGGCCCCGTAGGAGGTCGGCGTGACCCGCACGCAGAAGCTGGCGCTCGCAGGCTCGGGGACGCTGCTGGTCGTGCTGCTCGTGGTCGCCGGGTACGTGTTCGCCACCTCGTCGAGCTCGAGCACCGGCGGGTCGGGCCCGGGCTCGTCGGCAGGCTCGTCGTCCTCGCCGCCAACATCCGGCACACCCGCTTCCCTGGTAGCGCTGCAGCGCGTGTCGTTCAGCTCCGGCCCGGATCCCGCGAGGGGCTGGGACACCAACGTGGCGCTCGTCTTCCAGGGGTCGAGGGCTCCCCGCTCGACCGTCCACCCGGGAGGGCCGGCCGGCTCGTACACGCTCACCTTCAACCAGGAGATAGCCGTCGACCCGAGGGTGCTGAGCGCTGCCAACCGCGCCGCTGCGCCGTACCTGGTTCATCTGTCCTGGAACTCCGGGGCGCACGCGGTCACCATCCGCGCGACGGCCTTCACCGGCGGGATCACCCCGGTCTCGGGCACCTTCCAGAACCGCTCGACCCTGCGCCTGGTGCGGCAGCCGACTCCCGTCACGAGCAACAACTGCCTGGCGCTGACGAAGCCGCGGCCGTTCATGGCGCTGACCGGTATCAGCGTGGCCAGTGGCACCGCAAACGTGTTCGAGGGCGGCCCGTTCACGATCGCCGCCCGGGTGCCGGGCGTGGGGGAGGCGATCACCAAGGTCAAGGTGCAGAGCGGGCCGGTGCGGTTCACCAAGGGCTACGCCCTGCCTTCGCTCCCGGGTCCGGCCGAGGGCCTGGTCGCCGCCTGGGACACATCGCCCAAGGACGGCAGCGTGATCTGCCTCGTCCACATCCCGGTCTACTTCACCCACGGGGAATAGCGAGAGCTACGACTCGATCCGGCGCTGCTCCTCGAGCCGCTCGAGGCGGTGGTTCACGAACGTGTCGTAGGCGTGGAAGGCAAGCACCGCGCCCCAGGGCAGCAGTACCAGAACCGGCCAGAACCATCCCTTGCCCAGCACGATCCAGAGAATCCAGAGCACCACCGCGATGATCGCGAAGCTGAAGACGTCGTGTGTGAACTCTGCCCGCTTGCGCTGCTGGCGGGTGAGCGGCTCCAGGTGCCGCTGGCGGCGGCCGAGCTTGGGCAGGTCCTCGGTGAGCTTCTTCAGATCGCCGCGCACACGGGCCCCGAACGCCGCGGCCAGCCGGTCGTCCAGCTCCTCGGGCGTGAGGCGGCCCTCTGCGCAGTGGTCGCGGAGCTGCGCGGCCACCTCTTCGCGCTCGGCGTCGGACGCACGCATCAGTTCCGACTTGCTCACCCAGTCAGTATGGCTCAGTGCGTCCGCGTCCGCTAGCGGGCTTCTGCCAGCCGTCCGACGACCGCCGGGTCCTCGAGCGAGGAGAGGTCGCCTGGATCCTCGCCCAGCGCCGCCGCGCGGACGGCACGGCGCACGATCTTGGCGCTGCGGGTCTTCGGCAGCGCCCCCACGAAGTGGATCTCCGACGGCGCGAACGGCTTGCCCAGCTCGCGGGTGATCTCGTTGCGGATCTCCGCCCGCACCGTCTCCAGCCCGTCTTCGCCGACGTCGGGCTGCAGGACGCAGTACACGACCGCGACCTCGCCCTTGACCGCGTGGGGGACCCCGACCGCGCAGGCCTCGACCACCGAGGGGTGGGCGACTGCCGCCGACTCGTATTCGGCCGGGCCGATTCGCTTGCCGGCGATGTTCAGGGTGTCGTCGGAACGGCCGTGGAGGTACCAGCAGCCGTCCTCGTCGATCGAGGCCCAGTCGCCGTGGACCCAGACCCCAGGGAACCGCGACCAGTACGCGTCGAGGTAGCGCTGGGGATCGCGCCAGACGCCGCGGGTCATGCTCGGCCAGGGCTTGCGACAGATCAGCTCGCCGACCTCGCCGGGCGCCACCGGAGCGCCGGCGGCATCGACGACGTCCATGTCCAGGCCCAGCGACGGTGCTCCCAGCGTGCACTCCTTGAGCGCCATCACCGGCATCGCCGACAGGAAGCATGCGCCTACCTCGGTGCCGCCGGACAGGTTGATGATCGGGCAGCGGGCCTCGCCGCCGACCTCGAACAGCCAGCGGTAGGGCTCGGGGTTCCACGGCTCGCCGGTCGAGCCCAGCATCCGCAGCGAGGAGCGGTCGTGGGCGGTGACGAACTCGTCGCCGTGCGACTGGAGGGCCCGGATGAGGGTGGGCGAGACGCCCAGGAACGAGATCCGGTGGCGCTCCACGAGCTGCCACATCCGCCCGGGGTCGGGGTAGTCGGGTGCCCCCTCCGACACGAACAGGGTCGCGCCCAGGGCGCCGGCACCGACGACGATCAGTGGGCCCATGATCCACCCCATGTCGGTCATCCAGGTGAAGACGTCATCCGGGTGGACGTCGCACTGGAAGGCGCACTCCTCGGCGATCTTGACCAGGAAGCCGCCGTGGACGTGGACGGCCCCCTTCGGCCGCCCGGTGGTGCCGGAGGTGTAGATCACCATCATCGGCGTTTCCGGATCGAGCGCCGGAGCTTCGAGGTCCGTACGCTGGCGGTCGACCAGGTCGCGCCAGTGGTGATCACGTCCCGCCTGCATCGCCGGATCGGTGCCGAGGCGGTCAGTGATGATCACGTGGCGGACGCCGGGGACGTCGGCCAGCGCCTGGTCTGCGGTCTCCTTCATCGACACCGGCCGGCCGCGGCGGGGGACGGCGTCGGCGGTGATCAGCACCACCGCGTCGGCGTCGGCCAGGCGGGCTGCGACCGCGGTGGCTGCGAAGCCCGAGAAGATCGGGACGACGATGGCACCGATCTTGCACACGGCATAGAACGCGACCACGACCTCGAGCCCCATCGGCAGGTAGAGGCCGACCGTCTGGCCAGGCGCGACGCCCAGCTCGAGCAGTGCGTTGGCGAGCTGGTTCACCCTCGCCTCCAGCTCCGCATAGGTGACCCGCTGAACCTCCCCGTCCTCGGACTCGGCAATCACCGCGACACGGTCGGGCGCGGTGCGGGCGTGGCGATCGACGCAGTTGTGGGTGAGGTTGATCGTGCCCCCGCCGAACCACGTCGCCCACTCGGGGCCTCTGGACGTGTCGAGAACGCGCTCGTACGGGGTGAAGAACTCGATCCCCAGGTGGCGCACGGCGGCGTCCCAGAACCACTCGGTGTCCTCCGCCGAGCGGCGGCGCAGCTCGCGCCAGTCGTCGATCCCGTGCTCGCGCATGAACGCCGTGACGCGGGCGCGGTCGATCGTCTGCTGCTGCGGCGTCCAGATGACCGGCGGGGATTGCAACGGCATTGCTCGATGCTATCCGGTAGGTCGCTGAGCGATCACCGCCGGCTCCCATCGAGTAGGTTCTCCGCGTGACCCGCGAGCTTCCGATCGGCGACGCCGCCCGTGCCCTCGGCGTCAGCGTCGACACGATCCGGCGCTGGGAGCGCACCGGCCGGATCCGCACGGCGCGCGACGACCGCAACCATCGCGTCATCCCGGAGTCGGAGGTGCGCCGCCTGGGCGGGCACATCACCAAGCCGGTCGACCGCTCGTTGTCGGCTCGCAACCGGTTCGAGGGAGTGATCACGTCGGTCGAGGTGACCGGCGTCGTCGCCCAGGTCGAGATCGAGGCAGGGCCCCACCACATCGTCTCGATCGTGACCCGCGACGCCGTGGAGGAGCTCGGCCTGAGGCCCGGCGTGTCGGCGGTCGCCACCGTCAAGGCGACGTCGGTGATGGTGCGTCGGCCGTAGGGCTCTGGGCTCCCCCAGTCGCATGCCGGACGTCCTGATCGCCCCCGACAAGCTGCGCGGGACGTACACCGCCGTCGAGGCAGCCGAGGCGCTGGCGCGCGGCTGGCGGGAGGTGCGCGACGACCCGCTGCGGCTGCTGCCTCTGGCCGACGGCGGAGAGGGGACGGCCGCGGCCCTGCTTGCGGTGCGGGGCGGCCGGTGGGAGACCGCCGACGTCCATGACGCCCTGGGCCGGCCCTGCAGGGCCCGGTTCGCGGTGCTGGACGGCGGAGACGCGGTGCTCGACGTTGCCGAGGCGTGCGGGCTGTGGCGAGTGGCGGACGTCCCGCGCGACCCGATGGCCGCCTCGTCGTTCGGCGCCGGCGAGCTGATCCGGGCGGCGTTTGCCGGCGGGGCCGGACGCGTCGTGGTCGGCGTCGGCGGAACGGCCAGCAGCGACGGCGGCGCCGGGCTGCGCGAGGCACTCGGGGGGTCTCTGCCGGGCGAGCTGGTGGCTGCCCTGGACGTCGACAACCCGGCCACGGGGCCTCAGGGCGCGGCCGCCGTCTACGGCCCCCAGAAGGGAGCGTCGCCGGAACAGGTCGCCGAGCTCGACCGCCGGATCGCGGCTCTCGGGCTACCCGAGCGCCCGGGGGCGGGCGCCGGAGGCGGGATCGGCGGGATGCTGATGCTGCTGGGCGCCACGGCCGTGCCGGGCGGAGAGCTGGTGATCACCGAGGCCGGGCTGGATCGGTGGCTGGGCGACGCCTCGCTGTGTGTCACCGCGGAGGGCAGGATCGACGCGCAGACCCTGAGCGGGAAGGTGGTCGCCGTGGTCGCGGCCCACTGCCGCAGCGCGGGGGTGCCCTGCGTTGCCGTCGGCGGCCAGGTCGACCGGGCCGCGGCGGAGCAGCTCGAGGCGCTGGGTGTCGAGGTCGTCGAGCAGGGCGACCTGGTCGCCGCCGGCCGCCAGGTCGCTCAGATCGCGCCGGTGTAAGCGTCGACCAGGCGCTGGTAGTTCCCGGCGATCCGGGCAGCCGCGGTCTCCTTGTCGGACTCACCGGCCAGCCACGCCTTGAGCGCGTCCCACCAGATCGTGCGCCCGACGGCGAAGCCGATGTACCCGGGAACGCCGGCACCGGTCTGCAGCCAGTGGATGACCTTGTCCTCGTTGCCGCCGCGGCCGAGCACGACGCAGGTGACATCGTCGCGTCCATTGCGGCGCGTCTGCTCTGCGACCCGCTCGCAGTCGTCGCGCGAGTCCAGGCCCTCGATCTTCCAGACGTCCGCCTCGACCCCGGCGTCCTGCAGCTCGGCGATGGCGCGCACCATCAGACCCGGCCGCACCTCGCGGTCGTAGCGGTCGGCGTCGCCGCCCACACCGGCGAGCTGCGCCGGCTCGGCCGGGACGAGCAGCTCGAACAGGAACCGGCGGCCGTTGGCGTGCAGCCAGTCCGCGAGCCGCTTGAGGCGGGCAGCCTGCTCCTCGTTCATCTGGCGGTCGCCCTCCGGGTTGTACCGGACGAGCACCTTCGAGAAGGTGGGGTCGAACTCGAGGATGTGGGCGCCGAAGTCGTCGCCGTACTCGAAATCGAACTCCTCCTGGCCGCTCTTCTCGACCGGCATGGCCAGCGTGATGCCCTGTTGGTGGGCGGTGCGGGCGACGGCGGAGCTGAACTGCTCGTCAACCAGCACGCCCGCCCCGGCGGTTGGCGAACTGTTCTGAGCCCTTTCGAACCCCGCGAAGATGAGCGACTTCGCCTCCGAGATCCGCGCCGTCTCCTCCGGACTCGGCGTTCCCTGGATGCCGAGCAGCTTGGTCTGGAACGACCCTCGGTGGTCGAAGGCGAGGATGTAGAGCGGATCCGTGTAGCCGAGGTTCATCAGGTCTCCTTCACGAGTAGGGCGGCGCCGATCGCGCCCCCCAGATCTCCCAGCATTGCGACGTGCACGGCGGGTGGCCGCTCGGGCACGAACAGATGGGGAAGCATACGCTCTGCAATCCGGTCGGCGTACGGCTGACCGAGCCTGGTTCCGAGCCCACCGCCGATCACGACCGCCTCCAGGTCGAGCAGGTTGATGACCGATGCGATGCCGGCTCCGAGCGCGTCCAGCGCCCGGTCGATCAGCTCTTCCGCCATCCGGTCGTGGTGTTCCAAAGCGCGGTCCCAGACACCGCTGGTCAGGCGGTCGCGGCCCTGCCGCTCCATCAGGTCGAACAGCCTCGTCCGCTGCCCGTCCTTGACCCGCCGGCGGGCCTCCAGCTCCATCGCCATCCGTCCCGCATAGGCCTCCAGACAGCCCTTGCGCCCACACGTGCAGCGGGCGCCGCCCATGCGGACAACGGTGTGCCCGATCTCACCGGCGGCACCCCGCCCGGTCCAGATCTTCTTGTCCAGGACTACCCCGCCACCGACGCCCGTGCCCCAGAAGACGCCAATCAGCGAGCTGTACGGCTGTCCTGCGCCGAACGCCATCTCCGCGGCCGTGCCGACGCGGACGTCGTTGCCAAGATGGACGGGGGCTCCCAGCGCTTCGCCGAGCTGCTTCGCGACCGGCACGTCATCGGTCCAGTCCGAGACGACGTTGAAGGCGCGTGAGACGGTCCCGTTGTCGTCGTCGACTGCGCCGGGAGAGCCGAGACCGATCCCCGAGAGCGCCGCGGGCTCGATGCTGGCATCCTCGGCCGCGCTGCGCACCGCGCCGATGATGGCGGCCATCACGCCGGGGGGGCCGTCGCCCTTGGGGGTCGGCACCCGGGCCTGGCCCAGCACGTGGTCGTTGCTGTCTACGACAACGGTCTGGATCTTGGTGCCGCCGAGGTCGGCTCCTGCGCGGTACCTGCTCGTGCTCATGGGTAAGCGAGACCTCCGGTTGGCGACAGGGGGGCGCCGGGAACCGAGCGCCCGGGAAAGCGGGTGTTATCGTCCGCCCGTATCGAGGAAAAGTCCAGAGGAGTGTCCGTGGCCCAGCCGTTCGACGACATCGACCAGCTCGCCGTCAACACCGTACGCACGCTCGCGGTCGACGCCGTGGAGCAGGCGAAGTCGGGACATCCCGGCCTCCCGCTGGGATGTGCGCCGATGGCCCACGTGCTGTGGACCAGGCATCTCCGCTACAACCCGGCGGACCCGTCCTGGCCGGGTCGCGACCGGTTTGTGCTCTCGGCCGGCCACGGATGCATGCTGCTGTACTCGCTGCTGCACCTGGCCGGGTACGACCTCCCGCTCGAGGAGCTGAAGCGGTTTCGCCAGTGGGGGAGCAGGACTCCGGGGCATCCGGAGTACGGGCACACCCCGGGCGTCGAGACCACCACCGGTCCGCTCGGTCAGGGGGCGGGCAACGCGATCGGCATGGCCATCGCCGCCAAGCACCTGGAGGCGGAATACGGGGCGGTTGCCGGCTTTCGGGTGTTCGCGATCGTCTCGGACGGCGATCTGATGGAGGGTGTCTGCGGCGAGGCCGCCTCGCTGGCCGGCCATCTGGCGCTCGACAACCTGGTGTTTCTCTACGACGACAACCATGTTTCGATCGACGGCGACACCTCGCTTGCGTTCACCGAGCAGCGGGCGGCCCGCTTCGCCGCGCTGGGGTGGCACACCACAACGGTCACCGACGGGAACGACCTGGCGGAAATCGACGCCGCGCTGCAGGAGGCGATCGAGGTCCGCGACCAGCCGTCCCTGGTCGACATCAAGACGATCATCGGGTTCGGCAGCCGCGACGCCGGCACCTCGCGGGCCCACTCGGATGCCCGCGGGCCCGAGCAGCAGGCCGAGACCAAGCGCACCCTGGGCTTCGACCCCGACCAGTTCTTCGTGATTCCCGACGCGGCGCTGGCGCGCTACCGCGAGGCGCTCGGCCGCGGGGCCTCCGAGCAGGAGTCGTGGGAGCGGGAGCTCGCCGACCATCCCCGGGCCGACGAGCTGCGGCGGATCTTCGCCGGCAGCCTTCCCGAGGGACTCTCCTACCCGGCGTTTGCGTCCGGGGATGGCCCGATGGCGACCCGCGCAGCGTCGGGCAAGGTGCTGGCCGCCCTCGCCCCGCAGGTGCCCGAGCTGGTCGGAGGATCGGCCGACCTGACACCCTCGAACAACACCAGGCCGCCGGATGCGGTCGACTTCCAGCCCGGCACCAGGGAAGGCCGCTACCTGCACTTCGGCGTCCGCGAGCACGGGATGGGGGCGGTGGTGAACGGGCTCACGGTCTCGCATCTGCGCGCCTACGGAGGCACGTTTTTCAACTTCATGGACTACATGAAGCCCTCGGTGCGGTTGTCGGCGCTGATGAACATCCCCTGCATCTGGGTCTATACGCACGACTCGGTCGGGCTCGGCGAGGACGGCCCGACCCATCAGCCGATCGAGCAGCTGGCCACGCTGCGTGCGACGCCGAACATGACCGTGTTCCGCCCGGCGGACGCCAACGAGACTGCGGTCGGCTGGCGGATCGCGCTGGAGCGCCGGAACCCGACCGCCCTGGTGCTCAGCCGGCAGGCACTGCCGGTGCTCGACGCCGAGCGCCCCGCCGAGCTCGCGGCCCGCGGCGGCTACGTCCTGGAGGGCGAGGACGATCCCCAGGTGCTGTTGATCGGCACCGGTTCCGAGGTGCACGTCGCGGTCGCGGCTCGGGCGCTGCTGCAGGACCGCGGCGTCCGCAGCCGGGTGGTCTCGCTGCCGTCGTGGGAGCTGTTCGAGGAGCAGCCCGAGGGCTACCGCGACGAGGTGCTGCCACCCTCCGTCGAGGCTCGTGTGGCCGTCGAGGCCGGGTCGCCGCTCGGCTGGGAGCGCTACGCGGGCACCCGGGGGGCGATCATCGCCCTCGACCGTTTCGGGGCGTCGGCTCCCGGGCAGACCGTGCTCGACAACCTCGGATTCACCGCGCAGCACGTCGCCGAGGCGGCGCAGCGCGTTCTCGATACGCATACCGACCCCGTCTGAGGAGGGTCCGCAATGTCTGACCGATTGAAGGCGCTGGCAGCCGAGGGCACCAGTCCCTGGCTCGACAACATCCGCCGCGGCTGGCTCCGCTCCGGCGAGTTTGCCCGGATGGTGGAGGACGGCATCCTTGGCGTGACCTCCAACCCGACCATCTTCCAGAAGGCGATCGCCGACAGCGACGACTACGACGAGGCCATCGCACAGTCGGCCCGAGCGGCCCGTTCGGCCGAGGAGGTGTTCTTCGAGCTGGCGATCGCGGATGTGCAGGAGGCCTGCGACCAGATCCGCTCGGTCTACGACGACACCGGCCACGTGGACGGCTTCGTCTCGTTCGAGCTGCCTCCAAACATGGCGAACGACACGGCCGCGTCCGTGGCCGCGGCGCCGCGGTTCTGGAAGCGGATCGACCGGCCGAACCTGTTCATCAAGATCCCGGGGACGGCCGAGGGCATCCCGGCCATCGAGGAGTCGATCGCCGCCGGGATCAACGTCAACGTCACGCTGCTGTTCTCGCTCGAGCGCCACGACGAGGTGCACTGGGCGTTCATCCGCGGGCTCGAGCGGCGGGTGGAGCAGGGTCTGCCGATCGACGACGTCCACTCGGTTGCGAGCTTCTTCGTTTCCCGCGTCGACACCGCCATCGACGGGCAGCTGCCGGACGACTCGCCGCTGCGCGGCCGGGCTGCGGTTGCCAACGCCAAGCTCGCCTACCAGCGCTACCTGGGCATCACCGGCACCGATCGCTGGTCGACGTTGTCCGCCCGCGGCGCGCGGGTGCAGCGCCCGTTGTGGGCCTCGACCGGGACCAAGAACCCGGCGTACTCCGACGTGCTCTACGTGGACACCCTGATCGGACCGGACTGCGTCAACACCATGCCGGAGGGCACCATTGCGGCGTTCTCCGATCACGGCACCGTGCGGCGCACGGTCGACGAGGGCCTGGATGACGCCAGGAAGGTGCTCGACGATGTCGCCGAGGCCGGCATCTCGATCGACCAGGTGACCGCCAAGCTGGAGCGCGACGGCGTCTCGTCATTCAGCGATTCGTTCAACTCACTGGTGCAGACGATCCAGGGCCGGATCGACCAGATCGGGGCCCGCGGTGCCGCCTGAGGCGGCGGTCCTCGAAAACCCGCTGCGAACAGGGCTCCGCCAGGGCGGAGCCACCCAGCCGTGCGCGTTCACCATCTTCGGCGCGACCGGCGACCTGTCGCAGCGCAAGCTGCTGCCGGCGATCTACAACCTCGGCGTGCGGGGGCTGCTGCCGCCCCGCTTTGCCCTGGTTGGCTACGCCCGCACGGACATGGACGACGACGGCTTCCGCCGCTTTGCCAAGGCGGCGATCGAGACCCACTCGCGAACGCCGATGGACGAGCACTTCTGGCCGGCGTTCGCCTCCCGGCTGCACTACCACTCCGGCGGGTTCGACGATGACGACGACTTCCACGCCCTCGGCGACACGCTCACCCGGGTGGACGACGAGCAGGGCACCGAGGGCAACCGGGTGTTCTATCTGTCGACCCCGTCCAGCTTCTTCCCGGTGATCGTGCGGCGGATGGGCGCCGCCAACCTGAACAACCCGCCGGGCTTCGTCAGGGTGGTGATCGAGAAGCCGTTCGGCCACGACCTCGAATCCGCGCGCGAGCTGGCCGAGATCGTCCACCTGCCATTCCAGGAGCGGCAGATCTTCCGCATCGACCATTACCTGGGCAAGGAGACGGTGCAGAACATCTTCGCGTTCCGGTTTGCGAACACGATCTTCGAGCCGATCTGGAACAACCGGTTCGTCGACCACGTGCAGATCACCGTCGCCGAGTCGATCGGCGTCGAGCACCGGGCGAAGTTCTACGAGGAGACCGGAGTCGTCCGCGACATCGTCCAGAACCATCTGCTGCAGGTGCTTGCCCTGGTGGCGATGGAGCCGCCGTCGTCGTTCGACGCCGACCCGATTCGCGACGAGAAGACAAAGCTGCTGCGGGCCATGCGCCCGATGCGGTTCGAGGACGCCGTCCGCGGCCAGTACGGCGCGGGCTATGTGGCCGGCGACGAGGTCCGCCCGTACACCTCGGAGCCCCAGGTGCCGGCTGACAGCAACACGGCCACCTTCGTGGCGGCCCGGCTCGAGATCGACAACTGGCGGTGGGCGGGCACTCCGTTCTACATCCGGGCCGGCAAGCGACTGGCGAAGCGGGTGACGGAGGTGGCGGTGCAGTTCCGGCGGCCGCCTCACCTCCCATTCCACCGCGATGCAGCGGAACACCTGGAGGAGAACTCGCTGGTGCTGCGGATCCAGCCCAACGAGGGGATCTCGCTGCGGTTCGGGGCCAAGGCTCCGGCGCCCACGCTGACGATCCGCTCCGTGAACATGGACTTCCTGTACGGAAGCGCGTTCCTGTCCGACGTTCCGGAGGCGTACGAAACGCTGATCCTGGACGCGATCCGCGGTGACGGGACGCTGTTCACCCGGCAGGATGGGGTCGAGCGCTCGTGGGAGATCTGCGATCCGCTGATCGACCAGTGGCGGACGGGGACTCCGCAGGTCTACGAAGCCGGTTCGTGGGGCCCTGAGATGGCCCACGAGCTGATCAACCGCGACGGGCGCAGGTGGCGACGGCCGTGATCTCGGAGCTCGGCATGACCGAGGTGTCCGATCTCGACCGCGTCGAGCCCGCCCTGGCCGAGCTCCGCGGCGGCGACCACCGCGGCAGCGTCCGGGCGACCACGCTCAACCTGGTGGGGTTCTGCGAAGCGGAGGCTCACGTCGAGCGCGCCCAGGACGCAATCACCAGGATCGGTGGCAGCCGGCCGCTGCGGGCGATCGTGCTGCTGCCGGGCGAGGGGCATCCCAAGGTGGCGGTGTCCAGCTCGTGCTGGGCGGCCGCCGACAGCGAGGTCTGCTCCGAGCAGGTGCTGATCTCCGCCTCGCGCAATGCCCTTCCCAGCGCGGTCGTTCCGCTGCTGATCTCCGACCTGCCGGTGTTCCTCTGGTGGCAGGGCGCGGTCGACATGGACGACGAGGTGCTGGTCGAGCTGGTCGAACTCAGCGACCGCCTGATCGTCGACAGCGATCACGCCGGCATCGACGCGGTCGAGAAGATCACGCTGCTGCCGCGGGCGCTCTCCGACCTGGCCTGGGGCCGGACGGCGCCGTGGCGGGAGGCCGTCGCCGGAATGTTCGACACGGCCGGCCCGCTGGAATCCCTCGGCCACCTGGTCGGGGTGGAGGTGGCCGGGCCGAAGGCCCAGGCGAGCCTGATCGCCGGGTGGCTGCGCTCGCGGCTCCACCGCCAGGTGGGCCTCGACCACACCGATCGGTCGGTGCTGCACCGGGTCAGCCTCAACTGTGGCAGCTCAGGGTCCTTCACCGTCGAGCGCGACGGCCGGCTTTCGGTGGGCACAGCCGAGGGGCCGGGGCTGCCGGCTCATCCGGTCGTGCTCAGGCACGACCAGATCGCAGGGCTCGTCGGCGGCGAGATCTACCGGATGGGCGTCGACCACGTGTACGAGCAGGCCCTGGCCGCCGCGCACGAAGAGCCATGAGGCTGCACGAGCTGGCCGACGGGGAGGCGGTCGCCCGGGAGGCGGCAGACCGGATCGCGGCTGCCGACGCCGAGGCGGGCGAGCGGTTTGCGATCTGCCTCTCGGGGGGCTCGACCCCCAAGGCCCTGTACGGGATCCTGGCCTCGGACGAGTTCGCGTCGCGGCTGCACTGGCCCCGCTGGCACGTCTTCTTCGGCGATGAGCGGCGGGTGCCGCTCGACGACGAGCGCAGCAACTACGCGAACGCGCGGTGGGACCTGCTCGATCGCGTTCCCATCCCGCACGGCCAGATCCACCCGCTGACCGACGCCGACCAGTACGAGGGCCTGCTGCGGGCGTTCTTCGGCGAGCGGTGCGACTTCGACGTGCTCCTGCTGGGCATGGGCGACGACGGCCACACTGCCTCCCTCTTCCCCGGCTCTATCTCGCTGCGCGAGGAGGAGCGGTGGGTGATCGAGCCGCCGGACGTGGTCGGAGGGATGGCCCGGCTGACGCTGACCCTGCCGGCGCTGCGGGCTGCCCGCAGGACGTTCTTCCTGGTCAGCGGGGCGGCTAAGCACGATGCGCTGAGGCGTGTCCGCGGCGGCGAGCCGCTGCCGTCGGGGCTGCTGCCGGGTGCCGACTGGCTGGTCGACCGGGCCGCCCTCGCGGGACGTTAGAGCGCCGTCAGCCGGTGGGGTGCGAGGCGTCGGTGAACTCGCGGAACTCGCCGGTCACCAGGTACACCGTCTGCT
>Ga0265327_10001418_pt1 | contig 30512 bp, 30 predicted proteins | sample 41621metaG_FD_202089 | JGI IMG/M metagenome (GOLD analysis project Ga0265327, IMG submission 202089) | Rhizosphere microbial communities from Carex aquatilis grown in University of Washington, Seatle, WA, United States - 4-16-21 metaG | ecosystem: Host-associated > Plants > Roots > Rhizosphere...
CCGCCTCCGGCGTTGATCGGTCATCACGATCTCTACAGATTCCGTACGCCTAGTCATATTCACAGTCCTACTCCTATCCTCAAAGATAAGCGATGGACCGTGTCCGGTCATTCAGGGGGCCAGCTCACCATCAACTTTGAAGGCACATGCGAGTGAATCAGGACGAAGTCATTCTTGGGGTCGACACCCATCTGGATAAACACGTTGGTGCCGCCATCAGCGCCGCCGGCAAACTCCTTGGCACGCAGGCCGTAGACACGAACTCCGCCGGCTACCTGCAGCTGCTTGCTTGGGCGCGATCGTTTGGAGACGTGCGCCGTGCCGGCATCGAGGGAACCGCCACCTATGGCGCTGGCCTGACGAGAGTTCTACGGGACAACGACATCGAGGTCTTCGAAGTCAATCGCCCGGATCGCGCAACGCGGAGGTCGCGTGGGAAGGCTGATCCAACCGATGCCGAGAGTGCTGCCTGCGCGGTCTTGTCCGGACGCGCGACGGCTATCCCGAAGGAGCAGTCTGGCGCTGCTTACGCGATGCGGGCCGTGGCGGTTGCCCGTCGAAGCGCAGTAAAGGCGCGCACGCAAGCCATCAATCAACTACGCGGCTTGCTGGTCAGCGCACCGCAGGAAATCCGCGAACGCCTGCTGCATGCAAAGACCGAAGAATGCGTCAGCGCTTGCGCGCGGATCCGATCGCTGGGCACGACTACCCTGTTGAAATCATTGACCACCACACTTCGCATCCTGGCGAAACGCTGGTTGGCACTGGCCGCCGAGATCAAGCTCTTGGACGGCCAGCTTGAGCATCTGACCGGTGACCACGCTCCGAAACTGCGGGCAGAGTTTGGAGTCGGCGCGCAGACCGCCGCCGTACTCATTTGTGTGGCGGGCGACAACCCGGAACGACTCAAAAGCGAAGCTGCATTGGCTGCGCTATGCGGCGTGAGCCCACTTCAGGCGTCATCTGGAAAGACGACGCGCCATCGACTGAACAGGGGCGGCGATCGTGCTGCGAACAACGCCCTGTGGACTATCGCAATGGTTCGCATGCGCAGCGACCCGCGGACCCAGGCATACGTGGCACGACGTACGTCGCAGGGCCTGTCGAGGAAGGAAATCCAACGCTGCTTGAAGCGCTACATCGTGCGCGAGCTCTACCCCTTGATCCTTGCCGATTTGGGGCACCTGGCCCCGGCCTCTTGACATAGGAGCGTCAACGCACTGGCTGAGACGATCAACGGCCTGTACCTTCGCTCGCCAAGTCGACGAGTTCGCCCACTTCTTGCCCCGCGTGTGGGAGCTGACCTCCATCGACCTGCTCAAGCGCCGCACGACCCTCGAATGGGAGAGTTCGACGCACTGTGTCTGTGTCGACCTCCTGAATGTCACGGCGAGCCTGGGTTGGGCCTCCGACAATGACTCGCGCATCGTTGTGGCCTTCGTCACGCCATCGCGCACGGCGCTCTGCACGCTTCGCGTCGATGAGGAACTGATGCTTGACCTTCAAATCCGAGGGGCGCGATGCGACTACAACTACCGTCCCGTGCGCGAGTACACCGAGGAAGAACTCTCTGCCGCTGCCGCGTGCTCCGTCATCATTGGCAACGAGCCGACCGAGCACGATTTCGGCAAGGTGCCTGTGCACCCAATCGGCAAGCGATACCAGTATTGCCAGCCGTCGGAGTTCGAGCGAGCGTCGCTATACGATTGAAAGCACAGAGGCCCGCGCGAGCGGGCCTCTGTCATTGCTGTTGCTGTGCAGGCCGCTGCGGATCCGCAGCGCGCACGCGTCCGAAGGAGACGGGTTACTTGATGAGGTTGCCGTCTTCGTCGACGCGAACGGACGCGCCGGAGTAGAAGGTCTCGCGCCTGTCGAACTCGCCGGTGGCGACGATGTCTCGCTCCTTGACGCTCCAGCACTCGCCCGTCGCATAGATGTGCACCGCGTAGCCAACGAGCGTGCCGTCGTCTTCAACGGACTTGCCCAGCACCGCCGCAAGCTGGCCATTGACTTCGGCGAGTTCCTCGTCGTCGGACGCGATGCGCACCCTCTCGTAGAACTCAAACAGTGTTGCGCGCCGCGCCATCCAGTCTGCCCCGTGCCAAATGCGTCAGCGGCGCGCTGGAACGACCAGCTTCCCGTTCTGCTGGTGGTATTCGAGGGCACCGTTGGCTCCACGCTTCACGCGGGCAATCTCGGGGTCGGCGCCTGCCACGAAGTCATCCACGACCAGAAACGAACCATCGGCCTGGCGCTCAAGCGCGATGTAGCGATTGAGGTTCCGGGCGGGCACTTCGACGTAGACAAGCTCCAGCTTCGGGTCGATGTGGGCGCCCAACTGATTGGCGTAGAACTGACCGTATCCAGGGAACTCCAGGCGTGCCAATGCGGCGTCCAACTCGTCTCCGCTCTTGAAACGAGGGCCGAACTTGGCGGAGCGCATCAGCGACTCAGCGCGCTTGACCTGCGCGGTCGTCAAGTTGTGCTGGTCGTCCTTGTAGTCGTGAAAGTCGCCGTAGGCCTTCGAGAGGTCAAATCGCTGCCCCTGATATTCGACAAACGACATCTGCGGTTCCGCCGCATGAGTCCGCCCCGAGAAAATAGCGACAAGGGCAAGCGTGGCAGTAGCGAAGGCACGGCGCATGGGTAGCTGACTTGGTCGATGACCGCAACAGTGTCGCACGACGTTGGGCGCGCGATCCGCGCGCCGGCTCGCTCCGCATCGACGCGGCTATCGGTTACGTTCCCAGGCGGCGATGTAGTGCTTGAGCAATTCCAGTTGAGGCAACGGGAAGTCATGCTGGGCCCACCGTTCCTTGTAGCCGGCGAGGCCATGCTCCCTGAGAACCGCGTCGGCGGCATCCCTGACGGCGCGTCCGAAGTCGACAGGGTGGCCTGTCCAGGAGCAGAGAGGCGTACCGTCGGCATCAGGACGGTTGCCCCAAAGTTCTTGGAAGGACAGGATGGACACCCGCACCGTGCCGCTGTCTGTGCGAACGACGGCCCAACGGTACTCGCCGGGCTCTTCGTCGAAGCCGACCGAGATGCTGTGTGCGCCTGCAAGTACGGCGGCGGCCGCAAGCACGAGGTTGCCCAGCGCGTCGGACAGATAGGAGGCCGATATCTCGCAGGCCTTGCCGTCCGCCCGGACGATGCAGTCGGCCCAGCCCGAGCCCGTGAGTCGATAGTCAATCGTCAGCGTCACGAGCCATCCCTCATCGCGTCGACCAAGTCGCTGGCGCTTCTGCCGACGACGTCTGATGTCGTAGCCAGACCTTCTATCACCGGCAGGAACGCGGCGACCTTCTGAAACAGTGCGGAAGACAGGGGCTCGCCACCGAAGACTTCGAACTCCGGCTCAGGCTCGAACGAGCCGCACAGTTCAATGAGGACGTTCAACGCGGCGCTCTTCGCCCAGAACTGACCTTCGCGAAGGATGGCTTCGAGCGCAGGAACGGCCACGAGGGCAATCGGATAGTAGGTGCCTGCGTGATTGTTCCCGAGCGCATAGAGCAGCTTGTCGTAGGCCGTGGAACTCGCTTCCTTCGTGCTGGCGGACTGGACGGCGCGGAGTGCGTCTGAGACGCTATGCGCGTTGTTCCATTCCGGTTGCGGGAAGCCGGTCAGGGAAATGCCGTCGAAGCTGCTTTGCATGGCGCGTCGGATTGGATGAGTTGGCTGAGTGTCGCACTCGCGCGCCGGATCGGCGCGCCTGCTCACCGTTGGCTCAGCCAGGACGCGTATGGCGGGGGTAGGGTGACCGCGTCGAACGCCAAGGTCTTGAGGTAGTCGCGCAGCGCTGCGGGGCTGTGGCCCCGTCCATAGGCCGACTCGCTGCCCTCGACCTCGATGTGCCCTGCGTCCTGCTTGCGCACGCGCTTGCGCCCAGTGTAGGCCTGGGCCATGCCCGCGGGCCACTGATGCCCCGGACGCTGCGCGTCGCGAATGCGGTCTTCGAGCTGGTGACGAAAGCTATGGTTTCCGAACCCGAACCCGCGCCCGAAGGCCAGGCCGTCTCGTGCGTGGCGAAGAAACGCTTGCTCGTAGGCGCGGCCCAACATCGGAGTCTTTCCGCCCCGCTTTGGGATGCTGGACGGGAAGAGCAGGGCGTTCGCACCCGCCTCGCTGCGGCGCTGTTCGACGTACTCGGCGAAGCCCAATGCCAGGAGCGTGGGATGCAGTGGCACGACACGTTTGCTCGGGTCGTTCTTCAAGCTGCGTTCCACACCCGCCGCACGCATCGCTGCCTGTTCGCCATCCATCTCCTCGCGGAACTGGACGACGGACACGCCCTGACGCATTGCGACGTCTGATGCAACGAGCTGAAGAACCTCGCGCACGCGGTTGCCGTGAAACATGCACACGAGCGGAACCCAGTAGCGCGCACCGAGGTCGGTAGCCATCTTGCCGCGCCAGCGTGTGGAGCCCGGTTGATACCACTCCGAGGCGAACAGGGTGGTCAACTGGTCGTCCGTGAAGGGATGTCGTGGCTTGCGCCGCGCCTTCTCCTCCTTCGGCGTCAGCGACGGCAGGATGTCTAGGTCATCGACAGGGTTCGCGCCTTCGAGCAGACCTCGGCTGCGTGCGAGCGCGAACACTTCGCGCAGGGTGCGCTTGACCAAGCCGTGCGCGTGCTTCATCGACCAAGGTTTGACGGGCGCCCGCATTCGCGCTTCGAGGAACGCGAACAGGTCGGAAGCTCTGACTGAGTTGAGGGGCACGTCGCCCAAGTGGTCAATCAGCTTCAACCACACGTGCACGGAGGTGCCGGTGTGCTTGCCGCCCGAGCGTTGGCGCTTGAATTCGCGGTATTGCTCGTTGATCGCGCTCAGGCAAGCGCCCACCGGGCCGGGCTCCTCGGGCGACTGCGCGCCTTCACCGTGGTTGCGGCTGAGAACGCGGCGGGTCGCTTCAAGTTCGACCTCGGCGAACTGGCGGACGAGCTTTGGATAGCTAGGGTCGGTGCGGCTCACGGGCGACTTCATCTGCTCACACCAGTCATCGAGCACCTGCAGCGTGGACTCCCACTCGGGCGCCGACTTGCCGCGAGCGAGCACCGACCGCATCGACTTGTCCGTGGCTTGGCAAAGCTGGGTAAACGCGGCGTGCGACTTGTCATCGTGGCCGGCACCCTCGTAGCGCCCAAGGTCGTCGACGTGCATCCACTCATACAGCCTCCGAGCGCAGATGTGTTCTATGCGTTCGGGCGTCAGCACCTGCGGCTGCGCCAGCGAGGGCTTCGCCGCCGCGAGCAGCCTGTCCCATTCCGCGCGCTTTTCGGCGATGAGCTGGGCGCCGATGGTCTTCGCCCGGCGAAGGTCAGCGGTTCCCGTGGACTTGCGGAATTCCTTGACGCCGGGGCGTCCCTTGAGGGTGGTCGGCGGCACCAGCCGCACGTACCAGTTCAGCGTTCGACCGTGGTCGGGCCGATAGAAGTTTTCAGGCACTTCGCGTTGACTCGTTGTGGCAGACCCTTTTGGCACACCTACATCCCTCTAAGTCCTTGATATCCAAGAACTTATCGGCGAATCAATGACTTACTTGAGCTTGGCGGAAGCGGTGAGATTCGAACTCACGGAAGGCTCACACCTTCGACGGTTTTCAAGACCGTTGGATTAAACCACTCTCCCACGCTTCCCTTGCATGGAGGCCGGCATTCTAGCCGGGCCGCTGCGCCTGTTCGCAGTCCACCTGCAATACCTCCAGCACTTGGCCCGCATCGTCAACGCGGGCCGCACTCAATTGCCCGCCCCACACACAGCCAGTGTCCAGGGCCAGCAGGTCAGACCTTTGCACGAGGCCGAGGGTGGACCAATGGCCGAAGGCGATGCGCGAGCCGCTGCTGCGCCGGCCAGGCACGTCGAACCAGGGCAGGTAGCCCGCGGGTGCGCCGCCGGCGCCTTCCTTGGTGACGAAGTCCATGCGGCCATCCGCCGTGCAAAAGCGCAGACGGGTCAGCACGTTGACGATGAAGCGCAGTCGCGGGGTGCCGCTCAAATCGGCGCTCCACTGCGCGGGCTCGTTGCCATACATCTCGTGCAGGAAGGCGGGCAGGTCCGGGCCGCGCAGCACGGCTTCGACTTCGGCCGCACAGGCCAGGGTCTGTTCCGCATCCCATTGCGGCACCACGCCGGCATGCACCATCAGCCAGCCGTGGGCGCTGTGGGCCATTCGCTGATGGCGCAGCCAGTCGAGCAGGGAGCGGCGGTCGGGCGCGGCGAGGATGTCCAGCAAGGTATCGCCCCGGTGGGCGGAGCGCACGCCGTGCGCGGCTGCGAGCAGGTGCAGATCGTGGTTGCCGAGCAGGCTGGTGGCGGTGTCGCCCAGCTGCATGAGCTTGCGCAGTGTGGCCAGCGAGGCCGGGCCGCGGTTGACCAGGTCACCGAGCAGGTAGAGCCGGTCTCGCGAGGGGGAGAAAGCGATGCGTTCAAGCAGGCGCTGCAGGGCATCGCAGCAGCCTTGCACGTCGCCGATCAGGTAGTTCATACCGCGGGATTGTGCTGTCGGAAACGTAAAGGGCTTCTGCTACGCTTGCCGGCTCTTGTGACTTTGCGCGCAAGCCTCGGGTTATCCCTTGGCGGCGCGCTCTTGATGGATACCGCGCTCGTTCTCTTCCTGATTCTGCTCAACGGTCTTTTTGCGATGTCTGAAATGGCGCTCACCGCCAGTCGCAAAGCCCGGCTGCAGGTGATGGTGGAAGGCGGCGAGGCCGGTGCGCAGGCCGCCATGGACCTGCACGACAACCCGACCAAGTTCCTGTCGACGGTGCAGATCGGCGTGACCGGCATCGGCGTGCTGAACGGCATCGTGGGCGACGCGGCATTCTCCGGTCCCTTGTCGCGTTGGCTGATCGAGGTGGTGCATCTGAGCCAGCGCGCGGCCGAGGTCTCGGCCACGGCGCTGGTGGTCCTGCTGATCACGATCCTGACCATCGTCTTCGGCGAGCTGGTGCCCAAGCGCATCGGCCAGATGTTCCCGGAGACGGTGGCGCGCCTGGCAGCGCCGGCGGTGGAGCTGATCTCGGTGGTGGCGCGGCCGCTGGTCAAGCTGCTGAGCTTTTCGACCGAGACTACGCTGGGCCTGCTCGGCCTGCGCGGTGGCAGCCAGCGCGGCGTGACGGAGGAAGAGATTGCCGCCAGCCTGGAGGAGGGCCGCGATGCCGGGCTGATCGAGGAGCACGAGCACCAGATGGTGCGCAATGTGTTTCGCCTCGACGAGCGGCAGGTGGGATCGATGATGATCCCGCGCGCCGAGATCGCCTGGCTCGATGTGGAGGACCAGCCCGAGCAGGTGCTGGCCGTGCTGCAGGCGCATATGCATGGGCGCTACCCGGTCTGCCGCGGCAGCCTGGACGACGTGGTGGGCGTGGCCACCGCGCAGGGCTTGCTGGCGCGCGCGCTCAAGGGCGATGCCCTGAATTTGACCGAAGGGCTGGAAGCACCGGTCTTTGTGCCCGAAACTCTGTCGGGGCTCGAACTGCTGGAGCATTTCCGCACGCAGGACGAGCCGATGGTGTTCGTGGTGGATGAATATGGCGTCGTGCAGGGCGTGGTGGCCGTGCGCGACGTGCTGGAAGCGATCGCGGGCGAATTCACCGCGCCCGCCGATGGTGATGCCTGGGTGGTGCAACGCGAGGACGGGAGCTGGCTGTATGACGGCCTGATTCCTGCCACCGAGTTGAAGGACCGCCTGGGCTTGAAGGAACTGCCCGAGGAGGATCGTGGGCGCTACAACACCCTGGCCGGCATGATCATGCTGCTGCTGGGGCGCTTGCCGCGCACGGCCGATGTGGTGGAGTGGAACGCCTGGCGGTTCGAGGTGATGGACCTCGATGGCAAGCGTGTGGACAAAGTGCTGGTCAGTCGACTGGCCGATGAAGGAGTTCAAGAATGACGACCCCCCTGCTGTACAACAACCTGACCGCGCTCGACCGCGTGGTGCACAAGAAACTGCGCCTGAAGACCGACGTGTCGGTGGCGGATCGCGTGGCAAAACAGAACTCGCTGTTCCTGGCGGCCGTCGAGTTCGTTGAGGCTTGCAAGGAGTTCCCCATCGTCTTCGTGCGCGTGGGCGAGCCTCCCAAGGATGGTAGCAAGCAAGCCGTCGCGCCGCTGGCCGTGCTGGGCCTCAAGCCGGGCCAGAACCTGTTCGTCAAGGGCAATGAGTTCGTGGCCAACTATGTGCCGGCCTATCTGCGCCGCTACCCGTTTGCGATGGCCCGCCTCGACCAGAGCAGCGACCAGATCGCCGTCTGCTACGACGCCGATTGGGCAGGCTTCAGCGAGACCGAAGGCCAGGCCCTGTTCACCGAAGCCGGCGAGCCTAGCGAGTTCCTGCTGCAGGCCAAGGGCTTCCTCGAAAACTTCGAGAACGAGATCGAGCGCACGCGCCTGCTGTGCGAGCAGTTGATCCAACTGGACCTGCTCAACGACATGCGCTTTGACGCCACGCTGGCCGGCGGCGAAACACTGGCCGTCGACGGCTTCATGGCCGTGGATGAGAAGAAGCTCGCCGAGCTTTCCGAAGCCAAGGTGGCCGAGCTCTACCGCAACGGCATCCTGTCGCTGATCGAGATGCACCGTGTCTCGATGACGAACATGAACCGCCTTGCAGCCAAAAGCGCGGCCAGCTGATCACGTCGCATCAAGCGCACAAAATGAACGGGCCTTCGGGCCCGTTTTTCTTGGGTGCCGTCGAATAGCTCTTGAGAATTGCGTCGCAAAACGGCGGCATTGGAATGCGTGTCTTCCCGTAAATGGCGGGCTGTTTTGCGTGCGTGCGCAGCTTAGGGGTTTCAGTTGTTTCCAGTGGTTTCCGCTGTGAAAAAACACCTTTGGCCCGACTAGACTCACCCCCCAAAGCGGGCTTCCAAGTAGCCTGCAATGGGTGTACGGCGCCGGAGATAGTAATGGATATCGATTTTTTTCGTGACGCGCGAACCGAGGTCTCCGATTCCGCCTCGATGACGGTGGCTCGTGACGATGGGCAGGGGGATGCGCAAGCGCTTGTCGCCCGCCGCTACAACGCGCGCGGCTACGCCAGCACCCGCTTGAGCACCTGCAACGAGGAGGCGCTGATCGTCTGCTCCGCCTCGCAAGGCGAACGCACGGTGGGCACGGTGGCGGTGCGCTTCGACTCCAGCAGCGGCTTCAATGCCGACGCAACCTTTGGGGCGGAGATGCAGGAACTGCGCGCTACGGGCGAGCGGATCTGCGAATTCAGCCGCCTCGCGGTTGACGAGGACGCGGTCGACAACAAGCGCGTGCTTGCGCGGCTCTTCCATGTGGCCTACCTTTATGGGCACCGCTTGGGCGGTTGCACGCGGCTGGTCATCGAGGTCAACCCGCGCCATGTGGCCTTCTACCGTCGCCTGCTCGGCTTCACGGTCTTGTCGGAGCCGCGGATCAACGAGCGCGTCAACGCGCCGGCCGTGCTGATGACGCTGGACATGAGCCGCGGCGCGGAATGGGTCGCGATGTACGGCGGCAATCCGGCCCTGGCGGCCAGCACGCGGCTGCTCTATCCCTACTTCTACGGCGCTGGCGAAGAGGCTGCGATCCTGGCCAAGCTGCGTCAATAGATCAGGCCGCCCAGCTGCCGCGAAAGCGACTCCGCAGCGCTCTTGAGCGGGGATGCCACTGCGCCATCGAGCCGCAAGTCGAAGGAAGCGCTGGGGCCGAGCGCCGTCAGGCACAGCGCGATGCGGCCCTTGTCGTCGAACACCGGCGCCGCCAGGGCGCTGACCCCGGGCACCACGGCGTCGTGCGTGCTCGCCACGCCATCCTGCCGCACCTGCTGCAGCAAGGCTTCGAAAGCCGCATCCAGCGTGGCTCGCTCGCCCGCCGCGGCCAGCGCGGCGCGCACATCGGCACGCGCCAGATGCGCCGCAAACACGCGGCCTGAAGCCGTGCCCCGCAGGCTCATCACCGTGCCATGGCGCATGCTGATGTGCACGGGGTTCGGTGCTTCCGCCACCCGCACCACGGTCGGCCCGCGATTGCCCCAGACCGCGATGGCCACGCTGTGCCCCAGCCGCTGCGCCAGCTCCTCGATGCGCGGCGTGGCCAGCCGCACCGGGTCGTGCTGCTGCAGGCTGATCATGCCCAGCTGCAGGGCCAGCGGGCCCAGGCCGTAGCGCCCGCCCTCCAGCTCTTGCGCCACCAGACCCAGCTTGATGAAGCTCACCAGATACGGGTGGGCCTTGGCCGGTGCCATGCCTGCCGCCTGCGCCAGATCCTTGAGCGCCAAGGGCCGGCCGTGATGCGCCAGCGCCACCAGCAAGGCTCCGCCTACCTCCACGCTCTGGATGCCCCGCGGGCCCTTGTTCTTCTCGGGTTTTGACATGGCGAGATTATTAGATATAGACAAACCAATTAGCAAACAGTAAATTCATGGTCCAGCAAGAAGAGGGCCGGGAACGGTCGAGACAGCGCCATGAGAGAACTCAGCCATCAAAGCGGCTTCGGCAACGAACACGCGAGCGAGGCCCGCCCCGGCAGCCTGCCGGTCGGGCGCAACAGCCCGCAGCAAGTGGCGCATGGGCTCTATGCCGAGCTGCTCTCGGGCACGGCCTTCACGGCGCCGCGGGCCGAGAACCTGCGCACCTGGATGTACCGCCGCCAGCCCTCCGTCGTGGTGGGAAGTTATGCGCCGCTGGAACAGCCCTGGCTCAAGAGTGGCGCGGCCATGGGCGAGGCAGCGCCGCCCGATCCGCTGCGCTGGGCGCCTTGCGCGATTCCCGAGGCGCCGGCTGATTTCATCGAGGGCCTGCGCACGTTGGTGCTCAACGGCGACCCGGACGCCCAGGTCGGCATGGCCGCGCATCTCTACCTCGCCAACCGCAGCATGGGCCGGCGTGCCTTCGTCAATGCCGACGGCGAGCTGCTGATCGTGCCGCAGCAGGGTCGATTGCGCTTGATCACGGAGTTAGGCCTGCTGGATGTGGCACCCGGCGAAATCGCCTTGGTCCCGCGCGGCATGGCCTTCAAGGTCGAGGTGGACGGCCCCTCGCGCGGCTATGTGTGCGAGAACTACGGCGCCGCCTTGCGCCTGCCCGAACTGGGACCGATCGGCTCCAACGGCCTGGCCAACCCGCGCGACTTCCTGGCGCCGGTTGCGGCCTTCGAGAGCGAGACGGGCGGGTACGAGATCGTCAAGAAATTCGGCGGCCGGCTGTGGGCTGCGAAGCAGGCACACACGCCCTTCAACGTCGTCGCCTGGCACGGCAATCTCGCGCCCTACAAATACGACACGGCGCGTTTCATGACCCTCGGCTCGATCAGCTTCGATCATCCCGACCCGAGCATCTTCACCGTGCTGACCAGCCCCAGCGACACGGCGGGCTGGGCCAATGTGGACTTCGTGATCTTCCCGCCGCGCTGGCTGGTGGCCGAGGACACCTTCCGCCCACCCTGGTACCACCGCAATGTGATGAGCGAGTTCATGGGCCTTGTCACGGGCCAGTACGACGCCAAGCCCGAAGGCTTCAAGCCCGGTGGCGCCAGCCTGCACAACGCCATGGTGCCGCATGGTCCCGATGCCGAGGCCTTCACCAAGGCCAGCAAAGCGGCGCTGGCGCCGCACAAGCTCGACAACACCCTGGCCTTCATGTTCGAGACGCGCTGGCGTCTGCTGCCGACCGCCTTCGCGCTCAACGGCGGCCTGCTTGAGAAGACCTACGCCGACTGCTGGCGCGATCTGAAGGACCACTTCCAATGAGCCTTGACTTCACCCATGACCTACGCGCAAAGAGCTGGGTCGAATCCGCCAATCTGGCTGGCTCCGATTTCCCGCTGCAGAACCTGCCCTATGGCCGCTTCCGCCGCGCCGGCCTGAACGAGGACTGGCGCTGCGGCGTGGCCATCGGCGAGCAGATCCTCGACCTGCGCCGCGCCGCCAGCGCCGGCCGCTGGGAGACGCCGGTGGAGGTGCAACTGCAGGCCCTGGCTGCGGGCGACATGAACCGCTTCATGGGCGCCAGCCCCGCCGCGCGCCGCGCCGTGCGCCAGGCGCTGTTCAAGGCCCTGCAGGCGGGTGGCCCGCAGCAGGGCGCGCTGGGCCCCTGCCTGGTGGCCCAGGCCGCTGCCGAGATGGACCTGCCTTGCCGCATCGGCGACTACACCGACTTCTACACGGGCATCCACCACGCCACCGCGGTGGGCAAGCTCTTCCGGCCCGACAACCCGCTGCTGCCCAACTACAAATGGGTGCCCATCGGCTATCACGGGCGTGCGTCGAGCGTGGTCGTCAGTGGCACGGCGCTGCACCGTCCGCGCGGGCAGCTGAAGAATCCGCAGGCCGAGGCCCCGAGCTTCGAGCCCTGCCAACGTCTCGATTACGAGCTGGAGCTGGGCGCCTACGTGGCAGGCGGCAATGCCCTGGGCGCGCCGATTGCGATGGAACATGCGGACGAGCATCTGTTCGGCCTGTCCCTGCTCAATGACTGGTCGGCGCGCGACATGCAGGGCTGGGAGTACCAGCCGCTCGGGCCCTTCCTGGCCAAGAACTTCGGCACCACGGTCTCGCCCTGGATCGTGACGATGGAGGCGCTGGAGCCTTTCCGCTGCGCGCATGTGCGGCCTGCGGGTGATCCGCAGCCGCTGCCCTATCTCGACTCGCCGCATAACCGTGCTGCGGGCAGCTATGACATCGAGCTGGAGGTCTGGCTACAGACAGCGAAGATGCGCGCGGCCCATCAGCCCGGCGCGCTTCTCGCGCGCTCCAACTTCCGCCATGCCTACTGGACGCTGGCGCAAATGCTGACCCACCACGCCAGCAACGGCTGCAATTTGCAGCCGGGCGACCTGCTGGGCACGGGCACGCAGTCGGGCCCCTTGCCCGAACAAGCCGGCTCGCTGCTGGAGCTCAGCGAAGGCGGCAAGCGCGCGATCACGCTGCCCAACGGCGAGCAGCGCATCTTTCTGCACGACGGCGACAGCGTGGAGCTGCGCGCTTGCGCCCAGAAGCAGAACGGCCCGCGCATCGGCCTGGGCCGTTGCGCGGGCCGCATCCTCGCGGCGCGCTGATCGCAGGGCCAACAGGCCCTACTTGCAGGCCGAGCCGGCCGGCAGGTGCTGCGAGACGATGGCGAGGTCGCGCACGTCGATCACGCCGTCGCCGTTGACGTCGGCCGTGGCGCTGTAGCCGACCTGCCCGCTGCGCTTGCCCAGGGCGGCGCGCACGGCGCTCATGTCGCTGCAGTCGATCACGCCGTCGCCATTGGCGTCACCGTAGAGGTGGATGCTGAAGTTGGCGTCGGACACATCGAAGAAAACGTTGCCCAGTGCCTCGATCTTGATGCGCGCCGTGCTCGTGACCGTCGCGGGCAGGGCCACGCTGGCGCTGCCCGTGTTGGGCGTGCTGGCCGCCAGCACATAGGGGAAGCTGGCGCCGCCGTCGGTCGAGAGCGAGATCTTGACGTTGGCGGTGTTGACCGGCGCCGCGTTAGTGCCGGCCACGCTCCAGGTCACCGTCTGCGGCAGCTCGCTGGGCAGGCTCACGGCCGTGTTGGGCGAGGTGACGAGGAAGGGCCCGGCGGCGGGAGCCAGGATCAGTTGCGTGGCGTTGCTGCCGATGCCACCGTGGCCATCGCGTGCCGTCAGCCGGAAGTTCAGCGAAGCAGGGCTGTTGTTGACGCTGGCCGTGCCGACGTAGGCCGCGGTGGGCAGGAACTCGGAGAAGCAGTCGACCTGCGTCGCCGTGGGCGTGGCGTCCGCCGTCGGGCAGGCGCCTGTGGCCACGTTGGTGTTGTTGGCCAGGATCTGCGCCATGTCGGGGAAGGTGCGCGTCGGGTCGCTCGTCGTCGCGTTCTCGCCAGGCGACTGGAACAGCAGGGTGTTGCTGCTGCTGACGATGGCGGCCGTGCCGAACTGGCGGAACAGCGGGCCGTTGACCTTGGCGTTGTTCACCAGGCCGATGCCGTTGTTGGTGCCGGTGGCGCCGCGGTCGGTCTGCTCCCACATGTAGGTCAGCGTGTCGCCGTCGGCATCGGTGGCGCTGCCGCTCAGCACGAAGGGCGTGAGCACGGGAATGGTGTAGCTGGGCGTGGTGGTGACGACCGGCGCGCTGTTGCCGGTGGCCGAGACCGTGCCCTGCCGCGTGGTCGGGCCGCCCACCGTGATCTCGCCGACGGTGCCGGTGCAGCCGCCGGTGCAGCCGCTCAAGCTCAGCAGCGAAGTGGCCGTGTTGGCCAGCGTGCCGCCGAAGGTGACCGTGAAGGCCGTGTCGCTGATCGCCGAAACCGTCACCGTGCCGCCGGCGGGCCAGCCGGGGATCGCCTCGATGGCGGCCTTGTAGCCGGCCGCCGTGTTGTTGGTGCCGCGCACGATGGGGGCCGAGGCCTGGCCGCCGTAGTTCAGCACGAACTGCTGGCCGTTCGTCGCGTAGCCCGTCAGCACGCCCATCTGCACTTCGCTGATGCTGCTCTCTGCACCGCTGGTGTAGGTGGTGATCTCGTCGAAGCTCTTCATCGACCAGTAAGGGTCGGAATGCGGCTGCAGATTGTCGGAGCCACAGATGCCGGCATAGGCCATCACCGAGGAACCGCTGCCCGGTTCGACCGAGGTGCTGGCGTTGCGGTTGCTGGTGGAGCAGTTGCTCACCACGCCGTTGAAGGTGTGGTTGCCGGCGTACTCGTGGCCCATCTCGTGCGCCACGTAATCGACGGCAAAGAAGTCGCCCGTTGGCGTCGGGATGCCGGTGCAGCCCTGCGCCTTGTTCGAGGTGCCGACCACGCCCAGCGAGGATAGGCCGCCGCCGTTGACACCCATGGCGATGTGGCCGATGTCGAAGTTACGCGCGCCGATCAGCAGGCCGATGACCTGGCGCGTGCGCGTCAGCGTGGACGAGGTGCAGGAGGCGGCCTGGCTGGTCGTGAAGCAGGCCGAGCCGCCGCAGGGGCCGTTGGTGCCGGTCATCTGCGCCGCGGTGTCGAGGTTGATCGCGTCGTTGCCGTTGACGAGCACCATGCGGATCGAGGTCTCGTCCTCGTAGACCTGGCTCACGCGGTTCATCAGCGTGACCTTGGCCGCCGTGACGTTGGCCGAGCCGCCAAAGTAGTTCGCATAGCCCGGGTCGGTCAGCAAGGCCAGACGGTAGATGCGTAGCTGCGTGCCCACCGAGGCGGCCAGCGGCTCCTGGGCGCCGAGCACGCGCAGCGGCGCGCTCAGCGGTGCCATCGGTTCATCCGTGTCGGCGCTGACCGGAGCCGCGCCGCGGGTGAGCCTGGAGAGGGTCTTGCTGGTGACCGGAGCCACGCTGGCTTCGACGGTGTATTCGCCCGGCACGCGCGTGCCGCTGAAGCTGACTTCGACCACGCCTTCGTCATCCGCCGCAACAGTCTTCGCGTCCTGCGCATTGCCTGATGCGTCGCGCAGCGTCACGGTGACCATGCTGCCCGCCGTGAAGCCCGCACCATGCATCTCGACGGCATCGCTGCTGCCCAGGCGGCTGTTGACGAGCGAGATCTGCGGAATGGTCAGCGGCGCTTCCACCAGTCCGATGCCGCTGGCCACGCGGTCACGGCCGCGGTAGCTGGCATACAGGCTCTGGTCCAGCGGCTGAGGAGGCTCGACATACCAGGCCCCCTTCACCGAGCGCACCGAGGCGTGCAGGCCCAGCGGCGTGATGTCCATGCGCAGGCTGGCGCTGGGGTCGTCGATGCCGCGGCCCGAGTAGGTCTTGATCTCCGGATGCTGAGCCGCGAGGCCTGCTTCCATCACCGGCGATTCGACGATGGTGAAGCGCTGGAAGCTGCCGTCCGGGTGCGGCAGCGTGATGACGGCCGGCGACAGCCGCGCGGCCTCGGTGAACTCCATCGGGGCGCCCGACACGGCGGCGCTGACGCTGGCTCTATCCAGGGTCAGAGCGCGAAACTGGCTCAGGCCCGACACGGGATGCACATTGGCTCGGTTGCTCGCCGTCCGCGCAGGCAGTGCTGCGTCCTGCCAGTAGCTGCCGCCGACCGTCTCGGCCTGCAGCGGCAAGGCTGCCGCCACGCACAGCAGGCCGATGGCCAGCGGGATCGCGCTGCGGGCGCGTAGGACTGAAGAGTGCGGATGCAAAGACTTGCGTGCCATGGGTGCTCCTGGTGCCGTGAGTGCCCACGACGGCGAAACCCCGATGGAATGGGTCCCGAAACGTCTCGCGAGCGATTTGCTAACGTTAACGCTCGGTTGACACTCGGCAATACGGGTCTGTGCCAATGTGAATTAGTTCACGCAATGTCAGCATCGCCAGAACTCAAGCAAAACGCCTGAAGTGAGGAGTGGCCCATCATGATTCGCAGTGCATTCAAAAGTCTCGGCGCCTTTGCCCTGAGCGTCTTGTTGGCGGCAACGGCGCATGCCGATGGCGCCAGCGTCAACCTCCACGCCAGCCCTGATCCGGCGACGGTGGGCTCGACGGTGACACTGAGCGTGGATCTCAGCGCCATCAGCGATCTCTACGCCTGGCAATTCACGCTCAACTTCGATCCCAGCCTGCTGCAGGCCAGCAGCGTGAGCGAGGGCGCCTTCCTCGGCAGCGCGGGGGCCACCTACTTTGCACCGGGCACGATCGACAACAGCGCCGGCACGATCAGTTTCAACGCAGACACGCTGCTGACCGCCGTGGCCGGAGCCAATGGCAGCGGCACCTTGCTAACGGTCAGCTTCAGTGCCATCGGTTCTGGCACGAGCGCGCTGAGCTTCGCCGACACGCTGGCGCTGGACTCGCAGCTGAACGATATCGCCGTGCAGTGGAATGGCCGCAGCCTGGCCGTGGTCTCGGCCGTGCCCGAGCCCGTGCCGGCGCTGATGCTGGCGGCCGGTCTGCTGCTGGTCGGTGCGCGCCTGCGTCGCCGCTCGGCGGTCTGATGGGTTGAATCAGTGCGGCGCTGAAGCCGCCGGCAGCGGCTTGATCGGCGAGACCGTCACTTCGCCCGTGCTCTGGTGGATCGACTTGTAGGCCGCGCGTTCCACCGTCTCCATCAGCTTGCCCATCAGCTGCTCGGGCGACATCTGCTCGCTCACGTCCAGCGCCGTGGACATCGGATCGGCGTACTTGGTGTTGGAGAAGAAGCGCTGGCGCTTGAGCAGATCGAGTGTCTTGGCGTCATAGGTTAGCCGCTCGAAGTACATATAGGGCGCCACGTAGACCGAGGACTTGGCGGTCTCGCCCGTGTTCGGATTGACGGTCTTGTTGTCGCCGTCGGTTTCGGTGAAGGCCACGTCGTTGTCCGTGATGTTGCCGAGCGCGACGCTCTGGTTTGCAAGCGGCTGGATGTAGACGCCGATGCCCGAGAGCCGCGTGCCCATGCCGCGTATCGGCGCAAAGAAATAGGCCGGCACCAGCAGCTCGACCTGATCCCAGTCCTTGCGTTGCGGCAGCCCGCGCAGATAGGACAGCAGGGCATCCAGCACCAGCGGCTGCCTGTCCTGGCCGTTGGCCTTCTCCACGCGATCCGCCAATTCGGTCGGCATCGTCCATTGCAGCAGTACCCGCTTGGCCTCGGGTTCGTCTTCCGCCACTGCGGCATCGAGCCCGCGCAGCACCGCGTAGTTCAGCGCCTGCGTGGACACCTGGATCGTCTTGCGCGTGAAGGTATCGAGATGGCTGCCCACCTGCTGGCGCTGGCGCACGACTTCGATGCGGTCGCCGACTGCGGCGATCAGCGCCACGACCTGCGGCTGTGGCGGCGGCACGGCGGCCTGAGCCTGTGCGTTGAGAAAAGAAGAAGTGGTCAGGAGCAGGGTGGTGATCAGCTTCATGGCAGGAGATCTTAGGGCTGAGACGTGAAGTCGCGGTGAAGTGCGCGCGGCGACAGGGCGCCTTGCGCCGCCTCAGGCCCGGCCTCGCGCTTCTTGCGCGGCGCCCATGGATCAACCGCCTGCAGCGCTGTTTGCAGGCAAGACCTTGATCGGCGAGACCTTGACCTCGCTCGCGGTCGGGTGGATCGATTGATAGGCCGCGTGCTCGATCATTTCCATCAGCTTGTCCGTCAACTGCGCAACCGGCAGTTGCTGGGCCACGTCGTACGTGATCGTCTGCGGGTCGGCGTACTTGGTGCTGGCGTAGAAGTCCTGCCGCTTGATGAGCTCCAAGGTCTTGGCGTTGTAGGTCAGGCGCTCGAAGTACATATAGGGCGCCACATAGACCGAGGAATTGGCGATCTTGCCGGTGTTGGGGTCGACGGTCTTGTAATAGCCGTCGGTGTTGTAGGACGTCGGCACTCTGCCGTAGGAGTCAAAGCGACCGTTGTAGTTATGGCTGGTCACTGTCTGGACAAAGATGCCGATGCCAGAAAGCCGCATCCCCATGCCGCTGAGCGGCGAGAGCTTGTAAGTGGGCACGACTAATTCCACCTGATCCCAGTTCTGGCGCTCGGGCAATGCGCTCAGGTAGTGCATCACGGCGTCGAGCACGAGGCTCTGCCGCTCCGGGCCGAGGGCATTCTGGATGCGGTCGGCCAGCTTGGCCGGCAGGGTCCATTGCAGCAGCACGCGTTCGGTCTGCGGCTGTTCATCGGCCATTGCCGCGTTGAGGCCGCGCAACACAGCGTAGTTCAGCGCCTGGCTCGGTACCTGCAGGACCTCGCGCGCGTAGGGTTCGAGATGGCTGCCGGTTTCCGGGTGCTGCGTGACCAATTCGATGCGGTCGCCAACGGCGGCCATCATGGCTACGACGCGTGCTGGCTTCGCATCCGGCGCTTGAGCCGTGGCGCTCATTGCAGCAGCGAGGAGAGGCAGGGTGACGACCAGTTTCATGCGGTGCTCCCGGGTCGTGATGCTCGGCTTCGAGCGGGGGAATGTGTGGTACCCAGGCAATGGGCAACACACAGGTGAACAGGAAAATCCGCCAAAGGCTAGGAGCCGCTCGGACTCGCAGCGCTGGCCGCCGGCAGAGGTTTGACCGGTGACACCCGGACCTCGCTTGTGGCCGGGCGAATGGATCTGTAGGCCGCGCGCTCCACTGTCTCTGCCAGCTTGTCCACCAGCTGGTCGGGCGACATCTGCTTGGCCACGTCAACCTCGACCGACTGCGGATCGGCGTACTTGGTGTTGGAGAAGAAGCGTTGGCGCTTGATCAACTCCAGGGTCTTGGCGTTGTAAGTCAACCGCTCGAAGTACATGTACGTCGCCACGTACACAGAGGAATTGCCGGTCTCTCCGGTGTTGGGGTTGACGGTGGTGAAGTCACCATCGACATCGGTGAGCGTCACGCCGTTCTGGCCCAAACCGAAATTGACATGCTGCGCTTGCAGGGGTTGGATATAGACGCCGATACCAGAAAGCCGAGTTCCCATGCCTTTGATCGGCGAGAACTTGTAGGCGGGCACCACCAGCTCTATCCGATCCCAGTTCTGCCGCTCGGACAGCAGGCTCAGGTAGTGCGTCACGGCATCGAGCACCAAGTCTTGCCGGTCTTTGCCCAGCGACTTTTCGACACGATCTGCCAACTCGGCCGGCATGGTCCATCGCAGCAGCACACGCTGGACTTGCGGCTGGTCTTCGGCCACTGCTGCATCAAGGCCCCGGAGCACAGCGTCATTCAGCGCCTGGTTCGCCATCTGCAGGACTTGGCGTTCGTAGGGCTCAAAATGACTGCCGGTTTCCCGCTTTTGCCGAACCAGTTCGATGCGGTCGCCCACGGCGGCCATCAAGGCGACAACCTGGGGCCGCGCTGCGACGTCTTGTGCCTGTGCGGCAATGGCGACAATCGTGAGAAGCAGGGCGGCAAAGGAATTCATGGCCGCGATCCTAAGACTGAAGGCAATTGGAAGTAAAAGTGAAAGGTACCAAGCAGCTTCGCGCCAACGACGCTAAGGGGCCGAAGTGCGCTCCACATTGAGCAGGCGCAAGAGCAAGATAGCCAGCGCCAGCCCCAAAGCGATCCCAACCCCATCCGCCAGCAGATCCAGCCATTCCCCATCGCGCCCGGGGATGAAGCTCTGCACGATCTCGATGAACCCGCCATAGGCCAGCAAGGCCGGGGGCAGCCAGCGCAGACGCAGAGGCCACGCCCAGGCCGCGACCAGCATCAGCCTGGCAAAGGCGCTCGCGTGGTTGGCCTTGTCCCAGCCCAGGTCCACGCCAGGCGGCGGGTAGGGCGTGAAGGCCAGCCAGCTCACGATCAGCACGAGCATGATGAAGGCGGCCTTGCACCAGGCCGAGCCCGTCAGCCCGATCAGCCATGCGCGAACTTTCGTCACGGGCCGACGGCGTGTGCCGCGTCGAAGTCCTTCTGTCGCTTCTCCAGCGCAACCAGATCGGCTTCGGTGCGCGGCTCGCGGCCCTTCCACATGGTCTTGCTGCGATACATGGCCACGATGTGGGCCGTAGCTTCGGCATCCACGCCGGAGGCCTGGTCGTACCAGCCTGCCGCGGCGGTCAGATTGGCGGGCACGGCCGGCGGGTGGCCCTTCTCATAGAGCAGGCCCAGGCGGGTCAGCGCCCACACATTGCCGCCGCGCATGGCCGTCTGGTAGTAGCTGATGGCCTTGAGCGGGTCTGGTGTGATCGGGCCGAAGCCGTACTCATGGAACAGGCCCAGCATCAGCGGGCCGAAGCCGTCGCCATGCGCGTTGGCCGCGGTGTATTCGTCGATGAAGTTGCGGGCCATGGCCGGCTCGAAATTCAGCTTGCCCTGTTCCAGCCACTCGACCAGCTGAGCTCGCGCGGCCACGTCGCCACGGCGCACATTGCCGACCACGCGCGTCATCGCAGCCACCGGATTGCCTGCCTGCATCTGGATGCGCGCAGCGCTCAGCGAGGCCGCGTTGTCGGCACGGTTGCCTTGGTACAGCAGCGGCGCCAGCTGAGACAGATCGGGCAGGGGCTCGGCGGCCAGCGCCGGCTGGGACGCTGCGAAGGCAAGAGCCAGAAAGGCCGAGGCAGCCAGCAAGGGTTTGGACTTCATCTTCTTCAAGCTCATCTCCGGACGAGAACTGCAAGGGGCGCTCATTGTCGCCGCCGCAAGACTTCGGGCAGACCCTGTGCCAGAAGGATCAAGTTGCCGTGCTAGAATCCAAGGCTTCGAGTCAATCAAGCATTGATTTGAAAACGCCGGTGTAGCTCAGTTGGTAGAGCAGCGCATTCGTAATGCGAAGGTCGAGGGTTCGACTCCTTTCACCGGCACCACTCTTGCGGAAGGCCACCCCTAATCGGGTGGCCTTTTTGTTTTTCGCGCCTACCGTAAGCTGAGCTTCGCTGGCTCGATCTGGTTAGCCTTGGTCGGCGATGGGCCGCCCTGCCAAAGACCCGGTCACGACCAGGAGCGGAAGCTCTCCAAGGTCCAACCCTAGTGTCGTGAATTAGAAATTCATTGAATTATTCTCGTCCATTACCTTTACTCGTATCGTGCTTTGGTACGTGCCCGGCCCGAGTCGAGACAAGCGAAATCAACATTAATGCGCTTTATGAAAATAGATTCTCTATTTAGGAATCAGATCTCGAAGACCTTATTGGCCGAGTATTCGATTGTGGATTTTGAAGAGCACCTAGCTAGAGGCGGTGCGGGCGGACATAAGCCATTCATGGATATATTCTTTAGGGCTTGCACATCTGACGAAGAGAGGCGGCAGATGGTGTGCTATTTTGACGAGATGGGAAAGGAGTTTTTGGCTTCCAAAAACTTTCTGGGTGATAATGGTGTTTCCAGGTTTAATTTGAGGAATTTATATACTCTGAAGCTTTTGTGGCCGGAGGACTGCGGTAAACGGCTTTGCCCTGCTGTTGATGGCGTCTTAAGAAGGTTGGCCGAGGACCCCGATCAATTTAATAGTGACTTCCAAAATGCGCGCATTCAATCGCAAGCAACGGTGTGTATAGAGGGTGCGCGACTCTTGTCTCGATTTGACGGCGCAATAACGGCGGAAGATCTTTCAGGAGGGCTAAAGTTGTTGATTGATGCAATGGGCGAGTATCTTGGCGATGTTGATGGTCCGATTTTGAGAAGACGATCGATTACTGATTTTGTGCCATTGCTATCTGTGCCGGTCGGTAGAGAATGGGTCTTGGTTGCCTATTTTCAGAGAATAAGTTCATTTGCGCAAGGTGCCGAAGTTGGTTTTGACATTCAGACGGCCATAACTCGCGTTGACTGGTTGGATAAGATGGGCGGCCGGGTTCCAATTCCGCATGGATTAATGAAAATATATATTAGGGAATCGATGCATGGGATGCGCGGTGCATATATGGGTGCCGGGTCGGTTGCTGAGATTCTTGCTGGCGCAAAAAACTATGCCATCGCCATTAAATATATATTGCCATTAGTGAGGAAGGCAATTCTCATTGAGTGACTCGCTTTTCAAGTAACGGAATCTAAATTGTCGCCAATTCGAATTTGTTAAGCACATTGAATATTGGCGGTCTAGTATGTGGGCCGATCCCACGAACGACCCACTTGGCAAGTTGCATGGCTGGACAATTACCCTCAACCCGCATTCGGGCGACGTCTTTGCTTGGAAAGAGCGTGACAGCGATGCGACCGGACACTCGGGTATCTATCTCGGTAATGGGAACGGCGTCTGGGCAGGCAAGTACACCGTTAATACGGGCTCGCTTTCAGCGGCTTTTGGATCTGGGGCTAACGGCTTCGTCTACCGAACGTATGTGGGGAAATAAGTGAGTTTCATTTTCTTCGGCTCTCAGAAGAGCATATGGCTCGCTGCACGTGCGCTCTCATCGCGGCCTTCATAGTTTGGGTTGCCGCACTCACATTGGCAACGGCTGGGAGCGGATCTTTCTGCAGGAGTTCGAAACGCTCGAGAGGCACCGTGTGTACGAGGCTGCCACCTTTGAGATGCTGAACGAAAGGCTGGCTGACGACATTGAGAAACAGCGCGTTGGCGCACAATCCAGTGGACGACGAAACCGCGACGCGGTGGGCGGAGATTTACAACGAGCAGCAGACGCTAGTCGGAACTCTTTTGCCTCGACTGCAGTGGAACGCTCAGTTCCTCGTGGTCTACGGGACGTTAACGTGCCGCGATGCACTCCACCTCGACGCGCGCACCCAGCGCCAGGCCGTTGCAACCGAAGGCGCTGCGCGCAGGCAGGGGCCGCGTGCCGAAGAACGCGCGGTAGACCTCGTTGAAGGCGGGCCAGTCGGCCATGTCGGCCAGCATCACGGTGCAGCGCACCAGGTTTTCCAAGCCCAGGCCCTGGCCCTGTAGGATGGTGGCGATGTTCGTGAGCGTCTGCCGGGCCTCGGCGCGGATGCCGCCTTCCACCAGCGCCATCTGGCCCGGGATGTTGCCGAGCTGGCCGGAGAGGAACACGAGGCCGCCGACGGCAGCGCCTTCGGGGAAGGGCACCTGGGCCGGCACCACGCGGCCGCCGTTGAAGCGTTGAATCGGGTCGCTCATCTCGTCATCCCCATGGCTTGCTCAAGCGCTGCCGGATCGTAGACCTGGCCGGCCTTGATCGTGCGCCACACGTGGCGGATGTCGCCAATGTGCTTCACCGGGTCGCCGTCGATCAGCACCATGTCGGCCTGCTTGCCCGGTGCGATCATGCCGCGCAGGCCGGCCACGCCGACCACCTGGGCTGGCGTCAGCGTCGCCATGCGCAGAATCTCGGCGTTAGGGATGCCGGCCTGCGAGTACAGCTCTAGCTCGCGGTGCAAGGTGTAGCCAGCAAACGCGTCGGTGCCGGGCATCAGCGTGATGCCGCTGTCATGCAGGCGCTTGATCAGCTGCAGCAGCTTGGGCAGGGCGCGGGCGTAGGCCTCTTCCTTGCCCTCGGGCACGGCCACGGCGCCGGTCAGCATCTTGCGGCGAACGACGGGCGGGAAGCGCTGGATCACGCTGTTCAAGGCCACGGGCGCCTGGTCGGCCTTGCCGGAGAACAGGCCTTCGAGGATGGAGACCGTCGGGTCGAGCACGGTGTGATGGCGGCGCATCAGCTGAATGAAATCGGCAAACTGCGGCGAGTCGAAATCGAGCGTCTGCAGCTTCTCGGCCATCAGCGTGTAGCGGTCCTTGCTGCGCGTGTCGGCCACCTCGGGAAAGAAGTTCAGCACGATGAAGTTCAGGTGCTGGATCTCGTCGGCGCCGGCTTCGATGAACTGGTGCGCCACCATGAAGGCGGGCACGTGGCCGCTCACGCGCAAGCCGCGCGCATGGGCCATGTCGGCCGTGGCGTGCACGAGTGCAGGCGGAAAGGAAGAGTAGATCTTGACCTGCTCGTAGCCATGGTCCGCATACCAGTCCACGGCCTTGCGCGCCTGCTCCAGGTTCTCGATCCGCACATCGGTGGGGCCGGCCAGCGGGCCCGTGCCTTCCATGATGCCGGCCAGCACCACGCGCGGGCCCAGCTCGGTGTTGCTGTCGAAGCGCTTGACGCGGGCCATCAGCGGCACGTTGTCGTTGGCCATGTCGCGGCCGTTGGTCACGCCGGCGATCAGGTCGAACACGCCGTCCACGCCGGCGAAATGCTGGTGCACGTCCCACAGGCCCGGCATCAGGAAGCGGCCGGCGGCGTCGATCACCTCGGTATCGGCCGGCACCGCGCTGTCGTCGTCGGCCTCCACTCGCACGATGTGGCCGGTGCGGACGAGCACGCGCATGTTCTCGCTCACGCTCAAATCGCGCGGATCGAAGAGCCGCGCGTGGCGGATCAGCAGATCGCCCAGGGGCACATGCGTCTGCGCTTGCGCCAGCTTCGCGTTCCACGCCTGGTCCGCTTCGCCCTGCGCGGCCTGCAGCTTGGCCAGCACCGGCTTGGCCGTGGGCTCCAGCACTTCGAACCAGTCGTCCACCACGCCGGCCGTGTTGCCCTGCTCGTCCAGCCACACGGGGATGGGCGTGAAGTCCATGCCGCTGATTCGGTACATCGTCAGCTTGCGCTTGTGGGTGTCCAGCACGGTGGGGCCGCGCTCCAGCCAGGCTTCGCCTGCGGGCAGGAGTTCCAGGCGGTGGTCCTTGGCCTTGAGCAGGGCGCGGGCCAGCACGCCCGTGAACTCGGGTGGTGCGTTGGCGGGCAGGTAGAAGGCCGGCGTCCAGTCCACGCTGCCCGACTCCACACGGTTCTTCCACCTCGCCTTGCCGCCGGCCACCTCGAAGCTCTCGGTGATCGGCACCTTCCAGTAGTCGTTGCCCTGCATCTCGTAGCTGACAGGCAGGCCGCGGCTGTCCAGCGTCCAGCGCGCATGCAACTGGTCGCCGCGCCCGCGCTCGCTGAAGCCGTAGTCGGCCGCGGTCTCGCCGGATTTGGCTTGCGTGAGCTTTTGCGAGCCCACCACCACGCCGTGGATCTGCACCAGGTCTTCACGGGCTTGCGCGCTCATTGCGGCGAACAGCGCCGCGGCCAGCAGGAATCGTTGGGTCATTGCCAAGCCTCCGTCATCACACGATGGAAATTGCCGTACAGAATCTTCTCGATGCGTGCCAGCGTGTGCCCGCGCGCGGCCAGCAAATCGGTCAGGCGCTGGAACTGCCTCGGGCCGCACAGGTCGGGCAGGAACAGGCTCACATCCGCCGTCTCGCCCGGCGCGCCGATGCCCATCTGCTTGCGCAAATCCACCTCGGCTTCCAGATGCGCGCGGTAGGCCGCCATGTCGTCATACGCCGAGGTGCCGCCGTCGGTGCCGATGCCTACATGGTCTTCGCCGCAGATCCGGATGGCGTGCTCAATGTGGGCGATCAGATCGGCCGCATGCGGCTGGCCTTCAAGCCGCAGATAGGGCATGAAGTAGATGCCGATCACGCCGCCGGCCTGGGCCAGCAGTCGCAGCTCCGCGTCGCTCTTGTTGCGCGGATGGTCGGCCACCGCGCGGCAGCCGCTGTGCGTGATCGCCACCGGCTTGCGCGCATGCTTCAGTGTGTCGATGCAGGTCTGCGTGCTGCTGTGGCTCAGGTCCACCAGAACGCGCTGCGCCTGCAGCCGTTCGACCACATCGATGCCGAACTCGCTGAGGCCCGTGTCGTCAGGCACCGTGGCGCCGCAGCCCACGGCGTTGCGGCCGTTGTAGGTCAGCTGGACGATGCGCACGCCCAGCCGGGCGAAATGCGCCACGCGTGAGAGGTCGTTGCCCAGCATCTCCGTATTCTGGAAGCCGTAGATCACGCCGATCTGGCCCGCTGCTCGCACGGCCTTGAGATCGGCCGCGCTCAGCACCTTGCGCAGTTGGCTGCCATGGTCGTCGATGAAGGCATCCCAGCAGGCGATATCGGCCTCGGTCACTGCCAGCGGATCATCGCTGCCGGCCACATGGCCCATCGTGATGTTGACGGCTGCGAGGCCCGACGCCCGCGCATCGGCCAGCGCCCGCGCGTCCACGTTCTGCGCGCTGTTCGAGTAGGCGCGCGCCTGCCGGTCCGCGGCTGCAGGCTGCAGTTGCAGGTTCGGGTTGTCCAGCACGCCCAGCGCGTTGATGACCGCTAACGGTTTGTTCATGGGGATTCCTTCTTGGGGATCTTCATCCAGGGCAGGAAGACCAGGCAGGCCAGGCCTGCGAGCGAATCGATCAGCAGCGTGCTCGGGTAGCCCCAGTGCGCTGCGGCAAAGCCCTGCCAGATCTGGCTGTAGGCGATCGAGAGATTGGTCAGCGCCATGTAGACCGCGAACTGCGTGGCGGCCACGGCGGGCCGGGTTAGGTCGATGAAGAGCGCGGCACGCGCGCCGTAGATCAGGCCGAAGAAAAGGTGGTAGACCAGGCAGGCGATCCAGAAGGCCCGCACGAGACCTGCCGGCGCGCTGCCGCCATGGCTCGGCATCACCCAGCCCGCGGCGCTCAGCTGCGTCATCAGGTACAGGCCTGGCAGGCTCAGCAGCAGCACATAGACCACGAGCGCCTTGCGGCGGTCCACGCGGTCGGAGATGTAGCCGCCCACCAGGCAGGAGAGGGCTGTCAGCACAGAGCTCCAGATGCCCAACTGCGCGATCTCGGTGTCAGGCAGGCCCAGTTCGACGGCCAGGTTCGATTGCAGGGACAGCGAGAGCGCCATCGCCGCAATCGGCAGCAGATCGAAGAGCAGCCCCGCAAGCGCGGCGCGCGAACCGAGAAAGGCACGCACCGCGTCCATCGCAAAGCCGCTCAGCTGCTTGCCGAATGCCGTCAGCCGCGACCCGGCCAGGCGTTCCCGCAGCGGGCCCGGACCCTCATCCATCGGCACCACCACCAGCAGCGTCACCAGCGCGATCGCCGCGGCCACGAAGCAGATGCTCCAGTTGAAACTCGTGTGCGTGCCCAGCAGCAGCGCGCCGCCCCCGCCCACCACCATGCCCAGCGACTGGCCGGCGAACATCATGCCGCTGGCAAAGCCGCGCTCATCCTCGTGCAGCGTGGTGCAGGCCAGCGCGTCCACGGCCACGTCCTGCATGGCGCCGAAGCAGTTGTGCACGAAGAGCACTGCCGTGAAGAGGCCCAGTTGCAGCGGCAGATGCAGCAGCGGCAACAAGGCCAGCGTCAGCGCCATCAGGCTTTGCGTCAGCAGGATCCAGCCGCGTCGATGCCCAAAACGTTGCGAGACGAACAGATCGATACAGGGGCCGTAAGCCCATTTGAAGGCCCAGGGCAGCAGAATCAGGCCCATGAAGGCACCGATTTGCGCCACCCCCACGTCAAGCCGCCGCAGCTGCGTGGCGACCACTGTCTGCGTGAAGCCCTGCGGGATGCCTTCGGTCAAGTACAGGAAGAAGAATGCCGCGATGCGCCCCTGGCGGGACCCGAGCAGATTCGGCAAACGCATGGCACTCCTTGTGAGGATCGCAGGCGATCCAGGGATCGGTACGATCAACTAATCGGCTATTTCGACTGACAACCTAGAACATTATTCTAATCATGAAATCACCGGCTGGCGCGGCCGTTCGGCTGCATGCACTTCTGGAAAAGGCCGTGCCCGAGGCGCGCGGCGCCACCCGGCGCCAACTGCTTGCCGAGGCGCTGGGCTGCTTCAACGCGCGCGGCATCGACGCCACCACCATCGACGACCTGCGCCGCGTGAGCGGGCAGAGCGTGGGCACGATCTACCACCACTTCAAGAACAAGGACGGCGTGGTGGCGGCGCTGTTCTTTGCCGGCTTTGACGACCAGAGCCGCGTGATTGCCGAGCGCATTGCGGGCCACAGCGACAGCCACAGCATGGTCGAAGCCCTGGTCGGCGCCTACCTGGACTGGATCACCGAGATGCCCGAGATGGCGCAGTTCCTGCTGACGGCGCGCGAGGCCGTCAGCCAGGGGCCCATGGGCGGCCAGTTGACGCAGCGGCTGGAGGCGCGCTACCGGCCCGTGGACGAATGCTTTGCGCGCGACATGCGCATGGGCCGCGTGCTCTCGCTGCCGCTGGAGCTGATCCCCGCCCTCGTGCTGGGCGCGGCGGAATCCTATGCGCGCGGCTGGCTGGCCGGGCGGCGCCAGGCACCGCCGGCGAGCTATGCGGTGCACCTGGCCGAGGCGGCCTGGCGGTCTATCGCTCGGCAAATCTAGCCAGGCAGATCCGGGCTCTTTGTGGGCCGGTGAGTGTATTGTCCGAGCTCGGCCAGTTGCGGCTTTTCGCGGCTGGCGGTTTTGGGGTACCGCATCACTCAACCAAGGATCTGGTCTATGAAACATTGCACTTTTGCCATCGCTACTGTTGGGGCACTGCTGTCTGCGCAGATCATTGCGCAGCCGCTGCCGCCCACGATCACCGCCGCGATCAGTGATCAGACTCGACCCGAAACGGATACCCGGCAAGACAGCTTGCGCCACCCTGCCGAGCTGCTCGCCTTTTCCAAGGTGAAAGCGGGTGACACCGTCGTAGACGTCGTGCCAGGGGGCGGCTACTGGACACGCATCTTCTCCACGGTCGTGGGGCCGAAGGGCAAGGTCTACGCCTATGTCCCGGCCGAGTTGGCAGGTTTCAAGTCCGATCCTGTCGCCGTGGCAAAAGCCATCACGTCGGAAGCGGGCCACGGCAATGTCGAACAGACCTCGCTCCCTCTCGCGCAGCCACGGCCGCCTTCGACGAACAGCACGATCGATATCGTCTGGACCTTCGAGAACTATCACGACTTCCACGATAGCTTCATGAAGGGCGCCGACGTGGGCGCGTTCAACCTGGCGGTCTTCAACATGCTGAAGCCCGGGGGTTACTACCTCGTCGGCGACCATGCCGCAGCGACAGGGTCAAAGCTCAAGAACACGGAAGACCTGCATCGCATCGACCCGCAAGAAGTGAAGGTTGAAGTCGAGAAGGCCGGCTTCATCTTCGACGGCGAGATCAAGGTGCTGGCCAATGCCAACGACGATCACAGCTTGAAGGTGTTCGATCCAGCGATTCGAGGCAAGACGGACCGCTTCGTGTTCCGTTTCAGGAAGCCGGCGCAATGAGGCCTGGCGGCCATGGGCGCGGTTTCTTCATCCATTCCGAGACGGCCATGGTCGGGCTACGCGCGAGTTCATGAGCCAGTTGGCACGCGAGGCCGGCTTTGAGCTGGACCAGAGGCAGATCGACGCGATCAAAGACCGATGGCTGCACCTTTCAAACAAGCTGGTGACTGGGTCATGCGCCGACGCGTCCGCGGCCAAGACTTTTATGTCTCCGACGAGGCCAACGCTGCAGCTGCCGAAAAGAGATTGCAGCAAAGATAGCTGCCTTTGAGGAAATTGGTGTCCCGCTGGGCATGGGGCCCAGCAGGACTACCGTGGCGCAGGCGCTGACGGACTGCGGCGTCGAGCACCTGCCATTTTTGAACGGTGCCGACCAAGAGTCTCGTCGCATCAACGCCTATGTGCCGCTGAATGCTTGCTTTGCCTACACAACCGGCATGACCTAGTTGCGTCCTCTCCTGGCGACGCGTCGTGTCCGAACAAAAGGAACGCGCCGGACTGAAACGCGATGCGGCTGCCAGTGTGCCTGCCTTTGGCGCAGATTACAGAGCGCAGGTCCCGTGGATCCAATCTTCCCTCGAGGAATGGCTTCTCGACCTTGATAAAGTGGTCTCACGGTTTCCCTGAGTCGCTCGACAAGTCGACTGCCAGTTCGACGAGGGCAACTATCCGTGAAGCTTTGGTTCCGAGCGGCTTTGCCAACTTCACGAGCGTGGTCAACGTTGGCTGTCGCTCGCCTCGCTCCAGCATGCTGATGAAGTTGCGCTCCAACTCAGCTTCGAAGCCAAGCTGCTCCTGCGTCAGTCCTGCCTTCTTGCGTAGGCCACGCAAGACACTTCCAAATGCAATCGCAAGATCCAAGAATTTCTCCAACTATGGTTGGAGAAATTTGGCCGGCTTGGTACTATTTGTCCGCCAACCATAGTTGGAATTTCTCCATTGGCAGACCTGCCTTTTGCGGGAGCTTGCGATGACCAAAACCTTGACCGATTTGGATTCATGGGCACTGATGGCGCTCTGTTGGCACTACTGCAGCGCGCATTTCGATGGGCAGCAGGTCCGGGTGCCAGTGGCCGGCGGTGGATCAACCGAGCTGACAGTGACCTGGGCAGTTGGCGTGCTAGCGGACGGCGACTGGGAAGCGCTGGGTGCCTGGCATGGGGCGGTTTTGGGACCGTACTCTTGGCAGGCCGTCCGGGAGGATTTGGAATCCCGCGGGG
>Ga0265327_10001419_pt1 | contig 30507 bp, 25 predicted proteins | sample 41621metaG_FD_202089 | JGI IMG/M metagenome (GOLD analysis project Ga0265327, IMG submission 202089) | Rhizosphere microbial communities from Carex aquatilis grown in University of Washington, Seatle, WA, United States - 4-16-21 metaG | ecosystem: Host-associated > Plants > Roots > Rhizosphere...
TACCGCCAAACAAATTACCCAAATCTCTGGCCGCGGTGTCGGCATGGATGTGGTGTACAGCGAGATCAAACAGCTGGGCGGCAATCTGGAAATCGATTCCGCGTGGGGCAAGGGCTCGCGTTTTACGATCCGTTTGCCGTTCACGGTGTCCGTGAACCGCGCGCTGATGGTCAGTGGTTGCGGCGATGTCTATGCGATTCCGCTCAACACGATCGAAGGTATCGTGCGCGTTAGCCCGTTCGAGCTGGAAGCTTATTACCAACCCGATGCGCCGCTGTTCGAGTATGCCGGCCAGCCCTATCTGATGCGCTACATCGGCGCATTGTTGCGCACTGGCGATAAACCCAATCTCGAAGGTCACACCACGCCGCTACCGGTGTTGCTGGTGCGCGGTTCCGATCACGCGGTGGCGATTCAAGTCGACAGCCTGATGGGCTCGCGCGAAATCGTCGTCAAAACGCTGGGACCGCAATTCGGTTTGGTGCAGGGCTTATCCGGCGCCACCGTATTGGGCGACGGCTCGGTGGTGGTGATTCTCGATTTGATGGCGATGATTCGCGCCGATGCCTCGCATCTGCATCGCGATTTGATGCTCGGCCAGGAAGAGATACATGTGGATCGCGACCGTCCGCTGCTGGTGATGGTGGTGGACGATTCGGTGACGGTGCGCAAAGTAACGTCGCGCTTCCTCGAGCGTCAAGGTATGGAAGTAATCCTCGCCAAAGATGGCGTCGACGCGATCAATTTATTGCAGGATAGCGATCGCATTCCGGATGTGATGCTGCTCGATATCGAAATGCCGCGCATGGACGGTTTCGAGGTCGCGAGCCGCATTCGTCATACCAGCCGCCTGCGGCATCTGCCGATTATTATGATCACCTCGCGCACCGGCGATAAGCACCGCGAGCGCGCCACCGCTTTGGGGGTGGATAAATACCTCGGTAAACCGTATCAGGAAACGCTGCTGCTCGAGACTATTCACGAGCTGACCGGTGTAGTGACCTCGACGTGACCGAACTGGGTCTGGACACGGCAGCGCCCGGTTTCGACCGATCGGGCAGGCCGTGTATCGGGGTAGTCGCCAATAGCGATCTGCGCCGTCACGTTTTGAAAAAGCTATTACTCGAAGCCGGTTACGAAGCGTGCACGATCGCACCGGAGCAACTGCCGCGCTATTTATTGGCGGACGCGCAGGTCCGACCCGCCGCCTGGTTGCTCGATACCACCGATGCAACAGTCGATAATTTGCTCGAGCAGATTGTGCAAAGCTCGGATGCGCCATTGCTGATTAGCGACGAGGATCCGCCGTCGCCGCAGCCATTATTTGTGGAATGGCGCCGGCGCATGCTCGATAAGCTGGAAGAACTTATGGCGTCGGCGGCAGCTCCGGTGACGCAACACGCAGCGCCACCACCACTCGCGGTATGGGTATTGGTGGCGTCGACCGGCGGGCCGGCGGCGGTCGGCGAATTTATCGCCGCGCTCGCGCCGGGACTGCCGATCGCGCTAGTGTACGCGCAACATATCGACGCCAACTTCGATCGCTTACTGGTCGATGGGCTGGCGCAGCATCGGCATTACACGACCAATCTGGGGCGTGGCGAGCAACATCTGCGCAGCGGTAGTTTGCTGGTGGTACCGGCGGATCGGCAGTTGCGGTTTTTACCCTTTCATCGCGTGGTGGAAACCGGCAAGCCGTGGCAGGGACCCTTTCAGCCGGTGCTCGATCAAGTGGTGGCCGAGCTGGCGCGCCAATATCGGCAGAATTGCGGCGTCATTGTGTTCACTGGTTTGTGCGACGATGGCGCGTTGGGTTGCCGCATCGCGCAGGCGCACGGCAGTGAAATATGGGCGCAGAGCCCGGCCAGCTGTGCGAGCCCGGAAATGCCCAACGCCGCGCTGGCGACTGGCAGCGTCAGTCGGCAGGGCACGCCGGCGGAATTGGCGCGCGCCTTGAATACCCGCTACAGTCGGTGAGACACTTAAATAGTTGTCAGTACGTAGTCGTTAGCGATGGAATTGAACCGATGCCTGATCCCGCTTATAAAAGTGAGCGGGTAGCAGATAGCCGGACGCCATGACGGTTAAAGCAGACGAGAGATAGCACAGTGAACAGCATGTTGCAGACCCAGCCGGCCGTTACGCAAATCGCCACGCTGCTGATCCCGGTGAGCGGTAAGCAGTTAGTGTTGCCGAACGTCAATATTGCCGAAATCATTCCGTACTGTGCACCGACAGCCGTCGATGACGTGCCGAATTGGTATCTCGGCTGTTTCACCTGGCGCGCCACGCAAGTACCGCTGATCACCTTTGAGGCGATCAACGACGAACCGTTTACCAGCCCGATCGCTAACCGCCGTATTGCCATTCTCAACAATGTGATCGGCGATCCAACCTTGCCGTTCTGCGGCATCATCACCGAGGGTTTGCCGCGCTTGATGCGATTGTTGCCCGAAGAGATCGCCGAGGATACCGACGCGATGCCCGGCCCGGCCGAAATTGCGCGTGTGTTGGTCAATGGCGAGCGCGCCAGTATCCCCGATGTCGCCTATATCCAAAATCAAATTCTGAAATTGCTGTAGGGCGGGTCATGCGACCCGCCATTCGGTTGCACCGAATCACGCGAATGGCGGATTAATAATCCGTACTACGTAGGGACGGACCTATGTGTCCGCCCGTTTTTGCAAGTGGTGCGTAATTCGAAAAAGGGCAGACACGTAGGTCTGCCCCCGCGAAAATCAATTGTGGTTCAGCCTGGCGAAGATACACGTCAGCGATCCTGCAAATCACCCCATAAAAACTGCAACACGCTGATCGCGGCCAGCGGCGCCGTTTCGGTTCGCAATACGCGCGGCCCCAATTGCAACGGCGCGAACTGCTGGCGCTGCGCCGCGCTAATTTCGCTATCGCTTAAACCGCCTTCGGGCCCGATCAATAAAGCTACGCTGGCTGGGCGCGGTGCATTGTTATCGAGCGGCACGGCAGCGCGATGATGCAACACGAATTTGGCATCGGCGTCGGTCGTCTGCAACCAGTCGCTCAGCGTTTGTATTTCTTCGATCAGCGGTAATCGATTGCGCCCGCATTGTTCGCAGGCCGCAATCGCAATGCCGCGCCAATGCGCTAATTTCTTTTCCGCGCGCTCGCCCTGTAAACGGACTTCGACGCGCTCGCTGATTAGGGGCGTAAGGTGCGTAACGCCGAGCTCGGTCGCTTTCTGAACGATCCAATCCATGCGCTCGCCCTTCGACATGGCGATGCCGAGATGCAGTTGCAGCGGCGACTCGAGAACACTTTCGGTAAGTTGTCCTGTAGCAACCGACACGCTGCGTTTATCGATGGCGGTGATCGTGGCCGGATATTCGCCGCCGTCGCCGTTGAACAGGACCAACTCAGCGCCGCTTTGCATACGCAATACTTTGGCGAGATGATGCGAAGCGTCGGCGGCCAGCGTCAGTGTCGTATTGCTGGACAATGCCTGCGGACTATAGATTCGTGGACAGCGCACCGGCGCACAACCTCGTTGACGATGAATGTATTGCCGGCGCGCGAGCGATCCGGAACATGACAGGGAATTAATTTTAACGTTAAGGAATTAGTTTTGACTTAGCTAGCCGTAAAAAATAGCATGGTACCAAATGTGATCGCGGCAGCGCGCGAATTAAGAATAGAGGGTCGATCATGCACGATTTAGTCATTCGCAACGGTACGATTATCGATGGCACCGGTGCAGCGGCGTTCGTCGGCGATGTGGCGATCGACGGCGCGCGCATCAGTGCCGTTGGCGGCACGGTTGGCGCGGGTCGCGAAGAGGTCGATGCGCGCGGCCGCCTGGTCACGCCCGGCTGGGTCGATATCCATACGCATTTCGATGGCCAGGTGATGTGGGACCCGCTGTTGTCGCCGTCCGGCCAGCACGGCGTCAGCACCGTGGTGATGGGCCACTGCGGCGTCGGCTTCGCACCGGTCAAACCCGAGGATCACGAATTACTGATCAATATCATGGAGGGGCTGGAGGATATTCCGGCTGCCACCTTGCGCGCCGGCGTGGGTTGGCGCTGGCAGAGTTTCACCGAATATCTCGATGTGCTCGACCAATTACCGCGCGCGCTCGATTTTGCCACCCAGATTCCGCACAGCGCGCTGCGTTGTTATGTGATGGGCGAGCGCGGTCGCAAAAAGGAGCCGGCCACCGTCGCCGATATCGAAGAGATGGCGAGGCAGGTCGAACAGGCCATGCGCGCCGGTGCGCTCGGTTTCACCACGTCGCGAACCAAGGTGCACACCACCGCCGATGGCAAACATATTCCGGGCAGTTACGCGACCAGCGAGGAATTGCTCGGCATCGGCCGCGCGATGGGCCGCGCCGGTCACGGCGTATTTCAGTTGGTTTCCGATATGGATAAGCCCGACTATGAATTCGGCTGGATGACGGAGTTGTCGCGCGAACAAAATATTCCGGTGCATTTTATTTTATCGCATTTCGAGCGCCCCAAATTCAGCGGTCTGCTGAAACACATCGAAGCGGCGAGCGCGCAGGGCGCCAATATTTTTGGTCTGGTGGGCGGCCGCGCGATCGGCATGTTAATCACGCTCGACAGCGATATTCATCCGTTCTACCGCCATCCTTCCTATATCGAGATCGCAAAATTGCCGCTCGCCGAGCGCGTAGCGATTATGCGCGATCCGCAATTCAAGCAGCGCCTGCTCAGCGAAAAAACGACCAGCACGCACGGCTATTGGCAGCCGCGCATGGAAATGTTCGAAACCATGTTCCGGCTCGGCACGCCGCCGGATTACGAACCCGCCGCCGAGGCTTCGATCGCGGCGATCGCCGCGCGCGCGAAGCGCACGCCGCAGGATGTGATCTACGATATGCTGCTCGAAAACGAGGGCGCCGAAGTTATCTACAATCCGCTGTTCAGTTACGCGGAAAATAGTTTCGCGCCGCTGCAGGAGTTGTTCGAGCATTCGAATACTTTAGTAAGTCTGGCCGATGGCGGCGCGCATCTCGGCATTATGAGCGATGCGGCGATGCCGACGTTTATGCTCACGCATTGGGTGCGCGATCGCACGCGCGGCGCGCGCTTTCCGCTCGAGCAAATGGTGATGATGCAAACCAGTCGCACCGCCGCCGCTTACGGACTGAACGATCGCGGTCGTCTCGCGGTGGGCTACAAAGCCGACGTCAATGTCATCGACTTCGATAACCTGCAGCTCGAAGCGCCGTATTGGGTGCGCGATTTACCCGCCAACGGCCGTCGCTTTATGCAGCGTGCGCAGGGCTACGATGCGACCGTGGTCAGCGGTGTGATCACCACGCGGCATGGCGAAGCAACCGGCGCATTGCCGGGCAAATTAATTCGCGGACCGCAGCGTGTTTCGAGTTAAGAAAAATTCAGCTTGAACAAGCTTTAACTAAGAGAGTGGCGGGCGCGGGACCGCCGAGAGGTTTTGAGTCGAATCAGCAAACTATCAGCAAGCGCTGCAATTTTTAGATAGGTTCTAATAATTACATCTATGCTGCGCTTGAACATTAACGGGTCAAGCGCAGGTTTTCCCAAATGGTTCGCGTCGGCTCAACCTGATTCATTGTATAGAAATGCAGGCCGGGCACGCCGCCGGCGAGTAGTTGCTCGCATAGGCGCGTTACAACTTCGGCGCCGAACTGCGCAACGCTGTCTAGGTCGTCGCCGTACTGTTCCAGGCGTTTGCAAATCCAGCGCGGAATTTCCGCGCCGCAATTGCGCGAGAAACGCGCCAGATTCGTGTAGTTGGTGATCGGCATAATGCCCGCGTAAATCGGCTTATCGATACCCGCTTGCTGGCAGGCATCGGTAAAATAAAAATACGCGTCGGCGCTGTAAAAATATTGCGTGATCGCGCTGTTGGCGCCGGCCGCCAATTTTTGTTTCAGGAAAGCGATATCTTCGCCGTAACATTTTGCATCCGGATGAATCTCTGGATACGCCGCTACTTCGATACGGAAAAAATCATCGAAATGCTTGCGAATGAATTCGACCAGTTCCTTCGCATAGATGAGGCGTTGCGCACCCATGCCGGATGGCACGTCGCCGCGCAGCGCGACGATGCGATCGATGCCGGCGTCTTTGTATTCCCGCAGCAACTGCAGAATGGTGTCTTCGTCGTCGGCGCCGAACGATAAATGCGGCGCTACGCTAATGCCGTCGGCAGCCATCGCCAGCACGATTTCTTTAGTGTTGTCGCGAGTGGAGCCGCCCGCGCCGTAGGTGACCGAAAAAAAATCCGGCTGCAGCGCGTTTAATGCGTTGCGCGTAAGCAATAGATTGTCGCGACCGACCGGTGTCTTCGGTGGATAAAATTCAAAACTAAAACGTTGAGTCATGATTTTCAAGTCGTAAAAACGCAATGGCAATTGCTTTTGCGCTAATGAAAAAAGCACGCGATATTTCGCGCGGCACCTCAATTATGCGTAATCGTAATGGCCGCGATTTGTAGGTCGGACTTCAGTCCGACATCGAGGCCGCGTCGGACTGAAGTCCGACCTACATCGTATTAATTTGCCTCCCTGCAATTAAGGGAGGCAAGGTCATCACTAGTACTTATAGCTATCTGGCTTGAACGGGCCTTCCGCGCTGACGCCGATATAATCAGCCTGCGCCTTGGTCAGTTGGGTAATGACGCCGCCGAAGCCGCCAACCATATGTGCCGCTACTTCTTCATCGAGTTTTTTCGGCAATACTTCGACGGTGATGGCGCCAGCTTTGAAGTTCTGTTCGAGATCGGCAAAGCGACGCTCGTACAAATAAATTTGCGCGAGCACCTGGTTGGCGAACGAGCCATCCATGATGCGCGAGGGGTGCCCGGTGGCGTTGCCGAGATTTACCAGACGCCCCTCGGACAGCAGAATCAAATGATCCTTGCTGGCGCGGTTGCGATACACTTTGTGCACCTGCGGTTTAACTTCTTCCCACTCCCAGTTTTTACGCATGAAAGCGGTATCGATTTCATTATCGAAGTGACCGATGTTGCAAACCACCGCGCCGGATTTCAGAGCCTTCAACATATTGGCGTTACATACGTCGATATTACCGGTGCAGGTGACAATTAAATCGGTGTTGGCGAGTAAATTCTTGTCGATCGACTGCTCGGTGCCGTCGTTGATGCCTTTGAGATACGGCGATACTAGTTCGAAGCCGTCCATACACGCCTGCATCGCGCAGATCGGATCGATTTCGACGATCTTAACGATCATGCCTTCCTGCCGCAGCGATTGCGCGGAGCCTTTGCCGACATCGCCGTAGCCGATAACCAACGCCTTTTTACCGGCCAGCAAATGGTCGGTACCGCGTTTGATGGCATCGTTCAAGCTGTGGCGGCAGCCGTATTTGTTGTCATTCTTGGATTTGGTAACGGCATCGTTGACGTTCACCGCCGGTACTTTCAGTTCGCCTTTCGCCAACATTTCCAGCAAGCGGTGCACGCCCGTGGTGGTCTCTTCGGTGATGCCGTGAATTTTATCGAGCATGGCCGGGTATTTTTTGTGCAGGATCAATGTGAGATCGCCGCCATCGTCCAGAATCATATTGGCGTCCCACGGCTTGCCGTTTTGCAGAATGGTTTGCTCGATACACCATTCGTATTCTTCCTCGGTCTCGCCTTTCCATGCGAATACCGGAATACCGCGCGCAGCGATGGCGGCAGCCGCGTGATCCTGCGTCGAAAAAATATTGCACGACGACCAGCGCACTTCCGCGCCCAATTCGACCAGCGTTTCGATCAATACGGCGGTTTGAATCGTCATGTGAATGCAGCCGAGAATTTTTGCATTCTTGAGCGGTTGCGATGCGCGGTATTTGCTGCGCAACGCCATCAGTGCCGGCATTTCCGTCTCGGCGATTTCCAGCTCCTTGCGGCCCCAATCGGCGAGCGTGATGTCGGCGACTTTGTAATCGGTAAAGTCTTTAAGTTGTGCGGTCATATTCTGTTCTCCACGATTCGTTGTGTTGACGCCCCTCTCCCTGCGGGAGAGGGGCCGGGGGTGAGGGCTGCGATGCCTGAATTCACAATGCGGCCAGTTTGATGTTCGTGGCCCTCACCCCAACCCCTCTCCCGCGGGGAGAGGGGCTATTGCCGTTTTGCGCTCTCTCTATTACAGAGAGAACAGTACTTAGATAGATGCTTTAAGCGCGGCGGCGCGGTCGGTTTTTTCCCACGGGAAGGTGGTGAAGGTTTCGGATTTCTGAACCTTCTTACCGTTTTCCAAGCCGTCCCAGGTGTAAGTCATTTCTTTCGGCTGTCTGCCGAAATGGCCGTAGGCGGCGGTTTGTTGATACATCGGGTGCAACAGGTCGAGCATTTTCTGGATGGCGTACGGGCGCAGATCGAAATGGTCGCGCACCAGTTGGATAATTTTCGCATCCGGAATTTTGTTGGTGCCGAAGGTGTTGATCGAAATCGAGGTCGGCTCGGCGACACCGATCGCATACGACACTTGAATTTCGATGCGATCGGCGAGGCCGGCGGCGACGATATTTTTAGCGACGTAACGACCGGCATAAGCGGCGCTGCGGTCGACTTTCGACGGATCCTTGCCGGAGAATGCGCCGCCGCCGTGGCGCGCCATGCCGCCGTACGAGTCGACGATAATTTTCCGTCCGGTCAAGCCGCAATCGCCGACCGGGCCGCCGATCACAAAGTTACCGGTAGGATTGATGTGGAATTGCGTGCCTTTATGTAATAGCTCCGGCGGCAACACGTGTTTAACCACCAGTTCTAATACGCCTTCTTTCAGGTCGCTGTATTTCACGTCGGGATTGTGTTGCGTGGACAATACGATTGCATCGATGGCGACGACTTTGCCGTTTTCGTAGCGGCAGGTGACCTGGCTTTTCGCGTCGGGGCGCAGCCACGGCAGCAAACCGGATTTGCGCGCTTCGGCCTGGCGCTCGACTAGGCGGTGCGCGTAGCAGATCGGCGCCGGCATCAATACGTCGGTTTCGTTGCTGGCGTAGCCGAACATCAAACCCTGGTCGCCGGCACCTTGGTCCTCCGGCTTGGCGCGGTCGACGCCCTGGGCGATATCCACCGATTGTTTGCCGATAATATTCAACACGCCGCAGGTCGCGCCGTCGAAGCCGACATCGGACGAGGTGTAGCCGATATCGCAAATCACTTTGCGGACGATTTCTTCCAGATCGGCCCACGCGCTGGTAGTGATTTCTCCGGCGACGATCGCCACGCCGGTTTTCACCAGCGTTTCGCAGGCGACGCGCGAATATTTATCCTCGGCAATCAGGCGGTCGAGCACCGCATCGGAAATTTGATCGGCGATCTTGTCCGGATGCCCTTCGGAGACGGATTCGGAGGTAAAGACTGAGTAATCGGACATTGCTGCTAATTCCCCTTAGCAAGTGCGTTAGATGAATGGATAGTGGAGGCATTGATGAATTGACGAATTTGCACGCGAAAACCGTTGCGCTGAGCGAGATAGGCGCTGCGGCCTGCGGATAACCCGGCGGCTTGCGCCCACTGTGTTAAATCTTCCGGCTCGAATCCCAGCCATAAATCGCCGCAGGCCTGCTGTGCCCACAGTTGATCGTGGCGGCATAACTCGGTGACGATTAAAGTGCCTTGTGGCTGCAATATGCGCGCTAAATCCTGAAAAATCGCCGCCGGCGAGGGCACGTGATGCAGCACCATATTTAGTGCGATGCAATCGAATTTGCGATCGATGAGCCGCGCGTCGGTGGTATCGCCGTGTAAAAATTCGATATTGCGCAAGCCGCCGGCCCGGGCAAACTGCTGCGCCTGCTCAAGCATCGCACTCGAGTTATCCAGCGCCAGCACGCGCTGAAAATGCGGCGACAGATGCGCGAGAAACGCACCTTCGCCGGGACCGACTTCGAGCGCGCTGGCGCCGCCCCGCGGAAAGCAGCCGGCCAGCATTTCGGCGGCCTGCTCGCCGTAGACCTCGAACGCGGCGATCAGCTCCTGCTGTTCGCGAAAATGCGCGGCGTTCTCGGCAAAAAATTGCTGCGAGCGCTGCGCTCGCTCGGCTTGCACGGCATGGATGCGCTCATTGATTGCGCTATCGAGCGGCATTGCGTCGATGGTTTCCAGCAGCGCGCGTTGCAACGGCTCCAGCAGCGCCAGGGCGGGCAATTGCGCGCGGCGATAGAAAATAGAATTACCCTCGCGCCGCGTCGCCAGTAGGCCGGCCTTGGTGAGTATTTTCAAATGATGGCTCATGCCGGATTGCGGCGTCGCCAGAATTTGACTCAGTTCCAGCACGCCGAACGAATCGCGACTCAGCAGCCGCAGGATTTCCAGCCGCAACGCGTCGCCGCTGGCTTTGCAGAGGGCGGCTAGCGCACTGCTATCGAGCGTCGGGGCGACGGGCAGTTGGAGGGCGGTGCTATTCATGGAGGCAAAGCCTAGCAGAACAAACAACCTATATCAAAAACTTTTGATATAGGTTGCGGGCGACGTTCGATGCGCAAATATTTGTCGGTAAACTTTGCTCCGGCCATTTGCCACGCTTATTTGCCTACTCTTATTTGCCGTAGAAGGCGCGCTAGGGGACAATAGACGCCCTTTTCAGCCAGCCTTATCCGATTTTATAGTGGAGCTCCGCATGCCTTCCCGCACCGAACTTGCCAATGCCATCCGTGCCCTCAGTATGGATGCCGTGCAAAAAGCCAACTCCGGCCACCCGGGCGCGCCGATGGGCATGGCGGATATTGCGGAAGTGCTGTGGCGGGATTTCCTGCATCACAACCCGGCCAACCCCAAGTGGCCCAATCGCGATCGCTTTATTTTGTCGAACGGCCATGGCTCGATGCTGTTGTATTCGTTGCTGCATTTGACCGGCTACGATCTCGGTATCGAGGATATTAAACAATTCCGCCAACTGCATTCGCGCACGCCCGGCCACCCCGAATATGGCTACACGCCGGGCGTCGAGACCACTACCGGTCCGCTGGGGCAGGGTTTGGCCAACGCCGTGGGCTTTGCGTTGGCGGAAAAAATCCTGGCGGCACAATTTAATCGCCCCGACCACAACATCGTCGATCACCACACCTACGTATTTCTCGGCGACGGCTGTCTGATGGAGGGCATCTCGCACGAAGCCTGTTCACTAGCAGGCACATTGGGGCTGGGCAAGTTGATCGCGCTCTACGACGACAACGGCATTTCGATCGACGGCCACGTGCAGGGTTGGTTCACCGATGATACCCCGAAGCGGTTCGAAGCTTACGGCTGGCATGTGATCGCCAAGGTCGATGGCCACGATGCCGACGAAATCAAAAGCGCCATCGAGCGCGCCAAAGCGGAAACTCATCGGCCGACCTTGATCTGTTGTAAAACGATTATCGGCAAGGGCGCACCGAACAAACAGGGCACCGAGGATGTGCATGGTTCGGCGCTCGGCGATGCCGAAGTTGCCGCGGCGCGCAAAGTATTGCATTGGAATTACCCACCGTTCGAAATTCCGCAGGAAATTTATACCGCGTGGGATGGCCGCGCGCGCGGCGAGCAGTTGGAGCGCAATTGGCAGACGCGCCTGGATGCTTATAAAGCGCAGTATCCCGAGCTTGCGGCCGAGTACGAGCGCCGCATTCACAATTTGCTGCCGAGCGACTTCGCGCAGCGGGCCGATGCGTTTATCGCGCAGTGTCAAAGCGAAAGCAAAACCGTCGCCACGCGCAAGGCCAGCGAAATCTGTCTGGATTTCTTCGGCCCGCAGCTAGGCGAGTTGCTCGGCGGTTCGGCGGATCTGGCAGGCTCCAACAATACGATTTGGAAGGGCTGCAAAAGCGTCACGGCGGAAGATGCCAGCGGCAATTATGTGCATTACGGCGTACGCGAATTCGGCATGTCGGCAATGATGAACGGCCTGACGTTGCACGGTGGTTTCAAAGCGTACGGCGCAACCTTTTTGGTCTTTATGGAATACGCGCGCAATGCCGTGCGCATGGCGGCGCTGATGAAGCAGCCGAGTATTTTTGTCTATACGCACGATTCGATCGGGCTCGGCGAGGATGGCCCCACGCACCAGCCGATCGAACAGTTGACGAGTTTGCGCACCACGCCGAATTTACATACGTGGCGGCCGTGCGATATGACTGAATCCGCCGTGGCCTGGCGCGCTGCGCTCGAGCGCAACGACGGTCCCAGCGCATTGATTTTCACCCGTCAAAACTTGCCGCACCAAGCGCGTAATGCCGCGCAGATTGCCGGCATCGCGCGCGGCGCGTATGTATTGCACGATGGCGCGGGACATCCGGACGCAATTTTGATCGCTACCGGTTCCGAAGTGCAGTTGGCGATGGCCGCCGCCGAGCAGTTGGCGTTGAATGGACGGTCGATCCGCGTGGTATCGATGCCGTGCACGACATTATTCGATGCGCAGGATGCCGCCTACCGCGAGTCGGTATTGCCGAGCGACGTGTTGGCGCGCGTTGCGATCGAGGCCGCGCATAAAGACTTCTGGTATAAATACGTCGGCCTGGATGGCGCTGTGATCGGTATGGAAAGCTTTGGCGAATCCGCTCCGGGACCGCAGTTGATGGAGTATTTCGGTTTCACCACCGACGCCGTTGTGGAAACCGTGCACGAACTGCTGGATATCTAAAACTGATGCTGCGTTTGGCGATCAATGGTTACGGCCGTATCGGCCGTTCGGTGCTGCGCGCGTTGTACGAGAGCGGATATCGCGAGTCCATGCAGGTGATCGCCATCAACGAGCCCGCCGATCTCAATACGATCGCGCATCTCAGTAAATACGACACTACGCACGGCCGCTTTCCCGGTAGTGTCGGCATCGAGCGAGATTGTCTGCGCATTAATGGCGATGCGATAACTATCAGTCATTATTCAGCGTTAACCGATTTGCCGTGGCGTGCATTGGAGATCGATGTGGTGCTCGAATGCAGCGGCCAATACGATACGCAGCTGCAGCTCGAAGGGCATTTGCAGGCAGGCGCCAAGCGCGTACTGTTATCGCAGCCCGGCACCACGGAAATTCCGGCGATTGTGTACGGCGTCAATCAACACATCTTGAGCGGCGCGGAGAAAATTATTTCCGCCGCGTCGTGCAGCACCAATTGCATCGTGCCGGTGATTAAAGTGTTGGACGAGCGTTTCGGTCTCGAGCAAGGCATTATTACGACGATTCATTCGGCGATGAACGATCAACCGGTGTTGGATGCGTATCATCATACCGATCTGCGCAAGACGCGCGCGGCCGGACAATCGATCATTCCGGTCGAGACCGGTTTGGCCGCGGGCGTCGGGCGTATTCTGCCGCAGCTGGCCGAGCGTTTCGCGGCGCATGCGTTGCGCGTGCCGACGATCAATGTGTCCGCCATGCAGTTGACCATGCAGGCTTGCGACGCGGCGACCATCGCTGCGGTCAACACCGCATTGGCCGGCGCGGCGGCACTGGAATTCAGCGGTATTCTTGGCTATACCGAAGAGCCGCTGGCCTCCTGCGACTTTAATCACGATCCGCATTCGGGTGTGGTCGATGCCGGTCAGACGCAGGTCGCCGGCGATTTGATCAATGTTCTAACCTGGTTCGATAACGAATGGGGCTACGCCAATCGCATGCTCGATGTGTTGGCGCACTGGTTGGCCTTAGAGCGTCCAACAAAATGAGTTTTGGCTTTTATGTATGGCGGATCATTGATCCGCCATACGATCTAGCCGCAGCAACAAAGGCGGATCAATGATCCGCCCTACGATAGTTTGCCATTTTATTTTGTTAGGTGTTCTTAGCCCAATACAGAGCTATGCGTAGCGGCACAAATATTGAGCGACATTTATTTAGCGTTAGCGATAGATAATAAAGGAAGCTGCCATGTCCGTTTTAAAAATGACCGATTTTAATTTGCAAGGCCGTCGCGTATTGATACGCGAGGATTTAAACGTTCCGGTGAAAGATGGCGCGGTAGCCTCCGATGCGCGTATTCGCGCGGCCATTCCGACCTTGGAGCTGGCGCTGAAAGCCGGCGCAAAAGTTATCGTTATGTCGCACTTGGGTCGCCCTACCGAAGGCCAATACGAAGAAGAATTTTCACTGGCGCCGGTGGCCGCGCATTTAGGCAAGTTGTTGGGGCGCAATGTGCCGTTGATTAAAGATTGGCAAAGCGGCGTGCAGATTGGCGACGGTGAACTGGTGCTGCTCGAAAACGTGCGTTTCAATAAAGGCGAGAAAAAAGACAACGAAGAACTGGCCAAGCAATACGCGGCGCTCTGCGATGTATTTGTGATGGATGCGTTCGGCACCGCGCATCGCGCCGAGGCATCGACGCACGGCGTGGCGAAATTTGCGACGGTGGCGTGCGCGGGTTTACTGCTGTCGGCCGAGCTGGAGAGTTTGGAAAAGGCGTTGAAACATCCGGCGCGCCCTTTGGTGGCAATCGTCGGCGGCTCGAAGGTTTCGACAAAGTTAACTGTGTTGGAGAATCTTTCCGAAAAGGTCGATCAGTTGATCGTCGGCGGCGGTATCGCCAATACCTTTTTGGCCGCGGCCGGTTTTCCGGTCGGCAAATCGTTGTGCGAGCACGATTTGATTCCAGCTGCCAAAGCGCTGATGGCGAAAACGCATATTCCGTTGCCGGTCGATGTGGTGGTCGGTAAAGAGTTTAATGAAAACGCAACAGCAACCCTGAAAGATGTCAAAGATGTCGCTGACGACGATATGATTTTCGATATCGGTCCGCGCAGCGCGGCGCAATTGGCCGCTTTGTTGGAAGAGGCCAAATCGATCATCTGGAATGGCCCGGTCGGCGTGTTTGAATTCGATCAATTCGGCGAAGGCACCAAGGTATTGGCAAGGGCGATCGCCGACAGCCCGGCATTTTCGATTGCCGGTGGCGGCGATACATTGGCGGCGGTCGATAAATACGGCATCGAAAAAGATGTGTCGTATATTTCCACCGGCGGCGGCGCGTTTCTGGAGTATGTCGAAGGCAAGGTGCTGCCGGCGGTAGCGATTCTCGAGCAGCGCGCCGAAAGCACTAAATGCAATTTTAAATAGTAGAGAATTAATAAGTGTAGGGCGCAATAACCAACGGGCATTGCGCCATCGCTGCAAATCATTCGGCGCAATGCGCTTCGCTTATTGCGCCCTACAGGAAATGGAGACACGAACATGGCACTCATCAGTTTACGTCAATTACTGGACCACGCCGCCGAGCATAGCTATGGCGTGCCGGCGTTCAACGTCAACAACCTGGAACAGACGCGCGCCATCATGGAAGCGGCGGCGGAAACGCGCAGCCCCGTAATCATGCAAGCGAGTGCCGGTGCGCGCAAATATGCGGGCGCGAATTTTTTGCGACACATGATTCTGGCGGCGATCGAAGAGTTTCCCGACGTGCCGGTCTGTATGCACCAGGATCACGGTGTGAGCCCGGCGATTTGTCAGCGCTCGATTCAATTCGGTTTTAGCTCGGTGATGATGGACGGCTCGTTGCTGGAGGACGGTAAAACGCCGGCTTCCTACGATTACAACGTGCGCGTCAGTCGCGAAGTGGTTGCCATGGCGCACGCCTGCGGCGTATCCGTCGAAGGCGAGTTAGGTTGTCTCGGCTCGCTCGAAAGCGGCATGGCCGGCGAGGAGGATGGCGTCGGCGCCGAGGGCATTTTGAGTCACGACCAAATGCTTACCGATCCAGAAGAAGCGGCGGATTTCGTGCAGAAAACGCAGGTCGATGCACTCGCCATCGCAGTCGGCACCAGTCACGGTGCCTACAAATTTACGCGTCCGCCCACCGGCGATATTCTGGCGATCGACCGCATCAAGGAAATTCATCGCCGTATTCCCGATACGCATTTGGTAATGCACGGTTCCAGTTCGGTGCCGCAAAACTGGTTGGCGATCATCAATCAATACGGCGGTAAAATCGGCGAGACCTACGGCGTGCCGCTCGAACAAATCGTCGAGGGCATCAAACACGGCGTGCGCAAAATCAATATCGACACCGATTTGCGTTTGGCCTCTACCGGCGCGATTCGCCAATTTCTGGCGAAAAATCCCGCCGAATTCGATCCACGCAAATATCTAAAAGAAACCATCAATGAAATGAAAGCGGTTTGTAAGGAGCGCTACGAGGCATTCGGTACCGCCGGGCAGGCCGAAAAAATAAAAGTGCTGTCTCTCGAGGCGATGGCGGTGCGCTACGAAAAAGGCGCATTGGCTCCTAAAATTAAATAAACGAGGAGATTGGTCGCGGCGATATGGCCGCGATCAGCCACGATGGCCATCAGTTTTGATTTAGAGCGTCTACATCAACAGATTCGCCCGTTCAGCGTCGCCGAGCCGTTCGTGCCCGGCGATGCCGAGCAGACCTATTTTCATTTTTACGGCATCGATTTCGAGCGCAAAATACCCGGCGTTGAGCATTACTTCGGACATTTCAACAGCGGCAAATACGATATCGTTGCGCACTATTTTGCACTCGACGCTAGCGCCGGTAAAAAAGCGCGTGGCACCTGCTTTATCTTTCACGGCTACTTCGATCATGCGGGACTCTATGCGCATGCGATCGAATACTGTTTATGCCGCGATTTGAATGTCGTGATCTACGATTTGCCTGGGCATGGGCTTTCTACCGGCGAGCGCGTCAGTATTCCTTCGTTCAGCGAATATTTAGTGGTGATGCGCGATGCGTTGAAATTATTTGCCGATATTGCACCACAGCCTTGGCATGCGATCGGCCAAAGCACCGGCGCGGCGATCCTGATGGATTATTTGCTGCAGGAGTTGGCGCCGAGTTTCGATAAGGTGGTGTTATTGGCGCCTCTGCTGCGCGCGGCGGAATGGCGCTGGATCAAAGTGGCTTATTGGGTCGGTCAAAAATTCCTGGAGCGCGTGCCGCGCCGCTTCGGCACTAATTCCAGCTACCAGCCCTTTGTGAATTTTGTCGAGCACGACGATCCGCTGCAAACGCATTATATTTCGGTGCGTTGGGTGGACGCGTTGATGCGTTGGGAAAGTCGCTTTGAATATTTTCCGGCACTGGAGCGCTCGTTATTGATTATTCAAGGACAGCGCGATACCACCGTGGACTGGCGCTATAACATTCCTTTTATCCGCTCGAAATTCCCACATGCCAAATATTTGCCGCTGCAAGAGGCGTATCACCATCTCGTCAACGAGGCGCCCGACATTCGCCAAAAAATCGTAGCGGCACTGGATCTTTATTTTAATAATATTGATGAAGTAAAAATATAAATAATAACGAATAATGGGTGAGCATTGATGCTAAAAAAAATAGGTCTGATTCTATCCCTCTTCGTATTCCTGGCCGTAGGTATTTACGGTATTTTGGTCTGGCAGAACAATCGTTCGGCGCTGCCGCCGGCGCCATCGGAGATTGCGGCGAGCTGGGAAAAAAGTGTGTCGTGGCTGCTGCAAAATCGCGATACGGTACTTAGCGATAACAATCCGATCCTATGGTGGATGATCGGCGAGAGTGCGAAAGCCACCGGCGATCATCGGTTACAGGCACTTTACGCGACTTTCCGTGCACGTAACGACATTGAGAATGCAACCTCTATTTGGCAGACGTTCTTCGACCCCGCTCGTTATTGGGGTGCTAATTTTCCGCGCGAAAGTTTCGCGATGTATGCCGATTACCAGCAATATTTTCTATTCGGTTTAACTTGCGGCAAGCAGCTTGCGGCCGAGCCGATCGTCGATGCTCAGCACTCACCGGGCTTTTGTTGGCATGCGCATCCGTTCAGTCCAGCCTGTATGACACATCAATTGATGGGCTATCGTTTTCTGCAGCGCACGGGTTGCGATCGCGTCGATAGTTTGGATAAAAAAATAGCTGCATTGCAAAGCACGATAGAAAAACAGCTAACGTGGGATCCGCGCGTGGTGGATGTTTATTTACAGCGTATTTTGATGTTGGTGGATTCCGATGCGGCGAGCCGTGTCAAGCCGCGCTGGGTAGAGCGCACGCTCGCTGCGCAATTGGACGACGGCAGTTGGTCCAATTTGCAGCCATTGTTGCCGATCGGCGGTGGGCGTTATGTTGGTTTTAATGAGCGATTGCTTGGCGTCGGCAGGGTGCAGGGTAATTTACATGCGACCGCGCAAGGCCTTCTGCTGTTGAGCTTATTACAGCAAAAAGATTCGCAGCTTAACGCGCCACCGTCCTAAAGGAGTGGCGGCGCGAATGACAAGGCTGCCGATAGTTGCCGAATAAATTAAAACAATACCCGACAACGAATCGTCCCTTCCACTTCGCGCACTTTCTCCAAGGCCAGTTCGCTGGCGTCTTCATCGACATCGATGACTACATAGCCGACGTGTTCGGAGGTTTGCAAGTATTGCGAGCTGATATTGATGTGGTTATCGGAAAATACTTTGTTGATCGCCGACATGACGCCAGGCACGTTGCGGTGCACATGTAAAAGGCGATGTTTGCCTGGATGCGACGGCAGCGCCACTTCGGGAAAATTAACGGAGGTAGTGGTTGCGCCGGTGTCGCTGTAGCGCACTAATTTTTCCGCGACTTCGAGGCCGATATTCTCCTGCGCTTCCTGCGTCGAGCCGCCGACATGCGGCGTTAGGAACACATTGTCGAATTGGCGCAGCGGTGAGATAAACTCATCGTCGTTGGAACGTGGCTCGACCGGAAATACATCGATCGCGGCGCCACCGAGATGTTGGCTGGCCAATGCGGCGGCGAGCGCCTCGATATCGACCACCGTGCCGCGTGCGGCGTTGATCAGAATGCCACCCTTTTTCATCAGACCCAATTCGCGGGCGCCGATCATATTTTGCGTGGATTTGTTTTCCGGTACGTGCAGGCTAACGATATCGGCGCAGGCCAGCAATTCGTCGAGATTGGCTTTCTGCACCGCGTTGCCGAGCGGTAGTTTGGTTATCGCATCGACGAAGCAGACTTTCATACCGAGCGATTCGGCGATTACCGATAGCTGCATGCCGATGCTGCCGTAGCCGATGATGCCGAGGGTTTTGCCGCGAATTTCATAGGCGCCGTCGGCGGACTTCTGCCACTCGCCGCGATGCGCGGCGGCATTTTTTTCGGCGACTCGGCGCAGCAGTAAGATGGCCTCGGCGATCACCAGCTCGGCGACGCTGCGGGTGTTCGAATACGGGGCGTTGAATACCGCCACGCCGTGTTCGATCGCGGCGCGTAGATCGACTTGATTGGTACCGATACAGAAGCAGCCGACCGCGATTAATTTTTCCGCCGCCGCGAATACGTCGCGAGTCAGCTGCGTGCGCGAGCGGATCCCGACAAAATGCGCGTGTTGAATCGCAGCTTTTAGCTCGGCATCGGGCAGCGCTTTTTTGTGGTAGTCGATATTGGTGTAACCCGCATTGCGCAGCGTATCGATCGCCGTTTGACTGACGCCTTCCAGCAATAAAAATTTGATTTTATTTTTATCTAAAGAAGTTTTAGGGTCTAAAGCAGTGTTGGCCATGACGGGCAGGCTCCGCGCAGCGCTATCGGGGTTGGGGGAAAGGGGAGCTATGTTATCATAGCCTCCCTTTCCTGGTTACCCACTTTGCCGATCCCCAAAGTTACCGATCAAGGGGCGGCGCTGTCGGTTTCGATCCGATTTAGAAATTTTTATCGAAGCAAGAGGTTTGCATGACTGCCGCGCCGCTGAGTGCCCACGTTGTAGAGCAGCTGATCGCCATTGTCGGCGCGGATAAATTCAGCGCCGAACCCGCCGATCTGCAGACCTTCGGGCGCGACTGGACCAAGGCCTATCCACCGGCGCCTGCAGCAATTGTTTTTCCGCGCAGCATCGAGCAGGTACAAGCGATCGTGCGTTTGGCGAATGCCGAGGGCTTGGCGTTGGTGCCGTCCGGCGGGCGCACCGGGTTGAGCGGCGGCGCGGTGGCGACGCGCGGCGAATTGGTCGTCGCATTCGATTACATGAATAAAATTCTCGATTTCGATTCGATCGATCGCAGCGTCACCTGTCAGGCCGGCGTGATCACCGAGCAACTGCAACAGTTTGCTGAGGAGCGCGAATTGTATTACCCGGTGGATTTTGCCTCCAGCGGTTCCTCGCAGATCGGCGGTAATATCGCCACCAATGCCGGCGGCATCAAAGTGATCCGCTATGGCATGACGCGCGATTGGGTGGCCGGTTTAAAGGTAGTCACGGGCAGTGGCGATATTCTCGATTTGAACCGCGGGCTGCTGAAAAATAATGCGGGTTACGATTTACGGCATTTATTTATCGGTGCCGAGGGCACGCTGGGTTTCATTGTCGAGGCGACGATGCGGCTGACGCGGCCGCCGGTCGGCCTGACAGCATTGGTGCTCGGCGTAGCGGAGTTCGCGCAGATCATGGATGTGTTGAATACGTTTCAAACAAAAATGGATTTGACCGCGTTCGAGTTTTTCTCCGATAAGGCGCTGAGTAAAGTCGTCGCCCATAGCGGCCTGCAGCGGCCCTTCGAAACGCCAGCTAATTATTACGCTTTGTTGGAATTCGAAAATATCAACGAAGAGGCCGAAGCGCAAGCTTTAGCGTTATTCGAACATTGCGTCGAGCAGGGCTGGGTAATCGATGGCGTAATGAGCCAAAGCGTCGAGCAGCTACAGAATTTATGGCGCTTGCGCGAGGATATTTCGGAAACGTTAGCGCAGTGGACGCCGTATAAAAACGATATCGCTACGGTGATTTCCAAAGTGCCGCCGTTTATCGCCGAAGTCGACGCGCTGGTGCAGCGCGAGTACCCGGAATTCGAAATCGTCTGGTTCGGTCATATCGGCGACGGTAACGTGCATTTGAATATTCTCAAGCCGGATAATTTGACGGTCGCCGATTTTCATCAGCGCTGCCATCGCGTGTCGCAGTGGGTGTTCGAAATCGTGCAACGCTACGGCGGCAGCGTATCGGCGGAGCATGGTGTCGGATTGTTAAAGAAAGATTATTTACAGTACGGGCGCGGCGTCGAAGAGATTGCCTTGATGAAGCAGATCAAGCGCGTATTCGATCCCAATGGCGTGATGAATCCGGGCAAGATTTTTGATTAGGGTGTTTCTCTCTTTCCCGCGGGGAGAGAGGATTCATTCGCAGTTTCGTCAAAGTTTTTGGAAACTAAGGTAGGGCGGATCATTGATCCGCCATGCGATCTTGTCGCAGCGATAACGGTGGATCAATGATCCGCCCTACAATTAAAGCCAAAGCTTAATTTGTTGAGGCGTTACGCAATAAATTTCGGCGCGGTTTTCGCGCCGGGCCGCAGCAGCCGCGTCATACCCGACGCGGTTAATTCATCTTCGAGCATGGTGCGAATCTGCACTGAACTTTCCATTTGCATCGCGCGCGCCAACAGCGATTTCGCCTGATCGAGACTGACGCTGCGAATCACCGATTTAACGCGCGGCAAATTAGTGGCGTTCATCGATAGCATGTCGTAACCCATCGCCAGCAACAAAATTGCCGCCGCCGGATCGCCGGCCAGCTCGCCGCAAATGCTGACTTGCCGCCCCTCCGCATGGCCGTCGTCGGCCACTTTCTGCAACGCTTGCAACACGGCGGGATGGTAGGCGTGGTAGAGATCGGCGACGCGCGCATTGTTGCGATCGACCGCCAATAAGTATTGCGTCAGGTCGTTCGAGCCGACCGACAGAAAGCTCACGCGCTTCGCCAATTCGCGCGCCTGATACACGGCGGCCGGCACTTCGACCATCACGCCGATCGGCGGCAGTTCCAGTTGCAAGCCTTCTTCCAACAATTCGTCGTGCGCGCGATAAATTAATTCGAGCGCGTCTTCCAGCTCCTGCACATTGCTGATCATCGGTAGCATGATGCGCAAATTGTTCAGGCCTTTGCTGGCCTTCATCATCGCGCGCACTTGCACCAGAAAAATTTCCGGATGATCGAGCGTGACGCGAATGCCGCGCCAACCGAGAAATGGATTGTCTTCTTCAATCGGAAAATACGGTAGCGATTTATCGCCGCCGACGTCGAGTGTGCGCATCGTCACCGGTAGCGGTGCGAACGGCTCCAACTGCTGACGATAGATGGCGCGTTGTTCCTCTTCGCTGGGAAAGCGGTCGCGCATCAGAAACGGCACTTCGGTGCGATACAGGCCGACGCCCTCGGCGCCGCGCTCGAGCGAGCGCGCGACATCCGCCATCAGGCCGGTGTTGACCCAAAGCGGAATGCGGTGGCCATCGGTGGTTTCGCACGGCAGATCGCGCAGTGCTTCCAGGCCTTTCGAGATTTGCTGTTCTTCTTCGCCGATCGCCTGAAACTGTGCGCGCACTTCGGCCGGCGCGTTGTAATAGACGATACCGTTGTAGCCATCAAGAATCAGCTCGGCGCCTTCGACCTGAGTGAATGGTAAGTCTAGGCAACCCATGACGGTGGGGATGCCCATCGCGCGCGCGAGAATTGCTACATGCGAGTTGCCCGAACCTTGCACAGATACCAGGCCGACCAATTTTTCTTTCGGCACTTCGCCAAGGATCGATGCGGTCAGTTCCTCGCCGACCAACACGGTGCGCTCGGGATAGACCACCGGCGTGGTATTGGCGGCCTGTAGATACGACAGCAGGCGGCGGCCCAAATCTTTTACATCGGCGGAGCGCTCTTTGAGATAGAGATCGTCCATCATTTCGAAGGTGCGAACGTGCGCGAGGATGACCTGGCTCAACGCACCCTGCGCCCATTCGCCGAGGCGAATCAGCTCGACCACTTCGGCGGCCAGCGCATTGTCGTCGAGCATGCGCAGATACACGTCGAACAAGGCCTGCTCTTGCGGCGCCAAACGGCTGGAGAGTTTGGCGCCGAGATCTTGCACATCCTTGCGGACGGCCGCAAGGCAGTCGTGGAAAAAGCGAATTTCGAGCTCGGGATCGGCGCAACTGCGATGCGGCACCGAATACAAATCGGCCGGCGGCGATGCCACCACCGCTTGGCCGATGGCGATACCCGAGGCGCCGGCGACGCCTTGAAAGCGCGCGGCGCTGGCGGTTTTGGTGCCGCCGATGCTGATGCTGATGATCGAACCCGTCGCCTGCGCATGGGCGATAACGCCGGCCAGTTGCGCCGAGCAGGTGACGAGAAATGCTTCTTCGTTTTCGTCGAAGCGGCGCTTTTCAATTTGTTGCACCACCAAGACACCGAGCACGCGGCGCTGGTGAATGATCGGCACGCCTAAAAAGGAGCGATACAGCTCCTCGCCGATGCCGGGCAGGAATAGAAAGCTGGGGTGCGATTCGGCGTTTTCGAGGTTGAGTGGCTCTTCGCGGGTGGCGACCTGGCCGACCAGCCCCTCATCGGCGGCGAGGCTGATCTTGCCGACGAAACTGGGATTGAGGCCCTCGTTGGCCATGAATACGTAGCGACCGCTGTTCGGGTCGCGCAAATAAACGGTGCATACCTCCGTGCCCATGACATCGCGCACGCGCCGCACAATAATATTGAGCGCGCTTTGCAGATCGGCGGCGGCGTTGACTTCCTGCACAATACTGCGCAGGGCGTCGAGCATGGCGGTTTTGCTATCCATGTATTGTCCTAGGCGACATGTACTGTCCTAACGAGACTGTCGTTGCCGGCCTCGGTCGGGAGGCGCGGTATTGCGATCTTATTACCGGGACCGGCTAAACGTTAACGATAGCCGACCAGTTTGCTATGCCGCACCGACAATTCCTTCATCGCGCGACGATAAACTTCGCGCTTGAACGACACCACTTGTCCCAGCGGATACCAATAGCTCACCCAGCGCCAATGGTCGAATTCTGCCTTATCCCCGCAATCCATGCGTACCTGCTCATCATCCGCCAACATCCGCAGCAGAAACCACTTTTGTTTTTGGCCGATGCAGAGCGGCCCTTCGTTATTGCGTCGCACCAGCCGCTCCGGTAGTCGGTAGCGCAGCCAGCCACGCGTGCAGGCGAGTACTTCGACATGCTCGGGCAGCAGCCCCACTTCTTCGCGCAACTCGCGGTACAGTGCCGCCTCCGGAGATTCATCCGGGTTGATGCCGCCCTGCGGAAATTGCCAGGCATTCTGGCCGACGCGGCGCGCCCATAACACTTCGCCGAGCGTATTCGCTACCACGATACCCACGTTGGGGCGAAAACCATCGGCGTCGATCACTGGGCGGACTCGTCATCATGAGTAAAAGAAATCTTCGGTATTGTTCCACAAATGCGCGGACGTGAACAATCCTCGTAGTATTCGCCGCAGTACGGGTATCCTACGCAGCCGCAACCCTACCGATCAGGACTGAAAATACCGTGTTAAGAGTGAAAATATTGGGTTACAGAGAGAACGTAGCGTGAGTTTGGCGATTTTTGATTTGGACAACACCTTGCTGGGCGGCGACAGCGATCACGCCTGGGGCGATTTTCTGGTGCGGCGCGGCATCGTCGACGGCGATTTTTACCGCGCTAGCAACGATTTATTTTATCGGCAGTACCAGGACGGCACGCTCGATATCCAAGCGTATCTCGCGTTCGCGCTGGAACCGCTGACGCGCTACAGCCGAGCGGAGTTGCAGTCTTTGCACGCCGAGTTCATGCGCAGCGTGATAGCGCCGCTGCGCCTGCAAAAAGCCGATGCATTGTTGGCGGAGCATCGCGCGCGCGGCGATAAATTGTTGATCATCACCGCCACTAATGCCTTTATCACGCGGCCGATCGCGGCTTGGTTAGAGGTCGACGACATCCTGGCTACCGAGCCTGAGCTACGCGACGGTCGGTACACCGGCAAGATCGCCGGTACCGCGTGTTTTCGCGAGGGCAAGGTGACCCGTCTACATGAATGGCTCGCTACGCATCCGTTCGATTTAGGAGCGGCGAGCTTCTACAGCGACTCCCAAAACGATTTGCCGCTGCTGGAATTGGTCGGCAAACCGGTGGCGGTCGATCCCGACGATATCTTGCGCCAAACTGCGTTGCAGCGCGGCTGGCCGGTTATCAGTTTGCGGGGCTGACAATATGCTAATCGTCATCTCTCCCGCCAAAACCCTCGATTTCGAAACGCCGTCGAATACTAAAAGATTCACGCAACCGGCTTTCCTTGAACAGTCCGCGCAATTGATCGAGGAACTGCGGCAACTCGATCCCACACAAATCGGCAGCTTGATGGATATCAGCGATAAACTGGCCGAGCTGAACCATCATCGTTTCATGAACTGGTCGATGCCATTTGCGCCGAGCAACGCCAAACAGGCATTGTTCGCGTTTCGCGGCGACGTATATACCGGCCTCGATGCGGATAGCTTTAGTGCCGCCGATATAACGTTTGCACAAAAACATCTGCGCATGCTGTCGGGCCTTTACGGGGTATTAAAACCGCTGGACTTGATGCAGCCCTATCGGCTTGAAATGGGTACGGCGCTACGCAACCGGCGCGGCAAAAATTTGTATGAGTTCTGGGATGGACGTATTACCGCCGCGCTGCATGACGAAATCGTTGGCTCGCGGTCTAAAGTACTGATCAACCTGGCCTCCGAGGAGTACTTTAAGGCCGTTCATCCGAAAGCATTGGCAGCCGAAGTGATCACACCCATATTTAAGGAGCGCAAGGGCGACGGCTACAAGATCGTCAGCTTCTTCGCCAAAAAGGCGCGCGGCTTGATGGCGGCCTACATAGTCAAGCAGCGGCTGCGTCACAGCGAGGCGATCAAGGATTTTGCGCTTGCCGGTTATCGCTACAATCCGCGGCTATCGAGCGGTAACGATTGGGTGTTTACGCGCGAGGCCGAGGCAGGCCTTTCTTAAACAGATCGGATCGGAAAGGACCTGGATAGAAAGGGCCGCCCGATAACCTACACTTATTCCAAGGCATTAATGGAGCGGTTTCGTCCAGCGATCATGACAGCGGTATCGGTACTCTACGGCAACAATGCGGACCCGCATTCGCAGCGTGCTCGGTTGGCGCTGACGACCGTGGGCATGCATTGCGAGTTGCGCGAAGTCGACCCCGCGGCGCTACCGCCCGCGGTCGCCAAGCTGCCCCTATTGCAGTTGCCGAACGGCAAATTAATCGACGATAGTTTTGCCATCGCGCAGTGGGCCTGCGCGCATCGTCCGCAGCTCGATTTATGGCCGGATATTCGCGTCCGTCAGCAATCGATCGAAAACCTAGTGCGTATTATCGATGGTCCGTTTGCCGCCGCGCTGGACGGCTATCGGCGCGCGAGTGGCGTCCGGCAAAACCTGGTCGAAGGTCGCGACGCGCAAGGTTGGCGCTTCGAGGCGGAAATTTTTCTCGCGCAGCTCGAGGCGCGGCTTGCTCGTATGAGCTATTTAGTGGGCGACCGCGAGACGTTGGCGGATATTGCAGTGCTGCCCTTTATTCAGCAATTTGCCGACCTCGATAGAACCTGGTTCGATGTATCCCCCTACCGGCAACTGCGCGCCTGGCTGTTGCGCTACCGCGACAATGCCATTTGGCAGCAGGCGACGCGGCCGGTGGCCCGCTGGCAGGTCGGGTCGCAGCCGATCTATCTGATCCCGCCCGATATTCGACGCGCCTCGGCGTAGTCGTTCTATTGCTCACATCCTTGCTATTGAAATGGTTATTTTGGCCGTCTGGGCGCGAATTATCTTGTTTCGCGCGAGCGAGCTTCCTCGGCTAAGCTGAGGAACACCCGAAGGCGGATTTATCCTGCATGCAAGTTCTCAAGTTTCTCGTCGTCGACGATGCCAGCTTTATCCGCGACCTGTTGAAAAAACAGCTGCGCGATGCCTATCCCGGCGCGCAAATCACCGATGTGCCGAGCGCCGTGCGGGCGCAAGTGGCGCTGAAGACGCAAAACTTCGATCTCATTTTGTGCGATTGGGAAATGCCGGAAATGAGCGGCGAGGAGTTTTTACTCTGGCTGCGCGCGCATCCGCAGCATGCCACCATGCCGTTTATCATGGTCACCAGCCGCGGCGAGCGCGACTTCATCATCAAGGCAGTACAGGCCGGCGTCAGCGATTATCTCGGCAAACCGTTCAAGCCGGAAATGCTCATCAACAAGGTCAACAAAGTCTTGCGCGCGGCCGGCAAGGACTTGTCCCCTGGTGGGCAATCCAGCGGCGGCGCGACTCAAGGCATTGCCGGCTCCAGCGTTGCCGCGTTAACGGGGCGTCCGCTACCGGCGGCCAGTCCGAGTCCAGCGGCGGTGCTGCCGGCGGCGTTTCAGATAGGTGCCGCCGCAGCTCCAAGCCCGGCGCGCAACAACAATAAAATGGTGGCGCGCGGTCAGGCGCAACTGCATTTTGCCCAGTTCAACACCCAATGTGTGATCAAGGATATTTCGCTGCAAACGATGAGCGGCATCATCAAGCGGGAAACGCATCTGCCAACGATTTTCGAGCCGGTCGTTATCTCCATCGTGGCGGCGGAGGGCGAGAGCGTGGCGCGCTTGAATGGCTATGTACACGGCGTGCAGTCGGCGGAAAACCGTATCGATGCGTCGGTGCTTAAAGTGACGATTCGTTTTGTCGACGACGATCCGGTCAAGCTCGATCATTTATCGCGCTACATTGAGAAGCTCTGACCCCGACACATTCGGGTAAGATAACTTTTTCCACCGCGATTTAAGTCTCGATCATGAATAAGCCCTTTTCGCAGGCCTGCGAAAACAATAAACGCCCCATTCTGACCGTGCTCCAACAGGCATTCGCGGGCGTCGATCGGGTATTGGAGATCGGTAGCGGCACCGGCCAGCATGCGGTCTTTTTTGCCGAGGCTATGCCTTGGCTGACCTGGCAGCCGAGCGATCGCGCCGAGCATCTACCCGGCATTCGTGTCTGGTGCGAGGAGGCTGCGCTCGCAAATCTGGCGCCACCGCTGGAGCTCGATGTCGATGCAACGCCGTGGCCGATCGCCACGACGACAGCAGTCTTTTCCGCAAATACCGCGCATATCATGAGCTGGCCCACGGTAGAGCGATTTATCGCCGGAGTCGGAGCGCTGATTTGCAGTGGCGGCGTGTTTTGTTTGTACGGCCCCTTTAACTACGCGGGCGGCTACACCAGTGCCAGCAATGCGCAGTTCGATGCCTGGTTGCGGGATCGCGATCCGCTCGGCGGCATTCGCGATTTCGAAGCTATAGAGCGATTGGCCAACGCAGCGGGCTTTGTTCTGCAAGACGATCGGCCGATGCCCGCCAATAATCGCACCCTGGTGTGGCACAAAATCTGAATTCGGCCGGGGCATCCGCTGCGCGGATAAACTAACGGTTTCCCACCATTGACGGCGCTGCTTTCTCGCGGCAGAGTGTAGCCCCGCTTGTATTCGAGAAGTTGTTAAATGACTTACTGTGTCGCCATGCGGCTGCGTGCAGGCCTAGTATTCGCAGCCGATACTCGCACCAATGCCGGTGTCGATCACATCGCCACGTTTTGCAAAATGCATGTCTTCGAGCGCCGCGGAGAACGCTCGTTGGTCTTATTGACTTCGGGCAATCTGGCGACCGCGCAATGCGTGATCAGCCATCTGTGCGAGCGAGCGCAGCATGAGGACGAACTCAATCTCTATTCGGTGGGCTCGATGTTCGGCGCCGCGCAATTGGTCGGCGACACCATCAACGAAGTGATCGAGCGCTCCTCGCACGGTCAGCACATAGGCGGCGTCGATTTTGGCCTCAATGTGTTGCTCGGCGGTCAAATCGCCGGCGAGCGTCCGCGTCTCTTTCAGATTTATCCGCAGGGTAATTTCATCGAAGCGACTGAAGATACGCCGTATTTTCAAATCGGCGAAGTGAAGTATGGCAAACCGATTTTAGATCGCATCATTAATTTCGATACCAGCCTCGATCATGCAAAAAAATGCACTTTGATTTCCTTCGATTCGACGATTCGTTCGAATTTGTCGGTGGGTATGCCGATCGATTACGCCGGTTACGAAGAAGATAGTTTTGAATTGAAAATCGAACGCCTGCTGGAAAACGACGAATATTTTTTACGCCTGCGGCAGGCGTGGGGCAATGGCCTTCGGCAACAGTTCGAACAATTGCCGTAAATCTCCGCAATGCCGGTGTGCGTGGCAGACTTTCCGCAATAAACGGGATGCACTACGCAGCTTAGAGTTCTACCGCACGGGTTAACTGCGGCGCGCATATAGTTACGTTATATTTTTTTGGCCCGTTGAGTAATTAATAAAATAAAATTAGCGCGCGCTTTTCATCGGTGGTTTTTTAAGCGCTTCCGGCGCTTTTATAGCTTTATTATCCAGTAGGGTTAGCTATCGTTACAGTATCTTTACATAAAAAATAATGTGTGATAAAAATCTTGACCATAGCGTAAATGACGTTGATGGAACGACTGATCGCTATGTTTGTAGTAGTCCAAATAATTGGCTCGCTAACCGAACTTTTTCGGTGCTTCATGCGGTTTTATGAGGCGGCTGGTTGTTGAGGAAATTTTAGGTTTTATGGAGAAAAGGCATGGACGAAAAAAATTACCTCGCTATAGTCGATTTGCTCGCGCATAACCATTCATTAGAAAAACGCCTGCAGTTAATCCTGGAGCAGACTAGATCATTCTTGAACCTCGATATCTGCTCGATCCACTTTGTGCCCGATAATGGCGATGATTTTCATATTGTCAGCGGCGGCGAAAGCGCCGGCCTGGTGCAAGAGGAGCAGGGTGGATACTTCGATACCAGTCAAGTCTCAGATTGTTCAGAATACGAAGTTTCCGAGTTTTGTCGCAAAAAATCTAGCGAAGTCGAATGCCGGCCGGGAGAGATTTTTACGCACAGGTTGCGCGTTAGCTCGGTGGCCGGTGCCGATGTCAGGCTGCAAAAAAATCTCGAAGCCAGGTTTCGATTAACGCGCAATCACGAACTGGGAGAGTTTAGTCAGACGGAAATACAACTCATTGGAAAAGTTATAAACGCCATCAAGGGTGCGATCGATAACGCAATCCATGAACAGCATCAGGAGATATTTAGGGCATCCGCAAATAAACTGCTGACGCATTTACGCATAGGTATGCTTATTTTAAATCGACGGCTTGAAGTTCTCGAGAAATCCTCTTTAGCTGAGGAGCTATTAGGAAAAATACGCGCCTACCACTGCAATGAGCAATTGCTGGCTGGACGATCGCGCGAGCAGCAGGCAAAACTTGAGCGAACCGTGAGCGAGCTGAATAGCAATAACGAGCTTTCGTATAGGATTGTAGATGTTGTCGCAGCCGAGAAAGGCGAGCAGTACACTTTAGTGATAGCAAAGATATCCATGGACGACATGCGATTTTCGGACAGCAACTTTATAGTATTTATTTTTTCCTGCTCGGAGGAGGTCTTAGGTTCCAGCGCGCTATTGAGTTTGTGGCAAATAAGTCCTGCGGAAAGGCGAGTGCTGACGGCTATTGCGCGGTTCGACAATATTAAAAAAGTTGCTCTCGAATTGAATATATCGCCCAACACGGCTAAGGCACAGTTGAAGTCGGTCTATAAGAAGCTGGGTGTCGGTAGCAAGATGCGGCTAATGAAGCGGCTGACGCTGTTGCGTAATATCGAGGGTCTGACCGGTCGATAATCCTGCTGTCGCGC
>Ga0265327_10001420_pt1 | contig 30486 bp, 33 predicted proteins | sample 41621metaG_FD_202089 | JGI IMG/M metagenome (GOLD analysis project Ga0265327, IMG submission 202089) | Rhizosphere microbial communities from Carex aquatilis grown in University of Washington, Seatle, WA, United States - 4-16-21 metaG | ecosystem: Host-associated > Plants > Roots > Rhizosphere...
GCTCCGTCTTGCCCGCGGCCACAGGGCCGGCCAGCGTCGCGCTCGTCATTCGATGCGGCGGCTTGGAGATCCTTGCGGCAGCCAGCGCCTTGATCTGCATCATGTCGAATGGCCGTTGCAGCCCTTAAGGTAGCGCTTCCGTCAACGCCTTGGTCCCGGGCTCGGGCCGGAGAAATCATGCACATCGCCAGCCTTTGTCGACGCGAGGTCGTCACGATCCCGGTCGGAGCATCGCTCCCTCAAGCTGCCATCCTCATGGGCGAGGAACATGTCGGCTCGCTGATCGTCGTCACCGCGGACGACCCGCCGCGAGTCGCCGGCATCCTGACCGATCGCGACCTGGTGATCGAGGTGATCGGCAGCGGCCAGTCGGGCAGCAACCTGAGCGTGCGCGACTTCGCCAAGAAGCCGGTCGCGGCCGTGCCGGGCAGCGCAAGCCTGGAAGAAGCGATCGCCGCCATGGAGAAAGCGGGCGTTCGGCGGCTGCTCGTGACCGGCGACGCCGGTGAAGTGGTTGGCCTGGTCGCCGCAGAGGACCTGCTTGCGGCCATTTCCGCCGAACTGTCCGACCTCGCGCGCACCCTGCGCGGAGGGATCGAGCGGGAGCGAGCGGGCTTGGCGAGGCGCGGCGAAGAGGCGCGTCGGCCGGTGGTCATCGACTCCGGGCTACGGATGGCAGAGCCATGAGCGGATCGACACCGAAGGCGCGCCGGGCCACACGGGAGGCCGCATGCTGAGGATCGCCGCTTTCGTCTGCGCGACCTTGCTGGCCATGGGCATCCTTGTCGTGGCCGGTGCCACCGACGACTCGGGCGGTCCGAAGGTCGGCTGGTTCGACGTCACGGGCCGCTGACTTCATGCAGCCCGCTGCGCGGGGGCGGCGTGCAACGGCAGCGTGTCGAGCGGAATCTTCAGGTATCGCACGCCATTGGGCGCCGCAGGCGGCAGGCGCCCACCGCGCACGTTCACCTGCAATGCAGGCAAGATGAGGTCGGGCACCACCAGCGTGGCGTCGCGCGCGGTGCGCATGGCGACGAACTCGTCCTCGCCGATGCCATCGTGCACGTGCACGTTCAGCGCGCGCTGCTCGGCGATCGTGGTCTGCCACGCGGGCAAACGACCCGCGGGCGGATAGTCGTGGCAGACGCAGACCGCTGTCTCGGCGGGCAACTCCAGCAGGCTGCGGATCGAGCGGTACAGCCGGCGGGCATCGCCGGCCGGGAAGTCCGCGCGCGCGGTTCCGACGTCCGGCATGAACAGGGTGTCGCCGACGAACACCCGGCCGTCGACCAGATAGGCCATGTCCGCCGGCGTGTGCCCGGGCACGAGCAGCGCGCGGGCTTCGACGCTGCCGATCAGGAATGACTCGCCATCCTTGAACAGGTGGTCGAACTGGCTGCCGTCCGGCCGGAAGTCCGCCTCGAGGTCGAAGATCGCGCGGAAGGTCGCCTGCACCTGCCGGATGTTCTCGCCGATGGCGATGCGGCCACCGGCCTGCTGCTGCAGCCAGCCGGCACCGGATAGGTGATCGGCGTGGGCGTGGGTCTCGAGGATCCAATCGACAACCAGGCGTTGTTCGGCCAGGTAGGCCAGGACCCGTTCTGCCGAGGCGGTTCCGGTATGGCCCGACCTGGCGTCGTAGTCGAGCACCGGGTCGATGACCGCCGCGCGCCGGGTCGCGTGGTCCCAGACGACATGCGTCACCGTGCCGGTCGCGGAGTCGAAGAATCCCTGGGTGGTGGTCAGGCTGGTCATGGCAATCCGCATCGCGTCCTGTTCGATATACAAAACAACATTATATGTTGTGGTATAGTGAAATCAAGCCGCCGACTCCAACTCCGACACATGAAACGCACCGCTTCCCCCGTCGACCCGAACCTCCTGCGCGGCGCCGCCACCGAGGCGGTCGCCGCGCTCAAGGTGCTCGCCAACGAGACCCGCCTTCTGCTGCTCTGCCAGCTGTCACAGGGGGAGATGTGCGTCGGTGATCTCGAGCTTCTGCTCGACATCCACCAGCCGACCCTGTCGCAGCAGCTCGGCGTGCTGCGCAACGAAGGCGTGGTCCAGACCCGGCGCGAGGGCAAGAACATCTTCTACAGCATCGCGCAGCCCGAGCTGCTCGAGATCCTGGCGCTGCTCTACCGCCTCTACTGTCCCAAGGAATGAATCGATGACCATCGACTGGAATGCCTTCACCCCCGCGTCCGCGTTGGCCGGCGGCGCGCTCATCGGCGTGGCCGCTGCGCTGCTGGTGCTGCTCAACGGCCGCATCGCCGGCATCAGCGGCATCGTCGGCGGCCTGCTGGCGCCGGTCCGTGGCGACACGGCTTGGCGCATGGCCTTCGTGGCGGGCCTGCTCGTCGCGCCGGCGGTCCATGGACTCGCGGCGGGCCGGCTGCAAACGCACATCGATTCGAGCTACGGCGCACTGGCGCTCGCGGGCCTGCTGGTCGGCATCGGAACCCGCTACGGCGCAGGCTGCACCAGCGGTCACGGTGTCTGCGGCCTGTCGCGCCTGTCGCCGCGCTCGCTGGTCGCCACCCTGTGCTTCATGGGCGCCGGCTTCGCCACCGTGTTCGTGCTGCGCCACCTGATCGGCGCCTGAGGAGATCGCATGCCTTTCGCCACCGCATTCCTGTCGGGCCTGGTTTTCGGCCTCGGCCTCGTCGTCTCGGGCATGGCCGACCCGTCCAAGGTCATCGGCTTCCTCGATCTGGCGGGGCGCTGGGATCCATCGCTCGCGCTGGTGATGGCGGGCGCGATCGCCGTCGGCGCCGGCGCCTTCGCACTGGCCGAGCGCCGCATCGGCACGCTGCTCGGCTTGCCGATGCGGCTGCCGGGCGCGCGCACCATCGACCGGCGCCTGGTCGGCGGCAGCGTGCTGTTCGGCATCGGTTGGGGCATCGCCGGCATCTGCCCGGGGCCGGCGCTGGTGCTGCTGGGCAACGGGGAGGTCAAGGGCCTGGTGTTCGTGGCCGCGATGCTGGCCGGGATGGCGGTCTTCGAGTGGCGCGAGCGCGCCGGGCAGGCAGTGGCGCCGGGACGCCCGTGACGCGCGGATGAGCCACCGAGCGGCACTTCGCCGATCTCGCCATTCGCGGCGCACCGGTCGCGCGGCGCAAGCAGGCTGATCAGTCCTCAGTCCGTCGCGCCGGCAGCAAGCCACGCGGGAGCATCTTGCCAAGAACCTCGTCTTTCAGGACGAACTGATGAAAGAGCGCGGCCGCTGCATGCAGGCCCGCGACCCACATGATCGCGTCGGCCAGCCACGGATGGATGCGCGCCAGCAGCGCGCCTGCAGCGTGCGAAACGCCAAAGGGCGAGGGGATCCCGGCACCGCCGAGCAGCGTCAGCGGGTGGCCTTCGAGCCAGGCGCCGACGATGGCCGTGAGCGGAACCGCAAGCAGAAGCAGGTAGAGCAACGCTTGCACGGTGCTGGCCGCGGCGTCCATCCAGCGCGCGCCTGCCGTGGGCCGTGGCCGGATGTCGATCCGCCGCCACAGCAAGCGAAGCGCAGTCACGACAAGAACGCAGAGGCCAAGGGATTCGTGCAGTTGGCGCTCGAAATCCCTGCTCGGTGCATAGACCCGTTGCTCGGTGCCGCCCAGGCCGTAGACGAACGCGACCAGGACCAGGATGGCGGTGAGCCAATGGAGAGCCTGGGCAACCGCCCCATATCGCGTATTCGATTGCGTCGACATCAACCAACTTCCTGAATGACCTGGGCAAGAGCATTCCCTCGGGTCGCCCGCGAGGAACTGCGGTGAAGCCACACATTGCACTGCCGCTCTGAATGCCGCCTGAACTCGGCCCCGGGCAACTCGCGCCGGCGGTCGGCGGCACTTCCGTCATGGTCCCGACGCGGCACTGATTCTCCCTTGATGCGCGTCAAGTCTCCCGTTGCGCGGACTGACAAGCTCATGGTCGACTCCAAGGAGACGGAATCATGCGCATCCAGTTTCTCGGCGGCACGGGCACCGTCACCGGATCGAAATACCTGCTGGAGCATGGCGGGCGCCGCTTGCTGCTTGACTGCGGGCTGTTCCAGGGACTGAAGCAGCTTCGGCTGCGCAACTGGGAGCCTTTGCCGGTGAAGCCCGGAAGCATCGACGCGGTGCTGCTCACCCACGCCCACCTGGACCACAGCGGCTATATCCCGCGCCTGGTGGCGATGGGCTTCAAGGGCCCGATCTTCTGCACCGCGGCCACGCGCGCGCTGTGCGAGCTGTTGATGCGCGACTCGGGCCGGCTGCAGGAGGAGCAGGCCGACTTCGCGAACCGGCACGGCCACTCCCGCCACAAGCCGGCACTGCCGCTCTATACCGAGGACGAGGCACGCATCGCGCTCACGCGCTTCGAGACGCTGCCTTTCGACGCTGAACAGGCACCCTGGGAGGGCTGGCGCTGGCGCTTCCGCCGCGCCGGGCACATCCTGGGGGCCGCCAGCGTGCATGTCGGCTGGGACGGGGGCAGCATCCTGTTCTCCGGCGACCTCGGTCGCAGCGACGACCTGCTGATGCGGCCGCCGGATGCACCCGGGAAGGCAGACTTCATCGTGATCGAGTCCACCTACGGCGACCGCATCCATCCCGCTGTCGACACCCTCTCGGAGCTGGCCGAGGTGGTCAACCGCACCGCTGCCCGCGGCGGCGTGGTGGTGATCCCGGCCTTTGCGGTGGGACGTGCGCAGACGATGCTTCACTGCATTCGCCTGCTGAAGGAAGCACGGCGCATCCCGGACATGCCGGTCTATCTGAACAGCCCGATGGCGGCGGACGCAACCCGCATCTACCGCGACCACCTCGACGAGCACCGCCTGGGCGCCCAGGAGTGCGAGTCGGTCGGCCGCGAAGTGCGCATCGTCAACACGGTGGAGGAATCGAAGCGGCTCAACACGCTGGCCTTTCCTTCGATCATCGTGTCCGCCAGCGGCATGGCGACCGGCGGCCGCGTGCTGCACCATCTGGCGGCCTATGCACCGAACGCGCGCAACACCATCGTCTTCGCCGGCTTCCAGGCCGCCGGTACCCGGGGGGCGTCGCTGGTTGGCGGCGCCGAGGCGGTGAAGATCCACGGCAGCTACGTGCCGGTGCGCGCCGAGGTGGCGAACATCGACACGCTTTCGGCCCACGCGGACCGTGAACAGCTGCTGGCCTGGCTCGGGGCGCTTCCCGGAGCGCCGCGACGGGTCTTCGTCACGCATGGCGAGCCGGTGGCCGCCGACGCGCTGCGGCTGGCCATCGAGGAGCGCCACGGCTGGCCGGCGACCGTGCCCGACTACCTCGAGTCGCGCGAACTCTGACCGGTGAAAGGGACGTGGCCGTGACTTTCGAAGCAATGGCCAGTGGTGCCCGTCGGGCGGTGCCATGAATGCACGGCGACAGCACAGCGAAGCCGTGGGCATGGCCATCGAGGGTGCGATGTCTGCCGATCCGGGCCCCGGTGGACTGACCGACGCGGAGGTTCAGGCGCGGCTGCGCGCCGACGGACCCAATGTCCTGCCGGCGGGAGGCCGCAAGAGCCTGCTGCGCATCGCCTGGGATGCGCTCACGCAGCCGATGTTCCTGCTGCTGCTCGGCACGGCCGGCGTCTACGCGGCACTCGGAAGCTGGACGGACACGTTGGCCCTGCTGATGTCCGTGCTGGTCGTCGGTGCCCTGTCGATCTACCAGGAGCAGCGCACGCAGCGCACCTTGCAGGCATTGAAGGAGCTCTCGAGCCCGCGCTGCAGCGTAATTCGCGATGGGGGCGCCCGGCGTGTCGCCAGCCAGGAGCTGGTGCGGGGCGATCGCCTGCTGATCAACGAGGGCGATCGCCTGGCGGCCGATGCGCGCTTGCTCCAGGCCCATGCGATCGAGGTCGATGAATCCCAACTGAGCGGCGAGTCCTTGCCGCTGGCCAAGAGCGTCGATGCCGATCCGGCCGCCGCGCTGCTTCACGCGGGCAGCCTGGTGGTGCAGGGCGATGGCGTGGCCGTGGTGACAGCCACCGGCATACGGACCGCACTCGGGAAGATCGGCGGGTCGCTCGCCGGTCTCCGGATGCGTCCCAGCCGGCTGGAAGCGGAACTGCGGCGGCTGGTGCGGCGCGTGGCCGTCCTGGCCGTGTTCACGTGTCTGATAGCTGCGGCCCTGTTCGCCTGGCGCGACGGTTCCTGGACCGGTGGACTGCTCGTCGGCCTGACGCTTGCCATGTCGCTGATTCCCGAGGAGTTCGCGGTCGTCTGGAGCGTGATGCTCGCCCTCGGTTCGTGGCGGCTGGCCAAGGCGCAGGTGCTGACGCGTCAGCCTCAGGCGATCGAGGCACTTGGAACTGCCACGGTGCTCTGCGTCGACAAGACCGGTACCTTGACGCGCAACCAGATGACCCTGGCCGCGCTGCACGACGGCGCGCAGGGCGTCGATCTGGCACCGGACGCGGCGGCGCCGGAGCGCTTCCGCGGTCTCCTGATGGCGGCGATGCGGGCTGGCATGGCGACCGGCATCGAGCCCATGGATCGCGCGGTTTTCCGGGCGGGAGCGGCAGCGGGCGTGAGCCTGCCTTCGGATATCGAGGCCGCGGGTCATCAGGGAGTGGGCCCTGGCAGGCCCTACGTGGTCCATTGGTGGAGCGAGGGCAAGGGCCATCCGCTCGGCGTGGCGGTCAAGGGGGCGGCAGAGGCGGTGCTGGCGCTTTGCGAAGGAGATACCCGGCAGCTGCGACACCTCGCTGCCGTCGCCGAGGAATGGAGCGCGGCCGGCCTGCGGGTGCTCGCGGTGGCCGATGGCCGCGCAGCAACCGTCGGCGGCGACGCGGCGCCGCCGGTGGACCTGCGCCTGAGCCCCCGGGGCCTGCTCGGCTTCATCGACCCGTTGCGCGACGGTGTGCCGGAGGCGATCGAGGAGTGCCGTCGCGCCGGGGTGAGAGTGATGATGATCACCGGCGACTCGCCGCTCACCGCTGGCGCCATCGCGCGCAAGGCGGGACTGGTCGATGGCGGCGAGTTGCACGCGATCACGGGCGCCGAAATGGCGCGCATGAGCGATCTCGATCTTCAACGCAGCGTGGCCGGAGCTCCGTTGTTCGCGCGCGTCGATCCGACGCAGAAGCTGCGCATCGTGCAGGCGCTCCAGGAACGCGGCGAGGTGGTTGCCATGACCGGTGACGGCGTCAACGACGCGCCGGCCCTGAGAGCCGCCGACATCGGCGTCGCGATGGGTCGTCGCGGAACCGACGTGGCACGCGAAGCGGCTTCCCTGGTGCTGCTCGACGACAACTTCGCCTCGCTGGTCGAGGCGGTGCGTGCGGGGCGGCGAATATTCATCAACCTGCACAAGGCGCTGGGCTATCTGTTCGCGGTACATGTGCCGATCGTCGGCGTCGCGCTCATGCCGGTGCTGTTCGATGGACCGATCCTGCTGCTGCCGTTGCATGTCGTACTGCTGGAGCTGCTGATCGATCCGGCCTGCTCCCTGGTGTTCGAATCGGAGCGGGCGCCGAAGGATGCGATGCTGGTGCCTCCTCGTCCCGCGACGCAGACCTTGTTCTCGCTCCGGGCGGCGTTGCGTGCCCTGTTGCTCGGGGCCGGCGTGCTGGCCGGCGTCCTGCTGGTGCAATGGGGCTGCCGACGCCTGGGCGCTTCGGCCGAAGCGCTGCGCCTTGCCAGCCTGGTATCGATCGTGGTCGGCAACCTGCTGCTTCTGTCGTGGTTCCGTGGCCTTCGCGCCGACCACGACCACACCAATCCGAGCTTCCATGGGTTGATCCTCGGTGTCTGCACGGTCGGCGCGCTCCTTCTGGGCCTGCCCCCCGTCGCATCGCTGTTCAGTCTCGCGGTCTTGCCGGGTTGGTGCCTGGCGATCGCGGCGCTGCCTGCCGGCTGGGCCGCTTGGCGCCTGCTCGGAAGCGGCTCGACTCGCGAGAAGCCGGTCGTCGACGTGGAAGCCCCGGCACGGTGATCATGATCCGGCATGCGCCGCGCAGAAGGCCGCGAGCTGGCCCAGGACGTCCTCGGACGCCCGCCGGGCGGCGACCACGCCGCCGTAAGGATCATCGCTGCGCGCGGTGACCCGCGAATCGAACTCGCCGCTGGCGATCACCCGGCGCGTCGCGCCGTCGATCAATGCGGCTCGCAGGGTGAATCGAACTTCGCTCGGCACGACCGAGAAGTCCTGTTGCAGGCGGACCACCTCCGACTCGAGCCGCAAGCTTCCCGAGGCCGTCGACGGCGCGGCCAGCACGTCGTGGAAGGCACCGGTGTCCTCGAGCGCGCGGACCATGGACGGCGTCAGCATTCGTGCCGGCGCGTCGACCCAGCGGCTGTGGGCGAAGTAGTCGATCTCCAGCGCGCGCCGCGTGTAGGCGATCCGCGCGGTGTCGAAGCCGGGGGCGGAGCGCGGCATGTCGACGACCAGGGTCGGCGCCGAAGGCGACGCCGCTGGATGACGGGCCGGTGGCGCCGAGCGCGCTGGGGCGTCCAGGGTGTAGAGGTCCGGCGGTGCCGAAGGCGCGGGAAGGATCGACGACGCGCAGCCGCCGAGCATCGCGATGGCGAGCGTGGCGACGGCGTGGCGATGTGCGGCGGCGAAGCTCATGGTGGCGACCTTTCCCCGGGGCCGGGCTTGCGCTGCGAGACGCCGATCAGAAGGCTGTTCGGGCTTTCCTGTGTCTGCTCGCTCAAACGCTGCAGCGAGTTGGTGAGCTGGTTCAGTTGGCCGAGCAGCAGTTCCAGCGCGGGCACGGCGCCGGTGCGGACATCGCGTACGCCGCCCGCAGCCGCGTCGACGGCCTGGCCGGTGCGCTCGCTGGTGGCGATCACGGACTTGCCCATGCGGTCCACCGACTCGGCGGCCGCGGCGACGCGGTCGATGGTCGATGCCAGGCGTTCGCTCGCCCTGGCTGTGTTGCGGGTGGTGCGTGCCGCATCGGCGATGCCGCTGCGCAGCGCAGCCTGCTGGGCGGCAAGTGCATGGGTCAGGGTGGCGGTGTCGGCCAGCGTCTGCTTGAACATGGCGCGGTTGTCCTCGTCGAGGATGGCGTTGAGGTTGTTGGACAGGCGGTCGACGCTGGCGAGCACCGTGGTCAGCACGCTTTCCAGCCGGGTGCCGAGCGAAGGCCGCGAGCGGATCGTCGGCAGCGAATCGGTGCCGGAGGCAGCGCCGGCGCTTCCGGCCAGCGGCGCCGAACCGGCGCCGCCGCCGTCCAGCTCGACATACGCGATGCCGGTCAGGCCCTGGGTCTTGAGCACCGCCTCGGTGTCGACCTTGACCGGCGTGCCGCGCTCGATCAGGAAGCGCAGGCGCACCTGTGTCGAGTCGGCCGGGTCGATCGCGATGGAGGCGACCTTGCCGACATCGACGCCGAGGTACTTCACCGGTGCGTCCACGTTGAGCCCGGCGACCGACTCGCGCATGATCGACTGGTAGCCGTCGTACTGGCGGCGTCCCTGCGCCCCCGCGGCGAGCCACAGGACGCCCGCGACCAGCGCCGTGCCGAGCAGCAGCACGAAGGCCCCGACCAGCGTGTAGTTGACCTTGTCATCCATGGCGGTCTTCCTGTAGAGGGTGCGCCGCGGCGGCTTCGGCAGCTCGGCGCTGCCGCTGGCCGGTGAAGTAGCCGCGCACGATCGGGTGATCGTGATGCGAGAGCTCCGCCATCGAGCCGTCGGCCAGCACGCGGCCTTCGCCGATCACGGCCACGCGGTCGCAGACCTGCCACAAGAGGTCGAGGTCATGCGTCACGATGACGATCGTCAGGCCGTAGAGCGAATGGGTGCGCAGGATCAGGTCGCTCACGCCGGCGGCGCTTTCCGGGTCGAGGCCGGAGGTCGGCTCGTCGAGGAACAGCAGTTCCGGATCGAGCGCGATGGCGCGTGCCAGCGAAGCCCGCTTGAGCATGCCGCCGCTGAATTCGCCCGGCCGCTTCAGGCCGGCGTCGGGCGGCAGGCCGGTGAGCGAGAGCTTCCACTCCGCGATGCGGTCGATCAGGGCCCGGTCGAGGCGGCTGTGCTCGCGCAGCGGCAGGCCGATGTTCTCCCGCACCGTCAGCGCGCTGAAGAGGCCGCCATGCTGGAACATGACGCCGCAGCGCAGGCGCAGCGCATGCGACTGCCCGGCGCTCAGGCTCGCGGCGTCCTGCCCGAAGACCCGGACCGAGCCGGAGCTCGGTCGCTGCAGCAGGATCATCTCGCGAAGCAGCACCGACTTGCCCGAACCGCTGCCGCCGGCGATGCCGAGGATCTCGCCCCGTCGCACCTCGAGGTCGAGGTCGTTGTGGACCGCGTGGCTGCCGAAGCGGGTGCAGATCCGGTGCATGGCGATGATCGCTTCGTCCATGCGCTAGAGACCGAGCATGTTGAAGGCGACCGAGAACAGGGCGTCCGCCACGATCACCAGGAAGATCGACTGCACCACGCTGCGCGTCGTCTGGCGTCCGACGCTGTCGGCACTGCCGCGCGTGCGGAATCCCTGGAAGCAGCCGATCGTCGCGATCACCAGCGCGAAGATCAGCGACTTGCCGATGCCGATCAGCAGGGTGGCTCCCTGCATCTCGCGCCCGAAGCGATCGAGGAACTCCGGGAATCCGATGCCGAGCAACCCGCGCGCCATGACCATGCCGCCGAAGACGCCCGTCAGGTCGGCGAAGACCGTCAGGAGCGGCAGCGCCAGCGCCAGGGCGATCAGCTTGGGCAGCACCAGCAGTTCGATCGGATCGATGGCAATGGTGCGCATCGCGTCGACCTCCTCGGTCACCACCATGGTGCCGATCTGCGCCGCATAGGCCGAGCCGGACCGTCCGGCGATGATGATCGCGCTGATGAGGGGTGCGAACTCGCGCAGCATCGCATAGCCGACCAGGTCGACGACGAAGACGTTGGCGCCGTAGTGCCTCAGCTGGTCTGCGCCCTGGTAGGCCACGACCACGCCGAGCAGGAACGAGGTCGGGCCGATGATCGGCAGCGCGTCGAAGCCGTCGATCTGCAAGTTGCTCAGCACGCTGCGCCAGCGGATGCGCCCGGGACGCACCAGCAGCCCGAGCGCCGCTGCCGCCGCCCGGCCGATGAATGCGAGCAGCTCGGCCGTCTGCGTCGCGGCGGCTTCGGCATGGTGGCCCAGCCGCACCAGCCACGTCTGCGCGGGTGGCTGCGCCACCGGGGCGCCGGATTCCTCGCCGACCAGGTTCATCAGGCTGCCCATGCGCTGGGGCCAGTCGCGCAAGGTGGCACTGGCGCCGTGCGACTGCAGCCAGCGCTGCAGCACCCAGGCGCCGGCGCTGTCGATGCCCAGCAGGCGCGATCCGTCCAGCACGACCGCTCCCGGTCCGCACGGCCGGGAGGCCAGGGCGTGCGGCATCCCACCGAGGCCGCGCACCGTCCAGCTGCCTCCCAGGCGCCATTCGCCGCCGGTCGGTTCGTCGATCGAGGCCGCGGGCGGCAGGGATGCGGAGCGGGAGCGCGACGGAGGTCGATCGATGGCCATGGACGATCATTTCCCCGCCGAACTCGGACTCGGACTCGGTGCCTGCCGGCGGGTCGCCGCGAGCGTGCGTTCGGCGGCGTCATGGGCGGCACGGGCGGCGTCCTGAGTGGCCGCGGCCGACTTCTGCAGCGCTTCGCGCGTGGCCCGCGCCGCGTTTGCAGCCTCTTCGCCGCCGTGCGCCGCCGCTCTCGCCACGGCGTCCTCGGCGCGCCGCAGCGCCTCCTCGGTGGCCGCCAGGGCCCTGGCACTCTCGTCGCGGGCCCGCACTGCCGCATCCTTGCTCTCGTCGAGCGCCTTGCTTGCCGAACTCGCGGCGAGCGCGTGGAACTGCCTGGCCGACTCGGCCGCCTTGCGTGCCGCGCGACGGATGGCCTCGGCCGTCGCCTGCGAAAGGTTGCCGGCCTGAGTCCTGCTCCAGTCGGCGGCGGCGCGCGCATCGTCGGCGGCCTTGCCGGCCGCGGCCCGAGCGGCTTGCGCGGCATGCGTTGCCGCATCCTTGACGCGCTGGCTTGGCGGCGTCGGGCTCAGCATCCCTGGCGGGTCGAGCACGGCGGCGGACCCCGAGGCGGCGACGGCCATGGCCAGGATGAGCAGCAGGGGCTTCGTTGGCATGGCGCTTGTTCCAGGCATCTCGATGCGCCAAGCTTGACGCCGGACGCGCGCCCGCGGTTTGCGCTGGCGCAAGCCGGCGCGTGCGCGGGGCGACACCGACACGCCACCGCCGATCGCATCGGCGGGTGTTTCGACGCGGCGATGGCATTGTCTTGACGAAGATCAAGCGGTGGTCCCCGCACGCGCGCAAGCTCGTTCCCGGAACATCGCCCACTTCGTTCGACTCTTCATCAAGCCTTCGACCATGCCTGCGAGCTTCGATCCCTGGCAGGCCTATGCCATCGCCGCCGAGGCGTCGCTTGCGACGCATGCTTCGGCGCACGCGCTCGCGTCGCAGCGCGATCGGCGGTTGGCGGAACTCTTCACCGTCGTCGCGGGGCGTTCGCCGTGGTATCGCCGCATCTTCGCGGGCCGCGATCCAGCTGCCACGCGACTCGCGGACCTGCCGATCGCGCACAAGGCGGAACTGATGCGCGACTTCGCGTCCTGGGTCGGCGACCCGGCGATTTCTCTTCCGGCCTTGCGTCGCTTCGCCGGCGACCCGGCGAACATCGCGCGCGACTATCTCGACCGCTATGTCGTCTGGGAAAGTTCGGGCAGCACGGGCGAGCCGGCCGTATTCGTGCAGGATGGCCGCTCGATGGCGGTCTACGACGCGCTCGAGGCGCTGCGCCGGCCCGTGCTGCAGCCCTGGCAGCGGATGATCGATCCGTGGGGGCTGACCGAGCGCATCGCCTTCGTCGGTGCGACCGGCGGGCATTTCGCCAGCACCGTGTCGGTGGAGCGGTTGCGAAGACTGCAGCCCGGCCTGTCGGAGCGACTGCGCGGCATGTCATTCCTGCAGCCGCTGGATGCACTGTGTGCCGAACTCGACGCCTTCGGTCCGACCGTCCTCGCCACCTACCCCAGCGCCGCCGTGATGCTTGCGCAGGCCCGGCACGCCGGCCGCCTGAAGGCCTCTCCGCGCGAGATCTGGACCGGCGGCGAGCGCCTGTCGCTGGCTGCGCGCGCCTTCGTGCACCGCTCCTTCGGCTGCCCGATCGCCAACAGCTATGGCTGCTCCGAGTTCCTCTCGCTGGCCTTCGAGTGCCGTCTCGGCGTCATGCACCTGAACAGCGATTGGGCGATCCTCGAGCCGGTCGATGGGCAGGGCAGGGCGGTGCCTCCGGGCGAGCCGGGCGTCACCACCTTGCTGACCAATCTGGCGAACACCGTGCAGCCGCTGATTCGCTATGACCTGGGCGATCAGGTGTCGCTGCTCGGCGAGTGCGCCTGCGGTTCGCACCTGCCGGCGATCGAGGTCGGGGGTCGCGACGACGACATGCTCCGGCTGGCGGGCGGCGCGGGCCGGCCGCCGGTGGAGGTCCTGCCCCTGGCGGTCAGCACCGTGCTCGAGGAAGAGGCGGGCCTGTTCGACTTTCAACTCGAGCAGCAGGGTCCTAGCGACCTGCTGCTGCGCACCGCGGCGCAGGGCGTGGAGGTCGACCGCACGCTGGCCGCGGCGATCGCGAGCCTGGCCGCCTTCCTGTCGCGCCAGGGTGCGCGCGGCCTGCGGATCCGATGCCGTTCCGGGGAGGCCGCCCGTTGCGGGCGCAGCGGCAAGGCCAAGCGCGTGCTGGCCGGGCCATGACATAGAGCAGTTCGCCACGCGATTGCGCCGCGACGCTGGCTGCTGAAAGAAGCGTAGCCACAACGCAGGAGCACGCGGCGACTGCCCATGCCGCAGGAGAGGGGCCCATGCGCCTTGGACCGATTGCGGTCATTCCTGACTCCAGCGATGGGCCGGCCTGCGGCAACCCGTCGATCGATGCCTGTGGAACTGGCGGAGCTAGCCATCGAGCGGGACGCCACCGCCGAACCGGCAGTTCCAGCGATCCCACAGATCCTGGTTCGCGTCGTTGAAGAGTCTTTGCCAGGTGCCGATCGATTGCAGTTGCTTGTCGTGCAGGTCGAGCAACTGGTGCATCAGGGTGGCTTGCCAGTCGAGCGCGGAGCGCAGGAAACCGTCGGTCAGCGAAGGTGCGGGACTGTCGAGTGCCATGTGGTCCTCCTGGGGCGTGGCTTCGGAAACCCATCGTAGGCATCGCTGCGGACGCTGCATTGACGTGCGTCAAGCAGATCAGGCCGCGGGGACGCTTCCGGCCAGCAAGGCGTCCAGCACGAATCGTGTGGGCCCGCCATCACCCCGCTCGCTGACCGCGAGTCCGAGTTGGCGCCACAGCCCCGGGCTGAGCGGGCGCACCGCGATACGCGGATCCAGCGCGGACTGCGGCGTTTCCTTCGGCAGCAGGGCAGCGCCATAGCCGGCGGCGACCAGCGTGCGGATCGCATCGTTGTAGTTGAGTTCGATGCGAGGCCGGCAGTGCACGCCGGCGGCGGAGAACCAGTCCGCGGTCAGCCGCCAGAGGCTCGTGGAAGCGTCGTTCATGATCAAGGCCCGCTCAGCCAGCCATTGCGGCGTGAGGCGCCTGGGAGACTGCCAGGCCGCCGGCAGGAAGGCGACGACCGGTTCGCGCCGCAGCGCCTTGATCCGGATGCCTCGCACCGGCGCCTGCGGCAGCGCCACGATCGCCAGGTCCAGGCTGCCCGCTGCAAGCCGGACCATGCTGTCGCTGGAGGTCAGCACCTGCATCTCGACGTCGATGCCCGGTTGGTTCAATGCGAGTCTTTCGAGCGCTGGCGGCAGCAGGTGCGCGATCGCGCCCGTGGAAGCGCCGACCCGCACGCGGCCGGTCTGCCCGGCGAGCTGGCGCCGCACGTCGTCCACCGCCTCGTCCGCGTCCGCCAGCAGCCTGCGGGCGCGCGCGATGAAGCGTTCGCCCAGGGCGGTCGCCTGCGCGGGCCCGCGTCCCCGGACGAGCAACTGGCCGCCCAGGCGAGACTCCAGCTCCGCCATCTGGACGGTGACAGTGGGCGCGGCCAGATGCAGGGCGCGCGCGGCGTTGGCCAGCGAGCCGAGGTCGGCGATGGCAACCAGGGTGCGAAGGTGATCGAGGTTGAGTTCACGCATCCTGCGAATTTAACTTTTCTTAATTCCGAATTGCATAAATTCAACTGGAGCCATGGCTGTCGGATGCTTACCATCCCGGGCCATGGACCTCGACATCTTCATCGACGGCGACCAGGGAACCACCGGCCTGGATCTGCAGAACCGGCTCCGTCGCAGTTCGGGATTCCGCATCAGGACCTTGCCCGAAGCCTTGCGCAAGGATGCGGACGCCCGGCGCGGCGCGCTCAACGAATGCGACATCGCCATTCTTTGCCTGCCCGATGCGGCAGCCCGCGGTGCCGTTTCGATGATCGAGAACCCTTCGGTTCGGGTCATCGACGCCAGTTCCGCGCACCGCATCAGCCCCGACTGGGCCTACGGCCTGCCGGAACTCGAACCTGGCCAGCCCGAACGCATCGCCTCGGCAGCGCGGGTTTCCAATCCGGGCTGCTATCCCACTGCCGCCGTCGCACTGCTGCGGCCGTTGACGGATGCGGGCCTGTTGCCCGCCGACTATCCGCTGTCGATCCATGCGGTCTCGGGCTATTCCGGGCAGGGCAGGGCGGGCGCCGAAGCGCACGAGGCCGGCACCTCGGCCGGGGCGCATTCCCTGAAGGTCTACGGCCTCGCCCTGGAGCACAAGCACCTGCCGGAGATCGAGGTCCATGCCGGCCTGGCGCACCGGCCCGTCTTCGTGCCGGCCTACGGCAGCTACAGGCAGGGCATCGTGCTCACCATCGGGCTGCAACTCAGGCTGCTGGGCGAAGGAGTGACCGGTGCGCGCATCCACGAATGCCTGGCCCAGCGCTATCGCGACGAGGCCCACGTGCATGTGCTGCCGATGTCGCCCGCAGCGCCGATCAACGAGCTGGACCCGCAGCGCCACAACGGCTCCAACGACATGAGCCTGGCCGTGGCGTGCAACGAGCGTACCGGGCAGGTGGTGCTCGGCGCGGTGCTCGACAACCTGGGGAAGGGCGCCGCGGGCGCGGCGGTGCAGAACCTGCTCTTGATGTGTCGCGCCGCTTGACTTGTATGCTCGGCCGGGGGGCGATCGGCGCCGATGCCCTTCATCGACGCATGAGAGCCCGTCCGACCCGCAACCGACCGCCCGCACACGGCACACCAGACCCATGGACGCAACCCGTCATCGACCGCCCGTCGCTGCATCTGCTGCCCGGGACCCTGTTCTTTCCCACCTGCCGGTAGGCCTGTTCGGCTCGGCCACCGGCGTCGGCGGGCTGGGCGCGGCCTGGCGCCTTGCGCATGCGTATTTCGGCATGCCCGCCTGGATCTCCGATGTGCTCGCGGCCGTGTCGATGCTCATGTTCGTCGCCATGGCCATCGCCTACCTGGCCAAGGCGGCGATCGCTCCGCAAGCGATCCGGGCCGAGTGGAACCATCCGGTGGGCGGCAACCTGTTCGGGCTGCTGCCCATCGCCCTGATGCTGCTGCCGATTCCGCTGGCGCCGACGCTGCCCGGACTGGCGACCTCGATGTGGGCGGTCGGGGCGCTGGGCTGCCTCGCCTTCACCGGGCTGAGGGTGTTCGGCTGGATGAGGGCGCGCCAACGGATCGACACCGCCTTGCCCGCGTGGATCATCTCGGTCGCCGGGCCGATCAACCTGCCGATCGCGCTGCCGGCGCTCGGCCTCGCCGAGCGGCTGCACGAACTGGCCCTGTTCGCGTTGGCCGTCGGGCTTTTCTTCGGCGTGCTGGTGTTCGCGCTGGTCTTCTCGCGGCTGTTGTTCGAGGCGCCGCCGCCCGACGAAGCCCTGCCGGCATTGCTGATCTTGACCGCGCCCTTCACGATCGGCTATTCGGCGTGTCCGATCGTCTTCGGGAGCAGCGCTTCGTTCGCGCAGTGCCTGCTGATGGTCGGCCTGTTTCTGGTCTGCGTGCTGATCGCCTTGCTGCGCCATCTCCCGAGTTGCTGTCCGTTCCGGGTGTCGTGGTGGGCCGTGAGCTTTCCGCTCGCGGCCGCCACGGTCGCGGCGCTGCGCTTTGCGCAGGCCATGCCGAACCTCGTCAATCAATGCGTCGCGGCACTGTTGCTCGGCATCACGACGCTGATCGTTCTCGCGCTGATGATCCGGACCCTTCGGGGCCTGCTCCGGGGCGAACTCCGGCATCTGATCGGCGCCTGAAAGCCGGCCGGCAAGCCTGTCCGGAACTGACAAGCGGGTGTCGGCGGGAGACGTTGCGAGCGGCATCCGCGCTCTGCATCATGCGGGTCCGCGAAGCCGTTCGAGCTTCCGCCACCCAAGGTGCACGAACATGATGAAACTCGACATCACGCAGCTCAACAAGGCTGTCTTCCGCCTGCTCGAAGCGACCGAGAACCCGCGCCACCGCTTCATGCTGATGGCCTATGCGCGCCATCGCGCCCTCGAGGTGGCCGGCCGCTACGAGGAGATCTTCGCGCCCGACATGATGAGTCCCGAGGCGGTTTATCACATCACCGCCGGCGGCAACAACGTGGTCCTCACCGGCCAGCCGCAGATCAAGAGCCTCTACCGGATGTGGGCCGAGACGAACCAGACCATCTTCTACGTCGACACCGAGGAGGTCTCGGTCTCGGACCACTACGTCACGTCGATCGCCACCATCTACCAGCAGGTCTCCGGCAGGTCGCTGAAGGCCAACAAGCTGCTCGCCGCGCTGCCCGGCTTCATCTCGCGCAAGCTGCTCGAGCGCGCCCTGGAGCAGGCCCGGCATCGGTCCGACGACAAGAACATGTACCTGCACAAGATCGTCGGGCTGCAGATGATCTGGCCCTACGACAGCCGGGCCAGGCTGATCGGCGAGGATGTCTACGAGCCGCTGCCCGGGCAGGCGGAACTGATCAAGCTGGATCCCAGGGATGTCGTGACCACCGCGCAGGCGCGCGCCTTGATGGGTCCGCAGATCCAGCCCCTGCCGTCCTTCGACGAGATGGTGCTCGGACGGAAGGAGCCGCTGCTGGCTTGATCGCGCAAGGCTCGACTTTGGGTACATTGCGGTGCTGATCAGGCCCGGATCTTGCCGCGCGGGATCCGATTCCAGGCACCCAGTCCTCAACTCCAGACCAAGCCAATGAACCAACTGCTGACCACCCTCAAGAGCCTTGCCGCGATCGCGCTGCTGGCGCTCGCCGCCGGCTGTGCCACCGGCAACCCGGCCAACGACGACATCGCGATCGCCGCCGGATTCAAGATCCTCACGCCGGTCAAGGCGGAGCAGGTGGCCAGCGTTGGCAAGCTGCCGAAGAACAAGATCACGCCGGTCAACTACCGCGGCACGACCTATTTCGTGATGCCCGACTCCTCCAACGGCATGGTGCTGGTCGGCAACTCGGCGCAGTACGCGGTCTACCAGCAGATGCGCATGCAGAAGCAGCTGAGCAACGAGAACCTGGAAGCCGCCGAGATGGAGCAGATGAACAGCATGGACTGGGGCGCCTGGGGCGGGGCCGGCATGGTCTTCGTGCCCGGCTTCAGGCCGTAGCCCGGCTGCGTCGACCGCGCGGCCACTTGCCGCTCTCCCTGACGCTGCGAACCCAGTCTTCCGTCTGGCGCCTGCGGGTAGCCGGGGCATGAGCCGGTTGTCACCATGTCGAAAGACATAGATCCAATGGCGCCGTGTTCTCGTATGGCTGGCATCCGAACCCGAGAAAAAATCCAGGGAAGATGAAGTCACCAGAACAACTCGAAAAAGACGCGCTGCGGCTGCGGCGCAAGACGGAAGACCTCTACAGCGGCTTTTCAGACCTGCATGTGCGCGCCGACCGAACGCTGCGCACGCATCTGCTTGCTTGGCTGCGACGGCTCGCGAGGCGGCGCGGTCGCTAGTCGCCCGGCGCGTGCTCTTTTTTGCGCTATCGTCGACCCCCAGCGGAATGCCCGGATGGTGAAATTGGTAGACACATCGGACTTAAAATCCGCCGCTTCCTGGATAAGGGGCGTACCGGTTCGAGCCCGGTTCCGGGCACCATGATTGCTTTTCGCTTTTGCGAGGAGTTGCGTTCTCGCAGCGAAAGCGCGCGTAGATTGGGCTTTTCGGGGCACCTGCTGTCGTAGACATACGATTCAATCGATCTTTGCGCCCGATTCCTTGACGACATTGCCCCAGCGCGCGATGTCGTCGCGAATCAGCTTGGCGAACTGCTCAGGCGTGTCACCCGCGGCGGTGGCGCCTTCGGCGGCGAGCTTCTTGGATAGGTCGTCGTCCTTCAGTGCCTTGTTGATGTCCGCATTGAGCTTGGCGACAACGTCTTTCGGCAAGTTCGCCGGGCCGAGGATGCCGAACCACGTCACTGCATCGAAGTTCGGGTATCCCGACTCCGCGACGGTCGGTACCTGGGGCATCTCGGGTACCCGCTTGGCGGACGTGACCGCAATGGCGCGCATCTTGCCGGACTTGATGTGCGGCTGCAGCGTCGGGATGGATGAGATGTACAGCTGGACCTGGCCGCCGATCACGTCGGTGACGCCCTGCGTAGCGCCCTTGTAAGGGATGTGGGTCAGCTTGATGCCGGCCTCCTTCTGGAACAGCTCAGCAGCGAGGTGAGACACCGTGCCATTGCCCGAAGAAGCGAAGTTGATGCTGTCGGGCTTGGCCTTCGCGGTACTCACGATCTCCGCAAGACTCTTGTACGGTGTTGCCGCGCCTGCCACGATCACCAGGGGCGCACTCGCTACCAGCGAGACCGGCGTCAGATCCTTGATCGGGTCGTACGGAAGTTTCGGATAGAGCGTGGGGTTGATCGCAAGGTTGCTGGTTTGACCCAGCACGAAGGTGTAGCCGTCGGGTGATGACTTGGCGGCGGCATCGACGCCGATGTTGCCTCCGGAACCAGGCCGGTTGTCCACGATGAAGGAGTAGCCGTATGAGGTCATCTTGTGGACCAGCTCGCGCGCAATCAGGTCGGTGCCGCCGCCGGGCGGAAACGGCACGATCAACCGGATCGGCTTGCTCGGCCAGGTTTCGGCATGCGCAGCCATGCTTGCGAAAGAAGCAACTGCAGCAAGCGCCAATACGGCGCGGCGGGAAATTCGCATGGGTTTGTCTCCAGATAAACAAGGCGCGATCTGCGCTCGTCTGAGAGGACTGTAGAAGTGCGTTGCGTTCTATACAATGCCGTTTCATTGTGCAGACCGAGGTGCAGCATGCGAAACCTGAAGGAGCAGAGCGTGTCGACGACGGATCGTGATGGAAGCGTCACTGCGGTGACCCGCGCGCTATCGCTCATGGAGGCATTCGAGGTAGGCGAACCGTCGCTCTCGCTCGTTGAGCTGAGCCGGCGAACCGGGATGCACAAGACAACGGTGCTTCGCTTGGCGCGCACGTTGGCGGCGTCGAACTACATGGTCCAGAACGATGATGTGCAGTGGCGCCTGGGCCCTGCGGCGGGCTGGCTCGGCGCGCGATACCAGGCCGGTTTCGATGTCAACAATGTTGTCGAGCCGACGCTGCATGAACTGGTTCACCTCACCGGCGAAAGCGCCTCGTTCTATGTGCGCGAAGCCGAAGTTCGCTCCTGTGTCGCACGGGTAGAAGGACCGCAGTCGGTGCGTCACAACGTTCGAATCGGTGAACGGCTGCCACTCGAGCTGGGGGCGCCCGGGCGGGTGATCCTGGCCTTCAGCGGCGAGAAGGGTGAGCCCTATGAAACCATCCGGTCCCGCGGATATCAGATCTCGATGGGCGAGCGAGAAGCCGAGGTTTCGAGCGTGGCCGCGCCCGTGTTTCGCACCAACTGGAGTCTGCTCGGCTCGATCTGCATTTCCGGACCGAGTTCGCGGCTGACGAAACCCAAGCTTGAAAAGCACGCGAAAGCGGTGGTCCGCGCAGCCAATCAGCTTTCATATGCATTGGCCGGTAGTCGGTCGGCGGCCACTCCTCCAGTGCTGTCAAAGTGGCACCCTTGAGGCCACGGCGAGTGCGCAACCGGCCGTCTACCTCATGTGCAGCGCCGATCCGGCTTCGCTCATCTCGATAGTCAAGACGTCTCCGTGGGTCGAATCCGTCACGAACAGGATCCTGCGATCCGGGCCTCCGAAGGCCAGGTTCGTGATCGAAGCACCAGATGGGCCACGAAGCACTTCCACCGGCTCGCCGCGCCCGTTCAGCACCCACACGTAGCCCAATCCCGGATTTGCTACCAGCAGCCGGCCTTGAAGATCCACAGCCAGGCCATCGGGACCGCTTGGGCCATAGGAAGTAAAGAACTGGCTTACTTTCGCGACGCTGCCATCCGGCAGCAGCGGGACGCGCCACACGCAGTTGCCCCGCGTTACCGCGAGGTAGAGAACCCTGCCGTCAGGCGACAGTGCAACACCGTTCGGGCTCGGGACGTTGTCGAGGAGCAAGTCAAGCCTGCCGTCCGGCCGCAGTCGGTAGAGCCGTCCTGAGGGGTCGTGCAGGCCGGTCTGGCCTTGATCGGTGAAGTAGAGATTGCCGCTCGCGTCAAAGATCAGGTCGTTCACGCCCTTGAAGCGCTCGCTGTTGCGACGAGCGAGAAGAGCCGTCACTCGACCGCTTGCAACGTCGAGTTGCATGAGACCGTTCTTGTAGTCCGTGATCAAGAGGGTCGACGGGTCGAGAAACTTCATCCCATTGGGTTCGCCGTCGTATTCCGCAACGAGCGACCACCTTTTGTCGCGATCGATCCGGAAGACGCGCCCCCATGGAATGTCGGTCACGTAGAGATTGCCGGAGAGATCCAGTACGGGCCCTTCGAGAAACGAATGGGTCGGCACTCCGCCGCGGTTCGCGTCGGCCCAATCGCTGCGTCGTGGTCGACGGAACTCCTCGGGCATTGAACTGTGGATGGCCAGTTCGCGGACCTGTGGCGCTTGCAGAAGAAACATGATTTTGACGACGAGTCGATTGAGAGTCAGGCCGTCGGTACGGCTGCACGAAATCCGTAGAGGCGCTCGGGGTTGGCCACCAGGATTCGGTCCCTGGCCGATGGATCATCGGAACACCAAGTGTCCAGCAAATCGATCAAGGCCGCATCGTCGACGCTGCCCGGTGGCTCGGTCGTATGCGGCCAGTCGCTTCCCCAGACCAGCCGATCGGGCGCAAGCCTTACCAGGGCCCGACCGATCGCTGTCGTGTCTCCATACGCCGGACCGCCCTCGAGCGAGTTCATGTAGGCGCCCGACAGCTTGACCCAAGTGTTTCCGGATTCGATCAGGCGGCCAAGCGTCGCGAAGGCGGACGAGCGGAGGCCATCAGGGCCGATGCGACCCAGGTGATCAATCACCACGGGTGCAGGCAGACTATTCAGAATCGGGTGCAACCCGAGGAGCTGCTCGGGGCTTGCGAGAATCTGGATGTGCCAACCAAGCGCCGCTGCCTTGGCGGCGAGGCGCTCGAGCATCGATGTCGTTGTCGGTCCCCACGACTGCGGCGTCACGAAGTTGACCCTCAGCCCGCATACGCCTCTGGCAGCCAGCGCCCTGAGCTCGCCGAGCGGCACGCTCGCATCCACGACAGCCACGCCGCGTGCGTTGTCCCCGAGTGTCGCAAGTGCATCGAGCATGCACGTGTTGTCCGTGCCATAGGTAGAAGGTGTCACGAGGACGGCTCGCTGTGTGCCGAGCCGCTCCTGCAGGCGACGGTAGGCGGCGACGGGGGCGTCAGGCGGACGGCGCGGCCAGTGCGCCGATGGTGAAAATCGAGGGTCGAACACATGCATGTGGCTGTCGCAGGCGTTGCCGGGCAGCTGCCGCCGTGGCCGCAGTGAACCGGCCGAGTGGGGTACTCCGGGCGTCAGCGAGAGGCAGCGTTCCTGCACGGCTCAGTCCAGCTGGATGTTGCCCTTGCGGATCACGTCACCCCACTTGGAATCCTCGTTCTTCAGGAAGGCTGCGAAGTCCTCGGGCGTGGAGCCCACCGGTTTCGCACCCAGTTCGTGAAGGCGCTTTTGCACGTCATCCTGCTTCAGAACTTCGGCGACGGCCTTCTGCAGCTTGTCCACAATTTCTCGCGGGGTCTTCGCCGGCACCAGCATGCCGTTCCATTCGAACGCCTCGTAGCCCGGAATGACCGTTTCCGCGACTGTGGGCACAGACGGCAGTCGTGCGGATCTCTCGGGGGAGGACACAGCCAACGCACGAAGCTTGCCCGAGCTGATCAGCGGATACGTCGCGGCAACGGTGGCGAACATGAAGTCGACCTGTCCGCTCATCACATCGGTAATTGCCGGCCCGCCGCTTTTGTAGGGCACATGCACCATGTCCAGCTTCAGGCTCTGACGGAACAGTTCTGCCGCGAGTCGTTGAACCGTCCCACTGCCGCCGGAGGCAAAGTTCACCTTGCCCGGCTGCGCCTTGGCCTTCGCAACAAGATCACCAACCGTCTTGATCGGCGAGTCCGCGTTGACGATCAAGGCGTTGGGCGCCAAGAGCACGAGCGAAAGTGGCGCAAGGGCATCTGCCTTGAAGGGCATCTTCGGGTACAGATGCGGATTGATCGAGTAGGGAGTGGCATCGTAGAGCACGGTATAGCCGTCCGGCGCGGCTTTCGCCACGTAGGCCGCGCCGATGGTGCCACTCGCGCCGGGCCGGTTGTCCACGATGACGCTCGTGCCGAGCTGCATGCTCAACTTGGCCGCCATGACGCGCGCGACCGTGTCCGCAGCGCCGCCGGGCGCATACGGGACGACGACGGTGATGGGGCGATCCGGGAACGCTGCGCAGGCACCGGTTGTGGCAATGGCCGATGCCGCCACGATGATTGGAGCAATGAGCTGGCGCAGAGAGAGCTTCGGGAATGTCATGGTGTGTCTTTGGGCGGGAGAAGTTTTCGACGCCAGGCTGGCGCTGGAGCTATTCGGTCTTCAGATCGAGGTCGTGCGCGAGCGTCTGATAGGTCTTGACCTCGCGTTGCATCTGGTCGCCGAACGCGCTGCCGCATGCGCCTTGGGCCTCCATGCCGATCTGATGGAGTTTCTCGGCAGTCGCCGGTGCATCGACGAACGCCCGCGCGGTCTTCTCCAGCACTGCAGTGATCGCAGCTGGCGTGTTTGCAGGCGCCAGCAGGCCGTACCAGGCGTCTGCGCGGTAGTTCTTGACCCCGGATTCGTCGAAGGCTGGAACTTGCGGAAGAAGGGTCGAACGACCAGAAGCAGCGACTGCGACGGCCGTCAACTCGCCGGCTCGCAACTGGGGCAGGACGGAGCCTAGCGTCGCGAACGAGCTGTCCACCTGGCCTGCCATCACGTCCGCAATGGCTTGCGATGCGCCCTTGTATGGAATGTGGCTCATCGACGTCCCCGTCATGCGCGTGAACTCCTCGCTCGCGAAGTGTCCGGAACTGCCGGGACCCGGCGTTGCGTAGGTACGCTTGCCGGGCGCCGCCTTGACATCCATCAGGAAGCCCGCAAGAGAGGTGACCTTCATCGAGGGCCCGACCACCAAGACGGTAGGGCTGACGGCCACGGTGCAGATCGGCGCAAACGAACGAATCGCATCAAACTTGACTCTCGCGCTGTACAACGCCGGAATCATCGTGTGATTGGTGGCCCCGACCAGCAGGGTGTAACCGTCCGCTGGAGCATGCGACACCAGGTCGGCAGCAATGATCGTGTTCGCGCCTGGTTTGTTGTCGACAATGAAAGGCTGGCCCAAAGTGCGCGATGCGAATTCAGCGAAGGCACGAGCGACGATGTCGGTCGGGCCGCCAGGAGAGAAGCCGACCACCAGGCGCACCGGTTTGGCCGGATACGTTTCTGCCAATGCCTCGCGCATGCCTGGACCGATGGCGGCGATGGCTGCAAGCGACATGGTGGCAAGAGGTCTCAGGAGTTTTGCAGGCGTCACTTCAATGTCTCGTCTAGTTGGCTGTTCGGGGCGCAGAGCCAGGCTGCAGGCTCGTTGCGATCGATGTCAGGTCGGCACCGCTCAGGCTGCCAGGACGGCCAGCAGGTTCTTCGCCGCAGCGACACCCATGTTGACGTAGGCGTCGCTCGTGACGCCGCCGATGTGCGGGCTCAGGACGATCCGGGGCTCTTTCTGGAACGGGTGGCCTGGAGCCATCGGCTCGACGGCAAAGCTGTCCAAGCCCGCGCTGGCGACTTGGCCGGATTGGATGGCCGCCAGCAGGGCTGCCTCGTCAACCAATCCACCACGAGCGGTGTTCACCACGATCACCCCTCGCTTGCTGAGCGCCAGGGTCTTGGCGTTGACCAATCCACGGTTGTCTTCGGTCAGCGGACAGTGCAGCGAGATGACATCGGATTTCCGCCAGATGTCGTCGAGCTCGACAGCTTTGATGAACCCCGGCAGGTTCCTGGCGAACGGGTCGAAGCCGATGACCTGCATCCCGGTCGCGTCGGCCATCCTTGCGAAACGCTGACCGATGGCTCCCAGACCCACCAGGCCGACCGTGCGACCGTCGAGCTCAAGGCTTTTGTGGGTCGCCTTGTCCCAATGACCTGCGTGCATTCTCGCGTCCAATGGCACCACCGACTTGGCACATGCCAGCATCAGGGCGAGCGCTTGTTCAGCGACGGCCGCGGCGTTGGCGCCCGCGGCGGCGACGACCTTGATTCCACGCGAGTCCGCTGCCGCCTTATCGATGGTGTCGGTTCCGCTGCCGTGCTTGGAGATCACCTTGAGAGAGGGCGCGGCGTCCATCACCGCGGCGCCGACCTTGCCGTAGCGCACGATGATCGCCACAGGATTCGTTGCCTTGCAAAGCGCGATGAGGTCCTCCTCGGTGGGCGCCTTGCCGGCGTAGAAGATCTCGTGTCCTCCCAACACGTCCACTGCTTGTGGCGCCAGGTCGGCGCCGGTGACGAGGACGGCGCTCACAGGACTTCGCCTTCCTTGAGCACGCCCGCTGCACGCAGCGCGGCGGGCAGCCACTTGGAGGCCGTGTCGCCGCGGGAAATCGCCGCGAGACGAGCTGCTTCGTCGGCAACCTTCTTGTCTGCCAGGTCGAGCATCGCGGGAGCCTTCTCGCGTTCGATGACGACGACGCCATCTGCATCTCCGACGACGAGGTCACCGGGGCGGATCGTCGTTCCGCCAGCCGAGATCGGATGATTGATGCGCCCAGGCACAAACTTGGTCGGACCTGCCGGATTGAAACCCGCGCTGAACACCGGAAAGTCGAGATCGAGCAGTTCGACCTTGTCGCGAATCGCGCCGTCAACGATGACGCCGGCCAGGCCCAGCTTCTTGCAGGCGCTCAGCATCAGGGTGCCCATGAGCGCGGCGGTCTGATCGCCCTTGCCGTCGATCACGAGCACATCGCCTGGCTTTGCCAGTGCGATCGCTCCATGGATCATCAGGTTGTCGCCCGGCCGCACTTCGACCGTGAAGGCCGGGCCGGCCACCGACATGCTGTGGTGGACCGGCGCGACTCGGGCATGCATGGTTCCGCGGCGACCTGCGACGTCGGCCAGGATTGCGGCTTGAAAGGTAGCGGCCTTGGCCACCACTTCGTTGGATACGCGCTCGAATTCGCGAATGATTTCAGGCTGGGTCATGGTGTGAGTCCAAGAGTTGTCGGAGAGAGGAACCGAGTGAAGACCTTCGTCCCCCAACGCCGCCTTTTGCACGGCAGCTTGGGTCGAACTGTAGGCTTGGGTTTCGCTAGGCACAATCAAGGTTCATCAGTTGCAACGCGTTGCGGCTGACAAAACATCGAAGCGAGGGACGACCCTTTGCGCTGCTTCTGACGAGATTGAGGCTTCGACCAGCGAGGCGCCGCAGGATCACGAGTGGGAGAATGGGTGCCGCGCGGGGTGTGGTTGCCGAAGCTCACCCCGCGAATTCCCCCCGGATTTCGCCGGAACCCGCATGAATTGAAAGTGTGCGTCACCGGTTCCGGGCACCGCCTGCAAGGCCGTTTCGAGGCGATCGAAGGGCCGAGCCAGGCACAGCACGATTTCGAGGAGCGCCATGCAGAACCAGCTCGAGAGCATCGTTCAGCCCATGTCCGGATCGCGCAATGTCAGGGAAGGCGTCTTCGGCGGCGTGAAGGTCATCGTGGTGGCCGGCTTCGACATCTGGACCGACGCCTGGCCCTTCCATGTCTACCTGCAGTCCGGCGACGAGCCGCGCAGCCGGCTGAGCGCGATGCCGACCCGATGGCGCAGCGCCTCGCTGGAAGGCGCCTTCGAGGAGGGCGCGCGGCTGGCGATCGAGCACCTGATGCCTCGCGTCGCGGGCGCCAGGATCGACGCGCCTCTTCCGGCTGGCCAGCCGGGCGCCGATTCACGGTCGAAGCGCCCGCGGCCGCCGGCAGCAAAGTCCAAGGCCCAGCCCAAATCCAAGGCCGTTGCCCCGGCTCGGGCCAAGGCCGGCGCGGCGGCCCGGAACAAGACCACCCGGCCTCCTGCGCGGCCCCGATCCGGAAGCAGTTGAAGGCACCAGGGCCGCCCGGCCGGCAAGCCCTGCCGGGCGCTGCCGGATGGCGTCTAAAATCGCCCTCGACTCGCGCACCGCTTCCCTGCGCCTGACAACCACCGCCCAGCCCATCCATTCCGCAAGAATCCCCCGATTTTTCTCGAAAGCCGCCAAGACATTGGGTTGCGGCACGGGTTCCGGGCCAGACAACACATGACAAGGGAGCCAAAAATGCCTCGCTACAACGCTCCATTCGAAATCCATGTGCACGGCGACGTGCCGCTGCGCTCCGACGTGAGCTTCGACCAGATCCAGGAGGCGCTGAAGCCCCTGTGGGCCTATGCCGGCGCCAAGTCGCTGGCCGACGGCGCGACCAGCGTCTACGAGGAGGAGCCGGGCATCCGCTTCGAGCAGAAGGAGCACATCCTGCAGATGTGCTGGACCGTCGCCGGCGACGAGGACTTCCGCCAGGCGCTCGACGAGATGTGCATGGCTCTGAACGAGCTGTCCGAACAGGGCGCCGCGCTCGAGGTCACCTTCTACGACACCGATTTCGACGAGGAAGAGGGCGATCCCGACGAAGAGTCGCGCGACGACTTCCTGATGTTGTTCGTCGGGCCCAATCCGGCGGCGATCATGCAGGTGCAGCGCGACCTGCTGGTCGAGGACGTGGTCAACCTCATGGAGCGCCACTTCGACGGCGCCGAACTCGGCGGCGTGGTGGCCGAGATCGACAAGCTCTTCGGCGACCGCTTCGACGCGCTGGTCAATTCGCTGGAGATCGGCAAGCGCCCGCGCGGCGGCACCGGTGGCGCCGGCAGCGGCGGCCATGGCGGCGGGCGCCGGCCGCGCCACCTTCACTGAGTCCGCTAGCGGGCTGCGCCAGCCGACCGGCTCCGGGCCGGCTTCGGCTCCGGCGGCCAGCCCGGCACCGCCTCAATCCGGCGCGGCGCCTTTCGCCTTCCTGTATTCCTTGCCGTCGTAGCGCAGCAAGCGCGTCGAGTAGGTGGTCGGCGACTCCTGCATCACGCATTCCTCGCCCTGCTGGGCCGATCGGCTCTCCGAGCGCGACTGGCGCAGCAGCAGCTCGGCCAGGCCGTTGCTCGACACGCGAGCGACCGAGACGCTGCCGCGCAGGGCCTCGAACTCGCCCGCGCAGTTGCCGTCCGGCTGGCCGCGCTCTCGGGTGGTCTGCAGGCGGTCGAGCAGCTTGACCAGCCGGGCGCCCTGCGGGGCGTAGAGGCTCAGGCTCTCGTCGGAGTAGGCCTTCTCGATCGAGCTTTCCTGGCGCAGGATGCGCAGCCCGAAGGCATGCACCTCCGGCGCCAGCGTGTAGCGCGCCATGTCCAGCCGGATCTCCGCGATGCGCAGGGCGTCGTCCTCGGCGAGCGCGTTCTCCTCGTAGAGGCGGCTCGCGACTCGGGCGTGCTCGGTATTGCCGTTGTCGGCCTGCTGCACCACCAGCACATCGAGGTCGAAGCGGGTGCTGCCGCCTTCCGAACCCGGCCGCGGCAGCGGCAGGACCACCACATAGCGCCCCGGGAAGCCGCGCCAGGGCTCGCACACCGCGCGTTCGTGGTCGAGGGCGCGCTGCGGATGCAGCTTCTCGTTCATGCGCTCGGCCAGGCCGGTGTCGCAGGCGGCATGGGCCACGCCGCCGATGCACAGCGCCAGCGAGGCGGCGAGGACGAGGCGCGCGTGGCCCATCCGCGAATCAGGCCGCTGCAGCGGCCGGGGCGTGCGCCAGTGAGGCCGGACCGGCGGGTCGGCTCAGCCAGCGGCCGGCTGCCTGGTCGAGCGCAGCGGGATCGGCGCTGCTCAGCAGCAGCACCTCGCCGGCGCCGGCGACCCGTCCGGCACTGGCGAGCTGTCCGGCACCGGACAGCAGCCGTCGCGTCTGCTGGGCCACCGGCGCACCGGTATCGATGAAGCGCACCGTGTCGCCGGCAAAGCGGCGCAGCGTGGCGTCGATGAAGGGATAGTGGGTGCAGCCCAGCACCAGGGTGTCGAGTTGCCCCGCCTCATGGCCGAAGCGGCCGGCCGCCTCGATGTACTGCCGGCTGAGCGCGTCGATGCGCGCCGCGTCGGAACGCTCGATCGCGCCGGCCAGTCCGTCGCAGGGCACGATGCTGAAGTGCGCCTGGCCGGCCAGCGAGGCATGCAGTGCCTCGAACTTGCGGCTCTCCAGGGTGACGCGCGTGGCCAGCACCGCGATGCGGCCGGTGCGGCTCAGCGCCACTGCGGGCTTCAGGGCCGGCTCCACGCCGACCATCGGCAGCGTCGGATGTTCGGCGCGCAGCAGGTGGATCGCCGCCGCCGTGGCGGTGTTGCAGGCCACCACCAGCGCCTTGATCCGATGGGCATCCAGCAGGTGCCGCGCCACCGTCGCGCTGCGCTCGGCGACGAATGCGTCGCCGCGTTCGCCATAGGGCGCATGCGCGGTATCGGCGAAGTAGACGAAGCGCTCGTGCGGCAGTTCGTCGCGCAGCGCGTTCAGGATGCTCAGGCCGCCGATGCCGCTGTCGAACACCCCGATCGGGCGTTCGTCATTGGCGGGCGCGTCGGCCGAAGCAGTGGCCAGGCTCAAGCCGGCTCCATCATGATGGTCTTGAATTCGCCGCTGGCGATCCGCTTCTGCCATTCGGCCGGGCCGGTGATGTGCGCGCTGGTGCCGCCGGCGTCGACGGCCACCGTCACCGGCATGTCGACCACGTCGAACTCGTAGATGGCTTCCATGCCCAGGTCGGCGAAACCCACGACCTTCGCGGTCTTGATCGCCTTGCTCACCAGGTAGGCGGCGCCGCCGACCGCCATCAGGTAGGCGCTCTTGTGCTTCTTGATGGCCTCGATCGCGACCGGGCCGCGCTCGGCCTTGCCGATCATCGCGATCAGGCCGGTGCTGGCCAGCATCATCTCGGTGAAGCCGTCCATGCGGGTGGCGGTGGTCGGGCCGGCCGGCCCGACCGCCTCGTCGCCGACCGGATCGACCGGGCCGACGTAGTAGATGACACGGTTGGTGAAATCGACCGGCAGCTTCTCGCCCTTGGCCAGCATGTCGCCGATGCGCTTGTGCGCGGCATCTCGG
>Ga0265327_10001421_pt1 | contig 30472 bp, 27 predicted proteins | sample 41621metaG_FD_202089 | JGI IMG/M metagenome (GOLD analysis project Ga0265327, IMG submission 202089) | Rhizosphere microbial communities from Carex aquatilis grown in University of Washington, Seatle, WA, United States - 4-16-21 metaG | ecosystem: Host-associated > Plants > Roots > Rhizosphere...
AGCATCTTCAGATCCGAAAATCGTCCCGCGGGCGGTTCGCCGCCCGTCTTCAGCATAGCACGGAATGCATCCCGGGCCATTTCGATTTCCTGAACGCTGGCCCCGACCACGTGCTCGCCCAGCACCGACGCGGCCGCCTGGCCCAGGGCGCAGGCCTTGATGTCCTGGGCGAAGTCGGTGACCACGCCGTCCTCGACCTTGACGTCCACCACCACCCGGCTGCCGCACAGCTTGGAGACCTTCTCCGCCGTGCCGTCGGGCGCGGCCAGGCGGCCGATGCGCGGCGTGTTCGCCGCCAGCGCAAGGACCTTCGCGGAATAGAGGTCGTCGATCATGGCTCTTAGGTAGGGCTTTCCATCCGTTCGCGCCACGCCGCCTCGACCCGCGCCTTCACCGCCTCGCCCATGGCGGCGAAGCCGGAGCGGATGGCGCCGCGCATCGAGCGGGCGACGGTGGGGCCCAGCGGCCCTTCGAAGATCTCGCCGTTGGAGAAGATGCAGCCGGTGTCGGTGAGCTTCTCGATCTCGATGTAGCGGATGGTGCGCACCAGCCCGCCCAGCATCTTGAGCTTCCAGTGGATCAGCTCGTCCGGCGTCCAGCTCTCGACGATCGGGCGGATCACCTGCGGCTTGCGGCCCGGCAGGACCAGGGTCAGCTTCAGCGGCGCGCCGAAGGCCAGGGTCCCCTCCGCCTCGGTGTAGAGGGGGTTCCAGTCCTTCCAGCCGGGCAGATCGCCCACCAGCTTCCAGATCTCGTGCGCCGGGGCGGCGACCCCCAGCCGGTGCTCGATCTTCACCCGCGCCATCAGTCTGCGCCTCCCCAGGACCGTAGGCCGTTGCCTTGCGCCCCCTCCGTCACGTCTCGCTGCGCGAGCCGCGCCACCTCCCCCGTTCCGCCATGCTTCACGGTGGAGGAGGATATCTCGCGACCCTTTCTCCTCCCCTGCGAGCCCAAAGGGCGATGCGGGGGAGGTGGCGGACCGCGAAGCGGGCTGACGGAGGGGGCGCAGGGCGGTGGCAGGTCCATCACACGGTCCCCTTCAGCTTCCAGGTGGCGCCCGTGGCGCTGTCCATGACCTCGACGTTGAGGTCGTTGAGCTCGCCGCGGATGCGGTCGGCGGTGGCCCAGTCCTTGGCGTTGCGGGCCGCCACGCGCTGGACGATCAGGTCGTCGACCCTGGCCTTGAACTCGTCGGTCAGGCCGCGCTGGAACCAGCCGTCCGGATCGCCGTCGAGGAAGCCGATCATCCGGGCCGAGGCCAGCAGCTCGCCCTTGGCGCGGGCCTTGCCCCGGGCCGGCGCGGTCTCCAGGGCCTGGCCCAGGGCAAACAGCTCGGCATAGGCCTTGGGCGTGTTGAGATCGTCCATCATGGCCTCGAGGAAGCCGGCCGACGGGCCGGTGTCCTCGGCCTCGACGTCCGCCACCCGGCGCAGCACGCCATAGAGGTAGTCCAGGCTGCCTCGGGCCTGCTCGATGACTTCGTCGGTCCAGGCCAGGGGCTGGCGGTAGTGGCTGGCCAGCAGGGCCCAGCGCAGGGCCTCGCCCGGCCACTGTTTCACGAGGTCGTGGACGAGCTGCACGTTGCCGATGGACTTGGACATCTTCTCCGAGCCCATGTTCAAAAAGCCGTTGTGCAGCCAGTAGTTGGCGTAGCCGCCCTCGGCCTTGTGCACGTGGCCGTGGGCGCAGACGCCCTGGGCCAGCTCGTTCTCATGGTGCGGGAAGATCAGGTCGTTGCCGCCGCCGTGGATGTCGATGGGGATGCCCAGGGTCTGCTCGATCATCGCCGTGCACTCGATGTGCCAGCCGGGCCGGCCGGGGCCGAAGGGGCTGTCCCACACCGGCTCGCCGGGCTTGGAGGGCTTCCACAGCACGAAGTCGGCCGGGTGCTGCTTGTAGGGGGCCACGTCCACCCGCGCGCCGGCGATCATGTCGTCCATCGAGCGGCCCGACAGCTTGCCGTACTCGCCATAGGCCTGGGTGTTGAAGAGCACGTGGCCCTCGGCCTGGTAGGCGCTGTTGTTGTGCACCAGCCGGCCGATCATCGCGATGATGGCGTCCATGGTCCGCGTCGCCCGCGGCTCGGCCGACAGCGGCAGGGCGCCCAGCTGGGCCATGTCGGCGTGATAGGCGTCCAGGTAGCGGCCCGTGATCACGTCGATGGGCACGCCCTCGTCGGCGGCCTTCTGGTTGATCTTGTCGTCCACGTCCGTGACGTTGGCCGCATAGACCACGTGGTCCGCGCCATAGAGGTGGCGCAGCACGCGGAACAGCACGTCGAAGGCCACCACGGGCCGGGCGTTGCCGATGTGCGCGAAGTTGTAGACCGTCGGTCCGCACACATACATCGTCACCCGTTCCGGATTGATGGGAACGAAGTCCCGCTTCTCGCGGGCCATGGTGTCGTAGAGCCGAAGGGTCATGTGCGCACTGACGTAAGGTGAAGGTTGCCGGGAAAAGGCTTCCGCCCATATACAAGTTGGCCGGTCGGGAAACCAATGGGGCTTGAGCCTGGTTTTTCGATCGCTGTGAAAGGGTGGCACGCGTCATTTCCGGAGCCCTCGCTCCGGCGCAACTCAGCCCTGGAAAGACCAGCAACCTCAAACATGGACGCCATTTCCCGCGACCGAACCCTCGTCGGCGCGCCCGACGTTGACCTTGAAGCCGTGCACAAGCCCTCCCGCGAGGAGGCCATGGAAGCCGTGCGGACCCTGATCGCCTGGGCGGGCGACGACCCCCGCCGCGAGGGCGTGCTGGACACCCCCAAGCGCGTGGTGGAAGCCTTCGAGGAATGGTTCGGCGGCTATCACGCCGACCCCGCCGCCGAGCTGGAGCGCACCTTCGAGGACGTGCAGGGCTACGACAACATCGTGTTCATGCGCGACATCGAGGTGGAGAGCCACTGCGAGCACCACATGGCCCCGTTCATCGGCAAGGCCTATGTCGCCTACCTGCCGACCAACCGGGTGGTGGGCCTTTCCAAGCTGGCGCGGGTGGTGGAGATCTTCTCCAAGCGCCTGCAGACCCAGGAAACCCTGACCCAGCAGATCACCGACGCCATCGCCGACAACCTGCGCCCCGCGGGGGTGGCGGTGATGATCGACGCCGAGCACCAGTGCATGACCACCCGCGGCGTGCACCACCGCCACGCCTCGACCATCACCACCCAGTTCACCGGCGCCTTCAAGACCGATCCGGAGATGCAGCGCCGGTTCCTGGACTTCTGTAACCGCAAGTAGGGACGCCTCCCTCCCGTTCATCGGGAGGGTCGTTCGCGACCGCGACCAGGGCGGGGGAGTCAGGTGACGTCCGCCGGCGCCGTGCTGGCGGCCTCCTTCCCCACCCCGGTCCTGCGGACCGACCTTCCCCATGACGGGGAGGGAAGGGGATGGACCACCGTCACCAGCACGAAGCTGAGCATGATCAGCAGGTACCAGGCGCCCAGCTTCTCGAGGGGCACCATCGACCAGCCGTGCCGCTGGCTGGGATAGGCCCAGGCGCCGGCGAAGGTGCCGAGGTTCTCGGCCAGCCAGATGAAGAACGACACCAGCACCGCCCCCAGCAGCATGGGCATCCGCCGCGGCGTCTGGTCCGGGGTGAACAGGAACGACGTGCGCCAGAAGATCAGGCCGGAAAAGGCGAAGAGGCCCAGCCGGATGTCCGGCAGCCAGTGGTGGGTGAAGAAGTTGGCGTAGCTGAGGATCGCCAGCGCCCACGGCGCCCAGGCCGGCGGATAGTGCTCGAAGCGGATCTCCATCAGCCGCCAGATGCGGGCGATGTAGCTGCCGATGCAGGCGTACATGAAGCCCGAGAACAGCGGCACGCCGCCGATGCGCAGCAGGTTCGGCTCCGGATAGATCCACGAGCCGTGGGCGGTCTTGAACAGCTCCATCACCGTGCCGACGACGTGGAAGATGGCGATCACCGCCGCCTCCTCCCAGCGCTCCAGCTTGGTCGCCAGCATCAGCGCCTGGATGGTCACGGCGGCGACCACCAGGACATCGTAGCGGGCGATGGGCGCGTGGCCATGCCAGACCCTTGGCCAAAGGAGGTGGGTGCCCAGGATCAGGGCCAGCATCGCGCCGCCGAACAGGCAGGCCCAGGCCTGCTTGAGCCCGAACAGCAGGAACTCGTAGAGGCCGGCGTTCAGGCGCGAGCGCGACGCCCAGGGGCGCATGGCCCGGTCGAAGTCGCCGACCTTGCCCTTGATCCAGTCCTTCAGGCTCAAAGCGGCGCCCCCGTTCGGGCATGAGGCTAGCGTACTGCGGGCCGGCGGCGCCATATGCGCCGTATGAGCGATGCCCTGTTCCCGACCCTTTCCAATCACGACGCCCTGGAGCGCGGCGCGGTCCTGGCTCCGCGCTTCGACGCCAACGGCTTGATGGCCGCCATCGTCCAGCACGCCGAGACCGGCGAGGTGCTGATGGTCGGCTGGATGAACGCCGAGGCCCTGAAGCTCACCCTCGACACCGGCTTCACGCACTTCTGGAGCCGCAAGCGCCAGGAGATCTGGAAGAAGGGCGACACCTCCGGCCAGCTGCTGCCGGTGGCGGAGCTGCGCGTCGACTGCGACCAGGACGCGGTGCTGGTGAAGACGATCCCCGGCGGCGACGGCGGCGTCTGCCACGTGGCCGGCTTCCGCTCGTGCTTCTACCGCCGGGTCGAGGACGGCGCCCTGGCCGAGGCCCCGGGGAGCCGGCTGGCATGACCGTCATCCAGGCCCTGGGCGCCTTCGTCGTCGCCGCCGGCCTCCTGACCATCACCCCTGGCCTCGACACCGCCATGGTCCTGCGCACCGCCGCGGTCGAGGGGCCGAGGCGCGCGGTCCTGGCGGCCGTGGGCGTGGCCCTGGGCTGCCTGGTCTGGGGCCTGGCCGTGGCGTTCGGCCTCGGCGTCCTGCTCACCGCCTCGACCGTGGCCTATACGGCCCTGAAGTGGGCCGGGGCGGCCTATCTGGTCTGGCTGGGGGCCGGCATGATCCTCAAGCCCCGCCAGGGCTTCGATTTCGAGGCGCCCCTCCAGACAGACTTGGCGCCGAAATCCCGCTGGGCCTTCGCGGGGCGCAACTGGTTCGTCCGTGGGCTGATGACCAACCTGCTCAATCCCAAGGTCGGGGTGTTCTACATCTCGTTCCTGCCGCAGTTCGTGCCCGCCGGCGTCGCGGCCGCGCCGTTCATCGTCCTGCTGGCGGCGATCCATGTCGGCCTGGGCCTGGCCTGGTTCGCGGGCCTGATCACGGCCACGCGGCCGCTCAAGCGCTGGCTTTCGCGCGGGGCGGTGGTGCGCTGGCTCGACCGCGTCACCGGCGGCGTGTTCCTGGCCTTCGGCCTCAAGCTGGCGCTGGACCGGCGCTAGTTGTCCTGGGGCGGAGGGGTGGCTTTGCGCCCCCTCCGTCACGTCTCGCTGCGCGAGCCGCGCCACCTCCCCCGTTCCGCCATGCTTCACGGTGGAGGAGGGGATCGCGCGACCCTTCTCCTCCCAGGCGAGCCGCAGGCGACGCGGAAGCGGCGAGACGGAGGGGGCGCAAAGCCGGCGCACGCCTTCGAGAATCTACACCCGTATCGGCGCCGCGATGCCCGGCCCCGGCGTCGCCGCCACGGTCCAGGTCGAGGTCACCTCGGCCTTGTAGGGCTTAACCGCCGTCTCGACCCCGATCAGTTCGGCCCTGGCCTCGGCGTGGGTCAGGGTCAGGCGGATGTAGCCGCGGGCCACCTGGTCGCACAGCTTGACCTCGGGGTTCTGGGCCACGAACACCTCGCCGGCCTGGAAGCCGAAGTGGTCGCCCATGCCGGGGCTGGTGATGGCGCTGGTCCCGAACTCCACCGCAACGCGCGTCCCCGCCGCGTCGCCCAGCTCGTTGACCCAGAAGGCGTGGCTGTCGCCCGACAGCACCAGGGCGTTGGCCCCCGGCGCGGACTTGATGGCGTCGTAGACCCGCTCGCGCGCCGCCGGATAGCCGTTCCAGCCGTCCAGGTCGTAGGGCGCGGGGATGCTGAGGGCGTCGAAGGTGCGCCGGATATAGGCCTTGTCCTTGTCGGACTTGCCCTCCAGCAGCCTGGCGTAGCGCGCTTCGCCGAGGAAGCCGCGGGCGTCCGGGTTAAGCATCTTGGCCATCACCACCTCGTTGCCCAGCACCTGCCAGGGCCGCCCGGCCTTCACCGAGGCGCGCAGCTCGGCGGCCAGCCAGGCCTCCTGGGCCGGCCCCAGCATCTGGCGGCCGGGATCTTCCACATAGGCCTTCACCGCGATCAGGTCGGGGCCGGTGATGTAGGGCGCCGGCGGCTGGCCGTCCGACGCCTTCATGGCCGCGCGCACGTCAGCGATCACCGCCGGGTCGACAACCTGGCGCGGACGCCCCGGGCCGCTGGTGTCGAAGATCGCCTGGCCCATGTCGTCCGGCCGCTCGCGCTCGAGCTGGTAGGACCGCGCCAGGAGCCGGCTCTCGACCATGATCAGGCTGGCCAGGTCGCCGAACTGGAAGCTGCGGTTGATGGCCTCGAAGGCCTTGCCCGGCTCCGGCTCGCGGATCGGCATCCACTCGTAGTAGGCCTGCAGCGCCGCCTGCTCGCGGGCGCGCCAGTCGCCTTCGGTCTTGTCGTGGTGGTTCTCGGCCCCGCCGACCCAGTCGTCGTTGGCCACCTCGTGGTCGTCCCAGACGCAAATCCACGGCGCCCGGGCGTGGGCCGCCTGCAGGTCGGGGTCGCGCTTGTACTGGGCGTGGCGTGTCCGGTAGTCGGCCAGGGTCACGCAGTCATGGGCCGGCTCGTGCGCCCGGCCGAGCTTGTCGCCCATCTCCATGCCGTAGGAGCCAGGGCCACCGTACTCGTAGATGTAGTCGCCCAGCTCCACCACCGCGTCGAGGCGCTCGAGGCCGGCGATGTGGTGGTAGGCGTTGAACCAGCCCTGCGGATAGAGCGAGCAGGTGACCACCGCCAGCACCAGGTCCGCGGTCGACCCCACCGGCAGGGTGCGCGCCCGGCCCACGGGCGAGGTCGCTCCGCCGGTGCGATTTCCGGCCAGGAAGCGGTAGCAGTAGTCGCGCCCCGGCTTCAGCCCGGTGACGTCGACCTTGACCGTGAAGTCCCGCTGGGCGCTGGCCTGGGCGACGCCGCTGAACGCGGGGCGGGCGAAGTCGGCGCTCTCGCTGACCTCCCAGCGCACCGGAACCGGCCCCGCGCCCTCGGCGGTCACCCGGGTCCAGATCACCAGCCGGTCGGCCAGGGGATCGCCGCTGGCCACGCCGTGCAGGAACTTCGCGTCGCCCGCCGCCAGGGGCGACGCCTCGGCCACGGCCCTCGCCGGCGCCGCCGCGCCCAGGCCCAGCAGGGCCAGCGCCCCGCGTCGATCGATCCTCATGCGTCCTCCGGCTGTGCTCGTGCGTTATGGCCGCGCCACGACAACAACCGGGACCTATGGTCCCATCGCATGACAGGAGCTTGACGATGTCCAGCGAAGGCCTGCACGTCCCGCGAGACAAACTGCGGCGCGAGACCTTGACCCTGCACTACGCTATCACCTCCCTGATCGAGGAGCTGGAAGCCGTCGACTGGTATCGCCAGCGCGCCGACGACTGCGACGACCCCGACCTCAAGGCCATCCTGCTGCACAATGCCGGCGAGGAGGTGGAGCACGCCGCCATGGCCCTGGAGTGGATCCGCCGCCGCGACCCCCGCTTCGACAAGGAGCTGCGCGAATACCTGTTCACCGAAGGCTCGATCACCGGCCGCGAGGAAGCAGCCATGGGCAAGGACGCCTGACGCCATGAAGGCCGGACCCGACCTGATCGCCCCCCTCGACGACGAATCCGAGGACGAGACCCTCGAGTCAGGGGCTCTCGATCCCGGCGTGCGCATCGTCGAGCTGGAGGCCGGCGGGCGCCTGGACAAGGCCCTGGCCGACAAGCTGCCGGAACTGTCGCGCTCGCGGGTGCAGGCCCTGATGGCCCAGGGCGCGGTCAGCCGCGGCGACGTGGTGCTGTCCGACCCCTCGGCGCGCGCGGCGGCCGGCCTCTACCGCCTGCTGATCCCCGCCGCCGTCCCGGCCGAGCCGGTTCCCGAGGCCATTCCCCTGACCGTCCTCTTCGAGGACCAGCACCTGATCGTGATCGACAAGCCCGCCGGCATGGCCGCCCACCCGGGGCCCGGGACCGAGAGCGGCACCCTGGTCAACGCCCTGCTGCACCACTGCGGGGCCAGCCTGTCGGGGATCGGCGGGGTGGCGCGGCCGGGCATCGTCCACCGCCTGGACAAGGACACCTCCGGGGTGATGGTCGCCGCCAAGACCGACGCGGCCCACCAGGGGCTGTCGGCCCTGTTCGCCGCCCACGACCTGGAGCGCACCTATGTGGCCCTGACCCGAGGCGCGCCCACGCCGGCCCAGGGGACCATCCACACCCTGATCGGCCGCTCGGCCAGCGACCGCAAGAAGATGGCGGTGCTCAAGACCGGCGGGCGCGAGGCGATCACCCACTACCAGACGGCCGGCGTCTTCGGCGTCGGCTCCAAGCCGGGCGCCCGGCCCATGGCCGCCAAGGTCCGCTGCACCCTGGAGACCGGCCGCACCCACCAGATCCGCGTCCACCTGGCCTCCATAGGATCGCCGGTGCTGGGCGATCCCGCCTATGGCGCCGGCGCGCCCGCCGCCCCGGTCAAGGCGGCCATCGCCGAGGCCGGCCTGGCGCGCCAGGCCCTGCACGCCGCCGTGCTCGGCTTCCGCCACCCGATCACCGGCGAGGCCCTGCGCTTCGAAACCGAACCTCCGGCCGACATGCGGGCGCTGGAGGCCCTGCTGGCGGGACTGTAAGCCAGGCTGCGGGTGGGTCGCGAAACGCCTGACGAGACCACGAAGCACACCAAGCACACCAAGACGCCGGCGCCCGAGACCCCACGGTCAGGGACGAACGCTCGATCCCCTTCGTGTTCTTCGTCTGCTTTGTGGTGAAACGGCCTCGCCTCGCACGCTGCTGCCAGAACATGACGCGAACATCGGCTAGGGTGAGCCCGTCGTCTCCGCCCCGGACGGACGCCCTTGCGGCGCCCTTCGCAGTCCGGAGCGGCCAGCGGCGCCACTATGGTACAATAGCCCCGCTGACAGTCGCCTTAAGAAACCTTCACGTCCCGGCGCCTTAAAACCGGGGCAACCGATACCTATCTTGCGATGTTGAAGGGGGTGGCGCCGGCGCGTGCGCGCGTTGCGACGACATTCCGAATTTGAAGGGGAAATCACCATGGCCAATGCAACCGCGCTCGCCGTCATGTCGCCGGAAGGCGGCCTCTCGCGCTATCTGACGGAGATCCGCAAGTTTCCGATGCTGGCCAAGGACGAGGAGTTCATGCTCGCCAAGGCCTGGAAGGAACACCAGGATCCCCAGGCCGCCCATCGCCTCGTCACCAGCCACCTGCGCCTGGTGGCCAAGATCGCCATGGGCTACCGCGGCTATGGCCTGCCCATCGGGGAAGTGATCTCCGAAGGCAACGTCGGCCTCATGCAGGCGGTCAAGAAGTTCGAGCCCGACAAGGGCTTCCGCCTGGCCACCTACGCCATGTGGTGGATCCGCGCCTCGATCCAGGAATACATCCTGCGCTCGTGGTCGCTGGTGAAGATGGGCACGACGGCGGCCCAGAAGAAGCTGTTCTTCAACCTGCGCAAGGCCAAGAGCGAGATCAGCGCCCTGGAAGAGGGCGACCTGCATCCCGAGCATGTCCGCCAGATCGCCACCAAGCTGGGCGTGCTGGACGAGGAAGTGGTGTCCATGAACCGCCGGCTGTCCGGCGGCGGCGACGCCTCGCTGAACGCGCCCCTGCGCTCGGACAGCGAGAACGAGTGGCAGGACTGGCTTGAGGACAAGGACGCCGTCAGCCAGGAAACCAAGCTGGCCGAGGACGAGGAACAGTCGATCCGCATGAGCCTCCTCGAAGAGGCGATGACGGAGCTGACCGACCGCGAGCGGCACATCCTCACCGAACGCCGGCTCAAGGACGATCCGACCACGCTCGAGGAACTGGCCGCCCAGTACGGCGTCAGCCGCGAGCGCGTGCGCCAGATCGAGGTGCGGGCCTTCGAAAAGCTCCAGAAGGCCATGCGCGCCGCCGCCTCCGAACGGAACCTGGTCGACGCCTGACCCGGCCGGGGTCCGCGCCGGGCGCGCGGCCTCGACCCACCGACGACCTGACCCGGGTCCGCGTGAACAACGCGGGTCCGTTTTCGTTTTCGAGCCCGATCGCCCCCCAAACCCGTCATCCTCGGCCTTGTGCCGAGGACCCATACGCGCCGCCCGCGATGTCGCGGAGCGGCAGCGGAGCGGCGCAGGGAACCGGCCGACACTCTGCATGGCTCGCCCTCCGGAGCGTCGCCACACCGTCTCACGCGTTCATGGGCCCTCGGGACTGCCGCCCGAGGGTGACGGTTGGGAAGTGGACATGAAGTCTTGGTTCCGGCGAGCCGTCCGCCGCCCCTACGCCGCCGCCGCGCCCTTCTTGTCGTCGGGGGCGAAGGTCCAGAGTTCGGCCAGGTAGGCCTGCAGCTCTTCCTTGCGCACGGTGCGGCCGTCGGCGGCGGTGAGCTTCTGGTGCAGGGCCACGGCGGCCGCCTTCAGGCGCACGTCCTTGATGGCGATGGCCGCCGACTGCAGCTCCATGGCCTGGGCCAGCATGGCGCGCAGGGCCTGCTTGGGGTCGGCGTCGATGGCGGTGATGGCGGCGCGCAGGATCTTGAGGCTCTGCAGGATGCGGCCTTCCTCGGGCGTCTCGTTGGCGTCCATGCCGCGTTTCAGGGGGCCCGTATAGTCGCCGGAATTGAACCGCCGGCGGTCGGGGCCGACGTAGTTCACCGCCTCCACCCAGTCGCGGGTGCGCAGGGTCACCGCCTCCAGGCGGCGCATCAGGTCCTTGGCCGTGTAGGGCTTGCGCAGGAACTCGTGCACCCCGGCGTCGCGGGCGCCCAGGATGGTGGCGGCCGTGGCCTCCGAGGTGACCATGATCACCGGCGCCTTGCGGCAGTTCAGCTCGCTGCGGCGCAGCTTGCGGGTGAAGGCGGCGCCGTCCATGGCGGCGTTCTGCTCCACGAAGATGATGTGCGGATTGACCTGGTTCGCCAGGGCGTAGCCGCGCGGCGCGTCCGGCGCGGTCCACACCTGGCACGGGGAAATGTCGCGCAGCAGGTCCGACAGCAGGCGCGCCCCGGCCGGGGCCGGATCGATGATCAGCACCCGCTGCATCAGCGGCGCCATGCGCTGCAATGTTCTGGCGTCGGTGTTGTACACGCGTCGAAAAACCGCTCTCCCGGAAGCCTGTCAGCCTAGGTCAAGACGGTAAACGAGCGCTTGAGATTCGCCGGGACTACCCGATCCGGGGACGTGTCACGGCGCCGCTGGGAGGCAAGTCCCGCGCCCCTTCACATCCGCTGACCCCGACAACAGTCGGGGCCCAGGCAAGAACCCGCCATGTCACCATAGCCATGTCACCATGGCCGGGTGACCTCGCGCGACTCAAGACTCGACCACAAAGCACACGAAGCACACCAAGTTGGCCGGCGCTCGAACGTCCGTCGGACGGGCGCGAACCCTTCGTGTGCTTTGTGGTCTCCGTGGTCCAAACAGGCCTCAGGCCTGGAAGGGATCGCGCATCAGGATGGTGTCGTCGCGCTGCGGGCTGGTGGAGACCAGGGCCACGGGGGCGCCGATCAGCTCCTCGATGCGGCGCACGTACTTCACCGCCGCCGCCGGCAGGTCGCGGAACGAGCGGGCGCCCTGGGTGCTCTGGCTCCAGCCCTCGATCTCCTCATAGACCGGGGTGATGCCGGCCTGCGCCTTCAGCCCCGCGGGCAGGTGGTCCAGCCGCTGGCCGTTCACGTCGTAGCCGATGCAGATCTTCAGGGTCGGCAGGCCGTCCAGCACGTCCAGCTTGGTGAGCGCGATGCCGTCGATGCCGTTCAGGGCCACCGACTGGCGCACCAGCACCGCGTCGAACCAGCCGCATCGGCGCGCCCGGCCGGTGACGGTGCCCAGCTCGCGCCCCACCGTGCCCAGGTGGCGGCCCACGTCGTCGTCGAGCTCGGTGGGGAAGGGGCCTTCGCCCACGCGGGTGGTGTAGGCCTTGACGATGCCCAGGATGTAGCCCGGCCCCTTGGGCCCGACGCCGGAGCCCGCCGCCGCCTGGCCGGCCACGGTGTTGGACGAGGTGACATAGGGATAGGTGCCGTGGTCGACGTCCAGCAAGGCGCCCTGGGCGCCCTCGAACAGCACCCGCTTGCCGGCCTTGATGTAGTCGTCCAGCAGCCGCCAGGCCGGCTTGGCGTAGGCCAGCACCTGAGGCGCCAGGGCCTCCAGGCTGGCCAGGATCTCGGCCGGATCGGCCTCGGGCAGGCCCAGGCCCCGGCGCAGGGGGCCGTGGTGGGCCAGCAGGCGGTCGATCTTGGCCTCCATGGCCTCGCGGTCGGCCAGGTCGGCGACGCGGATGGCCCGGCGGCCGACCTTGTCCTCATAGGCCGGGCCGATGCCGCGGCCGGTGGTGCCGATCTTGTTGGTCGCCGCCGCCTCGCGCGCCTGGTCCAGGTCGCGGTGCAGGGGCAGGATCAGGCAGGCGTTGTCGGCCAGGACCAGCAGGTCGGGGGTGATCTTCACCCCCTGCTCGCCGATCTTGCGGATCTCTTCCAGCAGGTGCCAGGGGTCGACCACCACCCCGTTGCCGATCACCGACGGCTTGCCCTGCACCACCCCCGACGGCAGCAGCGACAGCTTGTAGGTCTGATTGCCCACCACCAGGGTGTGGCCGGCGTTGTGCCCGCCCTGGAAGCGCACCACCACGTCGGCGCGGTTGGACAGCCAGTCGACGAGCTTGCCCTTGCCCTCGTCGCCCCACTGGGCGCCGATCACGGTGACGTTGGCCATCTGGATACGATCCTTCACCTGCCGGGCGAGTCCGGCCGCCCTTCGACAGGGCTCGGCGGCGGGACTTGGATCGTGGTCGGCCGTCCGCCGGCCGGGGCCGCGCGAAGGCGGACGGCGTGTAGACCGCCGGGCGCGGCGGCGTCAAGCGGCGCTCGTGCGCGGACGTTTCACGCTCTGCTGAAACGTCCGGGTCCGGTCGTGCGCTAGGGTGCCCCGGCAAGCTGACGGAGCCTCGCTCATGGACGCCAACCTCGCCATCCCCGCCGCCCTCATCGGCGACCCGGTCCGCGCCCGCCTGCTGCTGGCGCTGATGGACGGGCGCGCCCACCCGGCCGGCGATCTGGCCCGCGCCGCCGGCTGCACCGCCCCGTCGGCCAGCAACCACCTCGCCCGCCTGCGGGATGGCGGCCTGGTGCTGATGCGCCAGGAGGGCCGCCACCGCCACTACGCCCTCGCCGGCCGGGCGGTGGCGGAGGCCGTCGAGGCCCTGCAACGCCTGGCCCCCATGCCCTGCCCGCTGGAGGCGCCCCGCAGCCGCCTCGCCCGCCAGATCCGCGACGCGCGCACCTGCTACGACCATCTGGCCGGGCGCCTGGGCGTGGCCGTGGCCGACGCCCTGGCCGCGCGCGGCCTGATCGTCCCCGACCCCGCCGATCCGCGCGCCTATGCCGTGACGGCCGAAGGCGCGGCCTGGTTCGAGGCCTTCGGCGTCGACTCGCGCCCCGGGACCGGCCGCCGCCTGTTCGCCCGCGCCTGCCTGGACTGGACCGAGCGGCGTCCGCACCTGGCCGGCGCCCTCGGCGCGCGCCTGCTGGCCCGCCTCTTCGCCGTCGGTTGGGTCGCCCGCGTCGAGGGCGGCCGTGGCCTGCGCCTGACCCTGGCCGGGAGACAGGGCCTGAAGCGCGCGCTGGGGGTGGAGTTGGAGCCGCTGGCAGAGAAGGCTTTGCGATCCGCCGCTGGCTAGTGGCCCCTGTAGCTCCAAGGGTGAACTGGAGGCGGTGTCCCGTCGATGAGGTCCTTGATGAAGACCGCGACGCCCAGGCCGCCCACCAGGAAGAACGTCACCGCCAGGGCCGCCAGCCAGCCCGGAGAACCCGAACCGGGCTGTGGCTTTCGCGGATGACGCCGCTCCGTCCGAGGCGAGGTCACGCCGGCAACTAGAGCTCCAGGTCCCCGCTCAGCGCCGCCTCGGCCATGGCGCAGTGCATGGCGATGCCGCGGGCCATCACCGTCTCGTCCAGCACCATGCGGTTGGAGTGCAGGGCGCAGCAGGTGCGGAAGTCGCCGCCCTCCGGCGCCGCGCCCAGGAAGGCCATGGCGCCCGGCGTCTTCTGCAGCACGTAGGAGAAGTCCTCGGCCCCCATCATCGGGTGGGCCATGGTGATCCAGCCGCCCTCGCCGAACAGGGCCTTGGCGGTGCGTTCGGCCAGGTCGGTCACCCGCCCGTCGCAGACGGTGACCGGGAAGCCGTGCTCGATGGTCACCTCGGCCACCGCGCCGTGGGCGGCGGCGATGTTGGTCGCCACCCGGTGGATGCCGGCGTGGGCGGTCTGGCGGGTGCGCTCCGACAGGGTGCGCAGGGTGCCCCACAGCCGGGCTTCCTCGGGGATGACGTTGTCGGTGGTGCCGCTCTCGATGCGGGCGATGGTGATCACCGCCGGGTCGAAGACGCTGATCGAGCGGGTCACGAAGGCCTGCAGGGCGGTGACGATCTCGCAGACGATCGGCACGGGGTCGAGGGCGTCGTGCGGCATGGAGGCGTGGCCCCCGGCCCCGCGCACCTTGATGCGGATCTTGTCGGACGAGGCCAGCAGCGGGCCGGTGCGCCCGGCGAACACCCCGCGCGGCATGTTGGGCGAGATGTGCAGGGCGAAGGCGGCGTCCGGCATGGGGTCCAGCAGGCCGTCCTCGATCATGAAGCGGGCCCCGTGGTGGCCTTCCTCGCCGGGCTGGAACATGAACATCACCGTGCCGGCCAGGCGATCGCGGCGCTCGCACAGGGCCCGGGCGGCGCCGGCCAGCATGGCCACGTGGGTGTCGTGGCCGCAGGCGTGCATCGCCCCTTCGGTCTGGGAGGCGAAGGGCAGGCCGGTGTCCTCCACCAGCGGCAGGGCGTCCATGTCGCCGCGCAGAAGCACCGTGCGCCCGTTGGCGGCGCCGCGCAGGATGGCCACCAGGCCGCTGGTCGACTTGCCCTCGCGGATCTCCAGCGGCAGGCCGGCCAGGGCGGCCTTCACCTTGGCGGTGGTCTTGGGCAGGTCGAGGCCCAGCTCCGGCTCCAGGTGGATGGCCCGGCGCAGGGCGATGGCGTCGCTCAGCAGGGCGTCGCCGGCCGACGTCCAGATCTCGGAATCGAAGCTGAGGGCGTTCATGACGTCGATAGATCTCCCCGCGGAATGATCCGCGCACCTTGAGCGCGAGCGGCTTTCGAAGTCCATGCCTTTCGCGACAGGGCCTTGTCGGTCTATGAGCGGGAGACATGAGCCGCCCAAGATTCCATCTGGCCTTTCCGGTGCGTGACCTGGCCGAGGCGCGCGCCTTCTATGGCGGCCTGCTGGGCTGCGCCGAGGGGCGTTCGGCGCCCGACTGGGTCGACTTCGACTTCCACGGCCACCAGATCGTCGCCCACCTGGCCCCGCCGGAAGCCGCCGCCCCCACCAACGCCGTCGACGGCGAGCAGGTGCCGGTGCGCCACTTCGGGGTCATCCTCGACCTGGACGCCTGGCGCGCCCTGGCCGAGCGGCTGAAGGCCGCCGGGACCCGCTTCATCATCGAGCCGCAGATCCGCTTCCAGGGGCTGCCTGGCGAGCAGGCCACCCTCTTCTTCCTCGATCCATCCGGCAACGCCTTGGAATTCAAGGCCTTCGCCGACGACGCCATGGTGTTCGCCAAATGACCATCATCACCCGTGACGTGATCAGCGCCGCCGATCGCCTGATCGGCAAGGCCGTGGTCACCCCCCTGCTGGAAAGCCCGGTGCTCAACGAGCGGGTGCGCGGGCGGGTGCTCATCAAGCCGGAGATCTTCCAGCTCGTCGGCGCCTTCAAGTTCCGGGGCGCCTACAATCGCCTCAGCCGCCTGACCGAGGCCGAGCGCGCCCACGGCGTCGTCGCCTTCTCGTCCGGCAACCACGCCCAGGGCGTGGCCCTGGCCGCCAGCATGCTGGGCATGCCGTCCCTGATCGTGATGCCGTCCGACGCGCCGCAGGTGAAGGTGGACGCCACGCGGGCCTACGGGGCCGAGATCCGCTTCTACGACCGCGCGCGCGAAAGCCGCGAGGCCATCGCCCAGGCCCTGGCCGAGGAGCGCGGCGCCATCGTCGTGCCGGCCTTCGACGATCCCTTCATCATCGCCGGCCAGGGCACGGTCGGCCTGGAGATCGCCCAGCAGGCCCGCCTCCTGGGCGCCCAGCTCGACCTCGCCCTGGCGCCCGTCGGCGGCGGCGGGCTGATGGCCGGCACCTCGATCGCCCTCAAGGCGCGTCACCCGGACATCGAGATCTTCGGCGTCGAGCCGGCCGCCTTCGACGACACCCGCCGCTCGCTCGAAGCCGGCAAGCGGGTCGCGGCCCCGGCCGCCGGACGCTCCCTGTGCGACTCCCTGGAATCGCCCATGCCGGGCGAGCTGACCTTCCCGATCCTGCAGGAGAACCTCACCGGCGTCCTCACCGTCACCGACGCCGAGGTGGCCGAGGCCATGCGCTACGCCTTCAACACCCTGAAACTGGTGGTCGAGCCGGGCGGCTCGGTGGCCCTGGCGGCCCTCCTGGCGGGCAAGCTGCAGCTCGCCGGCCGCACGGCGGTGATCATCCTCTCCGGCGGCAACGTCGACCCCGAGCTCTACGCCAAGGTGATCAAGGGCGAGATCTGAAAGGCCGGACGCCGGTCTTCATCCCCCCTCCATCCGTCACCCCTGGGCGTCAGTCCCGGGGGTCCATGAACGCGTGAGACCGTGCGGCTCGTACCGAAGGGCGAGCCGAGCGCCGGCGTCGGCCAAGCCCCTGCGCCGCTCCGCTCCCGCTGCGCGACATCTCGCAACGCGCGTATGGATCCTCGGGACTTACGCCCGAGGATGACGGTGGGAAAAAGCGACTCGGCGAAATTGCGCCGATGCGGCCCGCTCGCCGCCCCTACAGCCGCCGATAGTCCAGCGGCTGGCCCACGCCGGCCTCGGCGATGCGCTGGATGGCTTCGCCCAGGGGTTCGATGGCCACGGCCATGTGGTGGGCGTTGGCGTGCAGCAGACGCGCGCCGTCCAGCATCACCCCCACGTGCCCCTTCCAGAACACCAGGTCGCCACGGATCAGGGCGTTGCCGGGGGCGGTGACGCCCATCGCCGCCTGCTGGTCGGTGTCGCGGGGGCAGGCCTTGCCGCAGGCCAGCAGCGCCTGCTGGATCAGGCCCGAGCAGTCCAGCCCCAGGCTGTCGCGGCCGCCCCACAGATAGGGGGTTCCCAGGTGCTGCTCGGCGATCTCGACGAAATCCGCCGCCGCCTCGCCCACGGGCCGCAAGTGCCGCGCCGCGATCCAGCCGGCGCCGGCCGCGTGCAGCCAGGCGCCCTGCTCGGCGTCCACGCTGACCAGGGCGTTCATCGACAGCGGCCCGAACGGGGCGGCGCGGACGGTCGGTTCGGCGAAGGCGAAGGTGCGCAGCGCGCTGACCCAGTGCGTCGGCGCCGGTCCCAGCTCGCCCAGGGCGTCGGCCGCCACATGGCCCACATAGCCGTCCCGCCGCGCCTGGCCCCAGGCGAAGCCGCCGGCCGTCTCGAGCACGTCGAACACCTCGCCGAACAGAAGCTGGTCCAGTTGCTCGGCCGCCGGATCGGGCGACTTGCGGATGGCCGCCACCGGGACGCGCGCCTGCCGCGCCTGCGCCGCCTCGAACCGTTCGGCCCGGACCACGCCCTCCAGCTCCCCGCGGGCGAGGTCGGGCCGGGCCAGGGTGACGCGCGCGTCGAGGCTCATGCGAAGCGGCCCTTCAGCATCGCATAGAGGGCGCGGATGGCCTGCGCCTCGGCGCCGGCGGGGAAGCCCGGCCGCGCCCGCCCGCTCCAGGCGAAGATGTCGAAGTGGACCCAGGCCCCGCTCTCCGGCGCAAAGCGCTTGAGGAACAGGGCGGCGGTCACCGACCCGGCCTGGGCCCAGGCGTCGGGATCGTTCTTGATGTCGGCGATGTCGCTGTCCAGCGACGGCTCATAGCCGGCCCACAGGGGCATGCGCCACAGGGGGTCGCCCTGCGCCGTCGCCGCGGCGGCGATCTCGCCGGCCAGGGCGTCGTCGGCGGTGTAGAAGGGGATCACTTCCGGCCCCAGGGCGGCGCGGGCGGCGCCGGTCAGGGTGGCCAGGTCGACGGTCAGGGCGGGGTTCAGCTCCGCCGCCCGGGCCAGGGCGTCGGCCAGCACCAGCCGGCCCTCGGCGTCGGTGTTGCCGACCTCGATCGACAGACCCTTGCGGCTGGCCAGAACGTCGCCCGGCCGCATGGCGTCGCCGGCGATGGCGTTCTCGGCCACGGCCAGCAGCACCGTCAGCCGCACCGGCAGCCTGGCGGCCATCACCATCCGGCCCAGGGCCAGGGCGTGGGCCGCCCCGCCCATGTCCTTCTTCATCCAGCGCATGCCGGCCGACGGCTTGATGTCCAGGCCGCCGGTGTCGAAGACGACGCCCTTGCCCACCAGGGCCAGGCCCGGGTGGGCCGCATCGCCCCAGGTGATATCGATCATCCGCGGCGCCCGCGCCGGGACGGCCGCCCGGCCCACCGCGTGAACGGCCGGATAGTTCGCCTCCAGCAGGTCGTCGCCCCGCACCACGGCGATTTGAGCCCCGAAGGCCTCGGCCACTTCGCGCGCGATGGTCTCGATCTGCAGCGCGCCCATGTCGTTGGCCGGGGTGTTGACCATGTCGCGGGCCAGGGCGCAGGCGTGGGCGACGGCCCGCGCCTCGTCCAGGTTCGCCCCGGCCGGGGCCACCAGCCGCGGGGCCGGATCGCCGCGCTTCTGGCGATAGCGGTCGAAGCGATAGGCGCCCAGCGACCAGGCCACGGCCACGGCGGTGGGGTCCAGACCGGCCGGCAGGGCGGCGAAGGCGTAGTCGCCGGGAGGCAGCCGCGCGCTCAGCGGCCGGATTGCCGGCGCCGCCGGCTCGTCGCCGACGCCGTACAGCACCGAACCCACCGCCCCGTCGGCGGTGGGGACCAGGGCCAGCTGCCCCGGCTTGGCGGTGAACTTGGCCAGGGCCGCGGCGGCGCGCGCGGCCGGTTCGGCGTCCCGGGCCCAGGCCTCCCAGTCGGCCGCCCTCAGCAGGGTCACCGAAACGGGGACCTCGGCGTGCGTGATCAGGGTCTCGGGCATTCAAGAACTCCGCCGGCGCAGACCGGTGTTTCGCGACAATTATGCTTAACGCTTCCTTTAAGGCTCGCCGTGGATGCTGAGGCAACCCCATCGCCGGACCGTCCAAATCATGTGTCTCAAGCTGGCCCTCGCCGCAACCGCCCTCAGCCTGATCGGCGCGCCGGTCCTGGCCGCCAAGGCGCCGGCGCCGGCCCCCGCCGCGGCGCCCCAGGCCGCCTCGGCCCCGGGTCCGACCAAGGCCACCCCCGAACAGCGCGCCGAGGCCGACCGCATGGATCCCCTGGCCCGCGCCGCCTTCTGGAGCCGCGAAGCCGAGGCCGATCCGCGCGATACCGTCGCCGGGGTCAAGCTGGTCAAGGCCCTGCGCGAACTCGGCCGCTACGACGAGGCCGTCGCCCAGGCCGAGCACATCCTGATCATCGATCCCGCCAACACCGAAGCCCTGATCGAGGAGGCCCGCGCGCGCATCACCCAGGGCCAGGGCTTCTTCGCCATCGATCCGGCCCAGCGCGCCGCCGCCGCCGCGCCCAAGGACTGGCGTCCCCAGTCCCTGCTGGGCATCGCCCTCGAACAGTCCCAGCGCGACGACGAGGCCCTGGCCGCGCATCAGCGCGCCCTGGCCCTGTCGCCCGACAATCCGGCCGCGCTGTCGAACCTGGCGATGTTCTACGCCGCCCACGGACAATCGGCCCAGGCCGAGGCGCTGCTGCGCCGCGCGGTGGCCCAGCCGGGCGCCACCGCCCAAGTTCGTCAGAATCTCGCCCTGATCCTGGGGCTGGACGGGCGCATGGCCGAGGCCGAGCAGCTGGCGCGACGGGATTTGCCGCCCGCCGTGGTCGACAACAACCTGGCCTATCTCCACGCCGCGCAAACCCAGCCCCAGCAACGATCCTGGGATGCGATGCGCAGTCAGCCCTGAGCATTCCTCCGGCGCCGAGCGTGGCGCCGGCGCCACAGAAAATCTCGAAACGGGCCGAGCGCTGACGCTTATTCGCCGCAATCGGGAACCGTTATCGCCCAGACCGCGTTGGGGGCCTGATCACGCCCGCACGGGTGGGATGCATGAGGGGAGAGGGGCGAACGAATCACTTACAAATCTTGCCTGCCACGGCGGGCTTGACGGCGCGATCCGCCTGGGGCGTTTACCCCTGGGTAAGCGTTTCGAGGCATTCCGCAGCCCACCTGGGCGGCGCATCCCCCGAAAAGACGGGAAATCGCCGCAAAGCCAAGTTGATCGGCGAAGGGGATATTGTATAGCGTTGTTCGCTGTCTCACCGATGGGGCGAATTGTCGGGCACTGTGTCGCATGCGACACTTCCGGCAGGGCGTCAGGTTGATATAACACTGCTCGGTCGGATTGATCGCCGCAGAGGGCAAGGAAGGACCTGGTATGAAACTTAAACTCCTGGCTGGAGCAGCCTTGGCCGCGGTGGCGGCCGCGAGCGGCGCTGCGGCCCAAGACACGGGGTGGTATGGCGCCCTCGACATCGGCTACCACCGGACGGAAGTGCTTCGCACGCACTCCTCGACGCTGGAGTCCGACGGCCAGCCTTACAACTTCCATTTCGGCCACACCGACTCTTGGACCGGTTTCGCGCGCGTCGGGTACAAACTGTCCCCGAACCTTCGCCTGGAGCTTGAAGGCGGCTACCGCCCGGGCAACCTGTCGACCGTGTACGACACCGTTTCGCGGCCGATCACGGCGATCTGCAACAACTCGACCACGTCGCCGGCCTGCGGCACGCCCAACGGCAGCCTCCATGCCTGGACGATGATGGGCAACCTGCTCGTCGACCTGATGCCAGATGGTCAGATCGATCCGTTCATCGGTGGCGGTCTCGGCATCGCCCGCACCTCGCTCGACCTGAACGGCCGTCCGCAAGGCACGACCCAGAACCTGACCTCCAACGACGCCGACACCAAGTTCGCTTGGCAAGGCATCGCCGGCGTGTCGGTGCGGGCCAGCGAGCGTCTGAACATCGACGTGACCTACCGCTACCTGGGCAGCCAGCGCAGCAACTTCACGATCAACGGCAACGGCGCTGTGCAGCCGGGCGTGATCGACGGTTCCTACAAGGACCAATCGATCACCGTGGGTCTGCGGTATGCGCTCTCCGCGCCGCCGCCGCCGCCGCCGCCGCCGCCGCCGCCTCCCCCGCCGCCGCCGCCCCCGCCGCCGCCGCCGCCTCCTCCGCCCCCGCCGCCGCCTCCGCCGGTGTACGAGGCCAAGGACTTCATCGTGTACTTCCCGTTCGATCAGTACGTGCTGACGCCGGAAGCGCAGTCGGTGGTCCAGGAAGCGGCCAAGTACGCGACCGACGGTCACGCGACGAAGGAAGTCGTGGTCGGCCACACCGACACCTCCGGTTCGGTGGCCTACAACATGCGGCTCTCCGAGCGCCGCGCGAAGGCGACCGCCGACGCCCTGGTCAACCTGGGTGTCCCGGCCTCGTCCCTCGACGTGAGCTGGAAGGGCAAGTCCGAACCCGCCGTCCAGACGGGCGACGGCGTGAAGGAACCGCTGAACCGTCGCGCCACGATCCACGTTCAGTTCTGATCGAACGCGACAACCGACTAAGCGAAAGCCCGGCCGAAAGGCCGGGCTTTTTGCTGTCTGCCTGGCTGTCGGGCCGCGCGATCCGACCGTCCTGTCCGGAGCGGCGCGGGGCGAACCCCAGGGCTGGGAGCGAGATCAGAAGGCGGGCTTGGCCACCATCAGCCAGACGATGGCCAGCACCGCCGCGAACGCCGGAAAGCCCAGGGCGAACCACACCCGGAACAGGCGGAAGTAGGACGCGGGCAAGGGCGTCCCGCCGACGACGGCCCGCGCCGCCAGGTCACGCAGGCGCAGCTGGATCCAGACCACCGGCAGCCAGCAAAGGCCGGTCAGGACATAGAGGGCCAGGCTCAGCCCGACCCACCCGGACAGCAGCGGAAAGCCGGCCCTGTGGGCCAGGGCCGCCCCGGTGAGGGGCTGCAGCACCACCGCCGAGGCCGTGAACACCGTGTCGGCCACCACCACGATCCCGGCAGTGTGGGCGATCAGCGCCGGATCGCGGGTGCGGTGGGCCATCAGCATGAAGAAGGCGATGCCGCCGCCCGTGCCCAGCAGCACCGTCGCGCCGACGACGTGGAGCGCCTTTAGAAGCGTGTAGGGGTCCATCAGCGCTCATCCAGCGTGGTCATGGCCGCCAGGGCCAGGAAGGCGGCGGGGATGCTCTTCAGCAGCGGCCCCATGGGATCCAGCCACAGGTCCGGGCGCAGCACGCTGGCGCCGACCAGATAGGCGGCGGTGACGGCCAGCATGCCCTGCAGGGCGCGGCCGGTCGTGGGTCGCCAGGCCAGTAGCAGGGCAAGGGCGATGTCGACCAGGCTTCCTGCGGTCACCGCCTGTCTCGCCCATCCGGCGTCCAGCCCGGCCGCCGTCAGCACGTCGACGGCGTCCCTGAACCCCAGGGTCAGGCCAATGCCCCCCGACAGCAGCCAGAAGGCGAAGAGACAGGCCAGTATCGCCGGCTTGGCGAAGTACGCCCGCGCGAACCACCGCTCCTGGACGCCCGATGGCGCTTCGGCCAGCAGCGCGTCCAGCGACCGCGGCGCCAGGTCCAGGCGCGCGGCGTCCTCGGCGCGGCCCAGAACCCCCATGCGCAGTTGTTCGAGGGCGGCGGTCCGCATCGGACTTCGCCAGCCCAGCCAGGCGAGGGCGTCGCTGGCGGCCGCCGCGACGCGGGCCAGGGGCTCCGCCAGACGGATCGCCGGCGCCGGCCGCAGGCCCAGCCAGCGGCGCAGCCGGGCGAGCAGGTCCGCCAGGCTCAGCGCCTCGCCGTGGACCAGGTCGAGGCTGACGCCGGCCGGGGCGTCCGGGGCCAGGCAGCGGGCGACGGCCAGGGCCAGTTCCTGGACCCCGATGGTCTGGACCCGGCTCTGCGCGAACACGACGGGCATGGCCCCGGGGAAGGCCGCCAGGCCTCGCAACAGGGCCGTGCCGCCATAGGCGGCGGGGGCGAAGACCAGACCGGGACGCAGGATGACCCATTCCAGCCGGCTCTCCGCCAGCAACGCCTCGGCGGCCAGCTTGGTGGCGTTGAAGGGCGTGGTCCGCCCGGGCCCGACCCCCGCGGCCGAGATGTGGACCAGGCGGCGCACCCCGGCGCGCGCGGCGCCGTCGATGAGGCGGCGCACGCCCTCGACGTGGACGGCCTGGAGGTCGTCGCGCGGACCGTCCTGCAGGGCGCCGGCGCAGTTCACCACCGCCTCGACGCCCGTCAGCAGCTCGGCCCAGGCCTCGAGGCTGGTGCGGGCCAGATCGGCCTGTCGCCAGTCGAGCGCTGGCAGGCGGCGGCGGGCGGCGTCGATGTCGCGGCCCACGCCGACGACCGTGTGGCCGTCGGCCGCCAGCCGCGCGGAGACATAAGACCCGATGAGCCCGTAGGCTCCGATGATCGCGACGCGCATGACCGAGGCCTAGCCGCTTCGGCGCGCGGGCGGAAGCGTCACGGCCAGCCCCGCGGCGCCCACCGACACCGATCCGTCACAGTCTCGTGAGGCTCCCTGCGGCGCCATGACCTAAAGCCTTGATGGCCTTGGGCCACGACGCCACGTTAACCTTTGATTTACGAAAAAGTCCGTGGACGACCACCCGGCGCCCGTTGACGCTCTGGCAACCATGTGTCCCCATATAGTGGGCTTAGGGGGCGCTTCGCCCACAAGATATAGACGTCAGCGGGGTCGAGGGGGCTTCCGCAACCGTCTAATAGTTCATGGATTTTGGGGACATGATGGGCAGTGAGGCAAAGCGGGAAGACGGAGTAGAGGTTGCTGCGGCGACGTCGGTGCGAGTCGCGTCCAAGCCGAAGCTCCAGCTGGTGCGCAAGGTCGAGATCGACCGTTCGCGCGACGACGTCCTGACGGATTTCGGCAAGACCACCCTGGAAGACCGCTACCTGCTGCCGGGCGAGTCCTATCAGGACATGTTCGCCCGCGTCGCCACGGCCTACGCCGACGACGCCGACCATGCCCAGCGCATCTACGACTACATCTCCAAGCTCTGGTTCATGCCCTCGACGCCGGTGCTGTCGAACGGCGGCGCCGGGCGCGGCCTGCCGATCTCCTGCTTCCTGAACGCCGTCGGCGATTCCCTGGAAAGCATCGTCGGCACTTGGAACCAGAACGTCTGGCTGGCCGCCAACGGCGGCGGCATCGGCACCTACTGGGGCGGCGTCCGGTCCATCGGCGAGAAGGTCAAGGGCGCCGGCCAGACCAGCGGCATCATCCCCTTCATCCGGGTGATGGACTCGCTGACCCTGGCGATCAGCCAGGGCTCCCTGCGCCGGGGCTCGGCCGCCGTCTATGTCGACGTGCACCACCCCGAGATCGAGGAGTTCCTCGAGATCCGCAAGCCGTCGGGCGACTTCAACCGCAAGTCCCTGAACCTGCACCATGGCATCTCGATCACCGACGAGTTCATGGAAGCGGTCCGCGACGGCGCCAAGTTCGCCCTGCGCTCGCCCAAGACCGGCGAGCCGGTGCGCGAGGTCGACGCCCGCCACCTGTGGCAGAAGATCCTGGAGCTGCGCCTGCAGACCGGCGAGCCCTACCTGATCTTCTCAGACACCGTGAACCGCGCCCTGCCGCAGCACCAGCGCGAGCTGGGCCTGAAGGTGCGCCAGTCGAACCTGTGCTCGGAGATCATGCTGCACTCGGGCGTTGACCACCTGGGCAAGGAGCGCACCGCGGTGTGCTGCCTCTCCAGCGTCAACGCCGAGATGTTCCTGGAATGGCGGGACCACCCGACCTTCATCGAGGACATCATGCGGTTCCTGGACAACGTGCTCCAGGACTTCATCGACAACGCCCCGCCGGAGATGGACCCGGCCTCCTACGCCGCCATGCGCGAGCGCTCGGTGGGCCTGGGGCTGATGGGCTTCCACTCGTTCCTGCAGGGCCAGGGCGTGCCCTTCGAGAGCGCGCTGGCCAAGAGCTGGAACATGCGCCTGTTCAAGCACCTTCGCCGCCAGTGCGACGCCGCCAGCCGGGTGCTGGCCGAGGAGCGCGGCGCCTGCCCCGACGCGGCCGAGCGCGGCGTCATGGAACGCTTCAGCCACAAGCTGGCCATCGCGCCGACCGCCTCGATCTCGATCATCTGCGGCGGCACCAGCGCCGGCATCGAGCCGATCCCGGCCAACATCTACACCCACAAGACCCTGTCGGGCTCGTTCGAGGTCAAGAACCCCTACCTGGAGCGCGTGCTCGAGGCCAAGGGCATGAACACCAAGGCCGTCTGGAGCTCGATCCTCGAAAACGAAGGTTCGGTGCAGCACCTCGACGGCCTGACCCAGGACGAGAAGGACATCTTCAAGACCGCCTTCGAGCTCGACCAGCGCTGGATCGTGGAGCTGGCCGCCGACCGCACCCCCGATGTCTGCCAGTCGCAGTCGGTCAACATCTTCCTGCCCGGCGACGTCGATAAGTGGGACCTGCACATGCTCCACTGGCAGGCCTGGGAGCGGGGCGTGAAGAGCCTCTACTACCTTCGTTCCAAGTCGGTGCAGCGCGCCGCCTTCGCCGGCGCCGACGCCGCCGAGGCCAGCGCCATCGAGGCCGCCAACGCCCGCACCGATTACGACGAGTGTCTGGCCTGTCAGTAGGGGCCCGTCAGTAGGAGCGTAACAAACTCAAAAGGGGCGTGGGACCGTCGATCCCGCGCCCCTTTCTTCGGTCAGCCCAGCCGGGCTTCCGCCGCCGCCAGGGCCGCCTTGCCCGCGTCCGGATAGTTCTGGGCCGCCAGGGCCTCGGTCAGGGCCGTCAGGCACAGGCGCACGTGCCAGGGGGTGGCCGAGGCGCCCATCAGGCCGATGCGCCAGATCTGGCCCTTCAGCGGCCCCAGGCCGGCGCCGATCTCGAGATTGTACTTGGCCAGCATCCGCGAGCGCACCTGGGCCTCGTCGATGCCGTCGGGGACCTTGACCGCGTTGAGCTGCGGCAGCCGGCTGCCCGGCGCCACCAGCAGGCTCAGCCCCGCAGCCTCCAGCCCGGCCACCAGGGCCTCGTGCATCGCCCGGTGGCGGGCATGCGCCGCGGCCAGCCCTTCCTCCTCGATCACCACCAGGGCCTCGTGCAGGCCGTAGAGGGCGTTGATCGGGGCGGTGTGGTGATAGGTGCGGCCGCCTTCGCCGCCCCAGTAGCTCATGATCAGGCCCATATCGAGCAGCCAGTTGCGGGCCCTCTCCTTGCGCCCGGCCACCGCCTCGCGGGCCCGGGGGCTCATGGCGAAGGGCGACAGGCCGGGGGGCGCCGACAGGCACTTCTGGGTCCCGGAATAGACCACGTCCGCACCCCAGCCGGCCGCGTCCACCCGCACCCCGCCCAGCGAGGTCACGCAGTCCACGATGGTCAGGACGCCGTGCTCGCGGGCGATGGCGCACAGCGGGCCGGGGTCGCTCAGCGCTCCGGTGGAGGTCTCGGCATGGACGAAGCCCAGGGTCTTCACCTTGCGGCCCTTGAGGGCGTCGGCGACCTTCTGCGGCTCGACCGGCGTTCCCCAGTCGTGCTCGATGCGCAGCACCTCGGCGCCGGCGCGGCCGGCCATGTCCACCATCCGCTCGCCGAACTGGCCGTTGACGGCCACCGCCGCCACGTCGCCCGGCTCCAGCAGGTTCATGATCGCCGCCTCCATGCCGGCCGTGCCCGGGGCGGGCAGGGGCAGGCAGGCGTAGCCCGGGGCGTTCATCAGCCGCGACAGGGCGTCCTTGATCTCCTCCATCAGGCCCTGGAAGGCCGGGTCGAGGTGGCCGATGGTGGGGCGCGACAGGGCCGCCAGCACGCGCGGGGTGACGTCGGAGGGGCCGGGCCCCATCAGGATGCGACGGGGCGGTTCGAAGCTTTTCAAGGCGGTTCCTCTTGGGCGGGGCCTGCCTTGTCTGGCAGGGTTCAGTCCAGCAGCCGCGCTTCTAGCCTCTCGCGCAGCGCCGCGTCGACCCCGAGGGCCCGTTCCAGGTAGGCGTCCGTCGAGCCGTAGCGCGCCTTGATGGCCGCGAAGGCCCGCTCCAGATAGCCCTCCTCGACGCTCATCGCCACCATCACCGCCCCTTCGGTGGGGGCGCGGCCGGTGGTCTCCGTCATCGCCTGCATGATCATCGGCAGCCGCCTGGCCAGCCGTTCGGGATCGTTGGTCAGCATGAAGTCGGCCACGATGTCGTCGTCCGCCACCCCGGCCAGGTGGTGGGTCAGGGCCGCCAGGATGCCGGTGCGGTCCTTGCCCGCCGCGCAGTGGATCAGCACCGGCCCGTCCAGCTCGGCCAGGGCCTTGAAGTACTCGCCGTAGAGATAGAGGTGGCGGTCCACGAAGGGCGCCTCGTCGTAGTAGTCGAACATGTAGCCGCGGAAGGCCTCGGCGGAGAGGTCCGACTGCTTGAGGAAGAGCTGCCAGGGGTCCTCGCCCACGTCCCCCTCGTCGGTGAAGATCACGCGCCCCCTGAACTCGGGATGCCGGCGCGACGGCGCCCGCTCGCGCTCGTTCTTGCGGCGCAGGTCGACGATCGCCGCCAGGTTCAGCGCCGCCATCTTCTCCAGGTCCGCGTCGGTGGCCGTGGCGTGGGCGGCCGAGCGGTACAGCAGCCCGCGCTTAAGCCGCCGTCCGCCGGCGGCGGCGTAGTCCCCGTAGTCGCGGAAGTTCTCGACGGCCTCGAAGGCGAGATGTCTGGTCATGCGCGAACTGTTAGACGGGGCGCATGACATTGGCGAGACGTCACCTGGCGGCAGTCTGCGGATGACCGCCCAAGGCCGCTTCAAGACCCCGGACGGCGTCGGCCTGGCCTGGCGCGAGCTTGGCCAGGGCCGGCCGGTGGTGCTGTTGCACGGCTTCCTCTCCAGCGCCCGGCGCAACTGGTTCGCCACCGGTGTGGCCCAGGCCCTGGCGGACGCCGGCCGCCGGGTGATCGCGCCCGACTGCCGCGGCCACGGCGCCTCGGACGCGCCCGAGGCCGCCTCGGCGTGGCCCCCGGACGTGATGGCCGCCGATGTCGAGGCGCTGATCGATCACCTGGGCCTGACGGCCTACGACCTCGCCGGCTACTCCATGGGCGGACGGACGGCGGCGCGGGTGCTGGTTCGCGGCGCGCGGCCGGGCCGCTGCGTCCTGGGCGGCATGGGCGACACGGGGATCATGGAGGCCGGCACCCGGGCCGCCGCGTTCGAGGACGCCGTCCTCAACGGCGGCGCCGCGGCCGACCCCGTCATGGGGCGGGCCATTCACCAGGCCATGGCCGCCCAGGGGCTGAAGCCGGCGGCCATGCTGGGGGTGCTGGCCGCCTTCGCCCCGACGACGCCGGCCGAGCTGGCGGCGATCCCGACCCCGACGCTGGCGATCCTGGGCCAGGACGACCACGACAACGGCTCGGTGACGCGCCTGGCGGCGATCATGCCCCGCTGCACGGCCCTGACGCTTCCAGGCGACCATGGCTCGGTCGTGGCGACGGCGGCGTTCCGACAGGCCGTGGTCGGGTTCCTGGCCTGAACCGCCCGGCGGCCGTCGCCGGGGCCGCGAGGCGGGGCTGACGATTGGCCCCACGACGACTGGCGTTCCGCCAGCAACCCGCCCGACGGGTGCGACAATTTGTGCGCCTGCAACCCTGGCGGTTGAATCAAATGTGGCGAGACGACTTCGAATACTGCGACAACTACCGTATTCGACGGACGCATTTTTAGTTAATCGCGAATTTAGACTATTATTTCGGACTTTGTTGACTGGCAAAGGCGCGCACTGACGGCCTCGGTTGAGGGGGGTTGTCATGGGCAAGTGGTTACAAGGGTGCGCCGTCGCGGCGCTGGTGGGCAGCCTGGGGGGCCAGGCGTTCGCCCAGTCGCAGTCGGTCTATGTCCGTCCGGTTCCGGTCATGGCCGCGCCGGCGCTGGCGACGCAGGACGAGTTCGCCGGCCCGCCGGATACGCCCCTGCCGCCCGGCGTCCTGCCCGGCACCCTCGACGCCCAATATGTGCGCTGGCAGGCCGCCCGCGCCGCCGAGGCCCAACAGCAGGACGCCGCCGCCGACGTCGCCGCCACGGCCTCCAACGGCGGCATGCCGATGCAGACGGCCCAGGCCGCCGAGGCCGCCTCTCCGGCCGCCGGTCCTGGCTTCGACATCGCCCCGCGGCTGCTCGACGCGGCCAGCGCCTTCGACGACTACATGACCGCGGCCGCCCAGGTCCGGGCCCAGTTCGCCGACGGCGGCCAGGTGGCCAAGGTGGTGGACATCGGGGCGGGTTACGAGAGCCGCCAACTCCAGACCGGCGCCATCGCCTACGCCGCCCTGGTCGCCCTGCACGATCCCCAGTTCGTCATGCAGGTCCGCGCCATGGGCGGCGATCCGCGCGCCCTGGCCGAACAGATCCTGGCCGCGCCCCAGGGGGTGATGAGCCTGCCTGGCGCCGACCAGACGGCGGCCCGGGTCGCCGCGGTGCTGCGCGAACGCGGCGCCGGGGTGCTGGACGCCGGCAAGGCGATCAAGCAGTCGGCCTACGACGTCCAGCACCAGGCCTGGTCGCGCAGCTTCGTCTCCGATCCCCAGGCGATCCTGGCCCGGGTGAAGTCCGACTCCGCCCAGGTCGCCAGAGCCGACGGCGCCCGCGTCCAGAAGCTGATGCAGACGGTGACGGTGGGCTCGCCCGGCCAACCCGGCGCCGGCCTGCGCTCAGGCGTGGTGACCCGCGGCATGGCGCTGGCGGCACTGACCGTGCTCGGCCAGGCCGGCGAGGCCAACGCCGACCGCCTGGAAATCCTGACCAGCGACATGGTCGCCGCCAACTGCCTGCGGATGTCCAAGCTGAACTTCTACCAGTGCATGGCGGTCGCCGGTCCCCAGTACGAGGACCTGTTCTGCGTCGGCCAGCACGGCCTCATGGACACGGCCAGCTGCATGATCTCGGCCGTCGACGACACCAGCGGCGCCCCGCCGGTGGCCATCCGCACCGCCGACGCCCAGGGCGAGAGCGAGCTCACCGAACGCCAGGCCATCGAGCGCGGCTACAGCCACTAGACCCGGATTCCTCCGAGAAACTGCCATCCCGGACAGGCCTCGGCCGGTCCGGGATTTCTTTTGGCCGGAGCGTGAGATGGCTTAGGATCTGTGGACATTTAGCGCAGCCATAGGACGATGGCGGCGAGGGTGACGATGGCGAGATAGTTCCTGGCGGTCTTCTCGAAGCGGGTGGCGACGCGCCGGAACTGCTTGAGCCTTGAGAAGC